>Ga0210384_10001060_pt1 | contig 39142 bp, 36 predicted proteins | sample IncBWH2MmetaG_FD_160574 | JGI IMG/M metagenome (GOLD analysis project Ga0210384, IMG submission 160574) | Forest soil microbial communities from Barre Woods Harvard Forest LTER site, Petersham, Massachusetts, United States - Inc-BW-H-2-M | ecosystem: Environmental > Terrestrial > Soil >...
TCTTCAGGCTCTCGGCGACCTTCGCCGGATCGAGCATACCGTAACTGATGGCGTAATTGATCTCGTCGAGAATCACCAGATCCCAGGTGCCGGAATGTATGGCCCGCTCGGCTTCAGCCCAGGCTTCTTCCACCATCCGGACATCTTCGGGGTCCGGCTTCTCGGTCCCCACTTTCACGAAGCCCCGGCCCATCTGCTTCATGATGAACTTGTCTCCAAACGCCTGCACCGCATCGAGTTCGCCGTAGTGCCACGAGCCCTTGAGGAACTGCAGCATCAGGACTCGCATGCCCTGGCCTACGGCCCTCAGCGCGGTTCCCATAGCGGCTGTGGTCTTGCCCTTGCCCGGGCCGGTATTCACGATGATCAGACCGCGACGGATGTCCGGCATACTGGGAAAGATTGATTGTACCTTCTCCGGGCGGTTGGCAGGGTCTCGTGGTCTGCACCCGAAATATCCCACAGGTTTTATTTTGCAGCTCTCTGAAGGAGCAGACTGTTTACTTCACCATTAGCCAGTCCCCCCTCCCCCCTCGATCTTTTGGAATCATGCGGTTACAGACACACTACCCTTAAAATCTTTGAAGAATAAGGACTTATACGCAAAATATTCCGGAATAAGGAGTTAGCCGCTCCACTCATTATCTTCAGGCTGATACTACAGTTACAGGATTAACCGGAACCCTGCATGCGAGTCAAGGGTAAAGACGGTACAAATCGAGGGCATTTCCATTTTGGGACATGGCAGGCCGCTAGTCTAGACTGAGATGTAAATGTGCGGAGAATACTGATCGAGGATATTCATTCCAGATTCCCATGCTGCCAAACAAACGGATTTTTTCATTCGCCACGGCTTTCTGCGCGGGCTTCATTTGCCTGCTTGTGCTTGGATTTGTCAGTCCTGGATTCCCCCGTGAACGCGGGCCTCGCGTCGAAGTCGTGTGCCCTTCGCCACCCATTCCAGTCACCCTCGATAAACGACAGGTCCTGGTTTATGAACTCCATGTCACGAATTTTGATTCGGCGCCTTTGACACTGAAGCGTTTCGAAGTTTTCGCGAATGAGGAAAGCAGCGGGGCGCTCAGCACTCTGGCCGACGCAACGTTATCGGCAGCGATGACGCGAGTGGGCGAGGCGATGATGATATCGGGTGGCGCAGCCAAAAACGCGCGCGTGATTGAGCCGGGCGGGCGTTCCATCATATTTGTATGGATCGAACTGCAGCCCGACCGTGCAGTACCGACTACCCTGAAGCACCGGATGGTCTTTTCGGCAGCGGCAGACAGCGCGAAGGACGCCACGCTCGAGGATTTCCAGGTTTCCTTGAGTCAGGATTCCGTTCCGACGCTGGCTCCGCCCTTCAACGGAGGAACCTGGCTGGCGGGGAACGGCCCGGCGAACAACTCCGACCACCGCCGTACCATTATGGCGATTGACGGACACATTTATTCGCCGGAACGCTTCGCGATCGACTGGGTGAAAGTCGGCCCGAACGGCGATTCGCGCCACGACGGCGCGACCCGCAATGAGAACTGGTGGGGCTGGGGCGAACCGGTCCTCGCCGTGGCGGATGGGGAGATCACGGAGGTGGTGGATGGGATACCGGACAATACCCCACGTGTTCTGCCTCCGGTCACGCTCGATAACATTGCGGGAAATCACGTCATTCTGCAGATTGCATCGAACCGGTTCGTCACCTACGCACACCTCCAAAATGGAAGCATCAGAGTGCGGCCGCACGATCGGGTGCATCGAGGAGATGTGATCGCGCTGCTCGGAAACAGCGGCAACACCACGGGCGCACATTTGCACCTGCAGGTGACCGATCGCAACTCGGTTCTGCAATCGCAAGGAGTTCCTTTTGTATTTGCGAGTTTCACCTACCTCGGACCGGGTTCCGAGTATGAACTTGACAAGCACGGGTCGGTGCCGTGGGTAAATTCAATTCCGGCCGGGGACGGGGTTATCCAATTCGAGCCGTTGAAGAAGTCATGGACATCTCCCGCAGGCTACGGAAAACCTCGGCCCTGTTACCTCAGCGGCCGAAGCCTTTATTCATTCAAGGGTTTTTACCGCAGCGCTGGAAGTGTGTGGGTGAGAACTGATCTTTCGCCCCGTTGGAGCTTTGTCGGTTTTCCACTTTACCCACGGCTCACGCCGTGGGCTGCATTCTTACGCGGCTTCGCGGCTTCGGAGTGGAGCGGCGTGAACATGTGACAGAGCTGCACACGGCGACGCGCCCTGCACTCGCCAACTGAAGTGGGGGTTGCCTAGGGCATATTGACGACTTGCCGGTACTCTACTTTCCCGTCGCCGGCGGAAGGAGGTTCCTCTCCCAGCAACTTGGCGGTAAGCCGCAGCGCTTCTATTTCCTGCTTTACCCTGATGATTTCCAGCTCTTTGATGCGAATTACTTCGAAGGGATTCTTCATGGGGGAGGCTCCTTAAATCAAAATCAACATCATCATCAACCAGGCACCGACTCTAAACGGCAACCTGAGAATGAGAAACATCACGAAGGTACCTGTCTGCTTTCGTGAGTGCCCCTCAGTGTCCCAGGTGGTACGGGTGCCCTTTCAAAATAGTGAACGCGCGGTAGAGTTGCTCCAGCAATACCACTCGCGCCAACTCGTGCGCAACTGTCATTTTTCCCAGGGAGAGTAACAAGCTCGCTTCCTGCCGGGTTTCGGAGGTAAATCCATCGGCCGGGCCCACGGCGAACAACAGCGGTAACGGATTGCGATCCTGATAACTCCCCAGAAACTCGGCAAACTCCTCCGAGGAAAGCTGTTTTCCGCGGCTGTCGAGGAGCACCAGTGTGTGTCTTAAGGGACGCGCCTCGCGCCCACACAGCTTCAGCAAAGCCGACTCGTCTTTTAGTGACATCCCCTGCGCATCGGCGTAATGGGACAGTCGCTTCAAATACTCGTCGGTCAACGACTGGATGGCTTGCTCTTTTGTTTTGCCAATCCACGCAATGGTCAGTTTCACTTCAGGATTTAACCACAGCGGGCCGCGGATTTGCGCCGATCGGCACGGATTTGATTTTCTAGATCCGTGACATCAGTGGAAATCCGTGGCTGGTTTTCCTAGGCTCGCTTTTTCACCACGCTTCGGGCTGCGGTGCGTTTTGTCTTGGCCAGTTCACCCGGTTCCAATCGCTTGGCGGACTTCCACAGCCGCTCCAGATCGTAGAACTTCCGCGCCTTCTCGGAGAACACATGCACTACGAAATTCACATAGTCGAGCAGGACCCATTCCGCTTGCTTGTAGCCTTCGACGTGAGTCGGACGCTGCCCCGCCTTTTCCAGCCGTTCCTCTACCTCGTCGGAGATGGCCTGGATCTGCCGAGGGTTGGTGCCGCTACAAACCACAAAGTAGTCGGTAAATGCCCCCGATCCTTGATCCAGTTCTAAAATCGTAATTTCTTCCGCCTGTTTTTCCTGGCAAGCGGTAATGGCTTCGGATACCTGGCGCTTCAGATCATTCTTTTTCATGCATTAATTTCGGTCGTTGGTCGGTCGTCGTTGGTCGTTGGTCTCGCGTCGGTCTCTTCATTCTAACCGACAAGCGTCACTCCGCATGTCAGATCGCCGTTTTCCAGGCCACACATATTCTGGAAACAAGCAGTGGGTAAGGACCAACGACGGATGACAACAACTACCGGCTGCGATACAACCCCACTTTCTTGATGTAATCGGCCACCGCCGAGTCTACAAACTTGGTCAGGGGCCGCTTGGCGGCAACCGCGTCCCGAATCACGGTAGCCGAAACGTTTTGATGCATGTTTTCGAGTAAGTGGAGGGTCGCGCCAGGCAGCACCAAATCGCCTTTAGCCGGTTGCTTGGCAAACGGCTTGGTCACCGCCGACTTCGGACGCAGCTTTTCGGGCAGAGCATTGGCTACATCCGCCAGGGAAAATCCCGGCCGGCTCGCGACGATGAACTCGCATTCGCGGAAAAGCGCCTCGGCTTCGTGCCAGGTCGCGATCTCGTTAAACGCGTCGATCCCGATCAGGAAGAAAAGTCGATCGCTCTTCCTGAGCGTCTGTTTCAGCCGGCGTACCGTATCGATGGTGTAGTTCGCACCGGCCTGAGCATGTTGAGCCTGCCCCTTCTTGCCGGCGATCGCAGTTGTGGGGGCCTCTCCCGGAGCTTCGAGGAGGGATGGCACGAAGGCCCTCTCGTTCATGGTTGCCAACACCACCATGGCGTAGCGATGGAAGTAGGAGGCAATCGGCTGCCGCTGTTTGTGCGGAGGAATGTTGGCTGGGGCGAAATGAATGCAGCCCAGCTGGAACGACTCCTGCGCTCCCCGCGCCAAGGCAAGGTGCCCGTGGTGAATCGGATCAAAGGTTCCGCCAAAAAGGCCGATGTTCATAGATGTCCAATAGCTAGACGGGATGGCTCATTGTTTTGTGTTTTGTCCCCGTGTATCTCTTGATTCACGAAATCCGGAATTTTGAGGCATGAGTGACATTCACAGGCCAAACTCGTTATACATTCAGTTAACCGTTGTGGCAGTGGTTGTACGCATGGTCAGCGCCCGCCCGTCAGCAACCACCTTGAACTCCCGTAACTCGCGGAGTTCCTGTTTTGGAACTAAAGTTGGTTAGGTATGCGATTGAAGCTCCCCCTTCTTCGCGCACGCTACATTCCCCCGGCTCGGGCGCCGATCCTCCGATACGGCGTCGCCGTCCTCAGCATTACCCTCGCCCTGATCCCGGCATTGATGCTGGCCGATGTCGTCGAAAGCCGGCTGGTGGTGTTTGCCGTCGCCATTATGGTCAGCGCCTGGTATGGCGGCTGGAAGCCGGGCCTGGTGGCGACCTCTTTTGCGCTCACCGTCAGCGCCTATTTCTCCCTAACCGGAGAGCACTCTCCCGCCGAATATCGCAAAGCTATCATACATCTGACCCTGTTCGTGTTTGTGGCGCTGTTGATTTGTTCGTTTAACGCCGCCCTGCGTTCGGCCCAGGAGGGTTTGCGGCGCTCGGAAATCAACTTCCGATCCCTCGTGACCAATGCTCCCTACGGAATTTGCCGGTGCGACTCCGACGGCATCCTGCTCAGCGCGAATCCGGCGCTGGTGAGCATGCTGGGTTACGCTTCGCCCTCCGAATTGGTAGAGGGCAATTTAGCGAACCTCTATGCCGACACCCAACAATGGTTCGTGGTTGCCGATCATTTCCGCTCTTCGCACCGCTTCAACGGATTGATTGCGGATTGGGTTCGCAAGGACGGTATTCCCATCACCGTGCGACTTTCGGGACGCACCATTCGCGACGAGCACAGCACCACGTACTTCGAACTGTTCGCCGAGGACGTGACCGAGCATCGGGCGCTGGAGCAACAACTCCGTCAGGCTCAGAAGATGGAAGCGGTCGGCCGTCTGGCCGGCGGCATTGCGCATGACTTCAACAATCTGCTGATGGTGATCTCAGGATACTGCGAGTTTCTGCTGGAGCGAATCGGCTCTGACCCGGCTGTCAGGGGTCCCGCACAGGAAATCGCCAACGCCGCCAATCGCGCCACCGCGCTTACCCGCCAGCTTTTGGCCTTCAGCCGCAAGCAGATGCTCACCCCGAAAGTCCTGGATCTGAACGCCGTGGTCACGGAAAACTTCAAAATGCTGACCCGGCTGATTGGGGAAGACATCGAACTGGTGATGGTGCCGGGGAGTGAACTGGGCTCTACCAAGGCCGATCCTGGGCAGATCGAACAAGTCATTATGAACCTGGCAGTCAATGCGCGCGACGCCATGCCACGGGGCGGCAAGCTCACCATTGAAACTGCCAACGTTACGCTCGATGAGACTTACGCCAGGCTCCACCCTCCCGCCGAACCGGGCGAGTACGTGTTGCTCGCCATGAGCGACACCGGCGTAGGAATGGACGCCGAAACTCAGAGCCGCATCTTCGAACCGTTCTTCAGCACAAAAGGAGCGAAGGGCACGGGACTCGGCCTGTCCATGGTTTACGGCATCGTCAAGCAGAGCGGAGGCTACATCTGGGCGTACAGCGAACCCGGCAAGGGAACTTCGTTCAAAGTCTACCTGCCTCGGGTAACCGAGACCGGAGAAGCAGCTGTGGCTCAGGCTGTGATGGGCGCCAAAGACGTTCAGCAAGGCCGTGAAACCGTTCTGCTGGTCGAAGACGAGGTCACGGTCCTGCGCCTCGCGCGCGAGTACCTCGAACGCCAGGGATACACCGTGATCGATGCCGGCGATCCCGCAACCGCAATCCTGATTTCGAACGCGCACTCCGGCCCCATTCACCTGCTGCTCACCGACGTGGTCATGCCCGGAATGACTGGCCGCGAACTGGCCAACGAACTTTGTCCGCGCCGGCCCGAAATGCGTGTGCTTTATATGTCGGGCTACACCGAGAACGCGATTGGCCGAAACGGCACGCTGGATTCCGGCATCACGCTGCTCCAGAAGCCCTTTACCCTGCTCACGCTCAAAGCAAAAGTGCGGGAGGTCCTCGATACGCCGCTCCCCAAGGAGGTTTCGATGTCTGCCCGTTTAGCCATGGAAGTAGAGGCTGGTCGTCCCATGAAGTTGTCGCCGTTCCGCGCCCAGCGGTTCAAACTGCAGCTGCCTCTGAAGTACCGGCCGATTGGAGAAGAAGACTGGCGGGTCGGTACCACCGAGAACATCAGCCGCTCGGGCCTGCTTTTCAGGGCGGAGGAGTTGCTTCCAGAAAGCGTGCAGCTTGAGATTAATCTGGTGTTGCCGGCGGAAATCGCAGGCCTGTCAGCGGCGGAAGTCGTATGCCGCGGCGAAGTGGTCCGCACCGTGCAGCCCGAGGCCCCTTCCATGAACCCAGCCCTCGCCGCAAAAATTCTCCAATACCACTTTCAGCATGGCTCGCATGTACCGGAAGCGTAGGGTCCACGCGCACTCTCCAAGCGCTGTCATCCTGAGCGAAGTTGCCGTCGCGAAGCGGCGGCAACGTAGTCGAAGGACCCAGAGACCACCTTCGCAACCACGAAACCGGCAGGGAATTCTCACCATTACTTTTCCTCAAACGGGTGCGAGTTCTCGATGCTGAAGGGCTCGTCCTGCCTGTCGCCCGAAGCCTGAAGCCTGGCTTCGTCCACCTTGTCCGCCATCGCGTACTTCAATTCTTCAACGCCCTTACCCGTCACCGCCGAGATGGGGAACAACTCGAGTCCTTGCTTCTTGCAATAACGCTTCAACTTCGCCAGCTTGTCTTTGTTCGCGACATCGATCTTGGAAGCCACCATGATCACGGGCTTCTGATCGAGTCCCGCGCCAAAGCTTTTCAGTTCGCCTGCGATCACTTCAATGTCCTTCACCGGGTCCGGACGGCCGCTCGCATCCGACACATCCACCATATGCACCAGCAACCGCGTGCGCTCGATATGCCGCAAAAACTGTATGCCCAAGCCCGACCCTAAATGCGCCCCTTCAATGAGCCCGGGAATGTCCGCCACCACGAAGCTGCGCTCTTCCTTCGTTTCTCCGACGGCCACGACGCCGAGGTTGGGTTGAAGAGTAGTAAAAGGGTAATCAGCAATCTTCGGCCGCGCCGCCGAGATGCGCGAAATCAGCGTGGACTTACCGACATTGGGATAACCGACCAGCCCCACATCGGCGAGCAGTTTGAGTTCCAGCCGAAAGACGCGTTCCTCGCCGGGTCGTCCCTCTTCATGCTCCCGCGGAGCCTGATGCGTGGACGTAGCAAAGCGCGCATTTCCGCGTCCGCCGCGTCCGCCGCAGGCAATCACGACGCGTTCATCCGGATGGGAAAAATCGTGCACCTTCTCGCCAGTTTCCGCGTCATACACAACCGTTCCCACTGGCACTTTCAACAAAACGTCTTCGCCTTCGCGTCCCTTGCAGTTCGAACCCTCGCCGTGACGTCCGCGTTGCGCCTTGTACTCCGGATTGAAACGGAAGTGCACCAGAGTATTGTGGCGCTCGCTCGATTCCATAATGACGTCCCCGCCATCACCGCCGTCGCCCCCGGATGGCCCACCCCGCGGAACATACTTCTCCCGCCGGAAGGCCAGACAACCATTCCCGCCGTCCCCAGCCTTCACCCGGATTGTGGCTTCATCAATGAACATGAGTCGTTGGCCGTGTGCCGTTGGTCGTTGGTCCGAAAAAAAAGCCTCAACCCGAAGGCGAGGCTGATGCCATGTGGCGCGGGCGCCCTCGCCCGCGAAGCAGTATCGAAACCTTACTCCACAGCGATGGGCTCGATCATCACGTACTTCCCCAATTGACCCCGATCCTTAAACACGATCCGGCCCGTGATCTTGGCAAATAGCGTGTCGTCCTTGCCGCGGCCCACATTCAACCCCGGCTTCACCCGTGTCCCCCGTTGCCGCACAATAATCGTGCCGCCGGGAACCAGTTGCCCGCCAAAAGCCTTGAAGCCCAACCTCTGCGCATTGGAGTCGCGCCCGTTTCGAGATGTGCCCTGCCCTTTTTTGTGTGCCATGAATTAGTTTCCTTTATCGTCGTCCCGAGCGACCTCGTTGTCATCCCGAGCGACCCTGTTGTCATCCCGAGCGAAGCGAGGGATCTGCAGTCGCTTTAGACGCCCTACTTCTTTTTCTTCGGCGCAGCCTTCTTAGCCGCCGGCTTCTTAGCCACAGCCTTCTTCTTAGCCGGAGCCTTATGAGCCTTCGCCTCGGCCTTGACCTCTTCCGCCTCTACCGGAGCCAGCTTCTTCGGCTTGGCTACTTTCTTAGGAAGTTCCGGAGCCGTAAATTTCTGCCCGTCAAACGCAATCTCCGTAATCCGCACCGCCGTATATCCCTGGCGATGCCCGCGCAGCTTCTTGTACTGCTTTTTGCGTTTGTAATGGAAAACCAGAATCTTCTTCTCGCGGCCTTGCTCGACCACGTCGCCGGTCACCAGCGCTCCGGACTGCGGCTTGCCAATCTGGCCATCGCCCGCCGAAACCGCCAGCACATCGCTGAACTCAACCCGACCGTCGGTGCCGGTGCCACGACTTTCCGAACCGACGCTCTCCACGCGGATCACATCGCCGGGCGAAACCCGGTACTGCTTCCCACCTGTGCGGATGACCGCGTACATGCTTATGTCTCCTAAGTCCGGCGCGTCCGCTTTCAGCGCGATAGGGAAAACGCAAAATCCATCCCGTCGCACACCGGCGCGATCTACGGAACCTGATGATTTCTATGCTTGCTGCTTTCCGCGTCGGCGCACACTGGCAACGATGGCGGACGGCCCCAGAACGGAACCGCAAGTACAGGCAAACTCAACCATTCTAACGTGCGCCAAGGAAAAGCGTCAAACCGGACTCCGGGAGCGGAAACGCCCGCGACAACGTGACGCGAACGCCCAGGTTACCGCCGAAAAACCGCTCACGCAGCCCTCCCGCTTTCAGCACAATAGCAATTGATCGCAACAGGAACGCGGTGGTATTCTGCCGCGATGCAGACAGCGGTGGCAGCGGCGCGGCTGTCATTGGCCATCCTGCTGCTTTCCTTCCCATCATTCGGACAGGTTAAAGCCACTGGCCCCAGCCTTGAAGATACTTTCAAATGGATGGATCAAACGTACAACGGCGGGCGCCGTGGGCTATTTCAACAATGGACTAGAGACGGAAAACTCTACGTGGAATATTTAGAGGACTTCACCTACACGCAGTGCAGCATCTCTCACACCGTTAAGGAACTTCCTGATTCTGGAACGGCAAAAGATATATGGACGCAGTCTAACGTCGAGGTATTCAACCTGCGTGACATTGATCCTACAACCGTGAAGGTTGTTCCTTTCGACCGCATAGTTGGAACGGACTGCCTCGACCCTGATGAAGTTAAGCGAAATAAGTTATCCTGCGATGGTCAAGCTGAAGTTAGGTTCTCGACTCGCAACGAAGCCCTGAAGATCAATTATCACTCGGTAACTATATTTCCGGGCATCCCAGAAAACAAACCCGATCACAAGTCAGACCAAACCGGAACACAGTCGAGTGCAGCTTTTAGCATGTACGACGCTGCATACGCGAAAAGATTTGCCAAGGCGTTTACCCATGCGGTAGAACTCTGCGGAGGGACGCGGTCAGATTTCTAGTTTGAAAATCACTGCCCGCTCTCGCGGTTGATCGCAGATTTAGTCCCTTCCGAACATCTCCTTGGTCTTTTCCTTCCAACCAGCGGGTAACGAGCCTTTGTCGTGAAGTTCCTTCAAAAGAAAATAGTACATCTCAGCATAGACGACATAATCGGAGATACTCGCTTTCTGCCCAGTTTTGTCAGCGACCATCGCAATGAACTCTCTGTTCGCCTTAGCAAGCTCTAGCGCGTTAATGAAGATGAGTTCTTTGCGACGGGCACGTCTTTCAGCGGCCTGTCCAAGCAGATTGAAGATGCTCGCAACGACAGCTGAAACAACGACGGAGGTTAGGATTGTGACTGCGGCAGTCATGGTTAAAGATTGTAAAGCGTTGGATCAATTTCTAAACAGTATGGAATTCTAATGATGTGACGGCGCGCCTTCAGGCGCCGCTACCCAGATCTGTGGGAAAATAATAGTGGGAGAAGTCTTATGGCATCAACAGGTTCAGCCGAAAGCACAAAAACTGCTTTCTGCATGTGCGGTCATTCCGAATCTGACCACGTTCACGGGCATTGCAACGGAATTAGAAATCGAACTGAAGAAATTCCGGGGAACATGATGGCAGCAGCCGTGTCTGAAAAGCGAATCTGCGGCTGCGAGCAATTTAACCCTAAGTAGCAACACGTGTGTTTCAGGAGCCTTCACAATCCCGAGTCTCAGGCATGAAGGCTCCCTATCCCGCGTCTTCAACCGTGAGCTTCAGTCCAACGGCCTTAGTCACGGCAACCAGCGTAGAGAGCCGAGGGTTTCCCCGGCGCGACAAAGCGCGATACAAACTCTCGCGTTCAATTCCCGCAGCTTTGGCCACCTTGGCGATGCCGCCGCGGGCCTCCGCAATGCGACGCAAGGCGATCAGGAGCACGCCGGGCTCGTCATCCTCCTCCAACGCGGCCCGGAGATACTCAGCGGCGAACTCAGGATTGTCCCGCAATTCGCGAATCGTAGCCTCATCGTGAGATACGCTCGCCTTGTGTTTCATAGACTTATTTGTAACTTATAAGTTACGCCAACCCGAAATTCTGTCATCCCGACCGGAGCAGGATCGCTCGCGATAGCGGGCGATCTCACGGAGTGGAGGGAACTTGAGTTTGACGTTTTCGCTGCCACAACCGCTTTTTCCTTGCTCCGGCCAGCCAACACAGATACGATATGAAGAGTTCAGTTAGCTATTTGAGAATGGCTGCAAGACGCTCGCTCTTCGACAACCCCGGACCGCTGGCCCTCGGAACCCGTTTCCATTCCCAAACCGGGAAGGGCGACCTCGCTTTAACATCTAAGTCCTTATTCCGGAATATTTTACGTATAAGTCCTTATTCCTCAAAGATTTGGAGGGTAGTGTGGCCGCAACCCCATGATTCCAAAAGATCGAGGGGGAGGGGGGGTACCCATGAGTGCTTAAAAGTAAATACCCGCGAGCAACGCCCAATGGCGCTCGCTTTCCCGGTCACCTTGCAATTCGTGAAGCACGCGAAAAGAGCCGCTACCCACGCGCTACAATCAATCTGTGCCCCCACGCATCGCCATCCCGGTTCCGCATTCTACCGACCCCGAGTATGCCGAGCGCTCCCTGCCGCAATATGAACGGGCCATCGCAATGGCCGGAGGAGAGCCGGTTCGCATCCCGCTGGATCAGCCGCCCGCGGAGGTGATGAAGCTAATCGAGCGCTGCGACGCCGTGTTGCTCCCGGGAAGCAAAGCCGACGTTGATCCCGCCAAGTACGATGCGCGGCGCGATCCGCAGACCGCCGCCGCTGACGCCGGCCGCGACACCGTCGACGAGTTGCTGCTGCAGGACGCCTACAACATGCGCAAGCCGATTCTAGGCATCTGCTACGGCCTCCAGATTCTGAACGTATACCGCACCGGCACGCTGATCCAACACATCGAGTCGCCGGTAAAGCACGATGCAGGACGCAAGGTCGCGGTGGCGCACAACGTAGAAGTGGAGCCCGGATCGAGGCTCGCAAGGATGGTCGCCTCTACGGTCGAAACCTCCGACGGAAGGAAGTTTCTGATCCCGGTCAACTCCAGTCATCACCAGGCGGCGGACAAGGCTGGGGATGGCTTGCGGGTGGTCGCGCGGTCTACGCAAGACGGAGTCATCGAAGCGATGGAGGGCACCTCCCCGGATCACTTCGTGCTAGCGGTGCAGTGGCACCCCGAGCGGTCCGTCGATGAGGACGAGCCGTCGCGAGCGATTTTCCGGGCACTGGTCAAGGCGGCGCGAGTCAGACACGAAAAACTGACAGGAGAATTTGAGTCGGTCTAAAAAGCCAGCCACGGATCGACATGGATCCGCACGTATCAATCCAAGAATTTGGTTTATCCGTCGTAGATCGGTGCAAATCGGTGGCTAGTTCTTCTTCTCCAGCAGCACGACGGCGTTCGCGATCGCTGCGTTGTCAGTGCCCATGCCTTCCGGCGTCTTGGCTTTGAGGCCGACACAATCGACGGGCACACCCAACAGTTCCGCCACATGCTGGCGAATTGCAGCGGCATGCGGTCCAATCTTGGGCGCAGCCAGAATAAGCGTGGAGTCCACATTGACGACGGTATACCCCGCCGCCCGCACCCGCGTCAAAGCCTCGCGCAAAAAAACCGAGGAATCCGCGCCTTTCCACTTTGGATCAGAAGGCGGAAAGAGGGTGCCTATATCGGGCGCTGCCACCGCGCCAAGCAGAGCATCCGTGAGCGCGTGCAAAAGCACATCGCCATCAGAGTGCCCACCAAGGCCTTTCGGATGAGCCAGAGTGACTCCACCGATTTTGAGCGGAATGCCAGCTTTAAACTCGTGAGAATCCCAGCCATAGCCGATTCTCAAGATGAACCCCCACTCGCCGCGGATTTACGCGGATCAACGCGGATTTTCTTTCTTTCGTTTTCAAATACGAGACGTCTGAATTCGGGTTTGTTGCCAAAATTGAGCAACAACCCTACTTCGATATCGGTGTAGATCCGCGGCGTAAGATTTACGTCCTCAAATAGAACTCTGCCAACTCCATATCAGCCGGGGCTGTGATCTTTATATTTCTCGCCGAGCCCATCACCACCGCTACTGCATGGCCCGAACGCTCCACCAGCGAAGCTTCATCGGTGCCCGTGAATCCGTCCGCCGCCGCCTCGTCGAATGCCTTCTTGAGCACGCCGTAGCGGAAGCCTTGCGGGGTTTGTGCCAGGACCACGCGCTCCCGCGGCAGCGTGGCTGTGATCAGGGCACCGTCGGATATTCGTTCGACTTGCTTCACCGTGTCGACCGCCGGCAGCCCGGCAATCGCCGCACCGTGTTTCTGGGCGGCCCGGATCACATTATGAATGATTTCCTCGGTGACGAACGGACGCACGGCATCGTGGACCAGGACGATGTCGTCATCGGCCGCGGAAACGGAACTCATCGCGTTAGCGACGGAATGTTGCCGGTGCTCTCCGCCTTCGACCAGATAAATCTTCTTCTGCTGCATATCTTTCGCATCGTTTTGCAGCCGGGAGCGGAATCCTTCGATCTCATTGGCACGCAGGGCAACGTAGATCTCCGACACCTCCGGACTGGCGACGAACTTGCGCAGAGTGTGAACCAGTATGGGCGTTCCTGCAAGCTCGGTGAACTGTTTGCTCGCCGCCGGCTTCTTGCCCTTCGTGCTGGGAGCCGAAGCCATGCGCGTTCCCAGGCCCGCAGCCGGAATGATGACGACCACCTTCATAGCGGGCTGCAAGTATACGAGGGCGACTGCCTCATTTCAAATCGGGTGCATCGCAGTCAGACTCACCGATCGATAGAGCTTTTCATGATCGTGGACTTGAAGAAGATTCCGCCACTGCCGGCGATGGGTTTCATCTCCGCACGTTCTTAGCTACAGGACTTACCCTAGCCACATTTTGCTCAAGCCGGGAACTCTCTTTCCCACCAGCACACCAGGGCAGCGGGCCCCAGCGGACTGCGCGGTTCCAAGTCAAGCACGTTCAGTGACTTACATTGAACGGGACATAGAACTAACGTGGCAATCAACTTGCACATTCAAGCAGCGGCAGGGGGGAAGAAGGCCTGCCGAGTTAAGGGAGGATAATGTGAACGGAATACGCTCCTGGTTCGGGCTCATTCGATTGTGTGCCACCCCCGCTCTGATGGTGGCTTTAGGGTGCGCCATTCTTTTCACCAGCGCCGTGGTAGCATTCGCCATCGCCGGAGGTGGCGAGCCGGTGGAGGCGGCAACTCAGGGAACAAACAAGCCAGCGGAAAGAATGTTTGCTGGCCTGGTTACCGATGACCACTGCGGCGCGAGGCATGACATGGATTCTGGCATGAGCCCAACGGAATGTACGAAGAGGTGCATACGGAATGGTTCCAGGTACGTACTCGTCGAGGGAGACAAGAAATACGCGCTGGCAGGCAACGAAAGCAAACTTGACGGGCTGGCCGGCCAGCGCGCGAAGATATCAGGCACCCTCGCAGGGAAAACCATCAAAGTAGGTTCGACAAGTTCTCGACCGTAAACGGCGATCGCGCACAAATCGGCGGAACCGCCTGCCTCTCCTTTATTACGCTAACTCCTAAAGCGGATCGCTTTACTCCGCCGGACGTTCCACCACGACCGGCGCAGTCTTCTTCGGCTCACCATTCGGGATCGCAGTCGCGGTGGTTACGACGACGGCGGGCCGCGGTTCGGTTCGGGCCATGGCGCGTTCATCCCACTTGCCGAAGATCATCTTACCCGCCGTCGTCTGCAGTACTGACGTGACGGAAATGTCGATGGTCTTGCCAATCATCTTGCGGGCATTGTCCACGACGACCATGGTGCCGTCATCCAGATAGGCGACGCCCTGGTTGTACTCTTTGCCTTCCTTCAAGATGAACACCTTCATGGTCTCGCCCGGCAGCACGATCGGCTTCAGGGAGTTTGCCAGTTCATTAATGTTGAGGACTGCGACGCCTTGCAATTGCGCCACTTTATTAAGATTGAAATCGTTAGTGATGATTTTGCCTTCGTAAAGTTTGGCCAGTTCGATGAGCTTCAAATCGACTTCGCGGACCGCGGGGAAATCGTCCTCCACGATTACGATCTGCACGGAGGCCATCTTCTGCAGTCGTTGCAGGATGTCAAGGCCGCGGCGTCCGCGATTACGCTTGAGAGAATCGGCGGAATCGGCGACTAGTTGCAGTTCGCGCAGCACAAACTGCGGGGCCACAATCACGCCATCGAGGAAACCGGTTTCCGCAATGTCGGCAATGCGTCCATCAATGATGACGCTGGTGTCCAGAATCTTGTAGCTCTTCCTGGATTGCTTCTCGCCGCCGAAAATTCCTCCCAGCGCCGCCAGATTGAGTAGATCGCCCTTGTTGGCGCCGACGATGAGGCCGACGTAGGCCATCAAGAGCATCACCATGATCTGCAGGAAGCTCTGGGTAGGGCCGGGAGGAATGCTGTTGCGGATGACCAGGGCGAAGAGGTAGGCGCCGAAAATGCCCAGCACGCTGCCGATCGCCGCTCCGATCAGCCGCTTCAGGCTGACCAGGCGCAGCCGCCACTCAAAGGTGACGATGGCAATGCCCAGCAGCGCGCCGACTCCAGCATCCATATTGGAAGGAAGATCGAAGGGCTGAAGTTTGTAACAAGTAAGAGCAACAAAAATAACAAATAATAGACGAACCACGATTAAGTCCATTTATGGACCTCCCCGGAACCCACGTGCCTAATCAAAAGCGGAGTCCCGCACCGGCCGCCCACGTGCCGAATATATCGCGGCCAATGATCTAAATGCGGAGCCTATGAATGAACAGCTATGAAACAACGCTCCGCTCTCTGTTCAGAAATCAGACAGAGCCATCGTACAAATATTCCAGTGGAAGTATATACCTGCGGAGAAGGTCGCGAGATTACGCAGGTGTCAGCTCGTGTGATAAGCGAGATAGTTGGGACGGCCAGAGGAGGCGGGCTGGTAGACTCTAGGCTATGAAGGCTATTGTCATCAGTCGGTTAGGCGGGCCAGAGGCACTCGAGGTGCGAGAAGTTCCAGATCCCGCGCCTGTCGCAGGACAAGAGTTGGTCCGGGTGCAGGCCGGAGGGTTGAACTTCGCCGACTTCATGACCGCGCAAGGCGGGTATCCGGGAACGCCGAAGCCTCCCCTGGTCGCCGGCCGTGAATTTTGTGGCACAAGGGAAAGCGATGGGCGGCTGGTGATGGGCTATACGCAGTGGGCAGCGTTCGCTGAGCGCGTCGCGGCCCGCTCCGAGTTGTTGTGGCCGGTCCCTGCAGACTGGACGGTGGAGGAGGGTGCAGCTTTCCCCGTGAATTACTTCACGGCATACTTCGCCTACTGGAAAGCGGGACTCCTCAACATCGCGAAGCCAAGCTCCGGGCCAGTGCCGCGAGTCCTCATCCATGCGGTGGCCGGAGGCGTGGGAACGGCCGCGATACAGATTGGCAAGCTCCTCGGCGTCGAAATGTATGGGACATCCTCTTCCGACGAGAAACTCGCGCGAGTGAAAGAACTTGGCCTGCAGCACGGCATCAATTACAAGCAGCGCGATTACGAAGAAGCGATCAAAGATCTGACCCAGGGCGAAGGCGTGGATGCGGTATTTGAAATGTTGGGTGGCGAGCACACGGCGAAAAGCGTGCGCTGCCTGCGGGATCTCGGCCGCGTCGTTGTATACGGAAATGCAACCGGGCAAAGATCGGAGCTGGATACCAGACTGCTGTACGCGAAAGGCGCAAGCGTGCACGGATTGTGGCTGACATATCTATCAGCTAACCGGGAGTTGATGAAGCAAGTCTGGCAACAACTATCCCGCTGGACCTCCGAAGGCCACCTGCATCCTGTGATCGGGCACGTGCTGCCCATGGAGCAAGCCGCCGAGGCATATCAATTATTGGCCGAGGGAAAGAACTTCGGAAAAGTGATTCTGAAGATCGCGTAGAGCAATCAGTGTTTCGCTTCCGAACACCGCGAATCCATTAGCGCACACATCAGCACTCCCACATTGGCGTTTCTCCCTGTGAATCAACACATCCAAAATTTATTACTTGGCAACGTGCGTGCAATCGTTACGTCGTCCGAATATCGAACGTGTGTGAAAAGTTGTGAACATTCGTAAACAAATCCGCGTAGACAGAACAAGCAAGGGGTGTGCTTATTCGCGTGCTGGCGCACTTGCTAACGACAACGCCGATGAAGCGTCCAAGTGGGTAATTGCGATTTGAAGCGCAAGGGAACTTTCGGGCATCCAACGTCGTATCTTGACACGGTAGAGATGAAAGCCTGACGGCCAACAACCGGATGGGCTTTCGGAAAACAATTTCAGGGGTTAAGGGACTGGCTCACTCTCGGTTTGGCGGCCCAGGTGAGCGCAATCCCTGCAGCAGAGAGCTTGCGGCTTTGTGGCCACGCGCTTTCTCCTTAACCCCGCGGCAGCATTGTAAGGCTTTCGCGGCAAAACGCAAGTTTTTCGTGGAAGACGAGTCCAAGCCGCCCAGAACCGTTTCCCGACGCTTTTCGGGAAAGAAGAAGGAGTCTTATGAAATTCGCAAACGTTTCCAAGGGCTTGCTGCTGGGACTGGCTTTGCTGCTGGCGACAAGCGTATTCGCGGCTACTAACAAGGGTTCCATGCAACTGGTCGATCCAGTGACGGTCAGCGGAAAACAATTGCCCGCAGGCGATTACTCGGTCAAGTGGGACGGCAGCGGTCCCAATGTTGAGCTGAGCATTTTGAAGGGTAACAAGGTCGTAGCCACGACCCCAGCCCGGCTGATTGATCTGAGTCAAAAAACAAACAGCGACGCCGCCGTGATCCAACAGAACGGCGACGGCAGCAAGGCGCTCACTGAAATCCACTTCGGTGGAAAGAAGTATGCGCTGGCGATTGGCAACGAGTCCGCCAGTATGGACGGCAGCGGCAGCAGCAAGTAAAGTTGCTGACCTTTATGTGAGAAGAGGGGGAGCTCCAGGCTCCCCGTTTTTTCTCGTGATCACAATTCGCGCCGGCAGTTGGTGAGAGCTACTTGGCGGAGGCTAGCACATCATCGAAATAGTTGACCACCGCCCGTCGCGGTTTGTCCTTTATGCCTTTCAGAGGAATCTTTTGCTCGAGTGTCGTGTTTCCAGTTAACCGGGCGCGCCCCAGCGGAAACGTGCGCCCGTCCGCCATTTCGAGATAAATCGGCACCAGCATGCGGAAATGTTCGTTCACGTTGGATTGCGTCAGCTTGAGACCGAACACAACGTCGCCGCTGGCATCGTTGTCGAAGGTAGACTCGATGCTGTAGCTTGGCAGCGCCGTCCCATAGACGTATTCATCGAAGAACCAGTCCATCTTCCCTCCGCCGAACGCGGCCATTTCCGGCGTCATATGCTTTTCCAGCATTGCCTTGAAGTCCTCGGTCGTTGCCGCGCGGCCGGCGTAGGTCTTCACAAAATCCTGCATGGTCGTCTTGAAGTTCTGATCGCCAGTCTTGCGGTCCCACATCATCATCCGAACCATGTGCAGAATGTACGCTCCCTTGGGATAGATGAGATCCCGGGTGAGACGCGTGCCCGTGCGTGAATTACTCATCCGGTAACCCATGGTGACGGGGCCCGCATCAATGGCGCGGAAGCCTTCCTTGTCGCGCTGCGTCAAGAGGTAGCGCTCGTCATCCCAGAATTCGATGAACTTCTTGGGATTCTTCTCGACCGACTGGATGAAGAGCGACGCAGACATGTCGGCAAAACCTTCGCTCATCCACTGATCGCGATAGGAGCCGAATCCGACCTCGTGTCCCCACCATTGATGAGCGACTTCATGCGGGGCGACAGTCTTCCAGTAGCCGAGATCGCCAAAGTCCAGCCCCAGTCCGTGCCGCACCGTGCTATCGAAGAATGAGCAGAGCGGAAGCCAGACCAACCCGGGCCAGGACTGCCCAAAATTACACGCAGTCTGTTGCGTCATGGCGAGGCGCTTGAAGGGAATGGGTCCGAAGTAATCGGTGTAGAGCTCGATCGAGATCTCTCCATCAGCCAGCGCTTTTTTCTCCATCCCCGTGGTTCCCATGTTGCCGAGGGCAACTTCGGGCCGCCCGGGCCCGCCCATGCCGAGTCTTCCGCCGTTTTCCAGTGCATTCCCCTCGGCGACCTGTTGCAGGCTCTTGACCCATTCCGGTGGGTCTACGTTCGCATAAGACTGCACCAGGTATTCCGGCTTGGTCATCTTGGCTTCCAGCATTTTGAACTTGCCGAAGTTGAATCCAGCTACCGTCTGCGGAACTTCGCTCTTCCAGACGCTGACATTCTGATCGCCATCGTTGCTCTCGCTCAACAACGTGCCCGTGGCGGCGATCTTCATTCCTTTCGGAATGCGGAAAGTCATGTCGTAAGCTGAGTACTCGCCCAGCGAGAAGGTCGGGTTGTTCGGATACCAGTTGTCACGGGCAATGGGAAAGTAGTTGCCATTGCCTTCGTTGCGAACCGCATCCTTGCCGCTGTAATTCGTGGTGATGGTAAACTTTTCGCCCGCGGCCAGCGCCTTGGGAAGGATGACCGCGAAATCAGGATCATCTCTTTTGTCCTCCTGGATAAAGGACAGCGCCTGCCCGCCTTCTGCGATCACGCTCTGTACTCGGAGGCTGCCGAACAAGTCGAAACGGGCCACGCGAAGACCATTGACCTGGGAGACGAAGGTAGTGGTAGCCTTGCCCGCTAAGTTAGCGTTTTTCTCAATAGTTGTATCGAGTTGCTGGTGTTCGATGTGAATGGGGGAGTTTTTCTGTGAGCCCGTGGCGGTACCATCCTTATACTCGGCCGACAAGTGAAAGCTCGCCCACACGCCGAACTTACCGTCGTCGTAGGTGACGAACTCCTCTTCTTCCGGAGCGACCGGCATAATCAGCGGCGAGCCTCCTTCCGGGTCGATGGCGAAGATTTCGTCGCCGTTATACCTTTTGCCGTGGACGAAGGCTACGAATACCCCGCCCGGCCAGGACCCAAGCACATCCTGCAGGAGGCGGGCATCAAGGTTGAAGTGGACTTTCTTGCGCGTTACTTTCTCGCTATCCGGCAGCAGGCTGGCGTCGCATCCACCAGAGGCTGTGGTCCCTGCCTTCTTGATCTCATCGTAAGTTGCGTCGCTGAAACGCAGCACCAGATGGCTGAAGGTTTCGCTGAACTCGTCTTCCTTGGTCAGCAGCTTGAGACTGCTTCGCTCAATGGGCAGAGGCGGATCGAGAATCAGGTTGCCGTCGCCCACAAACACCGCACCTGTCACTTTGCCTTGCACGGGAGAAACAAAACAAACCGTGCCGGAGCGCAGGTGAAAAGTTGCCGCATCGCGCTTCAGGGTGAGGTCAGTGACCGCGACCGCCTCGCCACCGAGTCCGATGTTGCGCAATTGCTGATACGTGGAATCCGAGTTGGGAGAAGGCGTGGCGGGAGTCTCAGCCGCAAAGGCAGCCGAGATCACCAGTACACACACCAATGCGCCGGAGCGCATAAGGCGCGACGAATATGGCAAGAAGCCTCCTTTTTTGGGGGAAGGAGGAACGCGCGCAATTATCTACACAATCAGAAAAAAAGCAAGGATCTAAGCCACCGCATGAAGTCAGGGCGGGCAAGGAAGCTGCCCCACCCATCCGCGGAAGCAATTATTTTCCCTGAGACTCGAGCTCGGCGTTGATATTTGCGCTCCCACCCGTAGCTTTGAATTTCCGCTCCCACGGTTTAAATCCCGACTTACTCACCGTAAGCGTATGGTCCCCAGGCGTAACGTCAATTTCTGAGGGCGTGTTGCCGATAAAGCTTCCATCCAAGGTAATGTCTGCGTTCGCAGGCGTGGAAGAGACCGCAATCTTGCTCGCTACCGAAGGCGTAGCCGATTTATCGCTCACGCTGACCAGTTGTGCAGCCTGTTTCTGGGCGGCGACCTTCCCCACTCGCGACGGCCAATCCTTGGAAATGGCCTCGCACGCGTCTTTTACTGAAGTCCCTACCGAGCGCGTAGAGTGGCTGACAATAGCATCTCCATCGCTATTGAAAACCGCGACCTTGTTGTCGTGAGCCAGAATGCTCTTGCCGCCTTCGTGGTCGAGCACAACGACGTAGTCGGCTTTGTCCTGTTTGTTGTTGACGACTACCTGAGGACATCGTTGACCAAACGTCTTGATGATCTCCGCGGTTTGCGGACGAGCGCCGCCGCTGAAATGGCTGCCGTGGGCGTCGCTTGTGCCACCGCCGTTACCAGTCATTTGCCAGGACTGGCTATCCGTGATGAACACTCGCGCCTGCTCCGAGTTAGGACTAGATGTCTGGGCCGCCGCGGGAATCACCAGCAGCGACACAATCGTAAACTTGAGAATGGATCGCATTCGTCCTCCAAATGATCTAGGGGAGAAGCGTCCATTCTTGCATCAGCGGACGGGATGGGATAGTTACGGTCGTCGCTGTCCGAAAAGGAAGCGGGAAACCGTATCTTTTAGCACATTGGGGAAACTTCAGAATCGGCGGCTGGAGCCTTGAAATGGCGCAGCTTAAAGCGGCGCCGTACATCGTTTTCAAAGACCTGCGGCACGGCTCAGAAGCCGTGCCCTTTCAAAACTCCAATCCAGAGAGTTTTTTCAGCAACCTGTTAGTACTTGGCCATCCTGGGATCCACGCGATCCGCCCACGCTAGTATTCCGCCCGCGAGGTTATGCACTTTCTTGAATCCCGCCTGCTGCAGGAAGATCACTGCCTTCGCGCTGCGCACACCGGAGCGGCAGTGGGCCACGATCTCGCGGCTGGAGTCGAGTTCATGTACCCGTTTGGGCAGATCGCCCAGCGGGATCAGATGCCCGTTAATGTTGCAAATCTGATATTCGTGAGGCTCGCGCACGTCGAGCACAAAAAGGTCTTCGCCTGCATCCAGACGCCGTTTCAACTCTTCTACTTGTATTTCAGGAACACCTGCTTCCACCGGTTTCTCCTCCCCACGGATTCCGCAAAACTCGTTGTAGTCTATCAGTTTTGTGACGGTGCGATGCGTCCCGCAGGCGGGGCAATCGGGATTCTTGCGCAGCTTCAATTCGCGGAACTTCATTCCCAGAGCATCGATCAGCAGCAGACGCCCGATCAGCGGCTCACCCTTGCCCAGGATCAGTTTGATGACTTCAGTCGCTTGAATTACGCCGACCAGTCCGGGCAAAATGCCCAGCACTCCACCTTCGGCGCAGGAAGGCACCAGCCCCGGTGGCGGAGGCTCGGAATACAAACACCGATAGCAGGGGCCATCCTTCGTAGCGAAAACGCTGGCTTGCCCTTCGAAGCGGAAAATTGAACCGTAAACATTCGGCTTGCCGGTAAGCACGCAGGCATCGTTCACTAGATAGCGCGTTGGAAAATTGTCGGTGCCATCGGCAATGATGTCGAAGTCGCGAAATAGTTCGAGCGCATTTTCGCTGCTAAGACGGGTCTCAAACTTGCGGATATTCAAGAACGGATTGATCGCCTTCAGCTTCTCCGCGGCGGAATCCAGCTTCTTGCGTCCCACATCCGCCGTGGTGTGGATAATTTGCCTCTGCAAATTCGTGTAATCCACCACGTCAAAGTCCACGATCCCAAGCGTGCCCACGCCGGCCGCTCCGAGGTAAAGCGCCAACGGTGAACCCAGTCCTCCTGCCCCAATACACAGCACGCGCGCAGCCTTGAGCTTCTGCTGACCCTCCATGCCCACTTCGGGCATGATCAGGTGGCGCGAGTAGCGCAAGATCTCGTCGTTCGTGAGAACAGCGGCTTCGGGCTTGGTTTCAACTGGTTTGACGTCTGTAATAGTGGCCATAAAACCTCGGTTCAGAATTGTCGATTTTAACGATTACGGAATGGACGACTAGAAACAACAACAGAACGGACAACAACAGCAGGCGCTGTGGCGGGACATTCGAGGAGTGGTCCATCCGCAATTCATCAGTTCACCAGCCTCCGGCAATCGAAGGCACTATCGAAATAGTATCACCGTCTGTGGTCGCAGTGGCTTCTTTTTGCAGGTAGCGGACATCTTCGTCATTCAGGTAAACATTCACAAAAGAACGGAGTTTGCCGTCGTCGGTGTAAAGATGCCGCCGCAGGTCTGGATGTTTGGAAACCAAGCCGGACAAGGCCTCCGCGACGGTCCCAGCCTTAACCTCGACCGTCGGAAGCTTCCCAGCGTATTGCCGCAAGGGTGTAGGTATATTGATCTTCGTCATCCTGATAGAGGATGCCGGAACACCGCCCGAGGATTCAGTCCGACTTCCGAATCGTAGAAACGTAGCTTGCTACGTTTCCGCTTGCGCTACCTCAATCTTCTCGTCCATTAACTTCTTGTCGCCCTCGTCGCTGCCGGTCAACCCGAAGGAATTTGTCACGGCTGCCTTGCCCTTTTCCACGCTGGTGATGACATACGAACACCCGAACCAGTGCGCCTCCGCCAGATCAGTCGACGACCAGCGTGCCGGATGGTCAGGATGTGAGTGATAAAACCCGATGATGTCCTCGCCCCGCTCCCGCCCCTCCCGCTGAACCCGAACCAGTTCCCGCGGATCGATGTGATAGCGGTTCTGCGGCGAATCCGTCCGGGTGTTGCCGCAACGCGCCACGGAACTCACCCAGCGAACGTCCCCGTCCAATTGGCCCAGTAAAACGCCACAGCATTCGTGAGGATAAGTCTCCTCACCGTGTTCACGGATAGCCTCGTAATCTTTGCGCTCGATCTTTAGCATGTTCCCCGTCCACTGTCATCCTGAGCGGAGTTGGCGTCGCAACGCGACGCCAACGCAGTCGAAGGACCCCGAGTGTGCTTGTGGCAGCAGAGGCGTTCCGGGGAGTTCTCCCAGTTCCGTGGAGTGCATGGCCAGAATGCCTTGCGCGTCCCTAGTTGCTCCCGCACTCTCTGGGTCCTTCGACTACGCGGCTGCTGCGCTTTCGCGCCGCAGCCGCTCCGCTCAGGATGACAGCATTATTATGATGTCGCGCTGACCTGTCACTCCTGCCAGAATCTCTCGCTCAAATATTTGTCCCCCGAGTCGCACAAAATCGTCACAAACACCGCATGCTCGTTTTTCTTCAACTGCCCCGCCAGTTGCAGGCACCCAACCACAGCACCAGCCGCCGAGATCCCCACCAGCAAGCCCTCTTCGCGAGCCAGCCTCTTCGCCATAACATAAGCGTCTTCGGTGGAAATACCCAGGTCGGCATCCGCTAGCGACGCATCATAAATCTTCGGCACGATAGCGCTGGCCATGTGCTTGGTTCCTTCAATTCCGTGAAACGCCGAATCCGGCTGCAGCGAAATGCAACGCACCCGCGGATTCAATTCCCGCAGCCGCCGCGTCGTCCCAACAAACGTTCCACTCGTCCCTAACATCGATACGAAGTGCGTGATGCGTCCTTCCGTCTGTTGCCAGATTTCGTTGGCTGTGCCATGGTAATGAGCTTGCCAGTTGGCGTCGTTGGAATACTGGTCGGCGTAGTAATACAAATCCGGATGTTTGGCCGCCAGTTCGCGCGCCATGCGAATGGCGCCGTCGGAACCATCCGCAGGGTCGGTATAAATAATGTTCGCACCGTACGCGTGCAGGATGCGCTTGCGTTCGACCGACACATTCTCCGGCATGCACAGCGTCACCGCAAAGCCTAGCGCGGCGCCGATCATCGCATAAGCAATGCCGGTGTTGCCGCTGGTCGAATCGAGCAGAATTTTACCGGATGTTAACTTGCCACTGGCCTGCGCTTGCGCCACGATGTTGGAGGCCGCGCGGTCCTTGACCGAGCCTCCGGGATTGAGCCACTCCGCCTTGCCGAGAATCTCGACCCCGGGCAGTTCCGTGCCGATGCGTGCCAGCCGAAGCAAGGGAGTATTGCCAATGCGATCCACCGTTCGCTGTCCCGAAGCGGGTTTGCCGGACCGGTCGTTTCCGTCCGCATGTGCCGCAGAACCATGCACTTCCGCGATCTTTAGAGACCAAGGCAGCATAAATTTCAAACTCGAAGGCCGTGACTTACGTAATGTTCCTGAGAAACGAAATCAAGCGTCACAAACGGTTGATTAGATTATAAGAGAGACTGATTGGTTCCACCGAAGATGCGGCCCGCGTTCCTTTTTCAGGATTCCGCATCTAACCTAAGCGAGAACGAAGGACGAAATGGCATCGAAGGTAGAACAACGGACGTACGAAGAAGCGCTGAACTGGTTGCGCGATCACGGCTTTGATCTGCTCGAAGCTCCCGGCACCACGGCGCGCGTCTTCCTGAAAAAATACAACGTGTCCGCCGCCATCCAGAAGAATGGCGATGACGGCGTCAAGATTTTCGCTTATCCCGGCTACCTGATTGGCAGCGAAATTTCAAAGCTGGTGAACAAGGGATACCAGCAGTTTCTCAAAACCGCGAAAACCGAAGTCCCCGCGACCGCCGACCATCTGAAAGCCCTGCAACAATTCACCGAAGAATTAAAGGAAGGCCTCGGCCTGCCCACCCTGTACAACGAATCGCTCGGCACCGTCAGCGAATCGTACCATTACGACCGCATCGAAAATCGTGACAAGCCCGTAGCCGACCGCCCCAAGCGTCCCTGGGAAAAAGCCGGAGTCCTCGCCGCCGCCGCCAAAAAGGGCCGCGCATAGTCCATTCCGTATCCGGCCGCCCGATTAATCAATGAGTTCGTTCGCCCCCTCTTGCTGGTCGAGTTCCTTCTGCTCTTGCGGCGAAAGCGCGGCTTCGCCGAGGTTGACCACAACCTTATTAAGGGTGCCGGTAAATTTGAAAGGCACGTGGTAATCTTCGCTGACCGGAGTGCCGGTGTCTTCCCCAACGTCGAAGGTTTCGTCGGCGGAAACGCGGAACGGAATAGTTCGCGCAATCTTCTGTTCAGCCACTTTCTTTCCGTCCACGCTCAGTGTTGCCAGGCCACCTTTGCCGATACCGCCGCCGTCATACTTGAAGGTGACCACGATGCTGTGTTTGCCAGGGGCCAACTTGTCACTGCCGGAAATAGAAGTACGGTCAACGCCGACAAGGTTGTAGTAGAAGACGGGTTTACCCTGAAGCAGGTATAGCCCAAGGCCATTGAATCGACCACCCTGTGTCATGAGCACGCCCTCTGCGCCGCCAGCAGGAATCTCAACATCCGCGGTGATGCGGTACGACTTGTTCTTGAAGTCGGGCGCCGTGCCCTCGGGGATGCGGACCATGCCGGGATAATAGGTAAACTCGGTACGGCCGCGAGTAACGCTGGGACGAAGGCTGACATCAAAACGTTCCGCTGTGCTGTTGTCGAGAGGCAGCACGTTGTACTTGCCGGCTTCGACCCAGAACAGGTCCTGCAGTTGGCGGAGTCTTTTCGGTTCCTTCGCTGCAAGGTCGTTGGCCTCGCTGAAGTCCTGGTCCACATTGTAGAGTTCCCATTTGTAGTCCTCCACCGGCGGCAGGCTCCCCACACCTATGACCCAGGGCAGGCGGGGAGGCGTGGTGGCGGCGACCCAGCCGTCGTTGTAAATAGCGCGGTTCGTAAACATCTCGAAATACTGCGTGCGATGGACTGATTTCGCCTTGGGATTATCAAACGTGTACACCATGCTGAAGCCCTCGATTGGCTTCTGAGCAACGCCGTTGAGCATCGATGGCGACTGCACACCAACCGCTTCGAGGATGGTCGGATAAATGTCAATAACGCTGCTGAACTGGCTGCGGATACGACCTTTATCTTTAATACGCGCGGGCCAGGAGATCACCAGGCCGTTGCGTGTGCCGCCGAAGTGGGATGCCACCTGCTTGGTCCACTGGAAAGGCGTGTCCATGGCGTGGGCCCAGCCGACCGGATAGTGGTTGAACGTCATCGGTCCGCCCAGATCGTCCATGTGCGCCATCACTTGCTTGAAGTCTTCGGGAATGCCGTTGAAGATGGACATTTCATTAAGCAAGCCTTGCGGTGTTCCTTCGGCGCTGGCGCCGTTGTCGCCCTGGATGTAGATGACAAGGGTGTTGTCGGCCTCGCCCATTTGGTCGATCGCATCGACGATCCGGCCCATCTGGGTATCGCAGTAGGAAAGCGCGGCGGCATACACTTCCATCATGTGCGCATAGACTTTCTTGTGGTCGGCGTCGAGCGAATCCCATGCCTGGATTTCTTTTGGCCGCGGCGTAAGTTGCGTATCCGGCGGAACGACGCCCATTGCCTTCTGACGCGCCAGCGTTTCTTCGCGCATCTTGTCCCAGCCCATGTCGAACTTGCCTTTGAATTTGGCAATCCACTCTTTGGGCGCGTGGTGGGGCGCATGCGCCGTTCCCGGAGCGTAATAGGTCACCCAGGGCTTATCGGGCGCGACCGCGTGCAACATTTGAATGCGGGCGATGGCATGATCGGCCATATCCTTGTCAAAGAAATAATCTGGCTGATCGTGGGGCGGCTCGACGGGCTTGATGTTCTCGTAGAGCGCGGGTGCCCATTGGCTGGTATCCCCGCCCAGGAACCCGTAAAAATATTCGAAGCCCAGGCCTGTCGGCCATAGATCGTACGGCCCAGCCTGACTGCTGTGCCAATCGGGGACGTTGTGGTTCTTGCCATACCAGGCAGTGCTGTACCCGTTCTGCTTGAGCACCTCCGCGAACGTGCCGTTGCTCTTGGGCATGAGCGAGTTGTAGCCCGGGAAACCGGTAGCGATTTCCATGATCACGCCTGTAGCATTCGAATGGTGGTTCCGGCCCGACAGCAGAGCCGCCCGCGTGGGCGAGCAGAGTGCCGTGGTATGGAACTGCGTGTAGCGAAGACCCGCGGCCGCCAGGCGATCCATGGTGGGAGTCGGAACCGGCCCGCCAAACGTGCTGATCGCGCCGAAGCCAACGTCATCGGTCAGGATCAGCAGAATATTCGGCGCCCCTTTGGGGGCTCTGGTTTCCGGCGGAAAGTCCAGGGTCGAATCCTTTGGCGTGAGGCCGATGTGGCCTTTGAACGGCGGCTCCGGCCGCGGCAGAACTTCCTGCTCATAGCTGACGCCCACCAGCAACGCCAGGATTGCCGATAGCACTCCCGCAATTGTTCTGCACGATCGCATTCTCATGTCACGTCCTGTGTATATCTCTTGAACTGGTAGAGAGTCTCTCGGCGCCATAGCGGCATCGGGGTCGCTTACATTCCTGCGAAAGCAGATTGAAACTGACCGCCTTGAAGGCCAGCTCATTCTTACCCTGAGAATCAGCAGTGTCGACTGGCAGAATTAGTAGTTGTTTCCGCTGGCAGAACTAATAGTTTTCTCCGCGCGGGTGCCCCGCTCCTCGCGTTTTGTGTACGCGTCGAATCCAGTGACGCTCACCATCGAGTGGGGCAAGGCCACCCGTTCATCCCTCCAAAACCAGCCGTCATCCTGAGCGGACGCAAGTCCGCGAAGGATCTCTCGCGCACAACGTAAAAGCCTGTGGTCGACTTCATGCCAACCAGCAATTCTAAATCACATACATAATAAGGGTGCCCCATCTTTCCGCGTTCTTTGCGGAAAGGTGGGAAGCGAGAAAGCGGAGATGCAAACCAGCCTCCCGCCAGGTGAACCAACCTTTCGCGTTCTGTGCGAAGGCTGGAGCAGTTCAGAGGTCGTTACAAATGAACCCCCCTCTCTCCACCGTCCCCAGCCCCCGCATATTCTCATTGACCGCACCTGCACAACCAGATAACATATGTCTAACCGACATTATCTGTTGGATAATATACGGTCTTTGACAACCGATTCAGGCCAGCGCGCGTGTATCCCCGCCAAGCGGATTGCTCCGCCGTGTCCCCAGCCGCAAAGCGGCGGAAGAATGCAGCCCATGGCGCAAGCCATGGGGAATAAGCGGAAAGACGAAAAGCCCCAGCGGGGCGGAAGACAGCTCCTAGCAAGTTCGAGCCCGTCTAGTTCAAAAACGGAACGCAAGCCGGGCACGCACCGCCAGTAACTCCCATGTTCTCTAGATTTTGCGCGCAACTCCTTTAAACTCAAAGATCTAGCACATAGTGATAAAATAACTATTGCGTTTTCAAGATTTTGCGCACGAAGGGGGGGGAGGGGGTACCAGGTGCTAAACAGTAAACTCCGTTCCAAAGTGGGAAAGGATGCGTGCGACACTAGCGGCAGTCGGGAGGCTCCCAAGAAATGCGCAAGAACTGTGGCGTCGTAGCGGTCGTGCTGATTCTCCTTTTTTCGGTGTGCAGCGTCACTGCAGAGAATTCACCACCCGCCCTCCGGTCCATGGTGGAACAAGTTTTGCGCCGTCAGCAGGAAGCCTGGAACCATCACGATCTAGAAGCCTTCATGTCCGGCTACTGGAATTCTCCGGACTTGACGTTCTTCTCGGGTGTGCAGAAAACCTCAGGCTGGCAACCGACCCTGGACCGCTACCGCAAGAATTATCAGGGCGGAGGCAAGGAGATGGGCCAGCTGGAGTTCTCCGACCTGAACATTCAGGAACTCTCACCGGACGCAGCCTTCGTACGCGGCGCCTGGCACTTAACCATGTCGGACGGCAAAACGCCCCACGGCCTGTTCACCCTTGTCTTTCGCAAGTTTCCCGAAGGATGGAAAGTCATCCACGATCACACCTCAGCGGCCGACCACTAACGAATTCGTTCTGAAAACGTCCGAGGGCAAATCAATTTCACCGTGGTAATCACGAACCCTCTTCCGCGATTCGTCATCTGGCTTTATGCTGTTTAAGATATCGTTGCCATAGACCGCGCAGTTTCTTTCCGGAAGTCATGACTCCAATTCGTCTCTATGAAATGATCTTGGGCGGCGCAGTCGCCCTGCTGGCCGCGTATCTACTCCTGCGCCGCAAGCCCAAAGGCCCGGATGAAGTGGAACGAGAGCGGCGAGCGTGGCTCGACCGCGTAGGACGAATTACTGACGGCACGGTGATCGACGTTCAGGAGATGCAGCCCGAAGGCCGCAAGCCCGCCACCTTCCTGATCTTCCAGTACGACGTGGCCGGCGTATCCTACGAAGCTTCGCAGGACGTCACCTACTTGCGGCAACTCATCAACCTGCACTCCTGCCGCCTGGGCCTGCCGACGTCGGTGCGCTACGATCCCCAGAATCCAGGGAACTCGATTGTGGTTTCCGAGCGCTGGATGGGATTGAGGCAGTAGAGAAGGTCGTGGGTCGTTGGTCCGCACACTCCTGACACTCGCTCTGCAAGAAATGTGGGTTCTGATTCTTGGCCAACGACTAACGACCAGAGGCCAACGACCTCTTCTAGCTTCCCGCTGCAAATCCGCCACTGTGCGCCAAGGTAAGCCGCAAGAACTTGTGGGGATTGACGGGTGTGTCGTTAATGCGGACTTCGTAGTGCAGGTGTGGACCGGTGCTGCGACCGCTCAACCCGACATATCCGATGGTGTCGCCGCGGCGCACATACTGTCCAGGCACAACCGCATAGCTGGCAAGATGCCCGTAGCGGGTTGTGATTCCATGGCCGTGGTCCAGCGCGATCGCGCGTCCGTACCCACCCATAAAGTCGGCGAACGTTACCACGCCGTCGGCCGGCGCGATGACCGGCTGCCCGTAAGACGCCGATATATCGATTCCGCGATGGAATGCACCCTCACCGTTGAATGGATCGGTTCGCTCCCCGAAAGATCCTGTAACCGGACCCTCGACCGGCCAAAGGTTGGGAGCGGAATTAGCCCGCAGCCAGTCTGCTGTGGTGACATTACGCGTAAGTCCAAGAGAGATGCCGGTGGCGGCCGCCCCGCTGAGAGCGGTGTCTTTCAACGCATAAAGGCGATCGAGAGAAGAGCTTACTTGGGCATCTTGCACGTGGTCCGAAGATTCCGATTCCAGCACAGGATCCGACTTCAAACCGTAGAGTGAAGAAACTTCGCTGGCCAGCGAGCCGAGCGACGCCACTTGAATATCTCTTTCCTGGGCGACCTGCTCCAGCCGCGAATACCTGTTCTTCAGCTCATCTTTTTGGGTTCGCAGCTCGTTAAATCGCGAGACCTTCAACAGCATTCGCATGTAGGAACTGGCGATTCCGGTCAGGCTCAGAACGCCGATCGCCGCTCCGACAACTAGTACGTACAAATAATGGACCGGGATGGGGATCTTACGGAGTTGCCCATCCTCGCCACGCGCCACGAAAAGTATGTAGAAACGCTTACGCAATATCGTCCCTTCGTTAAATAATCGGATCGACCTACCGCGGCAGGTTCGCCGCCTCTGATCCTACAACCCGATCCCTGATGCGATCGTACCTTCCCCTTATTGAGAATAAGGCTAGTAAATCGCTCCGTCCACCAGAACCAGGGTCAGGTCCGAAATCTTTTGTGCCTGCAATCTTAACCACTTGCGGCACTTAGCTCGGCCAGAGTTTTTGGAAGCAGCTTCGCAACGGTACCAAAGTAGGTTCCTCCTGTCAACGACCCAAAGCGCAGTCCAAAGTTACGGAAGACTGGGGTTAGGGGAATTGGCGGGTTACTACGGTAACCTCTTGCAGTCTAAGGAACCATCCGGAGTCGTTCGGAAGCCCTCAACATTGGCTGGCCAGTCGGCTATATTGAGTCCATCTTGCCTTTCGCCGAAAAACTGTTGATCTCTCGCATCCGGGGCCGGGCTGCCTGTAGACGTGGTATTGCGACCGGTATCGGGGACGATTGCGCCATCCTGCAAATCCCAGTGGGTAACCAGACACTGGTTACTACCGATTTCAGTTTGGAAGGGGTTCATTTCCGGCGTGAGTGGCATCCTCCGGAAGCCGTTGGCCACCGCTGCCTGACACGCGGCCTCAGCGACATCGCCGGCATGGGGGGCACTCCGGTTGCTGCATTCTTATCGCTGGCGCTGCCCCAAGATTTGCGGCAATCCTGGGTTGACCAGTTCGTGAAAGGCTTGCTCAAGTTGGCGGATAGGTTCAACGTCAGTCTCGCGGGCGGAGATACTGCACAATCTCCCGGCGGCGTTCTGGCTGACATTGTGGTCGTCGGATCGGTCCCAAAAGGCAAGGCGATCCTGCGCTCGGGTGCCCGCCCAGGAGACGGCGTCTACGTGACTGGCGCCCTGGGAGGCGCCGCTGCCCCGCTGAAGTTGTTATTTTCCGGCCGCAAACTTCGGCCGGCCGATTTCCCCCGGCACTTCTATCCCACGCCGCGAATCGAGGTAGGCCGGTGGCTGCTCGAAAAAGACCTCGCCTCGGCGATGATCGATCTCAGTGACGGGCTCTCCACCGATCTCGGGCACATTTGCGAAGAGAGCGGTGTGGGCGCGGAGATTCAGGCGAATGCGGTTCCTTGCGCTGAGATTGGCAAGCCTGTCCGCAAAGTCGATCTGCAATTCGCCCTGCACGGGGGCGACGACTACGAACTGCTTTTCACCGCACCCAGTGGCAAGCGCGTGCCGGCTAGGATCGCGGGTGTCGACATAACCCAAATTGGCCGCATCACCCGGGCCAAGAATGTCATTGTCATGAGCCCCGATGGCTCTGCCGTAAAATTACGCCCGCAAGGCTGGGAGCACTTCAAGCATTGAACGTAGGACCTGAAGCCTGAAGCCCGGAGCCCACTTTTCCGCATGTGACCTTCGTGCTACCTCAACCTCTTCTTTGTTTACTGCAGGCCCCTTAACCGGTCTAGAGTGTCCTTATGTTCCGTAGACTTGCCGTATTCCTCGCCACGTTGTGCGTCGGCACGAGTTGCATGCTGGCCGCACAACCGGCGTCCCTGCCTTCGGTGACCAAGCCCGCCGTTGACAACAACTTCGTTCAAAAACAATTCGGGTCGACTTGCTCCCTCATCGGACTGGATCCGCTCATCGCTGATCTGGATAGCGACGGGGTGGAAGATATTGTCATTCCGGCCCGTTGCACGAATCCAATGATGGACCAGGTCGAGGATAGCTTCGTCGTCGTCGATCCCTACAACAGCTTCTTCGGTTACGGCAATCCCAAAATCACCACGCAATTTTCTTCCGACGATCCGCACAACCGCGGCTACTCGCTACTGGTGATTCACGGAGCTGGTCCCGACGCCTGGTACTCCGCCACGCCTAAGGCAAAGTTCCTTATCGTGAATCTGCCTTTCAAGAATGTCATCGTAAAGAAACTGGCCATCAAGAAAAAGAAGACAATGATGGGCATTTTTGCCGAAGAAACCGGCGGCGATCAAGCCACCTCCGTAGTCTTCTGGGACGGCAAGAAATATAAATACGAGCCACTCGGCTCCAGCATGGAGTAATCCCGTGCCTCGAATCCCGTCGGGACAGCTGCCCACGGCTGTCCAACCGAACGAAGCTCGGCCGTCCTCTTTCCTAATATCAATCAGCCGGAAAATTCCCTGATCCTCGCAACCCGCTATAATTCTCCCGCCATGAACCTCGAACAGAAACTGGCGGAACTGAAGAAGCGCGACCATCTGGCCGAAGACGGCGGCGGCGAGACGCGTCGCGAAAAACAGCACAAAGAAGGCAAGATGTCGGCCCGCGAGCGCATTGAGTTGTTGCTCGACGAAGGCACATTTGAAGAGACCGACAAACTGGTCACCCATCGCTGCAACGACTTCGGCATGGCCGAGCAAAAGTTTTACGGTGACGGCTACATCACCGGATACGGCCGCATCGAGGGCAGGCTGATGTTCGTCTTCGCCCAGGATTTCACAGTATTCGGCGGCTCGTTGTCGGAAGCCAACGCCGCCAAGATCGTGAAGGTCATGGATCTCGCCGCCAAAATGGGAGCCCCCATGATCGGCCTCAACGACTCCGGCGGCGCCCGCATTCAGGAAGGCGTCATGTCACTAGCCGGCTACGCCGACATCTTTTTGAGAAACACGCTGTATAGCGGAGTGGTTCCGCAGATTTCCGCCATCATGGGCCCATGCGCCGGAGGCGCGGTTTACTCCCCCGCGATCACCGATTTCATTCTCATGGTCGACAAAACTTCCTACATGTTCATCACCGGACCCGACGTAATCAAGACGGTCACGCATGAGGAAGTCACCAAAGATCAACTAGGCGGCGCGGAAACCCACAACGAAACCTCAGGGGTGGCCCACTTCAAAGCCCACGACGATGCCGAGTGTTTATCCATGGTGCGAGAGCTGCTCAGCTTCATGCCCTCCAACAATCTCGACGACCCGCCACGCAAGGCCTGTACTGATCCCATCGACCGAGCCGATTCCGCCCTGGACAAGATGGTCCCAGATCAGTCGAACATGCCTTACGACATCAAAGACGTAATCCACGCGGTGGTGGACGACGGCTATTTTTTCGAAGTCCAGGAACACTACGCGAAAAACATAGTGATAGGATTCGCCCGCCTGAACGGAAAGCCCGTAGGAATCGTGGCCAACCAGCCTGCGTTTCTCGCGGGCACACTGGACATCAATGCGTCCATTAAAGGCGCCCGCTTCGTGCGCTTCTGCGACTGCTTCAACATCCCGCTGGTAACCTTCGAAGACGTACCCGGATTCCTCCCCGGGACCAATCAGGAATACGGAGGCATTATCAAACACGGCGCCAAACTGCTGTTCGCCTTCGCCGAAGCCACGGTCCCAAAGGTCACGGTGATCACCCGCAAAGCCTACGGCGGAGCCTATTGCGTCATGGCCTCCAAACACATTCGCACCGATGTGAACTACGCTTGGCCCACAGCCGAGATCGCCGTTATGGGCCCCGAGGGCGCAGTGGACATCGTGTACAAACGCGAATTGGAAAGTGCTGAGAATCGCGAAGGGGTTCGCCAAAAGAAGATCGAAGAATTCCGCGAGCGCTTCGCCAACCCCTACGTAGCCGCCGACCGCGGCTTCGTCGACGCCGTAATCCAACCCCGCGAAACCCGCAAAAAACTGATCCAAGCCCTGGAGATGCTGGAAACCAAGCGCGACAAGAACCCTCCGAAAAAGCATGGGAATATACCGCTGTAGTCTTGAGAGCTATTGAATTGGCTAAGCGCCTTCTGGCACAATATGGCGAATGTAAGGCGAAACAAAGGCGTTTGCTATGGACGTTGTTAACGACGTATGGGCGTGTCCGGTGGTCGGAAAACAGGCCGAGGAGAAGCATGGCCTTGTATCGTTTTACGCGAAGCTTTTTTCCACCGGTATGAAAGACAAATGGCACGAGCGAGTTTACATCGAACTGTACGCCGGATCTGGTTACAGCAAGATCCGTGACACATCGAGAATAATAGCCGGCTCTCCTATACAGGCCATCACCTTAGAGCATCCATTCGATAAATACATATTCTGCGAAAAGAACCCGAAGAACCTTGATGCCCTGAAGTTTCGAGTCGAAAAAACTGCGCCGCTTGCGAAGGTGGCGTACATCCTCGGTGATTGCAATCAGCGTCGACGACATCTTGGCTGAGATTCCTCCACATTCACCCGACCATCGCGTCCTGTCGCTCTGCTTTGTTGATCCTTATGACATTGGAATCAAGTTTGAAACTTTGCGGAGTCTCTCCAAAAAATACCTGGATTTCTTGGTCTTGCTCGCTCTCTACATGGATGCAAATAGGAACATCGACAACTACGTCAAGGACGAGGTTGTAAAGATCGACGAGTTCCTTGGGTCGAAGAGTTGGCGTGAGAGATGGAAGGGTCGGCACCTGGAAGGGGTCCTCTTCCCTCAGTTTTTGGCGGAGGAATTTTCCAACAGCATGGAGACGCTGGAATATCAGCCGCAGCCGTTTTATAAGATGAAGCCTGTCACCATTCCGGAAATGAACGTTCGGCTGTATGTCTTGGCATTGTTCTCACGGCATGCCCGGGCCTACGATTTTTGGGATCAAGTGCTGAAATACAGCACTCCGCAGAGGGAATTCAATTTTGAGGGGACAGTTGGCGAATAACTCCAAAATCGAATGGACCGACGCGACCTGGAATCCCATCCGCGGCTGCACGAAGATCAGCCCCGGATGCAAGCACTGCTACGCGGAGACTTTTGCGGAGCGGTTTCGCGGGGTCAAGGGTCATCCTTACGAACAAGGTTTTGATCTGCGTTTGGTTCCAGAAAAGCTGACTGAGCCTTTTACCTGGCGTTCCCCCAAGTTGGTCTTCGTCAATTCCATGAGCGATCTGTTTCAGCCAGGAGTGCCTGACGCATACACCGAAGCCGTCTCGCGGGTGATGGCGACTGCTGACTGGCATACCTATCAGGTGCTCACGAAGCGAGCGGAAAGGCTGCGGAGCCTGCTCAACGGAAAACTACGGTTCGCGGCGGAGAAAGAAAACATCTGGTGGGGTGTAAGTGTCGAAGACCGAAAATACGGATTGCCCAGAATTGATCATCTTCGACAGTCCCCTGCGAAGGTTCGCTTTCTCTCGATCGAACCATTGCTCGAAGATCTCGGGGAAATCAAATTGGCGGGCATCGCTTGGGTGATCGTTGGCGGCGAGAGCGGGCCAGGTGCGCGTCCGATGGAGCGGGAGTGGGTAATCTCCCTCCGCGATCAATGCCGGAAACAGCGTGTGCCGTTTTTCTTCAAACAGTGGGGCGGTGTGAGAAAGAAGAATAGGGGCAGATTGTTGGATGACCACACTTACGACGAATATCCCAATCGCGTTAGCAGACCCATCCCCGAGAGAGCCGAGTGCATCGCATCAGCTGAGAAGTTCGGGAAGAACTTGCAGGTTAGGTCACTTCAGCTCTTGTAATAAAAAACCAACTCCGAGTTTCGCTGTGACAGCCGGGGGCGGCTATCAACACGTGAGTTCGCCCACCAAACAATAAGAGTCCCGAGGTGGTGTTGAGCTCATTCGTCTCGGCCAGTAGCTCGCGTTAGACCCTTGCTGACCTGACATAATTGCTATCCTTGCGGACTGCAATTACCGATCCTTGCTTGGGCTCCGGGCTTACCGCCAACCGGATAAACCAGTTCAACGCCTCGGGACTCTATCCTGCCTTTGACGTGATGTTCTTGTTCGCCTCGACCAGCGCTTTGCTATAGACCCTTGCTCGCCCTCTCCACTTTTCATCTTGCGATGCCGCAGAGTGACTTCGCTTGAGTCCCGGACGCCGCACCAACCGGATAAACTTAGAACGTGTCAAAGAACGATTATGTTTTTACTCTTCCTATTCTGGGAGTCAACGAAAAACGCGAAAGTGTATCTGCTTTGAATGCAGTCTGGTGCAGCACTATCACAAGCCTGTGACCGGATTTGGTGCAAGCGGCCGAATCGGATTTGCGGAGTGCTCGCTCCCGTTGGTTATTTCCGCGCATATCAATGCTGTGTCTTCCTATTACAGCTGGAATTCATTCGAGATCCACAATGTGCAAAATCCGGCGGAATCCCTGCTGGGAGCGGATTTCGTGGACTATCTATGATTCGCGCAAGAAAGAAGCCGCCAGCGCTGAAGAGCTGGCGGCTTGAGTTTGAACTCACACCGTCACTTCTGATTCTGAGGTGGAATCAGCCGCGACGGAGGAATGGGCACATGGCCTTCGTCGTCATAGTAGAACTTCATTTCGTGGTCCGACTTCGCGCCGGGCACAGGCTTCTCGCCCTTCGAACTGAACCGAGCTTCACCGGCCGCTGCCAACAACGGTTCCTTCGTCGTATACGAAGCCTGATTCAGGATCCCTTTGGAAGGAGCCTTGGCGACCTCGAATATGCCGAATGGGTTCCCGTTGTTATAAGTGACGCCGATGTAGTCCGCAACCATGTAGCCCGCGTCGGAGACTGGCAGCCAGGTTAATTTCATGGGACCGGCAAGTTGTTTCCCCCTGGTCCAGGTCTTGCCGCCATCGGTCGAACTGGAGAAGCCTACGTCCAGCTGGCAGGAATTATTGCAGTTCGAAACCGGGTAGTAGTAATAAACGATCGTTAGGTGAGCCGTGCCGCCGGAAGTAGCGAGGTCCGCGCCGATGCCAGGAAGGAAGTGATCCACCGTGCTCTTGATGGGATCAACCGGAATACGGCTGACTGCGCTCCAAGTTTTGCCGTCGGTGGAGCTGCTCATTACAATATCATTTGAGCTGCAGTTGCTGCGAAAACGGCAGTCCGACCAAACGACGTAGACTTCCCCCGCGCCGTCAACGGTCACTCCAGGCATATCAAAAGTGGTGCGGATGCCACCATCGTCTTGGTGGGTTATAGGGCTCGCGATGGTAACCGTTGTGCTCCAACTCTTGCCGCCGTTGGTGGAAAGAAACGCGTCGTAGCCGCCGCCTAAGAACGGCACAATGACCGTGCCGTTCGGCTGAACCACAGGCTCACCGCCGAGGCCGCCGGCGTGATCGGCAGAGGGAATGCCCGGGCTCCAGGTCAGTCCGCCGTCGTGGGATGTGCTCATCAGGACGTCGCCGCTGCCATACGCCTGATCCCATTCCGTATAACAGTTGCCGTAGAACGGACTCGTGGGGGTGTTATCGCACGTGGTCCAGTTCTTATCATCTTCATGGGTCTTATCAAGGATGATCGGCTTTCCCCAGTGAATGCCGTCCGGTGAACGGCTCACGGCGACGTCTCCGATCGTGTTCGAGTTCTCCTGTTGCGCGAGCGGAAGCGTTGAAATCAACCATTGCTTGTGCTTGGCGTCGTAGGCGACGGAGGGGTCCGCGGCCCACCCATAGGGTCCGTTCTTGTACTTGTCCGTCAGCCCGGGGAGAATGCCGTAGGTCCATGTCTTGCCGCCGTCAGTCGAGGTGGACCACCCCACGTCCGCGCTTCCCCATCCGATTGATCCGGGTACGCGGGCCACATGGAATGTACCTACGATGGTATTTTCCCAGGAGAAGAAGTCAGGCTCAACTTCGGTTCTATGCACACTGTCGGAGTTGTGGAGTGTGTCGCTGCTGATTTTCACGAGAGTAAACTGCGCCTTTGCGGGCGTGACCAATACCGCCGAAATCACCGATGCCAGCACTACGTTAAGGAAGCCAAATCCATTTCGATTCATCCAATTTTCCTTATGGGTTGAGATTCCAAGGTTCGGAGATTCTTGCAATCTGACGGCTGCCAGCAGACGGGCGACTGGCAGCCGGGCTCGACATCAAATTTTACTTCTGCTTCAAAGGTCGTAGCTGTTTCGAAGGTGGGATGGGATACTCTCCATCGTCATCATAGAATTTCCAAACGTATTTTCCCTTGG
>Ga0210384_10001064_pt1 | contig 39036 bp, 31 predicted proteins | sample IncBWH2MmetaG_FD_160574 | JGI IMG/M metagenome (GOLD analysis project Ga0210384, IMG submission 160574) | Forest soil microbial communities from Barre Woods Harvard Forest LTER site, Petersham, Massachusetts, United States - Inc-BW-H-2-M | ecosystem: Environmental > Terrestrial > Soil >...
GACCGCAATGATCGATCTGCCGGTGTTCCCGTTCAAGGATCCGCAGGCCTTTTACGACAACCTGGTGGCATCGCAACGCGACCCCAACACGCATCAACCCGATCCGGCGAAAGGGGCGGCGTTCCTCGCGAGCCACCCGGAAACCGCGCGGGCTCTCGTAATCATCAAGAGCCATGCGCCGTCGTCCGGTTTCGACAATGCCGCCTACTACGGTCTCAATGCGTTCCGATTCGTCAACGCGGACGGCGCGTCCACCTACGTGCGCTGGACCCTTGCGCCCGTGCAGCCGTATGAGGCCGGGACCGCGGCAAGCCAGGACAAGAATTTCCTCTTCGATGGGCTGATCGCGAGCATCAAGCAGCATCCGTTGCAATGGCGCTTGGTCATGACGGTCGCACAGCCCGGTGATCCGACCGACAACGCTACGATCCAGTGGCCCGAAGGGCGCGAGCAGGTGGATGTGGGAACGCTGACACTCGATTCTGTGGAAAGCGAGGAAACCAGTCCGGCGCGCGACATCAATTTCGATCCGCTGGTTTTGCCGGCCGGCATGGCCCCGTCCAACGATCCCTTGCTGAGCGCGCGGTCGGTGGTTTACTCGCAATCGTTTACGAGGCGCGCAGGCGAAACAAAAGAGCCGAGCGAAATCACGCCTTCAGAGGTCCGAAAGTGAACGCCGGGACGCAATTCACTGGGTCCATGCGGTTCTTGCACTGGCTGATGGCCGCTATGGTCCTGACCATGTTGGGCATTGGCGTTGCCATGGTCGCATCGCTGGGCGACTACCATCGCCTGGTTTCCATCCACCGCCCGTTGGGGATCGCCATTCTGATTTTGGTTGTGATTCGCTTCGTGAATCGCCAGTTCAGTACCCTGCCGCCATTTCCGGCAACCATGTCCTCGCAGGAGCGCTTCGTCGCACACGCATCCGAAGTATTGTTATACACGCTGCTGTTTGTGCAGCCGCTGGTCGGCTGGGGGATGTTGTCGGCAGCGCGCTATCCGATTGTCCTGTTCGGGTCACTGCATCTTTTTCCCATCCTTCCGCGCAGCGTGATGCTGTACGCGGTCTTGCGGAGGACGCACACGTTTCTCGCCTATCTCCTATTCCTCGCATTCGTCGCCCATTTTGGAGCCATTCTGTTTCACACGCTGATTGTGCGAGACGGGATGCTCAGCCGCATGGTGCCGTGGCGGGTCCGCGCGCGCTAACTTCCTCGAAGCGGCATTCCTCTTGGTGCGCCACGGCGAGAGGGGCACCTCATTGCGCTGCCTGCTTGCCCAAGCAGGAGTTGTTTACCGGGGTCGGGTTTCTCGCCCACGGACAACTGCCGGATTGTCGGCTACTCGGAAGCTATCCAGCTTCCAGGCGAGATTAGTCTTGCGAAGTCGGCTAGTGCTTACTGATGACTCTCGGCAGGAGGCTTTCCCACGTGTCCCGCCCAACGACTGATTAACGGCGCGGATACCGCAGTTTGCGCGAGTCGGAGTCACATTACCCTCTCACTTCACAACCTCGGAATTCATTTTCAATAACTCGATGAAGTCGATCTTCCATGGCGTGTGGCGCAGATCGAACCGCGCGAGCGTGACCGGCAAATCAAAGCGCCGCGGACCCGCGCTCCCCGGATTGACATACAGAACGCCGTCGCGCTCCGTGCGGCTGGGCTTGTGTGAATGACCGCTCACGACGCAATAGAACCCTGCGGCCCTCGGATTCAGGTCCAGGGCGTGCACATCGTGAAGCATATAGATGTTCGCCTGTCCGAGTTCCACAACAGCTGTTTCAGGCAATTCATTGGCCCACGAAGCCGTGTCGATGTTTCCCTTGACGGCCACAACCGGTGCGATGGTCTTCAACTTTTCCAAAATTTCCGGCGCTCCAACGTCGCCTGCATGGAGGATCAGATCGACTCCGTGCAAGGCCTGCAAGGCTTCCTCGCGCAGCAACCCGTGCGTGTCCGAAATCACGCCAATCGTCTGGATGTCGCCGCTCATTTGCCGCCCAGCAGCCTCACAATTTGCAGGCCGTTCACTCGCGCTTTGTTGACCGTCAAGCCCCAATGCAGATGCGGCCCAGTCACGCGCCCGGTGGCGCCCACTTTGCCGAGCACAACGCCGGAATCGACAATGTCGCCGACTTTTACAGAAATGGCGGAGAGATGTCCGTAAAACGTGTAAATCCCCAGACCGTGGTCTACAACCACCGTGTTCCCAGAGAAGAACAAAGGCTCCGCCAGAACCACACGGCCGCGCTGCGCGGCGTGAACCGGCGTTCCCGTTGGCGCGGGAAAATCGACGCCGCTGTGCGGGGAGTGTGGTTGACCGTTCAGGATGCGGCGGCGGCCGAAATTGCCGCCGGTGCTCACCCCATCCAGCGGTATACGAAAACGCCCGTGCCACAGGCGCTCGGGCGTCACACGGTCAAAGATTTCACGCAGGCGCTGGCCTTCTTCTTCGGCGCGCTTGACTTGCTCTGGATCAGGTTCCACAAACTGGTTTTCCACATGCAGATTCTCCGTCGGGAAGCGGCCTTCCTTTACGGTCACCGACGCAGCGCATTCCAATGGATCGCCATCCTGCTTCTGCGCGGTGATCTTCAGTGGATATTCACCAGCAGGTTTCTCGAGATCGATCCCCACGAGAGCCCGCCACACTTCCCCGCGCTGGTCTTCCTTCCAGAATGTCACCTCACGCGAATCCCATTCGCCTTTGACATGTGCGAGAGGCATTGCGCTGCGGACACCGGCCAGAAGCAGACTCCCCTGCGTGGAAATGGGAGCACTGAGGCGCAATTCCAAGCCCTTGCCGCAGTCCTGGGCCGCGCCAGCTTCCCGTATTGGCAGGAAAGAGAAAACCAACGCACAAAACACTGCGGAAATGTATTGTCTCGGGAATTTTCGAAGAAGGGAGCCGTAGTAAATCTGGATTTCACGCATCGCCATCGACTATACCGCACCGGAATCGGCGAGCGCCATGCATGGTTCCCACGAGCCAAATTGTCCAGGCTGCCAGGTTAAGGATATTGGCTCCACCTTCCGAGGAAGGCGATACTCTATTCGAGACGTATGTCGCGGAAATTGGCGGCGCGAAGGAGACGTCATGGAAGAAAGTCTGGCGCGGTGGAGAGAGGAAACGCCCGGGTGCGCGCAGCGCGTGCACTTGAACAATGCCGGGGCAGGGCTTATGCCGCAGCCCGTGCTGGATGCCATGGTAGGTCACTTGAACCGTGAAGCGAATTTTGGCGCCTATGAAAGCGCCGACGACGCCGAGAGCGCCGTTCACGACGCCTACCGGAATGTTGCGCGCCTCCTGGGGACGCAGGCGCGAAACATCGCGGTTGTCGAGAACTCCACGGTGGCATTTTTTCAAGCGCTGGCCGCCTTTGATTTCCAGGAAGGCGATGTCATCGTCACCACGCGCAACGACTACATCTCCAACCAGCTTGCCTACCTCTCGCTGGCGCGCCGCTGCGGTGTTGAAGTGCGCCGCGCCGCCAACCTCGAAAGCGGCGAAGCCGATCCCCAGTCGGTGCGTGAATTGCTCCGCGATCCGCGAGTGCGTTTGCTGGCGGTAACCTGGGTGCCCACGAATTCCGGACTGATGCAGCCAGTGGAAGCGCTTGGAGAAATCGCCGAGTCCGCGGGTGTGCCGTATCTCATCGATGCTTGCCAGGCGGTCGGCGAAATTCCAGTCGATGTTGCGCGCCTGCGGTGCGATTTTCTCTCCGCCACGGCGCGAAAATTCCTGCGCGGTCCGCGCGGGATCGGATTCCTCTACGTTTCGGACCGGGCGCTCAAGCGTGGCGATTATCCTTTATATATAGACATGCGCGGAGCGGCGTGGACCGCCGCGGATACCTTCGAGCCGGCGCCGGATGCGCGCCGCTTCGAAAACTGGGAATTTGCCTGCGCTTTGGTTCTCGGCTTGGGAGCCGCGGCGCAGTATGCGGCGAACGTGGGAATCGAGCGCGGCGGCCGCCGCGCGCGCGAACATGCCGCAAACCTTCGCAAGAAACTTCAAGCTTTGCCGGGATTTCGCGTTCTCGATCGCGGCAAAGAACTCGCCGCGATTGTAACCCTAGCCGCACACGGATGGGAGGCGCCCGATTTGGTAGGGGTCTTGCGCGAGCGCGGCATCAATACCTCGGCATCGCTCGGTGAATACGCCGTCATCGATATGGCCGAGAAACAAGTCAGCTCCGCGCTGCGCATCTCGCCGCACTACTACAACACGGACGCGGAGATCGACCTGATTATCGACGCGCTTCAATCGCTGCCCAGGAAGGCTTCCGCCAGCCAGCCCTGACTTCTCACAAACGCCTCGCGCGACGACGAATCCATTGTAGGGGCGCAGCATGCTGCGCCCCAGCCGCCGACGTATCTACATTAGAGTGCTTCCCTCGATTCGTTGCACAAAGGGCCATCAGTTCCCGCGCTTCCTTGCACGCTGCTTTTTCGCAGGCCGCTTCTTACGCGCTGATGGCTTGGTACACCGTTTGCCCTGAGAGAGTCCGTCGCGAAGCTTTTTGGGCAGCTTGGCAAAAACTAGGTCGTAGGATTCGCGGAGAAGCTGAGAGAGTTCGTTTGGCGCAAGCGCGTCTCTGGTTTCCAGGGCCACCCACTGAGCGCGCGCAAGGTACGGCGCCGGAATAATGTTGGGGCGTTCCGTAAGTTCCGCGAAAGTTTCCGGTGAGGCTTTGAAGGAAAGACAAACCCTTGCCGGCTCAAGCGGCGTGACAGCGAATATTTTGCCGCCCACCTTGAACAAAAGATCGCTGCCCCATTGAATCTGTTCCGTGGCGTTGGGGAAGGAAAGGCAGAGTTCGCGAAGCCAATCTACGTTCATGGCCATGATTCACCTTGGCGCGGAAGGAGCGCGCTGACTAGGCTGCCAAGTTCGAGCCGGTCTCCGCAACACTCTTGTCTGAGTTTGCGTCGTCAGTTGGGTTCCGGCAAAAAATAGCGAGGGCTCTCCGCACTCGCGACGGTGGGAACCAGCTCCATCAGAACGCGGTCGATGCGCTCGACGGCTTCGCCGACGCGGCGGGTGCGCTCGTCCTTGTCGTCCAGCGAGGCAGAATACTGAATAGCGACCAAAGCGTTGCGGACATGATGGTTCAACTCCGCCACCAGAGTCATGCGCTCCTTTCCTCGCCTGTAATTCTGCTCGAGATTCAACGAATAGAGAAAAAAGAGGAGGAGGAGAGAACCCAGGAGACCGATCGCGACGTCGTTGAGGATTGTGGCGGCAGCCGGCACGCCAAACCAGCTGAGGACCATGTCCATGCCAAAACTGACGAAGAAGAGCGTAATGCCGGTGACGAGAGCGGGCTTGATGCGGTCTGGCGTGAGCCAGAGGGGAAGCAGGTTCTTGCTGAACATGAGGGACCTCCGAGAGGAGTGCTTTGGACGGAGTATAACGCTGTTTGACGGAAATGGCGCTGCCGGGGAAAGAAAAAATCTCGCAGGAATGTTAAAGTACGCGGGCTTTTGCAGAGTCTAGGAAAAGAGGCTATCGACATGCTGGATCGGCGGGGTTTCGTAAAAACATGCTCGGGAATGGGACTTGCGGGAACTCTGTTTCCAGGCGTTTTGTGGGCACAAGTGCAAGCACAGGGAGCGAAAAAAATTACAAAAGAGATGATCGAGAACGCCGCGGCCATCTCGGACGTGCCGATTGCGGAGGAATACAAACAATCGCTGCTCCAGAACTTAAACGACCAGGCCAAAGGGTACGAGGAGGTTTATGCCCTGCATATACCGAACTCGGTGGAACCCGCGCTGCTTTTCAATCCGGTGACGTCTAGAACAAAGTTCGAGACCGAGAAGTTTCCGATGCGCATGTCAGCGCCAAACCTCCCGGAAGAGTTTGCAAACTTCGGGAAGGCCGGAGTGCGGCCGAACTATGAAGCGCTGGCATTTGCAAGTGTGCGGCAACTCGCGGAGCTGGTGAGAACAAAACGCGTTTCCTCGGTGGCACTGACGGAAATGTATTTGCAACGGCTGAAAAAGTACGACTCGACGCTGAAATTTGTCGTGACCCTGACGGAAGAACGCGCGCTGACCCAAGCCAAGGAAACGGATCGCGAAATCGCCGCGGGGAAATATCGCGGGCCACTCCACGGTTTGCCATGGGGTGCAAAAGATTTGCTGGCGACCAGGGGATACCCCACCACCTGGGGTGCGGGCGGTTTTGAAAAGCAGATGATTGACGAGGACGCCACCGTAGTGAAGCGCTTGGACAAAGCAGGCGCGGTGCTAGTAGCCAAGTTGACGCTGGGCGCGCTGGCGATGGGCGACGAGTGGTTTGGCGGCAAAACGCGCAATCCTTGGAATCCGAAACAAGGGTCGAGTGGATCGTCGGCCGGGCCAGCATCGGCGACGGCGGCGGGTTGCGTGGCCTTCAGCATCGGCTCAGAAACTCTGGGCTCGATTTCGTCGCCATCCACGCGCTGCGGATGCACCGGCCTGCGGCCAACCTTCGGATTAGTGCCGCGCACCGGCGCCATGGCGCTCTCCTGGAGCATGGACAAGCTTGGACCGATTTGCCGCACGGTGGAAGATTGCGCGCTTGTCTTGGATGCGATTTACGGGCCCGATGGCAAAGATCGCACTGTAGCAAGAGCCGCGTTTAACTGGGATGCAGATACGGATTGGAAGAAATTGCGCATCGGATATTTGAAAGCGGATTTCGAGCGCAAACCAGACGCGGCCGAAGATGCGGCTGCAAAGGAAGAACCTCCGGCGACTCCGGAAGAACAGAAGAGACGCGACGACGCGAAAAAAGCGCGCGAAGCCTTTCGCATCCGCGCTGAATACGACCGCCGATATAACGATACGGCGCTGGCGAAGTTGCAACAAATGGGCATGAAGATGCTGCCGGTCGAAATGCCCAAATTCCCCTACGACGCGATGATCGCTATGCTGACGGCGGAAGCCGCGGCAGCTTTTGATGAGCTGACGCGTTCGGGCCGCGATAAATTATTGACTGCACAGGGGCCGAATGACTGGCCGAATGCGTTTCGCTCGGCGCGATTCATTCCGGCGGTCGAATACATTCAAGCCAGCCGCGCGCGGCGCATGGCCATGGATGCAGTCGCCAAGGTTTTCAATGACTTCGACGTGATCGTCGCGCCGACAAACAGCCAGCAGTTGCTGATTACCAATTTGACCGGCCATCCAGCGGTGATTTTGCCGAATGGTTTTCGCGGAGACGATGCGCCAAAGCCCCCAGTGAAAGACAACGGAGAGGACGACGGGGTCGGCGGGCCGGGGACGCCGGTGAGTCTGACGTTTCTCGGCAAATTGTATGGTGAGGCGGAGTTGCTGGCATTTGCGCGCGCCTATCAGGAGGCCACACCGTTTCACTTGCTGCATCCGAAACTCTAAATGGTGAAATCGTATAAGACGTGCGTTCGACCCTCGACACGCACTTGCTCTAGCATGATTGACGCTGTGCAGCGCGGCAAGTAGGATGGCGCAAGATATCGCATCGCCGGATTGAGCCAGCACGGAGGGGCACTTTGTACTGTTCAAAATGCGGGGGAGCGTTAGCCAGCGGCGTCGCATTCTGCGGCACTTGCGGGCAGGCCACTTACGTTGCCGCGGCTCCTGTGGGCGGCCTCATGGTGGCGAATCCGGTGGCGATCGGGGCGCCCGCTTATGCTTACGCGCAGGTCGCCTACGCCGGTTTTTGGCTGCGGTTTGTGGCTTATCTCATTGATGCCCTCGTGCTGAGTGTCTGCTTTGTGGCGATCCTGATTCCGCTGATTTTTCTGACCGGGCTGGGCACGGCACTGGAAAAAATTCATCCGCGTGAAGATCCCGGTGAGATTGGCGCGTTGCTGGGCGTTACGGCTATTTTTGCAGTGATTGGAATCGCGATCGTCGGCACCTGGGTGTACCACGCATACATGGAAAGCTCGGACTGGCAGGCGACCGTCGGCAAGCGAGCGTTGAATCTGAAAGTGACGGATTTGGAAGGCCGTCCGGTATCTTTTGGGCGCGCCTCGGGACGTCACTTCGCGAAGATCATTTCCGGGTTGATTCCGCTGGGCATCGGCTACATCATCGCGGGGTTCACGGACAAGAAACAGGCGATCCACGACATGGTTGCAAGTTGTCTGGTGCTCCGAAATCTGTAGCGGGATTCTCGCCACGCGCGAGGCAGATCCTCTCTCCCTCGAACCGCCGATTTTCCCAAATGTTTCATTGAATGGGATCGCCTTTGTCGGCCAAGTCCACGATCAAAGGATCGCAAACGCAGAAGTGAATCCTACTTTTTGAATTCCAGGCGCTGGCGCTGGAGTTTGCCGGCTGTCGTGCGGAGCGTCTCGGGAATATTTTTGTTGGTGGTCAGCTTCTTCAGGTCCTGGGCATTGAGCATGGGGAGCATGTGCAGAGAGACGTCCAACGGCGTTTTGGGATTGTTCATCAGGTTGCGAACGACGGCGTAGTTTTTGCGAAAATTCCGGTTGGTGGCGATGAGCCGCAGAATCTCGTCGGTAAGGCTGGACATGGCAGCGAACGCCTCGACTTCCTGATCGGTGAGGCGCGGCGACTGCAGGACGGCGCGTTGCACGACCTTGTTGGAGTCGCGGATCAGCGTTCTGCGCCCTTCGGAGCCGCCTTTTATGGCAAACTGCACGCGCTCGGCCACGGTCATCTTGGCGAGTTTCTGGAGAAGCGTCTGGCGCCTGCCAGGGTCGGGTTCCGCTTCGATGGCGGCTTCGGCGAGAGCGGCTTCATCGATGGCGTTGCCGTGAAGCTCGTGAAGCTGGAGTTTCTGGTCGGCGGTAAGCGAACTGGAATGCTCGAGGGCCGCGGCGAGAGCGGGAGAATCGCTGACGCGCTCCAGCTCCTCCATCAAGGCTTGAATTCCCAGTGTGGAGAGGTGACGCACGATGGGCACAAGATGCGCCGCGGAACATTTCTTGTTCTGCACCATGGCATCGCACACGCCGGGTTTGTCCGCGAAATTCTTTGCGGCGTAGGCGAAGAGCGAGGGCAGGGCCGTTTCCCGCTTGAGTGCTTCGAGGAAGGTTTCAAGAGGTTGCGAGAGGAGCGCATCCTGCGCGCGCTCGGCGACCATTTCATCGGTATCGCCCGCCAGTACGGTCAGGATTTCCGCGCGATCCGCCGGAGCCAGATGTGCGCCGCCCGAGCACACAGCGATCTTCCGTTCGCGCGGCGCGCGGCCATGGCGCAAATCCTCGAGGACTTCAGGGCTGAGAGGTTCCACCGGACGCCTGCCTCAAATCTTTCTGAGTCAGGACTATTGTACCGGAGGAGCCGGGCGCGCCAAGCGGCCGCATGACTTGCCCGTTCAATTCCAGCAACACCGCGGAGGAATCGGCGGCGGTGACCTCGAACTGCTCGCGGGCAGGGAAACGGCGATTTTCGCCGGCCGGCAGCTCGGCGTCGAGGAGCAGATTGCCATCGGCGAGGATGCGCACACGAGTGGCAGCCGAGGTGGAAACCGAAAGGGTGAGCGGAGCGGAATTCGCGGAGCCTGCGGTTGGGTCGGGAGACCCAGCTGTGGTGCTTGAAGCCACAGAACCTGCTTCAGGTTGGGTTTGCAAACTTGCGGCCGAGGACCGCTGCGCCGCGCGATGTGCGGTGTAGCGGTGCCAGGCGTAACGGCCGGCGTAGAAGAGGCCGACGACGATCAGCAACAACACCAGAATAGCAAGCGCGGGAATCCATTTCGGCGGCGAAGGGATGCGATTCTCGTAAGGAGCCGGAGCTTCGATCTTTTGTTCGCCGCGGGCGAGATCGTATTCCGCGAGCAGCGCTTCCTCGTCCAGCCCGAGAAACTTGGCGATAGCGCGAACGAAGCCGCGATTGAAGACGCCGCCGGGAAGTTTGGCCCAGTCTTCGTTCTCCAGCGCTTCGAGAAAGCGCGGGCCGATGCGCGTAGCCTGCGTCACTTCATTGAGCGTAACCTCGCGCATCTCGCGCTCGCGCTTCAGCCGCTCCCCAAAATTTCCCTTGGCCATGAAAGAATGCCTACGTCCAATGTTTCCGCTGCAACTGCTGGACTCTCTGCATTATAGACGGTTCAGCACGGCGGGCGCCCGCGGACTTGGCGGCTGCAGCACAATCTGACAGATAGTTGGGGACAGTCAGGCCAGGCAGACCGACGGCAAGTTCCAGAATGGGACGAGATCAAGATCCGAATTGTATACAGGACCCCCCCTCCCCCGGTTTTGCATAGTTGTATGATTCCAAAGGGAGTTAAAGTTCTTTGTTTTGATACACTTTTGCAAGTGTTCATTCTAAAGGCACTTACTACTGCGGTTAATTGTGCAGGATTTGGTCGATTTCGGAACCCGACCTGGCCATGAATTGGGCCCCGCGTGTACTTCGGGAGTGAGGCAGTAGAGATCCTTTCTGGCAACGCCGAAACGCTCCCGGCTGGGGCAGGACGAGTCGGTCGCTGCTCTCTGAGTGACGATTGCGTCGCGGTTAGAATTGAGAGTGGCCTAAAAGAGGAAAGCGGGAGCGGAGCTCCCACACTCCAACATGCGCAAAAATACCTGGTGAAGATACTAACATAGTTACTTAAGCTGATCAATAGCTATTCTTGGTAGACACAGAAGGAAGATCGAAAAATGGGGAACCATGGGGATAGGTGGAGGATTTTTCATTTTTTAGAAGACCTCCGGTAGATATCAGAAAACGTCACGTCTGTCCCTGGTTTCTCTGGTTTCTCCTTTGCAGGGATCGTGAGGCATGAATTCAATTGTCGTCTAAGGGGGAAGGCCGGCGCGGCGGAGCAACTGCTGGAAACGCCGGTCGGAGCGTAAGGGGTCAAGCTGCGGGTCTACGAACACAAAGGGCAGAAGCGAACGGGCCTGAACTCCCTTCTCAAGCGCGACGATGGCGCGATCGCGATCGCCGAGGGAGGAATAAATGACAGCCAGCGCGAACGAATCGCCGCCCGCACTACCGGGATTCGCCTCCAGTATCCGAGTGATCTCCAGCGCCTCACGCCGCCGGCCGGTGCGCGCATAGAGCCGGCCGAGTGGGCGCAGCCAAACCTTGCGGTCTCCCGCGATTTCCTGGAGTTTCTGCACCGCGGCGAAAGCCTGGTCATATTTCCCCCATTCTTCGTAAGCCTCGGCCATGCGGCTCAGGGCCGGACCATAACTAGGATCCAATTCGAGCGCCCGCTGGTATCGGGCGACAGCACTTTCGTATTGACGTGCGCGGTAAAGGATCCTTCCCTCGTCGCTGATGTTTGAAGCTGAGAGCGGATCCAATTCTACGGCGCGATGTGCAGATGCGAGTGCCTCTTGGTGGCGGCCCATGGTTTGAAGAAAATAAGCGTACAGCACATACGACTCCGCAAGGTTGGGATTCAATTCAATGGCGCGCTTGTATTCCGCCTCGGTACCTTGCCAGTCCCAGTCATATTGAAAATGAATGTGCCCCAGCAGAGCGTGAGCTTCGGCGAGTTCTCCATCCAATTCTAGTGCCTTGAGAGCGGCCGCACGTACTTGATCTGCTGTTTTGCCGATACCCAAGCCACCGAAGATATCGCGCTCGATGTACGCCTCAGCAAGTCCCGCATAGGCCTGCGCGTAACTGGGGTCGATGCGAATGGCCTCCTGAAAATATGCAATCCCCTTGTCCAGTTCGGCGGGATTTCTCTTGCTGGAGTGATAGTTGCCAAGCAGGTAGGCATTGTAGGCGTCAGGGTTGATGGGGCGGACATTCGCAAGGTGCTGCCGCTCCTGCGGCGTGAGGTGAATCTTGATCTGACCCACGATAGCCTGAGCCAGCTCGCTCTGCATCACCAAGACATCTCGAGAGTCGCGCTCGTATATGTTGGCCCACACAGGAGCATCGGTTTGTCCGCGAATCAATTGGGCGGTGACCTGAACGCGATTGCCGGAACGCTGCACGGTGCCTTCAATGACGGCGTCAACGTTCAGGTCGCGGGCAATCTGCGGCAAGGTTTCGTTGGTGCCCTTGTAATGCATCACGGAAGTCCGCGAGATCACACGAAGCGCGCTGACCTGGGCCAGATTGGCGATGAGAGCCTCAGTCATGCCATCGGCGAAGTAGTCTTGCTCGGGGTCGTGGGAAAGATTGGCGAGCGGCAGTACGGCCAGAGACTCGATACGCGGCAGTGCCGTACGGCCAAGCAGTCGCTGGCGCCATCCACCCAGGTTGGCGCCAACGAGCACCACAGCCAGCGCCAGAAGGCCGGCCGCAGCATAGCCCGCTGGCCGAGCGGCTTTCCGCCAAACTGCGGTTTCAGCCGGAGGCGATGTGAGTGCCGGCTGCGCATGGAGCTTCTTCGGCGATACCGAGTTCCCGCCTTCTTCGGTGTACAGGTTGTAGAGATGGATGCGGGCGCCGTGCTTGACCTCGACCTCGCCAAGGTCATGCAGCATCTTGCACCAAGCGCTAACTTGGCCGAGAACCTCCGCCTCCGCGCTGGACACGAGAATGTGGCCGGCGTCGCCGCAATCCATCACGCGCTGAGCGATGTTGATGCCGCCGCCGGCGACGTTGCGGTTGGCGTTGATGTCGGCAACACGATAGACCGGACCTGTGTGGATTCCCATGCGCAGCTTGATGTCGAGATGGCCGCGAAGAATCTTGGTGAGCTGTAAGGCGCAGCGAACGGGAGCTTCGGGGTCGCGAAAGAAGACCAGAGCCATTCCGTCTCCCGTGGGCAGGCGGATAAGTTGGTCGTCGGCTTGTGCGCGAGCGAATGCTTCTGTGTTGCGAACCGCTGTTTGTAACTCGTGAAGCTGCTGCTGCTGAAGATCCATGTGCAGAGTGGAGTAGGCCACGATGTCTATGAACAAGACATGGGCCATCTCGAGGCACGGAGTGGAGCGGGTTTCCCCGATGTTGGTCAAAGTGGATTTCCAGGCCGCGGAGAAATGAGTATTCTGGCGGACATCTTATGTTGCGGAGCGCACGCGGGTCAACAGAAGCGAGCGGCGGGTCGAAAGTGAAGAGGGGAGGGGTGAAGAGTCAGTGTGAAAACCCGAAAAAACCAGCTCTCCAGGGGCTGAAGCCGAGTTGCAGCGCACGCACCGAGGCAGGTGTGTCAAGAGGAAAAGGCGGCGGCCCTTCGAAGCTCCGTGTAAACATGCGCCGCCCTCCAAGAGTTCAAGTGCCCAGGAGATTGGGCTGGAGGCGGGAGTAGTGGTGTTCGTGGGCCCAGAGGGTGAGGGGGAGGGCGGCGAGGTCGTCGACGAGGGGGACGGCGTGGCCGTCTTTGGTTAGGTCGATGGTGCGGAGATAGAACTTGCAGGTTTCGCAGGTTTCCATGCGGACGTGGGGGAATTGTTTGGCCACGTAGACGGGGAGTTTTTCTTCGCGTACTTCGGCGCAGGTGGGGCAGAGGATGCGGCGGAACTCCCATTCGTGGGAACAAAAAGAGCACAGGAGGAAGCGTTTGCCGCCGTCGCCTTCGGGGCGGAGGATGCCGAGAAGCGGCCTGGCACCACAAAGAGGGCATACTTTTGGGGCGGCGCCAAGGGACGGGACGAAGTTCTTGTTGGCGATGAATTCGGCGTAGGGCTGGAGCAGGGCGCGGGGAAAAAACTGGGCGAAGGCGCCGATTTGCTGGTCGTAGCGCCCGGCGTATTCCCAGTAGGCGTTGAGCTGAGCCATCCAGGCTTCGGAGGGGAGTTCGGCGAGTTGGCGAGCGGACTCCGCGAGGACGGCTGGAGCTTTGGATTCCACGAGTGACAAAAGCGCCCGAAAGTGGGGCAAGACCAGGGAGTGATCGAGTTCTCCGCGGTTGCCGCCGTCCATTGTGGGCATGGCGTGATCTTTGGCGGAACGCGCGAGCTTCGTTTGAAGGTCTTTCTGGAAGGTAAGGATTTCGCGATAGAAGGCGAGAATTTCGGCGGCAGAGGAGTAAGTCGAGCTTAGACGCTCCACGCGGCGCAGGCGCGGCTCGTAGTCTGAGGCGGGTTTTGCAAACGTCATTTGCGAGTGGTGGTGGTGGAAGAACCCATGATTTCTTTATACCAGCCGGGATGGAAGCGGCGGACGAAGTCTTCGGTGACGTCCCCGTGAATAACGGAATCGAGAGCGCCGCGCTCAGCAAAAACGCCCATGTAGACGTGGATGAGGAAGAGGCCGACGGTGGCCATGGCCGAAGAAGCATGAACGACTACGGAAATGTAACGAACCCAGCGGAGGCTCCAGGGAATGTACTCGGGGAACCATAGAACGAGCCCGCTGAGGAACAGTAGCGTTCCGAAGATCATGAAGCCCCAGAAGAGCATTTTTTGCCCGGCATTGTAGCGGCCAGCGGGAGGCATGGATTCGTCCTGGTTCTGGATGTAGTGGCTCATGGACTTCATCCAGGCGCGGTCGACGTCGTTGAAGCCCATTTGCGAAGCCCACAGGCCGTACATCTGAATGATGCCGATGATGAAGACCAACCCGAACCAGGGATGGAGCATGCGCGAAATGGGAGCGCCACCGAGTGCGACGGCGATCCAAAAGAGCCACGGCGACCAAAACGCCAAGCCGGTCACCAGCAGGTAGATATAAGAGAGCGCGGCAAGCCAGTGGACGAGGCGCTCGCGAAAAGAGTAGCGAAGAATGTGGCCAGGAGGAACGCGCTGTGCTGTAGAAGCCGACGGGGTCACGATTACGCTCCTTTGTGCGGAACTTCAGCTTCTTCTTCGCGGGATTTGGGGCCGAAGCGGAGATAGTGGACGACCAGGCCGATGAGGCCGCCGACCATGGCGACGTTGCCGAGCCACTTGAGCGGCCCCTTCCAAAGCTTAACCATAAAGGGAATGCTGGGATTGGACGGGAGCCCGCCGTAGTTTTCGGGTTTGCTGGCGTCGTGCAAAACGTAGATGACACCCGTGCCACCGACACCGGGCGGGTCGTAGACGCCGGCGTGCGGGAAATTCGAATGTTCGCGGAGCTGCTTGGCGCGGCCTTCGCCCAAATATTTCATGTCCTCCTTGCTGCCGAAGTGCAGGCAGCCGGTGGGGCAGGACTTGATGCAGGCAGGCTCGAGGCCTTCGCTGACGCGGTCGGCGCAAAGTGTGCACTTGAAGACGCGATTGGTCTTCGGATTCATCTTGGGGATGTCGAAGGGGCAGCCCGTGATGCAGTAGCCGCAGCCGATGCAGTTGGCCTGCTGAAAATCGACGATGCCGTTGGTGTACTGGACGATAGCGCCGTCGGAAGGGCAGGCGGCGAGGCAGCCGGGGTCGGCGCAGTGCATGCACTGATTCTTGCGCATTAACCACATCAGCGAGCCGTCTTCGGTCTCGTGCTCATTGAAGAGGATCAGGTTCCAATAGTTCCAGCGCGTCTCCGGCATGGTTTGATAGGTATTGCCGAAGACGGTTTCACCGAAGGGCAGATCGTTCCACTCCATGCAGGCGACTTCGCAAGCTTTGCAGCCGATGCAGGTGGTGGTGTCGATGAGTTTGCAGACGGCGTATTCGCGCTGGGCGTCTTCACCGGGAACGGTGCCAGCATGGCCGGAGATTTTTTGAACGCGTAGCGTGGCTTGGCTCATGGCGTTCTCTAGGCTTTCTCGAGCTTCACCAGGAAGCCCTTGGATTCCGGCGTGTACGCGTTGGGATCAAAGACCGTGGGGGTGAGCAGATTTGCCAGCGTCCGCGCGTCCTTGCCTTCGTCCTCGGCGATTCCCCGATAGCCTTGATGAATGGGAATGCCGATTTGGTAGACTTTCTTGCCGTCGATCATCATGGGCTTGATGCGCTTCGTGACCATAGCTTTGGCAATGTACTCTCCGCGGATGCTGGAGACCTTTACCTTCTCGCCCCCGGTGATGCCCATCTCTTGCGCCATTTCCGAGGAAATTTCCACGAACGGCTCCGGGACAAGCTGCACGTTCATCGGATTGTTCTTCGTCCAGTAGTGATAATGCTCGGTCAGGCGATAGGTGGTGCAGACAACCGTATAACCGTCCTTCGGGGTAGCGTACTTGTCCTCCGGAGTTTTGAAACGCTTCACCACCGGATTGTGCGTCTGAGCGGGATGGAACAGATTGTCGACCGGACTTTCGATCGGCTCGTAATGTTCGGGGAGCGGCCCATCGGCAAAGGCCCCTAGCGGCCCAAAGATGCGCCCTACGCCCTCCGGATTCATGATGAACGGGCCCATGTGATCCTTGGGCTTGGAATCGACCTTGAAGTCCACCACGTCGTTGCCGACCCATTTTTGCGCGCTTTCGTTCCACCAGACTTGTTTTCGGGATGGATCCCAGGGCTTGCCGTCCACGTCGCAGGACGCGCGGTTGTAAAGTACGCGGCGATTGGCCGGCCAGGACCAGCCCCAGCCAGGATGAATGCCCAAATTGGAGGGGTCGGAAGGATCGCGCCGCGCGGTCTGATTTCCCGCTTCGGTGAACGAGCCGGAGTAAATCCAATTCCCGCAGGACGTGGTGCCGTCGTCTTTCAGCCACGCGAAGCCGGGAAGCTGCTGCCCGACCTTGATTTGCTGCTTGGTTGCGGGATCTTCCAGATCCGCGAGCGCCTTGCCGTTGATTTCCTTCAACACTTCCGCCAGAGGAGGGCTCGAAGGAACACTATAGTTCCACGTCAAGTTCAAGATCGGATCGGGGAACTTGCCGCCGTCCTTCTTGTAAAGCTCGCGGATCTTCAAGAAGATTTGCGCGACGATAGCCTGGTCCAGCCGGGCATCTCCGGGCGTCGGCACGGCGGTGTTCTTCCAAAGCAGCCAGCGAGCGGAATTGGTGAACGAGCCGTCTTTCTCGGCAAATCCCGCGCAAGGCAGACGGTAAACCGTGGTTTGAATTTGTTTCATTTCTTCCTGGGAGATGCCCGGCGATTTCCAGAACTCGCTGGTTTCATCCGGATAAATTTCGCCCACCACCAGGAAGTCCGCTTTTTTCAGAGCGTCAATGTTTTTCTTGGAATTGGGACCGATGGCTACGCCGTTCATCCCAAAGGCGAGCATGCCTTTGACATTGCCGTTGTACATGTCGTCCCACATCTGTACCCAGGAATAGTTGCGATCCACTTTCGGCAGATAGTCGAACGCGAAGCCGTTTTGTTTCGTGGCCGCGTCCCCGAAAACAGCTTTCAGATAGCTGGCCGCAAATTTCGGCGTGTTGCCATAGTAGTTGAACGAATCCCATGGGGCGGGCTTCGAGGGTGTCGGGGTAATGCGTTTCATCCAGGAGTCGAAGGAAGTATCCGCCGGTGTGGGCACTTTCAGATAGCCGGGCAAATTGTCGAAGATGCCCGCCATGTCCGTGGCGCCCTGAATGTTGGAGTGTCCGCGCAACGCGTTGACGCCACCGCCGGCGCGGCCTACGTTGCCGAGCAAGAGCTGCAGAATCGCCGCGGTACGAATGATCTGCGTGCCAAAGGAATGCTGCGTCCATCCGACGGCGTAAATAATCGTCCCCGCCTTCTTCATGTCGCCGTCTTTGCGGATGGAAGTATAGAGATCAGCGGCTTTGAGGAATTGTTCCTTGGGAATCCCGGTGATGCGCTCGACCATCTCCGGGGTATACCGCGAGTAATGCTTCTTCAGCAGTTGGAACACGCAATTGGGGTTCTGAAGAGTTAGATCGAACTCGACTTTTTCCGGGAGCCGTGGAGCGGGCGGAGCGCTTCCGGCCGGTGGTGGCGCCGCGCTAGTTCCTCCGCCTGTCCCCGCGTAATTCCACGTGGACTTGTCGTAACTCTGCGTTTTGGCGTCAAAGCCGGAAAACACCCCATCCGTGTCGGCAGGCAGCTTGAAATCGCTTTTGACGATAAAGGCCGCGTTCGTGTAGTTGACCAGGTAGTCGTGCGCGATGCGATTATTCTCGATGGCATAGCGAACGACGCCGCCGAGGAAGGCGATATCCGTGCCCGCCCGGATTTGACAGAACAGATCGGCGACGGAAGATGTGCGGGTGAAGCGCGGATCGACGGAGATCAGCTTGGCGTTGCGATTGCGCTTGGCCTCCATGGCCCACTTGAAGCCGCAGGGATGGTTCTCGGCCGGATTACCGCCCATGATCAACATCATGTCGGTGTTCTTGATATCGACCCAGCCATTGGTCATTGCCCCGCGTCCGAACGTTGGTCCCAAACTTGAGACCGTGGGGCCGTGTCAAACCCTGGCCTGGTTTTCTATATGCACGACCCCCAGGGCGCGCATCGACTTCACAACCAAATAGTTAAACTCGTTGGTGTCGGTACAGCCGCCGATCCAGGCGAGCGATTCCAGGCGGTTCACCGTGTGGCCCGCCGCATCCTTCTCGATGAAAGTCTCATCGCGCGTCTTTTTCACCCGCGCCGCGATTTCGTTGATGGCATCATCCCAGGAAATGTCCTGCCATTCGGTGGCACCCGGCCGGCGAACCAGGGGCTTCAGCAAGCGCCGGTCGTTCATGATCTCCTGCTGCAGCGAGGAACCCTTGGGGCAAAGCGTGCCGCGGTTGGTGGGATGATCGGGGTCGCCCTCGACGTGGACCACCTGCGCGGTCACATTCTTCGCGCGGTCGCCAATGGTGTAGATGATCGTGCCGCAGCCCACCGCGCAGTACGGACAGGTTGAGCGCGTCTCGCTGGCGCGCGCAATCTTCAGAACGCGAAGCTGCGCATAGGCGGGCTGGAGATCAAAGCCGAATACGGCGGCTGCGGCTCCTCCGATGGTGGTGAGTTTCAGGAAGTCCCGGCGGGTCGGCTGCATCCTGCCCCCTTCTGGTCTCATACTGGTGGAGCGCAACGCGAAACAACATGTTTAAACCTCGTTGGCAAAGAAGTCAAGCGCGACTCTCGTGTTCCCATGAACATGGGACCCGATTACCGCCTGTGTCGATCTTCAATTCAGCCGCTGCAAGTGGAGCGCTGCACAGAAAACGTGATAAAACAACTCCTTGAACTTTCATCAAGCCATCTTCCTTTTTTTCGCTGGCGCGCTTGGCGGCGCCATCAACGCGGTCGCGGGCGGGGGGAGTTTCGTGGCGTTTCCTGCGCTGCTGTTTACCGGCGTCCCTCCAGTGTCTGCCAATGCAACGAACACGCTGGCGTTGTGGGTGGGCACATCGGCCAGCGGCGGAGCTTACCGCAACCGCCTGGATATTTCGCGGCGGGTGATGATTCCGCTCATCGTGACGAGCATTGTGGGTGGATTTGCCGGAGCGATCCTACTGATCAAGACACCGGCGCAGACTTTTCTGCGCGTGCTCCCCTGGTTGCTGCTGGGCGCCACGCTGCTATTTGCCTTTGGCAAGCATCTCACCGGGCGCATCGCCGCGGGCATATCGCATGAATCCAGCAATGCGGCGGTGGCGGGTGCGTCGATATTCGAGCTTATCGTGGCCGTGTACGGGGGCTATTTTGGCGGAGGGATCGGCATCATGAACCTCGCCATGCTTTCGGCGATGGGCATGACCGACATTCATGCCATGAATAAGCTGAAGGTAATTCTTGGCGGGGTCATTAACGGAGTAGCGGCGCTGACGTTCGTCATTACCGGCGCGATCGCGTGGCCGCAGGCGATCGTGATGACGGTCGGGGCAGTCGGCGGTGGTTATGGCAGCGCGCACTATGCCCAGAAATTGCCGCAGTCGTGGATTCGTGCGTTTGTGATTTTCGTTGGAGCGGCCATGACGATCTACTTCTTTGTTATTGGCTACCGCTAGAGCGCAGCCGCGCGGATTGAACTTCGCCGGGCAAACACCCTCCCTACAAAATTGATTCGAGATTTGCGCCACGAATCGAGGCATCGAGCAGTTGGATGGTGTGGACAACAGGAGTGTTGGAGCCAATGCGTTTCAGGGAGGACTGAAGCTGGAGAAGGCAGCCAGGATTCCCGGTCGCAACAACTTGAGCATTGAGCGAGGCGATCAACCGCGCCTTGCGGTCGCCTAGTTCGTTGGCAGCGTCGGGCTGGACCAAGTTATAAATTCCGGCCGAGCCGCAGCAGATGGGGCTTTCGGCGATTTCTTCCAGTTGCAGGCCGGGAATTTGTGAGAGCAGCAGCCTCGGCTGAGAGCGCACGCCCTGCGCGTGCTGCAAGTGGCAGGAATCGTGAAAGGCTACGCGCAAGCTCAGTGGGCGACGTTTGGTGCGGGGCTCGAGTTGCGCAAGAACTTCGGTCACGTCCTTACACTTTGCGGAAAACTGCTTGGCGCGTTCGGCATATTGTGCATCGTCGCGCAATAAGTGCCCATACTCTTTCACATTCGAGCCGCATCCAGCGGCGTTCGTTACGACCGTGTCCACGTTGGCGCGCTCGAAGGCGTCAATCGTTTTTCGAGCAAGTTCCATGGCTCCAGTTTCTTCGCCGCCGTGCGCGAGGAGCGCGCCGCAGCACGTTTGCTCTTGTGGGGAGATTACTTCGAAGCCCTCCGCCGCCAAAACACGCGCTGTCGCGGCGTTTACTTGCGGGAAAAATTCTCTTTGCACGCAGCCGAGCAGCAGCCCCACTCGCCGCCGTTGAATACCCTGCGCGGGCGTCACCGCCGCGACTTTTTCATTCACACCGAGTTTTGGAAGCAGCATCTCCATGGCTTGCAACTTTTTTGGCAAAAGCCGGAGCGCACCCGAACTGCGCAGCAGTGCTTGCAGACCGGACCGCTGGTAAGCGAGCAATGGCCAGCGGAGGAGTCGTAGGCGGTCAGGTCTCGTGAATGTTCCGAAGAGAAAATGCCGAAAAAGTTTCTCGCTCCAGCAGCGCGTGTGCTTGCGTTCGATTTGAGCCCGCGTGGCCTCAATCAACTTTCCGTAGTCCACACCGGAGGGGCATGCGGTCATGCATGCCATGCATCCGAGGCAGGAATCCATGTGGCTCACCCACTTAGGATTGAGCGCTGCAGCTCCTTCGCTCGCCAGTTTCATGAGATAAATTCGGCCGCGGGGCGAGTCCATCTCCTGGCCCCACAAGACGTAGGTGGGGCAGGCCGGCAGACAGAAGCCGCAGTGCACGCAGGTTTCGATGATTTCGTTCGAAGGCGGGTGGTGCGCATCAAAGGCGCTCGCGGAGGCGGGTTTTGTCGTTGCGTCCATGATCAAATGCCGCCCACGAACCGCCCGGGATTTAGAGTGCCGGCAGGGTCCAATTGTTGCTTGACCGCCCGCATGAGTGAAAGCGCATCGCCCACTTCCCCCCAGGCATCGAACGGCGGCATCTGAGCTGGCCGATGCAAGATCACCAGAGAACCGCCTGTGCTCTCAATTTCGGCGCGCAACTTGGTGAGCACCGCATGCAACACTTCCGGCGCGCCGTCCACGCGCAGCCAGCCAACGCCGGTTGCCTGGACGGCCGCTTTCCAATGGAATCGGTGCAAGCCCGCAGTGTTTTCTATCGCTCGAATTGTCTTTGCGATGTCCCCCGGAAGTATGCTGATCTTTGCTATTGCACTCGATTCGCTCGAATTCCAGAGTTCTTGTCGCGCATTCCAGACTGTTGGGTTAGCTTCCGAGACGCTCGCCGGATGTGCAATGGAGCGGAATTGCGACTCTTGCGCCGCAAGTCCGGCTTCGGACCCTTCGAAAAGTACGTCGGCTACAGGTGCGAAGCTCGCTTCAAAGCGAGCTTGGAGCGCGGTGTGCGCGAGTTGCGAATCCTGCACGGCATGCATCAGCCGGTGCGTCTCCTCCACACTTCCTGCGAGCACCGAGAAACTGCGTGAATTGCGCGGCAAGGGGTGCAACCGAAAAATCGCACGCGTAATGACACAAAGGGTTCCATACGCGCCCGTCGCGAGTTTGGGCAAATCGTAGCCGGCCACGTTCTTGACCACCTTGCCGCCACTGGAGGCCAGCGTACCATCAGGCAGCGCTAAGGTTATGCCGATGATCAAGTCCCGCAGAGCACCGAAGCGCAGGCGCAGCGCGCCGCTGTCGTTTGTGGAGAGCACGCCGCCAATGGTCGCTTGCTCCGGCCAGAGCGGATCGAGTGCCAGCCGTTGCCCGTGCTGCGCCAACGCTTCCTGCAGTTTTTGAAAAGTGCAGCCCGCTTCCACGGTTACGGTCAGGTCGGCCCAGACATGCTCGATGATTTTGTTCAGGCGCGCGGTGGATAAAATCACATCCGCTCGCGCTGGCGGATTACCCCAACCCATCTTCGTGCCGCCGCCGCGCGGGATAACCGCAAGCCCCATTTCATTGGAAAAGCGCAGTACCGAAGCAAGTTCCTTTTCGTTTCCAGGTTCAACGATCAAACTTGGCTGCACACCTGCAACAACATCGGCAGCGCTTGCCGCACGAACGTGCTCGTTGCCAACGATTGAGCGCAGATGCTCTTCTATCGTGCCGGTCATTGCTGGAATTCTCGAGGGGGTCCCCATGTTCGTAGCTAGAAGCGCTCCGCAAGCCCCGCGGTCTCCAGAGGATGCGCGACGTATTCGCCTGGTTTTTCGCCGCAGAGCCGCGGTGTGGGAAACACTTTCGTCGGATTGGACAGTTGCAAAGGATCGAACGCGCAACGCACGCGTTGCATGGTCGCGAGGTCGGGCTCGCTGAACATCTTCGACATCATCTTTTTCTTGTCCTCGCCCACGCCATGCTCGCCGGTAATCGACCCGCCCGCGGCGATGCACAATTCCAGAATCTTGCTGGACAGCTTTTCAGCGGATTCCTCTTGTCCGGCGATACGGCGGTCGAAGAGCACGAGCGGGTGCAAGTTACCATCGCCGGCGTGAAACACATTCGCGACGCGCAGCCCCGCTTCGTTGCTGAGCCGTGCGATCTGGCTCATCACTTGCGGCAGGGCCGTGCGAGGAATCACACCGTCCTGAACGATATAGTTCGGTGAAATTCGGCCCATGGCCGCAAACGCCGCTTTACGGCCTTTCCACACCAGTGCGCGCTCTTCATCCGATTGCGCCACGCGAATCTCCCACGCACCGTTCGCGCGGCAAATCTCATTCACGTGCTCCATCAGCGCGGCGACTTCCGCCACCGGGCCATCGAGTTCGACGAGCAGCAGCGCGCCACAATTCGGATAATTCGCGTGCACGGCGGCTTCGGCGGCCTGGATGGCGAGATTGTCCATCATTTCGATGGCCGCGGGGAGCATTCCGGCAGCGATGATTCCGCTAACTGCCGCGCCCGCTTCATTAGTATCAGGAAATGCCGCCAGCAACGTCTGAACGCACTCCGGCTTTTTTACGATACGCAAAGTAATCTTGGTAGCGATGCCGAGCGTGCCTTCCGAACCTACGAAAACGCCCATCAAGTCGTATCCGGGAGCATCCAGCGTTTTTCCGCCGAGATGGACACACGAACCATCGGGCAGCACCACTTCAAGGCCGAGGACATGCGTGGTGGTGAAGCCGTATTTCAAGCAGTGAGCGCCACCGGAATTTTCGGCGACATTTCCGCCAATGCTACACACCGATTGCGAGGAGGGATCCGGGGCGTAGAAGTATCCTTGTGAAGAGACGCGCCCGGTTACATGAAGATTGGTTACCCCGGGTTCCACCACGACGCGCGCATTTGCGAAATCCACTTCCAGGATGCGATTCATGCGCGCCAGACTGAGCACGACGCCGTTCTCCACCGGCAGCGCGCCGCCGCTGAGCCCCGTACCCGCGCCCCGGGCGACAAAAGGAATGCGCTCGCGATGGCACACGCGGACGATGGCCTGAACTTGCTCGGCGGAAGCGGGCAGCAGCACGGCACGCGGGAGCACGCGAAAGGTCGTCAGCGCGTCGCACTCGTAGGTGTGCAGCTCTTCGGAGGAAGAAATCAGCCCGCGCTCACCGACGATGGCGCGGAACTCCTCGAAAATGCGGGCGTCCACAGCTGCCTTTCCGCAAGCGAGGCACTTGCTTTCCAGGGGCGGCAAGCCCCGCGAGCAGCTTGCCCCATCAATGGATGAAGGTCAATCCGTGGGGAATGAATTGTGGGACAACGTAGGCGTACATCATCACGATGAGGCCGACGATCGCCGCGAGCGCCACGGAATGCCAGAAAACGAAGCGGAAAATGATGCCTTCGTTGCCTACCTGGTTGGTGGCAGCCGTGGCGATGCAGATGGATTGCGCGTCGATCATCTTGCCCATGACGCCGCCCGCGCTGTTCGTAGCGCACATGAGGATGGGGCTGATGTTCAATTGTTGCGCGGTGATTTTCTGCAAGCCGCCGAAAAGGGCGTTGGAGGAAGTGTCGCTGCCGGTCAGCGCCACACCGAGCCAGCCGATATAAGTACCGAAGAAGGGAAAGAGCCAGCCGGTTCGCGTGAAAGCCAGTCCCAAGACGGCATCCATACCCGAGTATCGCGTGACGTAGCCTAATCCGAGCATGCAGGTCATGGCAATCACGGCGAATCGCATTCGAACGAGGGTGTGCCCAAATATTTTGAGCAATTTTCCAGGCCCAAGACCAAGAATCATTCCACCCAACAGAGCGGCGATGAAGCATCCCGTTCCCGTCGCGGTCAGCCAGTTGAAATCGAAGCGGGCAGCTTCAGGTGTCGCTTTTACTACAACGGGGGCTGCGCGGAAGACTTTGGCGTGCAGATACGGCCAGTCCCATCCTGCCGGGCCGGGGCGAGGTTTGCCGTCGGCCATGACTACTTTGAAAGCGGGCGTCGTGGCTTGATTCATTTTTGCTTTTACTTTCGGCAATCCCCACACCAGCACCAACAGCGAGAGAATTGCGAAGGGCATCCACGCCTTGGCGATTTGGCCGCTTGTGTAGCCGTGGGAGGGTTTACCCTGCTGCTGGATCTGCCATTCGTCGCCCATGGTGTCCTTCAGCGTCTTTGCCGCCACGACTGCTGCAGCATCGGACTCGCGCTCATCTGCGAAGCGCCAGATCTTTTTCGGCTGCCAAAAGCGCAGAAAGATAAGCGTGGCCACCATGGAAACAACACCCGAAGCGATGTCGACGAGGTTGCTGTCCATATAGTTGGACCAGAAGAATTGTGTGCCGGCGAAGGAAATGCCGACGACCAGAATAGCGGGCAACACTTCAAAGGTTTCCGACCAGCTGACCATGGCGCGCACCAGCCAGAAGGGAACAAGAATCGCAGTGAAGGGGAGGATGCGGCCGATCATGGCGTTCAGGTCGCTCTCAGGAAGCGCGGTGACGACCGCGAGTGTATGCACGGGTGTGCCGATGGCGCCCCAAGCCACGGGCGCGGTGTTGGCGATCAGGTTTAGCGCTGCTGCATGGAACGGCTTGAAGCCGAGGCCGATCATGAAGGCACCGGCGATGGCCACTGGAGCGCCGAAGCCTGCCGCACCTTCAATGAACGCGCCGAAACAGAAGGCGACAAGCAACAGCTGAAGGCGCCGGTCCGGCGTTATGGCGGCGACGGACTGCTTCATGATTTCGAATTGGCCGGTCTCGACGGTAATATCGTAGAGGAACACCGCGGCGATCACGATCCATACAATTTTCAGCAAGCCGAATGCGGCGCCATAAAAGAAACTGGACACGGCCAGTTGCCCGGGCATTCCGAACACGAGAATCGCGCAGAGCACTGCCGTGGCCGCTCCAGCGATGGCGCACAAGTGCGGACGCACCTTGAAACCCGCGAGGAGGCCGAGCAGGATGATAATCGGCAGAGCTGCGACCAGCGTCGAAAGCCACCAATGCCCTAAGGGATCGTAGACTTGAGTCCAGGTCACGGAAAACCCTCCAGCGATTTGCGTTCTTTAAACCTTGTACTGCGGATTGTGCCGATTTCTACGCGGAACCAAGTACTCGTATAGCGCGAGCCAGTTCCGCTCGGAAACCTAAGGTTGCGGATGTTGGGATACTTCCTTACTGCCCCGTTGTCAAGAAATAACTATGTCTTTCCCTAGTAAGCGGCGAAGAATCGGGTTTTCAAAGCGAGCGGCCTTGATGGCCTTTATGCCCTTTATGGACGATCCAGCTTCCTAAATCTATACTGCGTGCATGCCTTCTGAAGCCGAGCTGCTCGCGGCACTGCGCCGGTACTGGGGTTACGCGACGTTTCGTCCTTTGCAGGAAAGGATTGTGCGAAGCCTGCTGGAAAGCCGTGACACTTGCGTAGTTATGCCCACGGGCGGCGGGAAATCGTTGTGCTACCAGTTGCCGGCAGCGATGCTGAGCGATCGAACGGTGGTCGTGGTCTCTCCCTTGATCGCGTTGATGCAGGATCAGGTGGCGCAGCTTTCACAGATGGGAATTCCGGCGGCGCTCGTTAACAGCTCTTTGAAAAGCGATATGCAAGCCTGGGTGTTGCGAAAAGCGCAGGAAGGCGCTTACCGGCTGCTATATGTTTCGCCGGAGAGGATTGCGCGTCCGGATACGCTGGAGTGGCTGCGACGCATCCCCATTTCGTTTTTCGCGATTGATGAGGCGCACTGCATCTCGGAGTGGGGGCACGAGTTTCGCCCGGAATACCGGCAATTGAGCAGCTTGCGGCAGCATTTTCCGGACCGTCCCATCGCTGCGTTTACGGCCAGCGCCACGCGACAGGTGCGGCACGACATCATCGATCAACTTAACCTGCGCGAACCGGACAAATACATCGCGAGTTTTCACCGTCCAAATTTGCGATACATCGTCAAAGAATGCGATGCGCGCACGCAGTCTGCGCTGCTGTTAGCGGCGCTGCGGAAGTATGCGGACAGCAATCTCATCGTGTACGCGCCGACCATCGCTCGTGTCGAAGAGACGGTGGATTATCTCGAAGAGCAGGGAATCCCCGCGATTGCCTACCACGGCAAAATGGAAAACGATACGCGAAGAAAAAACCAGGAGCGATGGATGTCCGACGAGGTGCGCGTGCTGGTGGGGACCATCGCTTTCGGCCTGGGCATCAACAAGGCCGCCGTGCGCGCGGTGATTCATCTCTCGCTGCCAAAATCGATCGAACAGTACTACCAGGAAGCGGGCCGCGCCGGCCGGGATGGTGAGCCTGCGGATTGCGTTCTGCTGTGGCAGAAGCGCGATGTGGGTCTGCTGACATACTTCGTCGAGCAGATGGAAGATCCCGCGGAGAAGGCTCGCGCGTGGAACCGTTATCACATCATCCGCCGGTTCGTGGAATCGAAGAGTTGCCGGCACCATCAGATTTGCGCCCATTTTGGCGAAATGCCCAAATTCAAATCCTGCGGCGCGTGCGATGTATGCAGCGGCGAGCCCGCGTGGCTTGCCGGGCCGATCGAGGCAAAGCGGGCGAAGCGCAGGAAGACTTCGAAGCAAAAACGGGAGGCACCGCCGGCGATCAGCGTGAATATCGCCGAAGAGCTAGGCGCGCTGGGGAAACCTGGCGCGTCGCGGATCGCTCTTCCGAGCACGCCGCGCGCTGCCGAACGAACGGAAGTGAAGACGCCCTCTGACCCCAACTTTGAATTGCGGGAATATTTCCGTGAGTGGCGGCGGGAAACAGCGAAAGAGCAAAATATACCGGCTTATGTCGTAATGCACGACACATCGCTAGAAGAACTTTGCCGGACGCAACCCAAATCGCTCGCGGAGATCCGGCGTGTCGCCGGATTTGGCGAACGCAAGACCGAGCTGTATGGAAAGCAAATCCTTGCTGCCCTGGCGCGGTTTCGTGACGGAGCCCGCTTCACCGTAGTTCTTGAAAAAAAGCCGAAGCCAGCGGAGGAAACGCTGCAATTGCTCGAAGCGGGGAAGACGTTTGAAGAAATCGCGCAGATCCGTGGCCGCCAGCTTGCTTCAGTTATTTCCCTGGTCGCCGATTTAGTGGGACGCGGCGACCTCGAATTCCAAGCGGAATGGGTGGGGCCTGAAAGGAAGGCGCAGATCGAAGCGGCTTGCGGCCGGCTTGGCTTTGAGCGGCTCAAGCCCCTAAAGGAAGCCTTGCCACCGGAGATTACATACGAAGAGATTCGGCTGGTCGTGGCGCACCTTCAGCAGCAAGCGGCGGAGACACAACAACCGCATTGACTTGTAGGCTGAATCTGATCGTGGAGTTCTGCGCCCAGAGCAAGCGCGAGCCAAAAGGAGCATCGTGGATCGCCGCGACTTTTTGAAAACTACAAGCGCTGCACTTGCTGGGGCGACACTTAGACCTGGTTCTCTCGCTGGCGCTTCGGCTCGACCCGGCGAGTCCAACGCCACGGGTAGGATGGTTCTACCCATCAATCGGAATTGGCGTTACAACCCTGTCTTCATCGAGGGTGCGCATGCAAAAGACTTCGATGACTCGGGTTTTGAGCGCGTGGTTGTTCCGCACACCAATGTTCGGCTTCCCTGGCATAGCTTTGACGAAAAGCTCTATGAATTCGTGTCCATCTATCGCCGGCGTTTCAAACTGCCGACGGAAGCAGCGGGCCATCATGTCTTCGTCGACTTCGAAGGCGTGATGACCGCTTCCACCGTATGGATCAATGGCGTGCGCCTTGGCGAATACAAAGGCGGCTACACGCCTTTCTCATTTGAACTTACGCCACATCTCGACTTCAGCGGCGAAAATGTATTGGCCGTTGATGTGGATTCGCGCGAGCGCCGCGACATACCGCCGTTTGGCCATCAAATCGATTACCTCACCTTTGGCGGCATCTACCGTGAAGTTTCGCTGCGCATCGTTCCCGGAACGTTTATCGAGAATATCTTTGCCAAGCCCAAGGACGTCTTGAGCCCACGCCCCGGCCTCGACGTGGAATGCTTCCTCATGAATTTGGAAGCGACTCGCGAGCCGTTGACGCTGGAAGTGGAACTTCGCGACGGCGACCGCTCGGTAGCTAAATCCTCCCTGCGGGTTCCGCCCTCCGAGGCTGCACTTGAGCCGGCCTCGCACACCGTGCAGTTTGCCAATCTTGCCGGCATCAAACTCTGGGACCTCGCGCATCCCTATCTTTACTCCGTTCACGTCCGTCTTCTTCGCGGCACACAGCTTGTGGATCACGACAGCCGCACCATCGGCTTTCGCGAAGGGCAATTTACCGACCATGGCTTTGTGTTGAACGGCTCGGTCGTGAAGCTACGCGGGCTCGATCGTCACCAGACGTTTCCATTCGTCGGCCAAGCCATGCCGGGCCGGGCACAGCGGAGCGACGCGCGCATTCTGCGCCACAAACTCAAATGCAACATCGTGCGCACTTCCCACTACCCGCAATCCCGCCATTTTCTGGATGCTTGCGACGAACTAGGGCTGCTCGTTCTCGAAGAAATTCCCGGCTGGCAGCATATCGGCGATGAATCCTGGAAGCTCATCGCCATCGATAACGTCAGCCGCATGATTCGCCGCGACTGGAACCACCCGAGCATTATCCTGTGGGGCGTGCGGATTAACGAATCGCTGGACGATCACGACTTTTACACGCGCACCAACGCGGTGGCCCACCGGCTGGATTCCACGCGACAGACCGGAGGGATTCGCTATTTCCAGAGTTCAGAATTTCTCGAAGATGTTTTCACCATGAACGATTTTGGATTTCCACTAAAGCCGCCCAATCACCCGCGTTATCTGAACACGGAATTTGTCGGTCACACCTATCCGACCAAGACCATCGACCAGGTCGAGCGCCTTACGGAGCATACGCTGCGACACGCGCGCATCCACGACCAGTTGGCTTCCAACCCGCAATATGCCGGCGGGATCGGCTGGTGCGCGTTCGACTACAACACCCATAGCGACTTCGGCTCCGGCGACCGCATCTGCTATCACGGCGTAGCGGACATCTTTCGCGAACCCAAGCCGGCGGCAGGTTTCTACAAGTCACAGTGCGATCCTGCGGAAGAAATCGTCCTTGAGCCCGCTTTCCATTGGGCTCGCGGCGATGAGTCCATCGGCTTCACCAAAGCCGTGGTGTGTTCCAACTGCGATCACCTGAAGTTTTATGTCGCGGACGAGTTGCTGGCGGAAGCCGATCCAAACAAAACGGAGTTTCCTCATCTTCGCTTCGCGCCTTTCGTTGCGGACCTCGGAAAAGCCATCCATAACTGGGGAGACTTACGCATCGAAGGCTACCTTCGGGGAAAGCAGGTCATCTCCAAATCTCTTTCCGGGAAGGGCATCGATCAGAAGTTTGCGCTGTTGCCCGACGACACGCGGCTAAACGCTGACGGCGCCGACGCCACTCGCGTGGTCATTCGCGTGACCGATGAATTTGGCGCTATCCGGCCTTTCGCCAACGACGCCATCAGACTTGCGCTCGAAGGTCCGGCGGATATTATCGGTGACAATCCCTTTGCCCTGATTGGCGGCACTGGCGCAATTTGGATTCGCGCGAAGGAACAGGCTGGCGCAGCGAGACTCACTGCAACCCATCCGACTCTGGGGAAGCAGCAAGTGCAGCTGGAGATCGTCGCGGTTTCTCCGGAGCTAGCCTAGCTTCCAGACGCGAGCGATACCTGCAAGGATCGCCAAGCGTGGATGCATCCGAACGCCAATGCCTCCGCCAATTCCTCAGGGGAGTAGCTGCTGCTATCGTCGGCGGCATAGGGGCCGCACACTACGTCTCCGATCACGAGAACTTCTTTGGTATTGTCTTTCCGACGAAGCATAGGATCTTCGGACTCCAGCCAGACGGCCATGCCGCACCCGAACCGTTGGTCGTCTTGATCGACATGGATCAGCTTGTCCTCAGCTAAGGAATTTAACGGTTCGACAAAGCTATTTGTTTGAAAGATTCCGACGAAATGCCGATGAAAGGGGAACACAAATGAAAGACTCATACAAAGCAATCGAAGTCTCCGCACCCGGTACGCTTCGAGTAGTGGAACGGCCCGTACCTGAACCTGGAGCAGGTCAGGTTCGCATTGGCGTGGAAGCATGCGGAATCTGTCACACCGATGCCGCCACAATCACGGGCGCATACCCGGGACTGAAACTGCCTCGCGTTCCTGGGCATGAAGTCGTTGGCCGCATTGAGGCACTGGGCGGCGGAGTGTCCAGATGGAAAATCGGTCAACGGGTCGGCGTCGGCTTCTTCGGCGGTGAAGACGGCGTATGCGAACCGTGCAGACGCGGAGACCTGGTGCAATGTCAGAACCCCGTCATACCGGGAGTAACCGCGGATGGCGGATATGCGGAAGTGATGATTGCGGAAGCGCGCGGCATCGCTGCCATTCCTGATGAGCTCACTTCCGTAGAAGCCGCCCCTCTCCTGTGCGCTGGTATTACAACCTACAACGCTCTTCGCAACGCCGGCTTGCGCGGCGGAGATTTGGTTGCTGTGCAGGGCATTGGCGGTCTTGGGCATCTTGGCGTCCAGTTTGCGCGGCACATGGGATTCCGTACCGTCGCGATCGGAAAAGGAAGCGACAAGGAAAAGCTTGCGAAAGAATTGGGCGCACACGTGTACATCGATACAGCCGCGGATGATGCTGCAGCGGTGCTGCAGCGGATGGGCGGCGCCAGAGCGATTCTCGCAACAGCACCTAGTGGTGATGCTATGGGGCCGCTTGTGTCCGGTCTCTCCGTGCGCGGCAAGCTCATCGTCGTCGGTGTACCGGGGGACCCGATTCAATTAAATGCGTTCCCGCTCGTGTTTGGAGGGCGCTCGATCTACGGCTCACTCGCCGGTACGGCAATCGATACCGAGGACGCCCTTGCCTTCAGCGTCTTGGAAAATATCCGGCCGATGATCGAGACACTTCCACTCGAACAGGCTGCTGATGCTTACGCTCGTATGATGCAAGGCAAAGCGCGGTTTCGCATGGTGCTGGTTGCAAAGCAAGGAGCCGCTCGAAGCGCGCAGAGTGCAGCGTGAAGCCAGAAACCAAGGCGCTCACGCACTTCTGCTTCGGAAACATCGCGGGTTGCGTGAAATATAAATTGACGCCTCGAACCAATCGCTTCGCAAGCCCACCGATTCTCATGTATACGTTGACCTTCAATATAACTCAAGGCTTTAGGTCATGTTCTGGAGGACTTCGTGAGAATCGCCGTCGTCGGGGCCACAGGGATGCTGGGGCAGCATGTAGCGCGGCATACGCTTCGCGCAGGGCACGACTTGATCGCGCTGTACCGAAATCCTCGATTGCTGAACTCACTAGCGGATCTGCGCTGCGAAGCTCGCCACGCCGATCTAGAGGATGTCGATTCTCTCCGTCGCGGACTTCGGGGGGCCGATGCGGTGATCCACTGCGCGGCATACTATCCTGGCGCTCCAAAATCAATCAGGGAAGAGTTGGCAACAGCAGCGAGACTGAGCGACAACTTCTATAAGGCGTGCGCTGGGCAGGAGTTGAAGAAAGTTGTGTACGTTGGAGCCGCTATCGCGCTGCCCCGGAGCTCCGACGGAAAGCCCAGTGACGGGTCACAGAGTTACCCAGAGAGACCGCACAATCAGAACGCGTATTTGCAGGTGAAATGGGCACAGGACACGCTGGCCCGACAAAAAGCAGCGGAAGGAATGCCGGTGGTCGTCGGTATCCCATCGATGACGTTCGGCGAGTACGACCCCGGCAACAGTACGGGGAGCTTCGTCATCGAGATGGCTAATCGTACGCTTCCAGGTTACGTCGCCGGAAAGCGGAACGTCGTCTATGCGGGGGATGCTGGACGCGGGATTGTACGGGTCTGCGAGGATGGGCATCCTGGTGAGCGCTATCTTATTTGTGGAGAGAATCTGACCATGCAACAGCTCATGGCAAAGATCGCTACGGTTACAGGGGCTCCCGAACCCAAGGAGATTCCTCTGGCCGCAGCCAAGCTGGTTTCGGCATGGCAGATTTTTAAGTACCAGCATTTGCACGGCCCAGTTCCGAAAATATCGCCCAGTGCCATTGCGGTGATGTCTTCTGGTCAATACCTGGACGGCTCCAAGGCGACCCGTGAACTGGGATATCGACCCGAAGCCTCTGTGGACGAAGCCATTCGAAGAACATTTGAATGGTTTAGGTCTCAAGGAAAGGTGAAGATCCGTTAGCTGAAATCCTTGGCAACGGCAGACGGTTCCCGATAAACGCGCATCTCGTCAGTGCTTGATTTCCTGACGAGACCCCGACTCTCGTTCTTGAGCCACGGCTCTGAAATTTGATCGCTAAAAGGACTCTCCGACCAGTTCCTCACTTTTCTTCCAGAGCGCCTCGGCATTCTTTGGATCCAGCGCATAACCGCGCACTCCTTCACTGATGGCGCTGATGGTCACGTGGTCTGGCACGATCTGGCCGACGTGGCAGTTCTCGCAGTATCGGCCGCCGATCTCGTCAGCGGGAGCAACGACGCCGGCCCACACCGAAGTTGCGGCTCCTTGAGGAATGTTCTTCCATTGGAAAGGCGCCTTACCCTCTGCTGCAAGTTGCTGATTCATCTGGTCCAGGATCGCTTGCATGCGACTCGGATCGATGTGGCGTCCCAGTTCGGTCTGGATGCCTCCGGGATGTACGGCCGCGGCGCGCACACCACGCTTACGGTGCCGCCCGTCGAAGGCAACAGCGAAGAGGATATTCGCCGTCTTCGATCGGCCGTAGGCAACGAAGGGCTCATAGGGTGTCCGTTCAAAGTTGGGATCCTGGAGATCGACGTTGGAGAAGCGGTGACCGGAAGAAGACAGGTTGATCAGCCGCCCTCCGGTGCGGATAAGCGACGCGATGCGGTTAACAAAGACAAAGTGGCCCAAGTGATTGGTGCCGAACTGTGTTTCAAAGCCGTCGGCGGTATGGCCAAACGGTGTGGCCATCACGCCCGCATTGGCGATGACCACGTCGAAGGGTTCACCCTTTGCGTGCAATTTGTCGGCACACGCGCGCACGCTTTTGAGGCTGGCGAGATCGAGCTCAACGAGCCCGAAGCTCCCACCGCTGGCGGCTGCGTCTTTTCGCACTTGCATGGTCGCGGCTTCGGCCTTCGTCAAATCCCGCGCCGCACCCACCACCTGCGCGCCGCGCGCGGTAAGAGACCGTGCAGTCTCTACGCCGAGCCCGGCCGAGACACCCGTGACGAGGATCCGTTTGCCGCGCAAATTGGCACCGGACAAAACGTCCTCTGTCGTTGACGTTGCCCCCAATAGGTCCAGCATTCTCTTCCTCCTTGGATCAGCCGTTCGAGGTGCGCCCAGTCGCACCGATGTTGGCAAGCCGGCCGTACTGCGAATAAACCGGAGAGTGTCTCCGCACGGGATTAGATAATCGGACACTGTCCCTGGTTACACGCCTTGATATGCCCAAGAAGCGCTCCCAACCTGCTTAGCGAAAGCCCCGCATGGATGCGCAACGGAATCGCGAGCGCAATATTCTGTCCTGCGCCTATCTTGTTCGCTCCTAAAACTGGTATCCCGTCCATAACGCCCAGTAATTCAGATTGCGGCCTGGCTGACTTTCTTTGACAAATTTGCCTGCATAAAAAATCCCGTAGTCGGCTTGAAACCACAGATGTCGATTCGCCTGCCAGCGTACTTCCGTGCCTGGACGGTGCCCGACGAAGCGTGCATTGCTCTTTCCTGCAGGAATAATTAGAAATCCAGGAACGGAATACACCCCGTCTCGCAAACTCTCCCGCCACTGGAAGATCCAATCGACGGAGACAGTCACACCCTGCGGCAGCGTCGCTTCAGCGCGAGGGTGTATGTCAATAAAGTTGATAGGGCCGGGGCCAGCCGTGGCGAGAACGCCAAAATAATTGCCCTTCGGGAACAAAGGATTGAAGGTCCTGAGCGTGTTCTTCCTCGGATCGTCGCCGCTCGAGATGTCCGCTTTGGCGCTGAATCGGGGCTTTAGGGGAACGGTCGTAATTCGGTAGCCCGTTTCCGATGCTACGGTCCACGCCCGGATATTTCCGGACCCGAAACTTCCGAATTGCCAAAGCGCTTCATCGTCGAAATCCCAGCCGGAGTTTCTCTCGGCGATGGGACGAGAAAGGCGCGCACCGATAGTGTGCCGTACTTCATGGCCGACACCTCGGTTGAATGTAGCTGTTTTTCGATCGAGGCCAAGGTAGTAAACGTCCAGTGTGATGGTCTTCGTCAAAGGTCGGACGCCGTATACGCCCCAAAATCCGATAGCGTGGTTTGGGGCATTATCGAAAAAGCCCGGCTTGTCCAGGTCCGGCCGCACGGCGAAGCCGTCAATCTGCCAAGAACCGACACCTGCCTTCACCTTGAACCCGTCAAAGCTCAAACGCACGTTGGGGCCCTCGCGAACATCGATCAGGCGCCCGGAGCCATATTCCAGCTCGTGTCTCCCGGCTCTGAACTTGATCCAGGTACGTTCATCCCCCGTTCCGACTTCGAGAAATGCTGCTTGGAAGTCGAGCTTTTTTTCGTCGATCGGTCTCGGACCACCGATACGGTAGGAATTCAAACCGCTTTTTAGTTCCACGAACGAGCGAACGTGTTTGCCATAATGAACGTCGACATGAAGCACGTACCGTTCGTTGAAATAGCCGTTCATGAATGGCTGTTGGCCCCAGTTGTCGTTTCCGATCTGTTCCCAAACCTCGCGAGCTTCGCCGCCCATGGATAGGAACCAGTCATTCCGACCGGACCGCAGACGAATATATTTGATGGAGTCCCAAAACTCCTGCCGCTCAGCCGGGTCGGCCAGAAAGCTCCAGTCGTCGTCCTCGCGGAGCAAGTGGTAGACCCGGACAGGCGCCGGGGATTCAGCGGTGGGAACTGATTGCCCTTGCGAGAGTGGCGGCGTCGCAAGAGACACGACCATTAGGATCATCAACGTTCGCATGTATCTCTTCGTTCTAATCCCACGTGTGGCACTGCGCTTCGCGGATCATTGTCAGAAGTCGTTTGCACTTCTTATTTTTTTATTACCGAGTGGATTTCCGCGATATATCCTCCGGGGAACTGCACGACGGCGGATTCTCGCTCGTCGGTCTTATAAGGGAGAACGAGGACGTCGACGCCGCTCGCTTTTGCCTTGGTGAGCGTGTCCGTCAGATTCGTCACTTCATAACCGGTCATTTCCCGGCCGTACGGATACGGAAGCTGACCGTCGGTAATGAGCGCGGTCAGCTTCCCGAACTTCGATTCGATCCTTACTCGCCGATAGGTTTCCGTGGGCCTTCCGATTTCGATGCCCGGTGCGCGCGGTTCATCAGAGACGAGACCCCCGTGGGAAAACGCGAGAAAGCTGGACACAAATGCATCCACCCGGTCCTGCGAGACATAGACCCGATTCTCCGGAATAGTTTGCAGCGGGGCATAAGATGGCGCGGTGGTGTGCCAATACAGTTGTGTGTTCACGCCACCCGGCCATTGAATGATTGCGTCTCGGCCGATGGGATCGTTGAAGGCAGCGACTAAGACGTCCGCGCCCGTGGCCTTGGCGGCACGGATCGCGTCGTCCATATCAGTGACAAGACAGCCGGTGCGCTCCGACCCGAATGGATACGGGACTGGGGTCTTGAAGCCGAAAACTGATACGGTGCCTGCAGGAGTCATGACCAACTGCGACATCGTGCTGCTGGGTGTGGGAGTTACTGTGAAAACGCCCTGCTTGGTTGTTGTACCACCGAATGTGGCAATCAGGCTCGCGACAAAACGGTCAAAGTCCTGTGGAGCAACGTAGACATGCGTCGTGTCGTACTGCGGGCCGACAGCTACGCCCGCCGTTTTGGCTATCTGAATTGGGGGGAATGTGCTGAAGTCTCGCGATTCGCACGTGAAGCCAATCGTCAGGAAGATAGCAATAGCAACAGACGTTCCAGCAAGGATCTTTTTCAAGCGCATTCTATTTCTCCTAAGTCGCCAATCACCTCATCGCAATGAAACTGGTTCCTGTGTCTAGCCAGCTCTCAAAGAAGATCACCTGCTATGTACATCGGTCGTATCTATTTCGTTGGTCATGGCGATGTGTTCTGCAAAGATGGAACTTGGATCGTAACGCGTCTTGCGTGATGGAGGATTGTAAAGCTGACGGTCGTAGCGCTCACCGACAAGGCAAACGGATGCGGCACGCGAAACATCGAGCTTCTTCGTCTGAATCCAAACCCCGAACTGTTCGCCAAGCACCATCCCCAAGAGGCCGAGTAAAGCGACGATGGGCGGTGCCGGGCTCTTCACCCGGATGAGTCCGTAGAGGACACCAACTCCGAGACCAACGATAAAAGATAAAAACAGTATCTTCATTTCGATCCCTCCAGCCACGCGTGAATCAAAACGCAAAGCAGTCGCAACCCAGCCCCCATAGGCCAAATTCGCCTAGTACTTGAAGGTGCGATCGCGCCCCGCCATCTGCCGATGCCTCAACATGCGAACAGGCAGCGGAGTGAGATGCACCAAGAGTGTGGTCCAGGGCCTTCGCGTAACCTCCATATTGTTTGACGGGAGACCAGCTTGGGCTCACTGGCAGCGGAGGCGGCGCGAGTTTTGAGAATTCGTCGCTGGCATAGACGATCTTCCCACCCACAATTGTAAGTACCGATTCGAGATGCTTGATCTCCTCCTCGGGAATGGAAAAATAATCGCCCGAGAGAACAGCCAAGTCGGCCAGCTGGCCAGGAGCAAGCGCTCCTTTTTTGCCGTCTTCGGTTGAAAACCAACTGCTCCCCATGGTGTAGAGCTTGAGCGCTTCCGCTCGATCCAATCGGTTCTCTTGCGGATAAAGACTGAGACCCCCGACGGTCTTGCCGGTGATAAGCCAGTACAGAGAAAGGTAAGGGTTGTAGCTCGAAACCCGGGTCGCGTCGGTTCCGGCGCCGACCGGGACACCAATCTCCAGCATGCGGCGGATCGGCGGAGTGCGTTTGGCTTGCTGTGAACCGTACCGCTCGACGAAATATTCTCCTTGAAAGGCCATGCGGTTCTGCACAGCGATGCCGCCTCCGAGCGCTTTAACACGCTCGATGTTGCGGTCGGAGATCGTTTCGCAGTGATCGAAGAACCAATGCAGGCCGTCAAATGGAATCTCGCGGTTCACCTCTTCGTAGACATTCAGTGCCCGCTCGATGGTCTCGTTGTAGGTCGTATGTATGCGAAACGGCCAGCGATTTTCCACGAGATGGCGAATCACCGCTTTCAGCTCGCTTTCCATGACGGGGAGCATGTCCGGGCGCGGCACGAGAATGTCTTCGAAGTCCGCGGCGGAGAACACCAGCATTTCACCCGCGCCGTTGACACGATAGAAGTCGTCGCCGGCGCCGGGCTTTGTCATCTTGGTCCAATTCTGGAAGTCAGCCAGTTCCTGCTTCGGCCTCTGCGTAAAGAGGTTGTAGGCGAGGCGAATCGACAGCTCGCCATTGCGGTGCAGTTCGTTCACTACGCCATAGTCGTCGGGATAGTTCTGAAATCCGCCTCCAGCATCAATGGCACTCGTGATTCCAAAGCGATTCAGTTCCCGGAAGAACAGCCGGGAAGAATTAAGTTGATCTTCGCGGGGGAGCTTTGGTCCCTTGGCGAGCGTGGAATAGAGAATGTTGGCGTTGGGGTTGGCGATGAGAAGACCCGTGGGATTTCCGTGGCGATCGCGCTGAACCTCACCAGCCGGGAAATCTGGAGCGTTCTTGTCATAGCCCACCGCCCGCAACGCCGCAGCGTTCAACAAGGCCCGGTCATACAAATGCATCACGAACACGGGTGTGTCTGGGGCGACTGCGTTAATCTCATCGAGCGTAGGCATCCGGCGTTCGGCAAACTGGAATTCCGTCCAGCCTCCGATCACCCGTACCCACTGAGGCGCTGGAGTTCGTGCAGCTTGTTCTTTCAGCATCCGCAATGCATCGGCAAGCGAGGGGACGCCATCCCAGCGCAATTCCAAGTTGTAGTTGAGCCCGCCCCGGATCGGGTGCATGTGTGAATCGTTGAGGCCAGGGATGACGGTTCGTCGTCGCCCGTCAATTACCCGCGTTTGCGGGCCCCGCAGGCGCAGAATCTCGTCATCCTTGCCCACAGCGGCTACCTTTCCGGCTGTTATGGCAATCGCTTCTGCAAATGAGGGCACCCCGTTCGTGGCGATCTTGGCGTTGTGCAATATGAGTTCAGCTGACACGGCAGTCTCCTTTTCGAGTTTTTCCAAATGGATTGAGAAGGGCGGAGGAGGCTCCGCCCGTCAGGTTTTACTTGTGAGCTGCGACTGCAGCGGGAACCACGTAGTCCGGGAATTTCGTGGCCGGCGCGCCGTGCACCATCGTGTACACGTACTCGACGCCGATCCCGTAGGCTCCGTAGTGATTCTTCACGATGTCCATCACGGCATCGTAGGTGCCCTTGTGCGCCCAATCGCGCTGCCATTCGAGCATGACC
>Ga0210384_10001067_pt1 | contig 38973 bp, 44 predicted proteins | sample IncBWH2MmetaG_FD_160574 | JGI IMG/M metagenome (GOLD analysis project Ga0210384, IMG submission 160574) | Forest soil microbial communities from Barre Woods Harvard Forest LTER site, Petersham, Massachusetts, United States - Inc-BW-H-2-M | ecosystem: Environmental > Terrestrial > Soil >...
CTCTTACCATAGGACAATATCACTTTCCACTAGCTGCATACATCAAAGTATATGATTCTAGAAACATACAAATTGCATCTACAAAAAGTCCAGTAAACATATTTGGTGGAGATGACTATTCCGTAAAATCTCTTGGATCAAGTCTAGGTCTTTAGAATTAAAAAAATAAGATAGAAAATATGATAGTTTTTAAATCATTGTAAATTAGAAAACAATACCATCATAGAAAAAACGAACATATTTTTCCCTAAGGGAAAAGTTGTTCCTAACACATGTAATTTTCTTACTGAACAATATACTATATTCTATTAAAATATCAAGCACAAAAATATAGTAAATTGAAAGCAGCAATACATCAACCCCAGTATTTTCCATATCCTGGATTTTATCATAAACTGAGCTTGTCTGACATATTTGTGATTATGGATGATGTCCAGTACGACAAAAGATGGACTAACAGAAATAAAATCTTGGCAACAAATGGACCGACCTGGTTAACTATTCCAATCAACAAGGATCATAAATTTTTGCCAAACATGTCTGTTGAAATTAATAACGATCTGCCATGGAAAGAACATCATTGGAAGAAAATTTATCAATCTTATGCAAAGACAAAACATTTCAATTTATGCAAAGACTATCTCGAAAATCTGTATAAAAAAGAATGGCAATTTCTTTTTGATTTGGATTTTGAAACGACTAAACAAACAATTGAATGGCTTGGTTTAAGAATTGAAATTTTAAGAGAATCTGAACTGCATGTAAAAGGAGAGTCAACAGAAAGACTAGTTAATGTTTGTAAGGCTATTGGTGCAGATACATATGTAGCAGGAATAGGAAGCTATGAATATATGGATGAAAAACTGTTTTATCAAAACAAGCTCAAAGTAGAATATCAAAACTATGTTCCCATACAATATCCACAACGTTTTACAGATTCGTTCATACCTGATCTTTCCATTATTGATATGATGGTAAATGTAGGTCCTGAGAGCTTAAAACTAATTACTCTCCAACATGAAGATCTTGTTGTTATGAAAACTAAATAATAATATTATTTTTGTTTGATTGACTGTTATGAAAATCATTAATACCTAAACAAACCACTAGGAGGATTTTTTGTTATGCTTGGAAGTTAATCAAAGATTTCTGCTAGTTGGTTATATGCCTCGATATACCTCCTACCTATCTCAGTTGCTTTGTAGAGATATCTCTTTGAGTCGGGAGAATCTTGTTCTTTGTCAAGTAAATGCCTGGCCACTAGAAATTGTAAATATTGATCAACCTGTCTGGAGTTAAGATTACATTTGTACATTATGTGTGTCTTCAGAGATGCTCTCTTGCATACTACTAAAATAAAGTAAATAATTTCAAGCCAGCCACGATTTCCCCATCCCATGACATTCGTCTCGACATAATCAATTGGTGTGTCCATCTATCTCGGTATCTCATGTTCAAAATTTCTATACAAATTCAAGAATTTCATTTAAATTGTTTACGGTATTTTCCTTGGAAACGTTTCTGTGTGGAACCTTGAGTAATTTGAATTCTTTGTCTAAACATAATTTGAGTACCTCAAACGCCTCAACATAATTTACTGTTGTGTTTAATCTACTTTGTAGAGCTCGATATTCTGCTAATCCTTTTATTGCATTAGCTCGCAGGTAAAGTTTACTTTGTTGAGACCAAAAGAGCTTGATAAGCTCGACTTTATCATCCACCGTATCCGTAATATCAAAAAACACTTGTGGGGAAAAGTTCTTGGTTAATGGAATCTCGTATGATAAAATATTTGAAACAAACCTTCCAGCTTCTACTGTTGACAAAGCTATTGCGCGATGATCATGATGTACATCACCATGTGAATGTGTTATTATAATCTCTGGATCCACTTTGTTTATGAAGAATTCTATGTGGTTGATTAAATCATTGGTAACAGCTAGCTTACTATCATCAAAGTTGTCAATCCATAGATTTTTAGCACCAATAAACTTGGCTGATTGCATAAGCTCATTACTTCTCTGATCCGGATCTCCTGAAGCTGCTCCTCTTGTGAGAGAATACATGTGGACATCATGACCCTGTCTTGCCGCTTTAATTAAAAGTCCACCACATCCAAGTTCAATATCATCAGGATGTGCTCCAATTGCTAGGATCTTCATATCTTAGGATTATCTCTAATTTATTTATCAATGAAGTAATATTGTTCTATACTTTTTTATAATAAAAATAATCTTACCGTAAATTTCCTATAATTGTCTGTTTAATGATATGAACAGGATGGTTTATCAAACTTCCATAATTTCAAGAACGATTGTTCTAGTAATTTTTACGTATACTCAGATAATCTTCAGAATCTATTGAATTTTTGTATGAAAAAACATCACATTGTAAGTATGTGTGGAGGCGATTTTTATTCAAATAATAAATGATGAACATATCCAAGTTAAAATACATCATAGTAATTTTCTAACACAAACCTGTTCATTATGTAAAAAGAAAATGTTGTTATCTGAAGGAGATATGATATACGGTGATAAATGGTACCATAACTCCTGCTGGAACTTGGTAGAAAAAAACATAAAAACAGAATACAGTATTTCTAGAAATTAATTCCAGCCTTACAATATATTTAAACTGTATCTTATACGACTTGAAGATATTGAATAAATTGACAAAATTACCTATGATAATAAATACAAAAGAATCTATCATTACTACCATGAATAATTCTGTGCATATTCCAAACGAGCTAATAGACTTTGTAAACCGTGAAACATATTCATTACTTATCAAAGGAAATGCGGGTACAGGAAAAACTACTCTTGCACTGACTATCTTACGCGCCTTAAACATTAATAAAAATTGTTTGTATATCTCAACTCGAATTTCTCCAGAACAACTCTTCAAATACTATCCATGGCTTCAATCATTTTTTGGTGAATCAAAGAAATCGCAATTGGATGAAATTTCAGAAATTGAGCCAGACGTGCCTTTTTTTGTTGATGCTAGACTTGATGAGCCTTCTTCATTATTTGAAAGAATCACAAACCAATTGATGGATATTAAAGCACCTATGATAGTAATTGACAGTTGGGATGCCATAGGATATTTTATGGACAAAGAAGCACTCATGAACAATGCAAGAGTTCTCCAAACATGGAGAGAAAGATCAAAGGCAAAAATGATTTTTATCACTGAAAACATAAAGGACACGACATTTGATTTTCTTGTAGATGGAATAGTAGAATTACAACAGAAATACTATGATAGTAGAAGAGTAAGAGAAATTTTCCTTCTAAAATTACGTGGAGTTATGATAGATAGACCCTCTTACATTTTTACGCTTAACAATAATTTTTTTCGTAGTTACGAATCCTATAATCCAGCCAATTATTTGATTACTAATTCTATTACCGATAAAAAACCTGAAAGTGTATTACAAACATTTGACAACGGGTATATCAAAACAGGATATAAGGAACTAGATCGAGTACTCGGCGATGGACTTGCTAAGAAAAGTCTTGTAAATGTTGAACTTGATTCTAATATAAATGCCAAAATAGCGTTAGCCTTTTTAGCTAAAATTATTTCAAACTTTACTGCTGTTGGTAATCCTGTCTTGTTGCAACCATTTGAAGGAATCGAATCTGAATACCTTTCAAGATATCTTAATTCTAGTTTATCCAAGAACGCTAGAGGTGTAATGGAAATTTCACAATTTGCAAGCAAGGCAAAAAACACACCAGATTATTCTACACGCGTTCTAAAGCATTCTGATAATACAAAACGATTAGAATTTATCCAAAAATCTATCTTAAAAATACAGAAAAAATATCCAAAGAAACCTTTACTTGCAATAATGGGATTAGATTTATCTCATGAATTGCACACTGATGTGAGTGAACTAGTAAAACAGCAAATCGAATTTATAAAATCAAGGGCTGATCTCTTCATTATAGTAACAAGGAATTCACAAAATAATGTCCAAGAAAATCTGTCTGAAATATCAGATGTGTGCCTTGAAATATCTGAAATAAATGGCACGTTGTTTTTAAAATCAAAAATTCCGTGGTCTCATCTCTATGCGATTGTAACTGATAGAAATTTCGGATATCCACACATTACCCTTGAACCTATAGTTTAGATTTGGTTTATTTTCAAAATACTTCCTTTGAAATGATCAACAAATTATCAAGATATTATCTGGGAATATCTCATTTATAATAGAACATTTTATCATATGATTTTATATTCCACTGATCTATTTTGTAACTAATCTGACAAACCAACATCAAAATCAAATTGAAAAGGACTTGGAGTCTGGTTCAATGGAGACAATAACTAATCATGACAAAGTCATAACAGAGTTTTTCAATATTGTTAGCCATGAAATGAGAACACCTATTCAATCCATTCTAACATATGCAGAATTGTTGTACACCAAACCGGAAAAAAACACAAAAGAACACGTTCAAGCAATATTTAGAAATGCGATGCGACTTCAAACGCTTTCTAACAATTTATTGGATGTTACTAGAATTGAGAGTCAAACGTTAAAACTGAAAAAAGAAAAATTTGATCTATCTGAACTTATATCAAATGTTTTACAAGATTTTAGCAATTCAATTGAGAATTCTGTGCAAAGGACGATGATGGTAAAATTGTTATTCGAGTCTACAGGGCATATTTTGATAGAGGCTGATAAGGATAGGCTTACTCAGGTTATCACAAATCTAGTAGATAATGCATTTAAATTCACTGAGGAAGGAAATATCCATATAACTCTAGAAAATAAAGATGAGGAGACTGCTGTTATAACTGTAAGGGATACTGGTAGTGGGATAGAACCAAACATTTTATCTAATTTGTTTTCAAAGTTTACCACAGTTACAGCAAAGGGTACTGGATTAGGATTATTCATCTCTAAGAATATAATAAAAGCGCATGGCGGCAAAATATGGGCAAAAAATAATTCGGATGGAAAAGGGGCCTCGTTCATGTTTGTTATTCCAATATTATCACATGAAGATACAAAGATTGTTCACAAATATAAAAAAACACAGTAAATGTTTTAAATAGACATTGGTATTGCATTGCATTGAAAAAAATTCTAGTTGTCGATGACGAACCAGATATTACTTCATCTATCAAAAGAGGTTTAGAGCGTAATGACTTTCAGGTTGATGCCTATACTGATCCTCAGAAGGCTTTGTCGGAATTTAAATCAGGAGTATACGACCTTTTGCTAATTGATATAAGAATGCCAAAATTGAGCGGTTTTGAATTATACCGTGAGATAAAAAAGAAAAATGATCATGCCAAGATCTGCTTTTTTACAGCATTTGAGGTATATTATGAAGAATTCAAAAAAGTCTTTCCGACACTTGATGTAAAGTGCTTTATTCGTAAACCAATTACAATAAATGATCTTGTTGTACACATAAACATGGAATTAAACAACAAATAATCAAATTAATCCTGAAATAAAATTAATGTTTGAGAATTGGAGTACTTGCAACTTTTTGAACTTCTTCGCTAAAATATGGCGGAAGTGTGTCATATGATTTTTCATAAATGTAGACAAATCCTACACCCTTTAATGAAATCCCTGACAATTCAGTTTGCATATCTGAAATACTGTAAACATTACCAACTATCACACTAATTTTGGAAGGCGGCACGCCATAATTTCCTGTTATGTTATCGGGCCTGTCTATTCCAAATTCGTGCATGTTGGCCACATCTGCTAATCCTCTTTTTACATATTCAATTACTTGTGGATAGTTATAACCTGGATTGATGTAAACAATTCCTCCTAAGCTATGAACATAATCAGCGTATAGTTTGAAGTTAGGCAAATTATTAGTACTGCCTTCATTATCGAAGAAGATCCCATCAGTAGGAATAGAAGGGTTTCTCATGTAATAATCAATATTTGCAATACTTTCGGAATTGTTGAAAATATATCCTAATGTTTTGATTCCTTTGCTTTTTAATATTGATATCACATATTGCCAATTGTCTGCTAGAGGAGTATCACACGGACCACTACACGGATTTATAATTACATATTTTATTGTACCAGGATAACGATCTGCTAACTGATAGATGAGGTTCCATTGTGAATTTTCGGGATCAAAATATGGCACAACAATCATTCCCAAAGTCTGAGTTGAATTCATAACAGAGGTTTTGCTTTTATCAAGCAACTTTCCTGCTACATTAACTAATATAAAATTTGTTATAATTGATGATGAGATTGCAATTGCGAAAATAACTATTATTAACAGAACTGTTCTTTTCAACTAATTATCTATGCTTGTTAATGTTTTAAATCAGATTGGAACAATCTTCTATATCTTAACTCTTATGATGTATGCACTTTTTTTAGCTAAAACTGATAAACTAAGAAATTTATGATAAATCATGGCAACCAAGGCAACAGTGATCGTGACCGCAGCTGGCGGAATAGTAGCACAGGGCATAATAAAATCTCTGAAACTGTGTAATAAAAAAAAAGATCCTTCTGTTGTATATAGAATCGTCGCAACCGACATTAATGCGCAGGCAGCTGGTCTGTACAGAAACGATGTTGGTATTCTTGTACCTCGATATTCCTCACCCGATTACATTGATTATATAATTAAAATATGTAAGCAACAAAATGTTCAAGCCATTTTTGTGGGTTCGGACGAAGAATTGTTGCCTGTTGCACTTGCAAAAGAAAAAATAGAAAAAGAAACGGGTGCAGTTGTATTAACAAATCCATTGAATGTAATATCAACAGGAATTGACAAATGGAAAACCTTTGAGTTTCTGAAGAGAAACAATTTTCCTTGTGCAGATTCTTCATTACCTGAAAATCAAGAAAATTTTCTTGAAGAATACGATTTTCCACTAGTTGTAAAACCACGAGAGGGACAAGGTTCATTGCATTTTTACATTGTTAATAACAGAGATGAGATGGGAAAAGCTATTTCTACAATTCAAAAAATAGGTTGGCATCCAATAATACAGGAATATCTTCAAGGAGAAAATGTGGAGTTTACCTCTGGCGTTACTGTTGAAAGAACAGGAAAAAACATAATGTCCTCGATTTCAATGAGAAAGACGCTCAAACAAGGACAAACATACAAGGCATTCATAGAGGATTTTGGTGATGTACGAAAGTCTGCTGAAGAAACCGCATTAAAATTTGGTTGTAGAGGCTCAATCAATATTCAAGCAAAGTTGATTGAAAATAAACCTAAAATATTTGAAATTAATCCACGTTTTTCAGCAACTTGTCCAATACGTGCAGTGGCAGGAATCAATGAACCAGATATAGTTTTTCGTAATTTCGTTTTAGGTGAAGAAATTAAAATATCTAGCTTTCAAAAGCTTGTATGTTTGAGATATTGGAACGAAGTTTACATCCCGTATTCCACGTATGAAAAAGTTGAACATGACAAAATATTGGAACAAAATGATTCATTTATTCCAGATTATTTTTGACTTTAACTATGTTCATTTTATTTAGAAAAATTTTGCAAACATTATGCTAGCTGAATTCTTCATTACTTTATTTGTATAAATTGTAGATGTTATTGCTAAAAATACCGAAGCAGCAAGGTATGCCAAGACCAAATTTTGAAATCCAGAAGGAGCCAATAGTACTCCTCCTGTTGCAACAATTGACGCCGATATTATAGAGATAATTGCAAGTGGTTTTATTTTATTTATCCACATCATAAACAAGCTATTGGTTGTAAAAAGAGACAAGAATACATTAGCAACAGAAGCAATTTGAAGCACGTGCAAGCTAATTTGTGAAAAGCCTGGATGTAGCACTAGAGCAGGAACAGCAAGGTTAAGAATTCCTGCAGTCACAACCGATGTAAGGATGGTAGTTAACAACAGTTTTCGGTACCTATCCTTGATGAACATATTAATATTGTTCATTTGTGAAACCTTGATTTTTATACTGATATTATTTACTTGCATGAAAATTGGTCCTATCATGACATATTGAATTATGGATGTAGGAAGCAAGACAAACAAGGCCAGATCAGCCCCTGTATGATAAACCGAATTGAAAGCCATTGGCAATCCAAAACCATATCTGATAACCATTGGATTATAGATCCATGATAACACTCTATCAGTAAACATCGTTGCAAAATAAAATGTGCCAAAAAGCAAGTATGGTAATGTCTCCCAAATCTGGACACTAAATCTTGATTGTACGGTTTTATCTGTCTGACTCAACGGAGTATAAAAATGGGGTTTTTCTCCATCGTCAATTATTGTAGTACCTTTTGTTAACTTTGAGTGTTGATAGATTGAAAAGATGGACAGGACTGCAAATGCAATTACTAACCCAACAAAGTATCTTGTAACTCCATAAGGAATTAGAGACTGGCCAAGATAATAGACGGATAACAGAGATGCAAATGCTGCCGAATAGGCAATAATAAGCTGGCCAAGCTTCTTTAATGCATATATTATCATGTAACTTGCACGATGTAATGACACCGTAACCATGCTTATCATAGTAATAACAACAAGATTTGGAGGGATTTCTTCAAAATATCCAATCCCAAATAACACGGCTGTGGTTACCAACACGACCACCCCTACAAGCCAGTAACTTCGTTTCAATGAACGTTTTATTTCGCCCAAATTATTTTGTTCATGATAAAATGAAAACAATCTATTGAATATTTGGAGCACTCCTTCCGATATGGCAAGTCCAAGAAAGACTCCGATCACAAAAGCAGTAGTGATTGCAATTGGGAGTCCCCAAGCCATCCACAAAGATATTCCTGTGATTAATAACAAGGCCAAAGAGCCAAGCCAAGGAAATATCATTCCTATTCCCTCTACTATTCTTTTTTGAATACTAGGAATCTGCATGCTAAAGGATTTTACAAATAATTCCTTGCTTTTATCTCGCAGCTCATATACATCTATAAAATCGTGCAAATAGTTTGCAAGATCTTGATAGTCTTTAAAACCATTTTTCATCAAAGTCTCCTTTCTATAACCTAGGCATTCCATTAAGATTACAATGTCTATCAGGTTGTTGACATTAGGTTGTACTTCAATAATGGAACGTGCTACCTTTTGTGCGAATAGTCTTGATTCTGTTGAGAGTTTCTGTTGTTTTGTAGCCAAGTTTTTTACCTCAAATTTTATTTACTAATGATTTTGGTTGGTAGCCGTGATCTAGTATATTGAATAACATCCATCAAACCTTCTGAATTTGGAATTCTTGGCTCAAAGCCAAGAGCATTTCTAATTTTATCAATTGCAGCCACACCAAATTTAACATCTCCTGCTCTCGTGGGTCCAAATTTGTGAGGTATGTCTTCAGTATTTGTAATAGATTTTAGTATCAAAAGTAATTGTAGTATGCTTGTGGAATTACCTGTTGCAACATTAAACCTCCTGCCCACTGCATTTTTGGATTCCATACAAAGCATATTGGCACGTACTATGTCTTTCACATTAACAAAATCTCGTGTCTGTGTTCCATCCCCGTGGATAATCGGGGTTTCTTTATTCAAGATCTGATTTATGAAAATTGTAATTACTCCGCTGTAATCGTTTAGATTTTGTCTTGGTCCAAAGACGTTAAAATATCTTAATGCAACAGTCTCCAATCCATATGTTTGATAATATGCATCAAGATAGCTTTCTACCGCGAGTTTTGTTGCACCATATGGTGAATAAGGTTTACAGACCTGATCTTCAGACGCGCGTCCTTTTATGACTCCATATACAGCGGCAGAAGACGCAAAGACAAACCTTCGTATTTTTCTGTTTATACAAAAATTCATTACTGTAAGAGACATGTTGACATTCACATCATGAACCATCATGGGTTCGGAAACTGATCTAGATACACTTGCAATTGCTGCCTGATGGAATACAACGTCTATGTCATTTTCATCAGGTAGTAATTGTTCGATGTTTCTTGCATCACCAATCAGAACATGTAATAGATTATTATTATAATGGTGTTGTATGTTTTCCAAAGAACCAGAACTCAGATTATCTATAACAAACGTCTCAATTCCTCTTTTTAGCAATTCATCCACTATATGGCTTCCAATAAATCCAGCCCCACCAGTAACCACAGCTTTTGAAATTCTCGTCATTGAAGAATCATTTCCTTTAGTTTTTGTTTTTCTTTCTCGGACTTGTATAAACTTGTGAGTTTCTCATACTCCTTTTTGAAACCCTCTACACATTTTTCTAATGTAAATTCATCATGAACTTTCTTGAGAGCATCCATCTCGAACTTGTGTCTGAGATTTTCATCTTTAATCAACCGTACAATAGCTTCACCAAGCTCACGTGGTCTCCTGCTTCTTACAAGTAAACCGCAGTCTTTAAGCGCCTCACCTACTCCTCCAACATCAGATGCCACAACGGCCTTGCCACAAGCCATTGCCTCTATGATTGAAAACGGAAATCCTTCCGTAATACTGCTCACTGCAATCACATCTGCAGCATTGTATGCTATTTCAGGTTCCTTTGTTCCGCCCATGAACCTGACAGTGTCCTCAAGATGCAATTCCTTAACTGTTCTCAAACACCTAAATGAATAATCAAGGTTGACCGAAGTCCCGTAAATCAAACATTGTATATCGGAAATCTGTTCTTTTGCATATTTTATGGCTTGAATAAGACATACAATGTCTTTGAAGGCATCAATTCTTGCTACACTGACAACAGTAGGTCTCTTGTCCTCACGCTTGCCTTCAATGGGCCTGAACTTTGATGTATTTACTCCATTGTAGATAACTTTAACTTTTGATGTATCCACACCAAGACTTTCTTCCCAAATTTTATTTGCGTTACAGACAGGCGTGAACGAATCTGCAATAAAATAAATTGTTCTTACTATATTATGCGAGAAAACTTTCCAGAATATCTTGGAAGGTTCATCATACAAATATCCGTTCCAGAACAATACTAATTCCCTAAATGCCACTCCATGCTCCGTAACTAATACTGGACAGTTGCTTTCCTTCTTTGCATATATAGCAACTAGGGAGGGAAGCCAGGCAAGGGAACAATGTATGAGATCAACCTTAGGCACCTTGATTGATAGAAGTTGTATGTTTCTTTGTATGAGTTGATATGCTACAAGCACTTCATTTAATTTCATGTTGTTATAAAGCGGTTCTTTGTTGAGTTTTTCTACGAAAATGTCCCACGTCTCTGGATGTTCCAAGCATTTTTTTGCATCATATACAGTTAGTAGATCGTGTAATTTTATAACAATGTCTGTAAGAACTCTTGGATTGCAACGATCAGAGAGTACCGAGTTTAGAAATTCTTTGTAAAGTGGAATAAATTTTTCTTTGATTATATGCTGTGTGGTTCGAAGAATTCTTGCAAGTAAAAGATTATCACGTTTACAGAACTCTTCGTATCTTATGGAACCAAAAATAGGGACCTCCATTACTTTGGTGACATTTTTTGGAATTGTGTATTCTGCATTTGCATTAGGATTTGAGATTTCGTTTAAGACTACAAACTCATAATCCGACAATGCGTCAATAAGTGATTTTGTCCAGGTGTATATCCCACCTGTAGTAATGTTGGGGTAAAAGTCCCAGTTAATTAGCAATACTTTTTTCAAAAGCGTTTGTTCTCTTTGGAATTTGGTTAAAATCATGTTGAAAAATATGCGGGTTTGGTTTATCAGAAGTGGAATCTATTTCCTTTAGGAAGCTTTTGATAGCATTATCTACATCTGCAGAAACTTGCATGTTTGTTGGATATGTGTTGGATTTTGAATCCAGATCCATTTTCCTTAACCTCAAGGTTTCCATAGCTTCATTCTCACCAACAAACGGATTTACCTTTTTTGAAAGGGAAACATATCTTTCATAGATATGTTGTGTCTTATTATCATCGCATGCAAGGCTAAAGTATTCGTAGGCTTGTTGATATGACCAGAGTGCTTCCCTTACTGACTGACCAATCACAAGATTGGCGTTATTTTCGTATATTGTGGCTGTTTGCATATACAATTGGCGTATTGCAGTCAGATTACCTGTCGTTGCAAGACAGTTTGCTGCGCATGAACAGCTGAGTGCTGCTCTTACAAGGGAATTCTGCTTTAGGCACTCTGTAGAGTCCTTTAGATAAAAAAGAAATGCTTCGATGTAGTTTCCATCATCTTCAGCCTTTATTGCATTCAACCACAAATTAGATTCATTTGTTATCCTATCCATCCATGTCTCAAACTTCTTCAATCTAACTAAGTTCACTATGGATGTTTTTTAAAATAATCGTAAGTTTTTACAAGTAAAATGTTTTAGTAAAAAGTTCTAGAATGTTTAAAAAAGTATATTATGTTTGATAATCTAGGGGTTACAAAAATGTGTTCCATTATTGGTTACATCGGATCCGATAAAGCTGCTCCAGTGTTGGTTCAAGGATTAAAACGCATGGAATATCGGGGATATGACAGTGTAGGAGTAGCAACGTTTTCTGATAATCAAATTTTAATAAAAAAAGGAGTTGGTAAAGTAGATCAGGTAAATAACGCCTCTAAACTTGATACTCTTTTAGGCAGTATTGGAATAGGCCATACCAGATGGGCTACACATGGCGGAGTAACATCTGTAAATGCTCACCCACATCCATCTAGTTCAAGCAAGATTGCAATTGTTCATAATGGCATAATTGACAATTTCGCTGAACTAAAAAAAGACTTGCAACAAAAAGGTTTTATTTTTAAAAGTGAGACAGATAGTGAAGTAATTGCAAATCTTTTGCAACAAAAGTTCGATCAAACAAAAGATGTCAAAAAATCTATGTTGTGGACTGTAGAACATCTTGCTGGAAACTACGCGTTTGTTGCAGTATTTAATGATGGCGTACTTGCCGCTGCCAGATTTCATGAACCATTAATAATAGGAATTGGAAGAGAAGGATACTTTGTTTCAAGTGATGTCTTGGGATTTGTAGAACATACTGATCAAGTTATTTATCCAGATAATCGTGAGTTCATTATAATTGATGCGCACAGAATCCAAATATTTGATTTTGATGGAAAACCAGTCAGACATCAAATTACTAAAATATCAAAAGAATTTGCTGATTCGTACAAAGGTGAATATGCACATTATACGCTAAAAGAAATCTCAGAACAATCTAGAACCATATTAAAGGCAGGTCAAAATACGATATCTGAACTGGATCTTGTAGCTAATTTGCTAAAACAAGCCCAAAGTCTGTACATAACTGGAAGCGGTACGAGCTACAACGCTGCACTTGTCGCAAAGCACATTTTTTCAAAATATGCGAAATTAAAGATTGAACCTCTTATAGCAAGTGAAGTGCCATATTCACCAAACTTTTTTGACAATCAATCTATATTGATTGCACTTTCTCAGAGCGGTGAAAGTGCAGATGTGTTAGAAGCTGTAAAGATTGCACAAAATGACAACACAAAAATAATTTCTATTGTGAATATGATGACATCATCGCTTGTACATGCATCCTCAGTATCGATTGGATTGAATTGTGGACCGGAAATCGGTGTTGCAGCAACCAAGAGCTTTACCTCGCAACTTGCTGTTCTGTATCAACTTACAGACAAGCTTTGTGGAAACTCCTTAGGACTTGATTTAAATAGGATTTCTCAGACCATGTCTAAAATACTATTAGATCATTCAAAAATTGATGTCATTTCAAAACAACTCAAGAATGTTTCTGATATCTATGTACTAGGGCGTGGAATACATTATCCAATAGCTTGTGAAGCTTCATTAAAAATAAAGGAACTGACATATATTCATGCAGAAGGTCTTCCTGGGGGTGAATTAAAACATGGTCCTCTTGCGTTAATGGACTCAAATGTGTATGTTATAATAATTAATCCGTCCGATTCTACATATGCTGATACTCTAACAAGTGCACATGAGATCAAGGCCCGTGGCGCAAAAATAATTGGAATATCTGATAAACCAAGTGATGTTTATGATTTTTGGTTGCAGATTCCTGCAATTGAAGATGCCTTTTATCCTTTGATAGAGATTATCCCAATTCAGCTTATTGCATATTATTCTGCTCTTGAGAAGAATGCTGATCCTGACTATCCAAGAAATCTCGCCAAATCAGTTACCGTAAAGTAGAGACAATTTTTTAGGATTATTGTTATAGTACTTTTATTGCATAATCAAATAAAAATTGAATCATACAAATAATGCATGAGAAAGACTAGTATGATTTTTTGTAGTGTACTAGTATTATCATTTCTAGTAGTGCCATTAACCATCAATCCTCCAAGTATAATGGCCCAATCTACAACTGGTCCATCTCCTTTTCCGGCTAGTAAAATTCCTATTCCAAGTATAAATAATAATTCAACTGCAAAACAAGCTACAACTTCACAAACAACCTCAATCCAACTACCAGCTATCCCACTGTATTCAATTGACAAAGTAAAATCAGGATTGGTGGCATTTGATCCATTAAACAATGAAACAAAGTCCCAGCAGCAACTACAGGCAAATCCAGGATACTGGACCTATTTCGGTGATGCACCGGCACTAAACGCCAAATATGACTTTTTCAAGGATACTCAAGGTCTTCACATCGGTTCACAGGCACCAGCTAACGGAACCTGGGCCGGATTTTTTGCACAAAGTCCAAACACTAATGCAATGCTATTTCATTCTGTCATAACAGAACCGGTCGGAACCATACCATACCAGTATTATGAGAACGGAATGTACATTCAGACATCCCAACCGTCTATCAACTATGTCACATGTGCTGCATCTACAAGTGCATATGGAACTGTTTGGGCAATCGTATCAACTACTGGTAGCGCCAGTCAAGCCACACAATTCAATCTATTATGGGTTGATCCTAGTCCAAACCAGCCACTCACAAGAGACTGTACCATGGTGACAAACGGCAACAACTTCCTCAAGGTATACCTTGATGGAGTCATGGTTTATTCAAACAAAACCCTAAACTTGCAGATGCCAGGCCCATTCAATACATACCTTGAACCCCAGTCATCTTATCCTGGCCAGTTGCTAAATGGAACGTACAAGGATTACTATGCAACAACAGATGAAACTATCAAGGTAACCAACAATCCAACTCTTGCCGCAACAGTAGAACTAGTTAGTCCTACTGGCACTGTACTTGCAACCGCACCTGTAAACTCTGGCACTGCAACTCTTACCATAGGACAATATCACTTTCCACTAGCTGCATACATCAAAGTATATGATTCTAGAAACATACAAATTGCATCTACAAAAAGTCCAGTAAACATATTTGGTGGAGATGACTATTCCGTAAACTTCAATCCAAGCCCTTGAAATAATTTAAAAATAAAATATTAGAGGCAATATCAACTTGGCAATTTTTTACACAGAACAATCCAAAGACTTGTCAGTTCCTTACCAATAATTGTTCTAGTAAATTGTTAGTAAATCAAGATAATACTCGGATTGTAATGATAAAGTGATTACTATATGAGTTGTGATATTTGTTGGGAAATGGTGAATGATGCTGATATTGATGCTGAATTTGAATCAGCAGAAATTGTAATATGCTCTAAATGTAGATCAGATAATGAATAAGATTTGTTTGTTGAAAAAGCCTAGAATTTCTTTATTACAAAATTGGGTTAATTGAAATGACATATTATAAAGTTTCAAAAAGACTCTATATACTATTTTTTGCTGTGCTGTTTGTTGCTCTGCTACTTGTACCAATCTCTCTTTCAAGATCTGCATCATCTGTTTTATCTCCAACGAGAACTATTAATCCCCTTTCTTCAGAACCTGAAGCTACATCGGATAATATAATAACAGCAAAACAAGGGCAACCTTTACCACTTATCATGACAGAGATCAATCTAAACAACAGAGCAGAGAATTATAATGACACATCCTATGTTACAGGAATACAAAACACTACATTGTCTACATATTACAAAACTATTGATGAACCAGTAGTAGGTTTTAGCAATATGACATGTTATAGTGGATTTGATTATGTAGAAATGACTGGACAATACACAGCTGGAAATACTTCTTATAAAGTGATTTTTCTACGAATGGCATTGCTAGATGACATCGGTAATGTCATAGCTATAGGAACTGGACATGTGTATGGTGTTGATGCGCATAAAACTACAACCTTCAATGCGATAACACGATACGACTCTACCTTTTCATCATGTACTATTCAAATTGATAGTGCAATTCCAAAATAATTCAAGGTAATTGAAAAATACCAATAAACACTTCAATTTTTGGAAACGAAGAAATCAATGAGATTAGATCTCTATTAGAAGAAAGGTTACTTACCTAATCTGAGAATATTCCAATTCATCCTTTAGTAAATAAAAAAACCTCTACCAGATCTCAAAAACTATTCATAAGCTGTCATGCCTTCTAACTTTACCTCTACAACAGTTAAGCTATGATTACTTCCTTTTTTCTTGTCTTAAAGGAAAGACACTCAAGTATTTTATTGTAGGCATTCAAATATTGCTTGCCACTTTCAGTTATTCTGTAAATCTGTGCATTTTCTTCATATTTTATTAACGAATTTTTTCTTAATACTGTAAGGAATTTATTTAATTGCCATGGGGACAAACCTGCATGGCATAAGATATCAGGCTTATCTCCCGCATCGATAGTTTTTAGAATGTTGATATAGATATTGTTGTTGCCATGATATTGCATATTTTTTTACCATGTTAGTGCAATATAATCAATTTGTTTGATTGTTAGGGTATGATGTTCTATTTTTAGAATAAACAAATTTTATCTAATACTAGGTAGTCATCAAAATCTTACAGACAAATTTGAGAAACAAATTCACATAAATCTTCAATTTTCATAACTAGATGTTGCCATATTACAGTACAATGTTCTATTATTAATAATCTTGTGTTAAGCCTATGGTTAAAGGCAATTTTTCGATAATTCAAAATTTGAAACTGTAGAGCACAAGCATCAAGGGGATGATGGGTCTGGAGAGGCTCTACAGTTCCTATTTTATTACATTAGTTAATTGTAATATGATTTTACTAGTATTTTTATTAGTAAATGTTCTGTATTGGATTGGCATAAAAAATTTTGTTTAGAAATTTAATCAGAAACAAATAACATCTTCTAAAAAATCTTCATTCTGAGGCTATCTTAAGGCAAGTGCATATAGTGTGAATGCAGGCATTCCATCTACTATAATGACAATTTTCATCCATTAGCGTAGATTCTTTTTTACATATGATTTCACTAGAACTTTCTTTCTAAATCCATAATTAAAATGTGAACCAGTTATTGTTGTGTACAAAAATGGAAATAGAATTTGAAATTGTATCAGTTTTTATTTTAATTCTACTTGTGCCATTGGCATCATATGGAGAACAAGCAGCCACGCTTGAAATTGATATGAAATCTGTGGGTGGTGAGATGACAGACTATCACGGCACGGCTCTAAAAATATATCAGAATAATGTACTGATTCCTTTTAAAACAATAGACTCTTTGTCAGCAAATCCATACAAAATTTCTTTACCGCAGGGGCATCAATACAAAATTGAAGCTTATGTAAACGGTATGTATGCTGACGTTGGTTATGTCGATCTACAACAGAATAGCGAAAAACTTGAACTTACCATACCCAATCCAGGAAGTGTTCTTTTTACTACTGTCTATAATGATGGCAATACCCCAATAAATAATGCGACAGTAACAGTAAAATCCAATAATGGCATTTATGAATATTGGACCCCAAGTACAACAAATGATCAGGGTAATACCATTAGGTTTTGGTTACAGCCTACTATTTTAAGTGCTGATTACTATGTTGTTAGCATTTCAATCGGCAACGATTTATCATACAATTACTATCCGATCAAAATTTTGCAAGGTGCATCAAATAACATTAAAATCGTTACACCGTGGCCAGCTGTGACTCCACCACTAGTTGCCTCTGTTTACAAATCTTCTTTTCAAAAAGTTTCAAAATCAGACGGGAATTTTGTTGTGGAATTATATAACAACAAGGAAAACAAAATTGCTGAATCAAAAGTCAATGTGATGGGAGAGGCATATTTTTCTAATCTCCAAGTTGGCAGCTACATATTACGTACAATAGACTTGGATGATGAAAAGAATGGAGCTTGGGGAGTTGTCAACATGATAGTTGATGGAAAACAAACGTCAGTGCAAATTCATAAAAATCAAACTAGCAATAAAGTTTTGAATGTATCTAAAGATGTATTGGACTCAAATGACCACTCTGTTGAGGCTGAACCCCTTAGTATTTCACAAAATTTACAAATAACAAGCTCTACAGATCTGCCATTTGACATTAAAGGATGGGTAACCGATTCAGCCACTCCAATTTCAGACTCTAAACTTCTCTCTGATATTGGAATTAAAGCCAATCATATTCCATTTTGGGTAACAAATATAGCTAAATGGGAAATTGATGGTAAAATATCTGAGAAAGACTTTGTAAACGCAGTCGAGTACATGCATACGAGTGGGGTAATAAAATAAAATATTTTGAAAAGTTCCCAGATATTGAACCGATTGTGATTTTTCAAAATAATAAATTATTAAACCCTGAAATTGTATGTAACAAAGTTACAGAACAATTTTCCATAACTCTTATTTAATTTTGAGGTAGATTAATTGTGGAACTGTAGGTGTATGATAAGTTGGTACAGACCAAACCTCATTCCACCAGACTCCCTACAGATTCCATCTATAGATAAACTACTGATAGAATTTTTTTCATGGAAACAATTAGCAATTATTATTAGTGAAAAGTCTTACTTATTTATGATAGAAAGAAATCTTTCAATGGGTTGATTGTTGGTAATGTCTTTCAAGTCTTTATTAATAGAATCCACAATATCTTTATATACACCATTAAAGTTTTTTTCTAAAACTTGACGCAGATATTCGGGATGAACATAACAATCTGAAATTACACTTTGATATTCATTTTTCAATATTTGTGCAGTGGTGTTGTAAACCTGTGTTCCAATTCTAAATAGCGCTTTTTCTATAATTACAGTTACTAATTCTTGGTACATTCGGTCTTTGTCTTTATTCAATGAAATTTATGATTCGTATTGTTTTTAATGATTGCCTAAGTTTGATTTGTAACACTGTTCCATTTTTTGCGATTTTTACCTGATGAGACCAAAAACTAGGGATCGTTAAGCCTGAATTATTGAATAGTAACCCAATTCATAAGATCATCATAAACGTCTTAATCCTTTTGCTTGTAATAACATGGCAAGACGACAACTAGTTTAACAAATAATTACATCAGATAGAGAACTTTGTAATAATTTTATAGGATAATTTTATAGGATAATTTACTAGAAATGTTTTCTTTAAATGTTTAGATGTAACTACATTTAATATTTTCAAAATAATTCAAAGAAAACAGTATAGAATCATCTTTCCATAATTTCTGAATCAATACTACAATTCTGTATTGGCACATTCTTATTGGTACGAAGCTAAGTCATTGGATTCTTGTTTTGTAGGATCACTTAGAGTTTGTAACAAAAATGATTCTTCCGGATTCGGTTGCATTGTAGGTTTGACTTTTATTGAGATTTTGTTTCCAATAATATTAATTTGTAATTTTTCAATTATTGATTTGTACTTCTTTGATTTTTTTCCCTGGTTGAAAGAAAAACCATCTGGTATCAACAAACCGCATTCTATTAATGACATTACTTTTCTATATACAGAAGTTTGGGGTTTATTACAAATATCAAATATTTCAGACATGTTTCTTGATGTATCAGTTGTTACTTCAAGAATCCTTCTCTTGTCAGAATCACCATAGCTTTCAAGAATTATTTTTTCATAGTGCAGTTTATCTACAGTGAACCAATCATCATGATTGTCATGATCATGATATCCTTTAGCTTTGGACAATTCATGCATAAAATTAGATAAATTTATAGAATCATGGTTCTCTGCATTGAGAGGATTTCTTTGCATCATGGTATCTTAGATCCTTATGAATTGACCTACCGAGGGAATCCCATTGCTATCCAATACATGAATTAGGTAATAACCTGGAGGTGCAAGATTAGAATTAATCGGAGCTGCAACAGTGATACTGTTTAAACTAGTACTTTGAATCTGGAGCCATATCAATCTCTGATCTGAATTGTTGTGATGCGTAACACTTGAGATCTTAACTAGTGATACCGAAGTGATTCTTAAAGCATCTGGTGTTTGGATTGTAATAGACCCGCCATATCCTCCAGTTATAGTTGGATTTCCTAAAATGGTAGGTCTTATGGCAGACACATATGCTGGGCTAAAGATCTCAGTCCTAAGCTCAGGACTGTAAGGACCAAAGAGGGTGGTGCCTGCAGTCCAAATCCTTCCATCTTGTGTCAACATTGCTACTGAGTGGTACAGTCTTGGAACGGTAGCAGATGGTAAAATAGTCCAAGTTTGAGTAACTGGATCAAACAATTCTGATGCATAGACTGCATTATTTACAACATTTCCTTGTGTAGAACCGCCGTTTATGAACACTTGACCAGTTGGCAGTATAACAGAGTTTAGATACTGTCTTGCAAAATTCATTGGATTTGTTAGTTGTGCATTTAATAGTGTGTGGTTGCTGTTAGGTGTGATTATTTCACAGGTGTTAGTTGTCGGGGCTGAATTACTCTGATTAGCTGCCCCACCTGCAGTCAAAATCCGGCCAGTTTCGGTCGTAGTGTTTTGTAGGGGAAGAAGAACCGATGTTCCAAAAGATCTGGTTCCCCAAATCATCTGCCCAGCAAAGTACCATCTCCCTGTTGTTGGATCCCATATCTTCAATCCTTGTCCCTGACCGACCATGGCTAGCAAACCATAAGGCATAAGATACATTCTGGGGTAAAGCGACATTGTAGGAGTAACACCTTGATTTGGTCCACCGTAACATGGAGAGCCAGCGCCAGGTACGGGTTGTCCAGCTCCAACGCAGTAAGTTAAACTTGTATTTGGATCATATTTTATGGAAAGAGATTGTGTGGTTGGATCATAAATTTCACAAAGGCGGTTTAGAGTTCCAAATTGATCCCAGCCAGAAATTATTTGGACAGTTCCATTTGGTAGTAGACTAAATGTTGGATACCACCTTCCAGCTGCCATCGACGGGCGTTGTATAAAAGATTCTGATGCAAAATCAAATTCATACATTTGATTTAGTCCCCAATCCATGTGGTTTGGAGTAAAATGAGCCCACTCTAGAGTTCCTCCTCCCAAAAGAACATTGCCGTTAGAAAGACGACAGTTTCCACCACAAGAAATTTCACCTGGCACATTAAGCTGGTTTTGAGTATTTGTATTCAAGTCAAGAGTTCCTGCAAACCACGGAGGATTATTAGGACTAAGGGTATTTTCACCGTCTCCAGATAGAAAGAATATTTTTCCGTTTGGAAGTAACGCTACATGAATAGGAACCTTATACAGATTTGTCCCCAGAGCCCAAGAACCAGTTGTCTGAGAAGCTGCTAATGCCGTGTGCAATTGAGAGTTATTATTTCCAGTAGGAACTAGGTTTATTTTGCCTAGAGTCATTCCTACCACTGCCACAGCCGTACCAGATCCTAAAAATTTTAGGAAGTCTCTTCGTGTTATTTTGTTACTATACCCCAACCCGCCCACATCTCTTCGTCATAAACCTATCATGCAAACCTTAAATCGTCTTTGCAACTTTCTTCTATAACATTCTCCTGTACAATTGTTCTAATAGATTTCCTGATCTGATGTTAAAGTTTTTTCTATTAGAAATCCTTTAGTTAAAGCAAATGCAGTTATATGAAAATCATATCTGTGTTATCGGACGCAATTCACACAATTATTTTTCACAACGCAACGAAAGCTCATTTCTAATAACCCTAAAAGAGCAATGATAATATTTCACAGGTTTTTATCCATCATCATTTTTTCATTTCATATAAATATTAATTGAAAAATTACTATTAGAATAATACAGAAGAACTACCTAGTGAAATCTACCAATGAGCTTATAAATTTTCTAGAACGTTTCCTGTTATGTTTGATCTATTAGGAGCAAAGAAGAAAGAGACGCAATTAGAAGGGAGTAATTTACAACAATCAATTTATCTTCCCATTAAAACTGTGGAAGCTTTGAAAAAGGAATTAAGCATTCCAGACGTTCAAATAGCGAGCTTCTTAATTTCTCTTATAGAGAAAACAATTTATGAGCACATCAGAAGGACCAATTCAAACGTATTTTCTGACACAGAAACAGAAGAAATAGAAAGCAGTCTGAAAGGTTTAGGATATATCTAAAAGTTTCCGCAATGACTGGTACGATCAGGGGTTTACGTAATATTCATCTCCACCATAAACGGTTTGTGTGTTTGGAGTTGATGCAATCTGGGTATTGTTAGAGTCATAAACTTTGATATTGGCATTAACTGGAAGGTGATACTGACCTATGCTTAATGTAGCCTTACCAAGTATTACCGGTGCACTTGCAAGTACCTTGCCTGAACTATCTATAATTTCAGCAGTAACAGCATTGGATGGATTGTTTGTTATTTTGATATTCTCATCTGACATGGCATAAAAGTCGGTGTATGTGCCATTTAACATCTGACCTGCGTATGATGTCTCTGGTTCAAGATATGCGTTGAATGGAGGTGGCATGCCAAGCGCTAATGTGCTGTTTGAATAAACTATTGCACCGTCTAAATAGACCTTAAGGTAATTCTCTCCATTTGTGATTATGGTACAATCTCTTGTCAATGATTGGCGGGCACTGTTATCTACCCATAATTTCTTAAATTCCAAAGCTTGGGTGCTGTTACCATATGTGTGCTCCACTGCCCAAATGGTCCCAAGGTTGTTTGTGATAGATACACACGCAACAAAATTTAGGAAGGGATGTGACGTTTGCACATAAAGGCCGTTCTCATAGTAATCTAATGGGATAGTTCTAACAGGATTTGAGATTACTGCATGGAAGAGTTGTGCATTAGTATTTGGGGTTACTGCAAAAAAGCCACCCCATTGACCACTAGACTTTGCCTGTACTCCAATGTGTAGCCCAGACGTATCTCTATGAATGCTATAAGGTGCACCTTCGGGTACAGCTGTTCCGTCATATCTCCAGTATTGATTTGCAAGGATTTGCTTTTGTGTTTCTGGCTCGTTGTTGAGTGGATCGGATGCATCCAGTCCACATTTTACTTTGTTAATAGAATTTAATAAATTGTTATCTGGAGGCATCATGCATCCACTAGGAAGTACATATTGGGTTGTTGGAATAGGACTGGTTACAGGGTAGAACCAATTTAAAATAGAGGTAATGACCGAACCAATCCATGTTACCGCAGATGAATTAGTATCTGTGGTTATACTTGCGGGTTTGGTAAAACCTAATACTGAATAGGCAAAGGAATTAGTTCCCAGCATGATAAGAGATAATATAATTGAAGCAAAACCGATCATAAGTAAATAGTTGCCAAAACCACGTCTTTTCTTTAACCAACCTTCCCAACAATAATTTCAATACTTTATTAGGTATCTGAGTATACACAGATTGTTCTATAAAATTGATACATGATGAGAACACTACAATTTTTTAAATAAAACTGATCTCAACTAATTTCATTGTGCCCTGGATCAAATAAACCCTTAAAGTGATCAAGAAAACATGAAAGATAAGATAGGTACCAATGATGGAAAGTATCTGAGCACAATTAACCTTATATGTGAAACTTGGACCCTTATTCAAAAACTATAACATTGTAGCATGGTCACTTAAGTAAATTAATGCCGTAAAGAAATTGATTAAAACATGAAATATTCAAGCGATACCATTTGGAAGACTTGGTCTAAGGGAGAAATTTTTGCTGGTAATGATCCAGTTTTTTGGCGAAAGGATCAATGTGGGGCTTGGATCTTTCGTGGTCATTACGATAATCGTAACTCTGAGTATGGATGGGTGATTGGCCACATAAAACCATTATCCGAAGGTGGCACAGATGACATATCAAATCTTTGTCCTTTACATTGGGAAAATAATGTACGAAAGGCAGATGGTAGTAATGAATGCCACGTAACAGCAGAGGGTGTTTTTAACGGTAGACCAATAGAACACAAGATTTACACTCAAGACCTATCATTAATTAATTTTTAAAACATCTCACGACAAAAATTTCAATATTATCCTAAGGACGTGGAATTACAATTCTCATAATTAAATCCTACTCACAAATAGAATCAAAGAGAACATGAATTCTCTACGAATAGAATCGATGTACAGTATTTAAAAAGATTTTATGTATCTCAATGATCAGATTTTGGAATCACACATTTACCTTTACATATCTTTGATTTTAGAAACTGTTCTATCACCAACGGAGGTATGTGAGGAGGAGATTTTACATTCATTGCTTTATTTGCCAAAGTATTGACTTGTTTAACTTTATGTTCCAAAGTCGAGTCACTATAAAGAGCAGCTGACGTATTATGCAACAAAATGCCAACTGATGATAACAATATTGAGGAAATGACTATGGCAAGGGAATACTTGCCCAAACGATTCCAATTTTGAACCATGGCCTTTGATAATAATGTGTTGACATTAGATATGTGAATATGCATAGACTGTTCTATAGTATTTATCAGAATAGAATTACTGGCATGTGATGGTCTATTTGACTGCATAAATGTCTCCACCAAATATGTTCGCTGGACTGGAAGTCGATGTAATTACACTATTGTTTGAATCATAGACTTTGATGTTTGCAGCTAGCGGGAAATGATATTTTCCTACATCAAGTATGGCACTCCCACTTGAAATAGGCGCACTTGCGAGCACAATACCTGAGGTATCTGTCAGGTCTACTCTTGCTGCATTGTTTGGCAAATTAGTAACTTGAATATTTTCATCAGTTGTTGCATAGTAATCCTTGTACGTTCCATTTAGCAACTTGCCAGGATAAGATGACTGGGGTTCAAGATATGTGTTAAATGGGCCTGGCATCTGCAAGTTTAGGGTATGGTTTGAATAAACCATCACTCCATCAAGGTATACCTTGAGATAATTTTGTCCGTTTGTTATAATGGTGCAGTCTCTTGTGAGTGGCTGGTCTGCACTGTTATCTGCCCACAATACATTGAATTGAGTAGCTTGACTGGCGCTACCAGTAGTTGATACGACTGTCCAAACAGTACCGTATGGTCCTTCAGTATCTGCTGTACATGTGACATAGTTGATAAACGGTTGTGATGTCTGGATGTACATTCCGTTTTCATAATACTGGTATGGTATGGTTCTAACAGGTGTTGTTACTATGGAATGAAATAGCATTGCACTAGTGTTTGGACTCTCTGCATAAAATCCCGCCCAGGTACCGTTAGCTGGTGCTTGTGAGCCTATATGAAGACCTTGTGTATCCTTGTAATAGTCATATTTGGCGTTTAGTGCCGGTGCATCTCCAAAGTAAGTCCAGTATCCTGGATTTGCCTGTAGTTGTTGCTGGGACTTGGTTTCATTGTTTAATGGATCAAATGCCACCAAACCTGATCTTACTTTGTTTATAGAAAGTGGTTGCGCACTGGTTGTTGCAGATGCAGTGTTTGACGGTGAACTTGTTCCAATACCATTGATTGCAGAGACGCGATAAGTGTAGGTTGTACTGGATGCAAGTCCAGTATCAGAATATGTTGTTGATGTAGAGCCAGTATTGGAAACTAAAATAGACCAAGTAGAACCACCATTAGTTAACCTCTCAGTCTTGTATCCTGTGATGGCAGAACCACCATTGTTTGATGGTGCATTCCATTTTAGATTGATTTGTGATGTAGAGACAGCACTAGCTGCCAATCCAGTTGGAGGTTGAGGTACTGTAGTTATAGTATTAGTTGTTGCAGATGCAGTATTTGACGGAGAACTTGTTCCTACGGAATCAATTGACGATACTCTATACATATAGGTAGTACTGGGGGCAAGTCCACTATCAGAATAGATGGTTGCTGTTGAACCAGTATTTCCAACCAAGGTGGACCAGCTAGATCCACCATTAGATGACCTCTCAATCTTGTATCCGGTTAATAATAAATCAGAAGGTGCTGTCCAACTAAGATTAATTTTGGAACTGGAAACTGCGTGTGCAGTAAGATTCTTTGGAGGTTGTGGTAGAATTCCTAGTAGAGCATTTGCATGGTGATAAACAGATAATGGTATTAAAAGAGAAAAAAATATAATTCCATAAAAAAACAGATTAATTTTTTTCATTGTTTTTTAATCTAATGCATGGGTTATCTGAATATACATAAAATCAACCAGAATATATTTCCATAATATACTTCCTTGAATTTTGTTGATTTTTAAAAATATCCATGCAATTTTAATTATATGGAATCAAAACTGTGGAATAAAATCACACAAATTCTAGTTTTATCAGATCATGGTTATTTAGAAATAATCGTAAATGTTGATTCATATTTTGAAATTATTCTTTCTAGAACATTTTACCAGAAGATTCTTAGCATACGCTTTTATGTTAAATTCACCATTTCCGCGCAATGATCAATCAATATGTTTTACCAAATCAGGATAAGGAAGACAAATCAAAACCAAAAAACTACATGGAAATCGTTCACGACTTGTTTGTAGAGGGAGAGATAACCAAACAGGAATATGTCGAACTAAAGAAAAAATACGAAAAGATAATCTTCAACGATATTAGTTGATACAAAACCATGCTTTGCAGCTTAGGAATCTCGTTTCTGACCCTGGAGTAGAACTTTTTCATGCGTAATTATATGCCAAAGACATAAATTCAAAATCAACAAAATTATTGAAAAAATTTAGAAATAATATGAGAATAATTTTTTAACTTGGAAAGCAGGACATGATTTCCATTCAAATAAAAAAATTACAACTGTAGAAAAAACTCCAACCCCGTTAAACATTTTTTTCTACAGTTTATGTTTATTACCAGTCATTACCCAGTAATTTGTAGGATAATGTCTGATTCAAAATTCAATCACTGCAGAAATATTTAAGGGATCTGAAAAAATGTTATCTAACATTGTTCTATTTAATTTGTTTACTACTAAAGGTGAAACATCTAAATTGCATAGATCTATTACTGAAAATTTGAGAAGAATTTCTAGATTTTGTCAATTCATCATTTGCAAATTCTTATTTAATATTAGGTTAAGCAAATAATCTTTAATTTCTGCAAGATTTTTCTCTAGATCTGATAGATAATTTGTCGTGTCAGTGTCAAGCAAATTTGCATACTTTACTCTAATGATATCTGTATTTGTTATAGCCATACAAAGATTATACATCAAAGGATCTTCCATTGATTCCTTGGCAATCATGGATAATAAATGATAGATTTCCTTTTAAAGTATTAGTAATTTTCTATAATACAAATCTTCTAGCCAACAATTCTGACGTATTCATGGATCACAATCAAGCAATATTTAGTTCGGATTTTATGTGTGAAATCAAATCATTAATGCCAATCGGTTTTCGAATAAAACATTTCACATCTGTAGTTGGAAAGACTTTTTTGAACTCATGATAATGCATTTCATATGCTGTTAAAAAGCAGACCTTGATACTTTCGTCCTTTTTTTTTAATTCACGATATAGTTCAAAACCATTCATCTTAGGCATTCTAAAATCAATGAGCGATAGATCATATACATTTGGCTTAAAGTCAGATAATGCTTTTTGTGATTCATTATAGGCATAAACTTCAAAACCGCTATTTGTTAAACCCCTCTTGATAGATGAGGTAATGTCGTACTCGTCATCCACAACAAGAATTTTTACCACGCTTCCCACCCTAGATAGTTATATAAAACTATAATCTATAGGAACAAAAGAGAACAGGAATATAGAACATTCTTACGTCCGAGTTTAATAATACATAGTGATACGGCATGTAATGAAGTATCGTAGCAGAACGGATATCATGACTATGGTCTTGGAATCTGCAAGAACAGGAGCTACAAAGACAAAGATAATGTACAAAGCCTATCTATCATATACGCAACTTAAAGAATACCTTCATTTTTTACAAGAAAGTGATCTGTTAACTTATGAAGAAGGAACACAACTTTACAGAGTAACTGAAAAGGGCTTCAAGTTGCTGAACATATCCCATAACTTGAATGAATTGATACTTCAAAAATCTAAATTATGAGTATCTTCTAAACTCGTAGACAAAATTGATTCAAACCTAGACTGATTAAAACTTGATCATCTCCTAAATTTTCTGTTATGAAGAGCTTTGCCTTTTTCTGTTAAAATTATCACTTCGAATTGATTCTCGTCGATCACTTTTTTTATTAATTCCATCATTTCCATCCAGTCTAGATAAAGACGGCATTTATCATACCCAAGGTTACATCTGGTAGCAATGTGCGTCTTTTTCATCCTGTCATTATAGTATAATAATGTAACAAGTCGTCTTACTATGTCCCAATCTATTCTTCTGAGTTCTTTTTTATTTCGTATTCTTTGTATCAAATAGTTCAAGCTCCTTATTTTCAATTTGGTCTAACATGCATCAGAATTAGTCATTACAATAAAATATTGCGCATGTTTTACATCATTTCACAATTCGGTCTGATTTTATAGAACATTATTACGGGCTAATTTTTTTTATAAAACAAAATAAGAACTGAAATATCCGTAAAATTTTTATGTTGATTGAGGGATTTAGAAAATATATAGAGATATTTAGCTACACAACTTAATTGACATTTGTGAATAGTTTTCTTCATTCAATTAAATTCTCTCTGTCCTATTTTTTTAAAAACTCAAATCTTAATGATTTCTGAATCCCCACATGACAAAGATATCAAAATTTGCTGCTTTTTGTTTTGGCTTGTTGAACAACCTCTACAATTTTGTGGTTGCCTTCAAAAGTGACAGTTTTATTTCTGATTCTATAGTCTAGAGTCATATAACAACTACCCATATCTTTTTTATTTAATCGTTTGATTTATGGTGTTAGTCTAAATTTTATAGAAGAATTTTATAGAATAATTTCTCATACGGCAATTCACAATATACAAAGATGTTGTGGCTGGTTTTCATTATTAATTTATACTAATTTGTATGAATATGGTAATAATATCAACAACGTGTATGCCATTAAAACATGCAAATCAGAAAAAGCTTTATGCCGTTGTCAGGCTGAAGGAGAATATGGCTCCATTTTTGTCAGTATTATTTTCTGCCCATATTCTCCCACCATGGGCCTCTATGATGTTTTTACATATGTAGAGTCCTAATCCAGTTCCCTTGTCAGATTTTGTTGCAAACTTTGAGAACAAAATTGGTAATATCTGTTCATCTATGCCGGAACCATTATCATAAACCCTTACAATTATTTCATTTCCATCTCTTTCTGAAGTAATCCGTATTGTGCCCTCTGTAGTAAACTTGATTGCATTATGAATCAAATTGGATATGACTTGAGTTATTCTATCTTTATCAGCTTTTACGTACATTCTTTCATCTGTGTCCTGGTGTTGTAGACGAGTATTGTTATTTTCAATCTGCACCGTTCCATCTCTTATAGCGAATGACAGTGCGTTATTAATGTCAAAAACCTCCTTGTTTAGTCTCAATGTCTTACTTTCAATTCTTGAGACACTAAGGATGTTTTCTGTGAGATGTTGTAATCTTTTTGCGTTACGCGTAATAGATTTGATCTCTTCTCTTTCGCTACCAAGTTCAGATTCTAATAATTCAACATTTACTAATATGGGCATAATGGGTGTGCGTAACTCGTGAGCTGCTATATTGATGAATTCAGTTTGCATTATGAGTTGTTTCTGAATAGATTTGAAAAAATCAGACGTTATGATTTTTCTTGCCTCAGATTCGGAAGAACTAGACATTATTGGATCTTGGATTGCTTTCTTGAGCATTTCCTCTTCAAGATTGGTTTCTCTTAGAACTTGAATAAAATTTTCAAGTGCCTCAAGTCCTCTATTGACTCTGATGTTCGCTTCCCTATGAACTGCTTCCTGATTTAGCCTATCCCTTATTATATCATGTTTAGTTTGAATCATTTTAGTAGTTTCTTTTAATTTTTCCCTGACTTGTTCAATTTTTCTAGTTCTCCTTTCTAGCATTTCTTCTCTGGCTGAAAACGTTTTCTGTTTTATCTCCTCTACTTGTTCCCTGATGTGAACTTGAATTCTAGATACCTGATTCTCATGTTCAATTATCCTCCTTGCTAACCTTGGTTGATTCAATTAAATCCCTTCTTTTGTTCTAGTATGCTGTTCAAATCTTTCAAAATCTCAGTCTCCTTTTTATGATATACTTCTTCATCCATATCACCTTTTTCATATTCTAAATTTAATTGCAATAGTCTTGATTTTAAATATCGAATATGTTCTTGCGAAACTTTTTCTACTGCAAGACGATTACATTCTTTTAAAATTGAATCAAGAGTTAATTTTACTATAAGATATGTTATAAAAATCAGCTATCACCTCAACAAAACGAATATGGTGCCCATGGTCCGCTTTTATGAAACATTAGACCGTCACTCTTGTATTTTTCTTGTAATTCTCTCCATTTTAAATTGAAATTGTTTTGATCTTTTTTCTTTACCAAGTATGCTGCATTCAAGATGACTTGATCCAAGTCTGTTTTTAATAAACAGTTATCATCAGCTGAGCTAGCAAGCAGGCTATGAATCTCTCCACTCATCTTATCAATTTTTTTAAGCGTCTCATTTTTGATTGCTTCATCCATTTTCATTTTAAGAAAATATGCAGTTCCGTCACCAACACCAGACATTTCTTTCTTTATCTTTTTAATTTCATCAGAATTACTATTCACTTTGCGTTTGATTTTTTCGATGTTGTTTTTGTCAAAAATTACCTTAACGCCAAACTCATCTTTATCTTTGAATTTGCTTATTTTTAACCTGAAATCTTTGTATGATTTTGTAAGTAATTTTTTTACTCCCTCCTCAGTCTTTATCATTACACCAAATTTTACCGGTAACGTGGTACCTATCTTTCTTGAGGCTTCAACAACTCTCTGATGAGCAATCATGTTGTCTACATTTGCATGTGTTTCCTTGAATGGTATTGCACTGACCATTGCATTAATGTCCTTATGGCCGACAGTATACACATTGCTATCAAATAATCCTATTTTTCCAATATCTTGTATTTTTTCTCCTTCTAATATGCAGTAAACGTATCTTCCATTAATCATTGCTAACCTTATCTATGGTTTTTACTGGTTTGTTGTTTTTTGCTGGTATTGCAGAAAGTGTTGCCAGAAGATCTAATGCTATTAGATCCACATCAGCCACCGAAATTGTCACTTGACCTCCAATCATTACTCCTTTGTCCAGCAATTTGTCAACTACATCAACGATTGAAATCTTGTTTAAAGAGATATTTTCAGACTTTATTAGAGACCCAAGATTAAGGTCAATCTCTTCAGCACTACATCCAAACTCTTTGGAAATCTCTATTATTTTTTGTCTAGTTTGCATAAAGGCGAGACCTAGCCGCTCTGTCTCTTCAATTGTCAATGTTCCGGATTCTATTCTTCTTCGTGCTTGCCTTTCGAGAATCTGACGAAGGATTTCGGTAAGAGTCAGAACAAGCTTTCCTAGCCCATTTTGTAATTTTTGTCCATCTAGGTTTATTTTATCAACGCTTATTAGCTCAGTTTTATGAATTTTAGAAAAATTTTCCAAAAAATCATCTCCTAATACTTTTTGTATCTGAACGCTTGGTCATCTCTTTTTGCCATTTTTCCCAAGGAAGTTTCATTCCATATCGTTTTGCGGTTTCAAGTGAAGCAATTACAAGATTAATTTTTAAGGAAAGTAAATCTACACCTACGATCGAAACTGTAATGTCACCATTTATTACGACCCCTTTGTCCAAAATTCTGTCTATTAGATCAATGATAGTTAATTGCTTTGGAGCTAGGGTCTTAAGCGACATTTTCGTTTAGTCCTTCACGCCTCAATTTGCAATACCCACAAATTCCACTATCCTTAAACCAGTGTTTATCGCAAAAACCTTCTAGATATTTTTCACCGACGGTTTTTGAAAGATATGTTACAATAATATCAAATTGGTTTCCACGCTGACACTCTGGACAGCGTGTGAAGACCCATCCATTGCTCATAGCTTTTTTCAGGTCTACCTCTTCAAATTTACCACATATTAGACAGATCGGCGTTGCAAATCACCACTGAGTCTTATTTTGGTGGGAGTCCAGGAGGTGCAGCTAGTCCTAATGCTGATGCATATCTGAGAAATGTATCAATGCCTGAAACTACAATTCTGGCTCTGATTACAAGTATTTCTATGCCTACCAATGATACGGAAAGGTTTGCATCTATAACTAGTCCCTTATCCAGTACTCTGTCTACCAAATCGTAAATGTTTAGCATTGGCCGATACATTTGTTGTTGAGACATTTTCTGATCTTATTGTTCTAGACGATTCTTACATATAAAATACTATGGTAGATTGTTCTATACCCTTTTTATTTTAGGTGATGTAAAGGCAATTTTTGAGTCAATTCTACCGATTATTTCTATATATTTGAGATCCTAACTGATATGCGTGTCTTGACACTAGAACAATCATAGCAAATTGATAAAATAAAGAAATTCAGTAGATAATATGTAATGATGTCGCAAGAACAAAACCAAGAAATTGAAAAAGGAAGTCATATTCTTAAAGTTTATCCAGATAAAGAAACGGAACTTGAGAACGCCTTGGAATTCATGAGATCTGGTCTGGAAAGAAACGAAGTTACTATGTTAATAACAGACAACAAATCAAAGGGTGAAATTCGTAAAAAAATTAGTGAATGGAATGTAAATGTAGACACTCTTGAAAAAAATGGATACATATTCATAAAAACCACCGCCGAATGGTACTTTCCATATGAACCACCTAGCGCTCATAGATTAAACGCGACATGGATTTCTATGATTAATTACCCGAGTATCAAAGGAAAAAGCGGTATGAGAATATTTACTGATATGTCTGCATTTTTCAGGTATGGATTTGTAAAGGAATTGATTCTTTATGAATCAACGCTAGAAAAAAAATTTGATTATCCATTTACCGTACTCTGTGGCTATCAATCCAAAGATTTTGGCTCTCTAACTCAAAGACAACAATCCACGTTAAAAGAACACCACTATTTAAGACAGGATTTAAAATCCATTATCATTTAATATGAAATTATAAAAAAGACCAATATAAAGAACAATCGTAACCATATTGGTTAACAACAAAATATCAACGCAGATTTAGTTTATTACCATTCTGAAAAAATGATTCTAGATTGTAAAACTGATTACACTTAAGACAATTTGAAAGTTTGAACGTAATTTCTTTTAGAATGAAAAAATGGTATTTACTCTTTGGGCCTAAATTCTTAGTTAATAATATGAAACTAGAACATTGTTTTATAACAATCTAGCGAATTTTTTTAGTAGCTTGTGGGTATATATGCAGTATGAAATATCGCAGTAGAACAGACATCGCTGCTGTGATCCTAGAATCTGCAAGAACGGGAGCTACAAAGACAAGGATAATGTACAAAGCCTATCTTTCCTATGCACTAGTCAATCAATATCTGAACTTCGTACAAGAAAATGGTCTGATAAAATATGAAAAAATGACAAAACAGTATAGAATAACCGAGAAGGGAATCAAATTCTTGCACTCTTATGATCAGATGGTTGATCTGCTTTCTTCAAAAAACAAAGAAAGCACAATTGTGATCTAGATAGTTTGGCAAAAACTAATGTGTAATGTTTAATTACATACAATATGATCTAAAAAATTGTATTGGCATGATCATAGGTTTTCATTATCTTGGATGATTTTTTCTCAAGATAATTAATTTTATTATTTTCAAAATTAAACTGGAGTTTGCCTACATGTTTTGCCTGCTTACCCCTTTTATATCATAGAATATTGTTCTAGATTGGTTTGATAGAAAAATCTTCTAGAAAATTGGTAGGGATTTTTACAATCATGTTAATAGTCTTTGTTTCAATTTCAATAACATCGCATCATGCATTTGCAACATCTTCCACGGGCGTCATCGTACCATTGTACTCAAATCCCGGAAGTTTATGGAATCAAGTAATTCAAGCCAAGAATGCCCATCCATCAGTACCAATCATTGCAGTAATTAATCCCAGCGATGGTCCTGGGCCATCTATTGATTCAAGCTATGTTACCGGAATTCAGCAACTACAATCTGCTGGAATTATAGTTTTGGGGTATGTAGCTACAGGTTATGGTTCACATAATATCAGTAGTCTTGAATCTCAAATTAATTCATACGCCAATTGGTACCACGTAAATGGAATAATGTTTGATGAGATGGCAAATACACCTGGCTTCGAAACATTTTATTCAAACCTTTCTAGCTATACCAAGTCTCATGGAATGACATTAACTGTTGGCAATCCAGGAACAGATACTTTGCCAAGTTATGTCGGAACAGTAGATAACATGTGCATCTACGAAAATCCTGGTCTACCATCAATCTCAGTTCTGGGTGGCTGGCATACAAACTATCAAAAATCTAACTGGTCTATGATTGCATTTGGAGTTGGCCTACCTAGCCAGAGTTACATCACAAGTGTTGCAAATAATGTAAGTTATGTGTACATTACAAATGACAATCTTCCCAATCCATATGATACAATTCCTTCCTACATTGGCAATGAAGTCGCAATGCTTGACACAGGTGCAACACCGCCTACCGTGCCCCAATCCCCTACAAATCTTGCAGCTACTGCATTTTCCTCATCACAAATCAATCTCTCCTGGACTGCACCGTCAAACAACGGAGGATCTGCTATTACAGGCTACAAGATTGAGAGGTCATCTAACGGTGGCTCTACCTGGTCTGGTTTAGTATCCAACACAGGCTCTACTGCAACAACATATTCTGATACTGGACTGGCTTCTAGTACAACATACACCTATCGTGTCTCTGCAATCAATGCTATAGGAACAAGTTCTTCGTCTAATACTGCATCTGCAACTCTAAGTACTATAATTACTGTACCATCCACACCAACTGGACTGACAGCTACTGCATTTTCCTCATCACAAATCAATCTCTCCTGGACTGCACCGTCAAACAACGGAGGATCTGCTATTACAGGCTACAAGATTGAGAGGTCATCTAACGGTGGCTCTACCTGGTCTGGTTTAGTATCCAACACAGGCTCTACTGCAACAACATATTCTGACACTGGACTGGCTTCTAGTACAACATACACCTATCGTGTCTCTGCAATCAATTCTGTTGGAACAAGCTCTGCATCTAATATTGCATCTGCAACTACAAGTACAACTACAAATTTGGTTAAGCTTACAGTGGATTCGGTCAATTTATCCGGAAATCCAGTCACTGGTATGTGGACAGAACTACATGCTTCTAATGGAACGATATTGGCTACAGGTTATACGCCTATCACTTTCAATGTAAACTCTGGAATTCAATATACTGTCTATTCAGCAGATTACCAAAGCACCATCTTCAACCACTGGGATGATGGAAGTACAAGCAGTTCAAAGACAATCACGCCAACACAGAGCGCAACTTTAACTGCATACTATAGTACAGGTTCAACAAAAGTATCAATTACTGTAAAATCATTCGATTCGTCAGGCAATCCAATCAATGGCATGTGGACCGAACTTCATTCATCCAACGGTAATACCATAGCAACAGGTTTCACTCCGTTCTCTTTCATGGTTACTCCAGGAAGCCAGTATACAATTCATGTGGAAAATTATCAGAACTATGTATTTAGTCACTGGTGGAACGGAAGTACAGATTTGAATAGGACATTCACTCCAACAAAGAATATAGTTTTCACTGCGTACTATAACACAGGCTAGAACACATTCTAGACATTTTACGCTACCATAATTTTCTAACATAATGTACAAGATCCTTTGCATTATGAATCAATTCTAGTTGTTTTTTTGATATGAAAATGTACGCTGCCTCAAATTTAGGATATGCCTCTTTACAAGAAAATAATGTTAATACTCTATCATCATGATCAATTTTAAATCCAGGACAAGGTTCGTGGCCTCTTACAATGACTTTGGTTCTTGTTATGGTAAGCCATTCTTTGGATATATTTGGCCCAAAATGTCTACCGTATCCCCTCCTTGAATTTTCCCAATTCTTTTCATTTGGTATATTTGCACGTGGATCATTCCACAATAACTCTTCCAATGTTCTAGTATGAGTATGATCTGGTTGCACAGTTTCGATTAATTTTTTAAAATCCTTATTTTTAATTTCTGTTGGCAATCCTCCATGTACCAACAATAATTTGTTTTGTAGTATAGTCATCAAATATAGTAACTGAAACAGGGATGATAATCTATCATGTATTACCTTCTCATGATTTTCTCCAAAATATTCGACAATTTTTAATGGCAAATCATAAGACAAAAAAGGAAATTCTGCACGTGCCTCATGATTTCCTCTCATCAGGATTATGGAATTAGGATATTTTTGTTTCAGATAACAAATGGTATGCAAAACACCAATAGAATCACTGCCTCTATCTACATAATCTCCAAGAAAGATTAATTTGTTATTGTAATTTGAAAGAAAACATTCATAATCTATCTCTTGAAGGATACATTGTAACGTTTGTAGATCTCCATGAAGATCACCAATAATTACAAGATTTTGAGGCATGTCTAGTTCTATTAATCCTAAATTAATTTTTCCACCAATAATGCTGCCATCGTTTCTTTCCTTTTGTAAGATGTTTATTACAGAATCTATTAATTCGATAAATTCATAAACATTAGTGAAAGCAAGTCTTTGCAAATTATTATTCATGCAAAATCATTTTCTTCTCATTAGAAGCGGAGATTCCAATTCGTTATCGGTATATCTATTTGTAGATAATTTGGCTCGTACACATATTTTATTAATTTGACTTGATTTTAAATTATCTAATATCTGAGATAATTCCATACTTCTCTTGCGAATGGTTATCGTAGTCAAATCAGAAGCAATTGCAATACGAAGCTGTGTTGTGTGTTCTTTGGTTTGAAATGATGCCAAGTAAAGTGCTGCAGCAGCTAATGAAATAGGTTTTTTTCCTGATAGTATTGGATCGTTTTGTACCTGTTCCAAAATTTCTAATGCCTTTCTTTCTGTTTTTGCGTGAAGTCCTGCTTTTTTAGCAATTTGGGACACTTTATGTGAAGGACCAATTACTTGAATATTCATCTTTAGCTGTCTTAGTATGAATTTGTAGTAGTGAGATATGCTTTTTCTTGTTGAATTTCCCGCCAATTCTACAATTTTGTCTATTGAGAATGGTACATTCATTTCTTCACACGCCAGGCAAATAGTGGCACTTGCAATTCCTATAATTGATCTACCTCTTATTGCTCCTTTGTTAAAAATTTTACGATAAATATAACACGCTCTTTCTGCAATAGAGGCATTAAATCCTATTATCTCAGTAATTCTGCGAATCTCTCCAACCGCCTTGTTCAAATTCTTTGTTTTTGGATTACTAGAAATTGTGAATTTGTTTAATCTTCTTAACTTCTCAATGTCAGGATAATGGATATGATTCCCATTAGCGTCAACATTTTTGTTGTCAATAATACTAGGCAAACTAAAATCGTACAGCATAAGTGAGGTCAATTCTCCATTCTTTGTTACATTTGAAGAAGTTGTTGATGAATTAATTTCATTAATGACCGATACTTCTTGACTATTTGTGGCAACTATTCCGCATCTGCCGCAAAATTTTTCACCGTTATCTAAATCACAAACAAGTTTTCCATTACAAACTGTGCACATTATATCATTTGTTGAATCAAATGTATTTTGTGTTAACATCATGCACAAATCATAAAACTAGTTTTAAAGCTCTTTGCTAGATAATTTAATAATTATTTTAGCTAGAAATTTTCAGAAAAATATTCTATTCGAAAATCAAGAAGATTGTTTAATAACATCTAGCGCAATTTGTTTGAAAAATAAAAAACTTAGTAAGTTAATAGCTTTCCATTGCCCATAGGGGGAACCAATTCACTAATTTCGCTGTAGGAGCGCATAAACTTGTATCCTTTTTCACTTATCTTGTAAAGCTGTGTACCCTCTTCATACTTTATTAGTTCGTTGTCTTGCAGAAACGTTAGGTATTCTTTAACTTGGGTATATGATAGATACGCTTTGTACATTATCTTTGTCTTTGTTGCTCCAGTTCTTGCAGATTCTAGAATCATTGCCACTATCTCAGTTCTGCTACGATACTTCATACATCTACGAATGAATTCTAATATAAAAGATTATTGAAAGAATGTTCTAGTAAATCATTACATATTCAAATTTTTACATAAACCCAATTAATAAATTCAATAAAATCAACACATTGATTGCCTGTCATACCATTGTTTTATTTGCCAATCTTCTGATCTGTTCATTAAAACCAGGCACATGAAAAATGTTATAGTAATTTTTATGCATACTCAGATATCATACAAAATCTACTAATGATTGTATGATGCGATCTCAATCTAGTGGCCATGCATTAGATAAAAAATTTCAAAATGAAAATAACCAAACGATCTCACATTTATTCAAACAAAATAAGGGTTATTTATCTATCAAGTTTATTCACCCAATTAATTTTGTGAAGGAAAAATCATACAAACAAATACGATCGATAGTTTTTGATGTGTCAATTTAGGAAAAAGACAAGCTATGGAATTTTTTAAATTCAATTAGGAATAACCCAATATTTTGCCTGATTCCGCGTCTATTTTTAGTTGTATATTATGATCCTTAACTAATCCTACGTCCATTTTAATGGTCCAAACATTTTCTTTCAAAAACACATCTCTGAAT
>Ga0210384_10001068_pt1 | contig 38908 bp, 41 predicted proteins | sample IncBWH2MmetaG_FD_160574 | JGI IMG/M metagenome (GOLD analysis project Ga0210384, IMG submission 160574) | Forest soil microbial communities from Barre Woods Harvard Forest LTER site, Petersham, Massachusetts, United States - Inc-BW-H-2-M | ecosystem: Environmental > Terrestrial > Soil >...
AGACCAGCCTGGACAGGGCATCTCACCCACTGCCAGTTTACCGCATCAGAGTAGGATTAGCGACGCGTCAGTCTCGAATTACCATCCCAGGCGCGGTCCCAGCGGGTTAGTCTGATAAGGTATACGGTTTATGCAAATCAGCCCCGAACTTAAGCAGAGGATTCAATTGGTGCTGATCGTGGCCCTTCTGGTATCCGGGACCCGGTTGGCGTTCGTCCTGTACCAGCGGCATGAGAGCGCCATCGAGCAAGCCAAAAAGCAAGCGCCTCCGTTAAACCCTGACTACTACGTGACTCCAAAGAAGCTGTATCCCTACGATCTGAAGTCCGCGCATCAGCTGACCGAGCAGCCGGTGTGGGTCAAGGTCGGCTACGGTTACACGTATTTTCCATGCGATCCGGCGCGCCATCGCGTGGATTTCTCGAAGGAGGCTGGGAAGCTGCTGCCCCTGGAAAAACTGCAGATCAAGGATGTCATCAGTGAGGTCGCTCCGCAATCGCCCGGGGAGCGACAAGTAATGGCAGTATTTGAGAAGGACGGAAAGAGCTATGCCTTTTCCATCGGATCAATCAAAGACGGGAACTACAAGTTTTACTCTGACGACATGCTTTTCGTCCAGGATCCCCACGAGCTTTACAAACATTGGCCAGCGGAAGTTTGGGAAGCGATCGACAAGCACCAGGTCAAACCGGGGATGAGTGAATTGCAAACAGACTTTGCCATTGGCCTGGGGATTCCGGAGAGCACAGGACAGCCGGGGAATCGGACGGTGAATTATCCGAACGGCGGCAACCCTCTCAGCATCACCTACCGCGACGACAAGGCAGCGGAAATCAAACCCGGGCCGACGAGCTAAAGGCTACCAATGGAGACCGGGCGTCCGCGCCCGACGGTGCCCACGTGAAATTCGCATTCGATCGGCTGGAAGCCCACAAAGCGTCGTTCACTTCACACTCGGCGAATTCTCATCAGCCGCCTTCGCCTCATCGGCGTGAATCACACCATCCTCGTTAGCGTAAAACGCGCGATGTTCCGCGTCCAGCTGTTTGGGAGTCATCGTCAGCTCATAACCATCTTTCCGGGAATGGAAACCAACGGTGTAATCTCCCCGATCGGTCTGGGTCATGCGTTTGGTGAACGAGCCGGAATGAACCAGATCCGCCAAGGTAGGGGCGTACTTATCATCTTTTTTGTAGTATTGCTGCTGCGCCCGAATCACGGTACGCATGTAACCTAGCGCATTGGCTTCGGCGTCCGATCGGGCCGGATCCCCCTTGAATTTTGGCTGATATGCGGTCTGCGCCGCTGAAAACAGCGTTCCGTGCGCCATTAAAGCTGCAACCATCAACACCGCGGTCCGGGCCAGCTGTCTTCGCGAGGGTAATCGGAAGGGTAATTTCATGAGTTCCCAGCCTCTTTCCTTGACATTTTCCATGTTACTGCCGTAATTGCCAAACCGTTACTGAGCTTTCCATCGGGGGCAATTGCAATTATGCTAGCCCCATCTACCCGAGTAGGAAAGCTATGAAATCTGCAATGGCCACGAAAGCTGCACCGGTAAAGAAAGCGCCGATCCGTATTGCCGTGGTGGAAAGCGATCCACTGCGGTTCGTGGGATTTAGGGCCCTGTTCGACAATGAGTCGGATTTCGAGCTGATCTCTGCCTCGCTTCCCGACATTGGCAGCCTGCAGGGTATCGATCTCATCCTGCTCGGCAATCGCAATGGCCAGAACCTGTTCGACCTGATGGCCACCATGAAAGCCACTCGCCCCGACCTGCGCATTATTGTGACAGGTTCCGGCATCGATGAAGAGACCATTCTGAAAGCCATCGCCTCAGGCGCCAAAGGTTATGTGGACGAGGCAGCCTCGCCAACCGAGTTTGTGCAGGCCATCCGGGTAGTGAATGAAGGCTCAGTATGGGCTCCCCGGCGCGTGCTTTCCATGTTCATCGAGCGGGTATCTTCATCTCCGGGACGCATTTTCCCCGCCGGCCGCGTGACCTTTACTGACCGCGAAAAGGAAGTTCTGGAAATGCTGGTTGCGGGACGCTCCAATAAAGAAATCGGATCCGCGTTGGGCATCGAAGAACGTACCGTCAAGGCGCACGTTGCCAAGCTGATGCGAAAAGTAGGAGTGCAGAACCGGATTGCGCTATCGGTGCACGCCATTACGCACAACCTGGTCGCGGCAAAGTAGATGGGATCATTCAAAGTTACTAAAGGACAATGACCCTCGTAATCTTGCCGCTTTTACGGCCCTGACGCATACTCGATTCACCTACCACAGAACCTGGGAGACGGGGTTGGGAGCGGAGATTAGGGTCACCGTTGCCAACCCCGCATTTTTTTGTACGTGCCTGAATCGTCAATAGCCCACCCCGCCAGCTTCCTTACAACCCTTTTCCAAACACCTGAATCCTTTAGAATCAGCTTCAAGTGATTATTCCAGAAACACATAGGAAAGCTGAGGGGAAATGAAGAGAGTACTGCTCTTATGGATTGTGGTCGGTTTGGCGGCCGCGGCATTTGCCGCCGATGAGAAGGATACGGGTAAGGAAAGCAAGGCCCAAGATCGAGTTCAGGCTGCGGCTGATGTGCTAAACGAAATCCAGGGTGCGCCGGACCAGGGCATTCCCGAGGAGGTACTGGGCTCGGCGGAATGCGTCGCTGTAGTGCCTTCCATGTTGAAAGCAGGCTTTGTCGTGGGCGCGAACTACGGGCGCGGACTAGCCAGTTGCCGGACGCCTAAGGGCTGGAGCGCACCTGCGTTCTTCAGTGTGAAGGGCGGAAGCTTCGGGCTCCAGATCGGCGGCCAGGCGGTCGATTTGGTCATGCTGATTATGAACGACGACGGGATGCGTAAGCTTCTCTCCAGCCAGTTCAAGCTCGGCGCCGACGCCAGCGTTGCCGCCGGACCGGTGGGTCGCCACGCCGCGGCCGATACCGACTGGAAAATGCGTGCCCAAGTCCTGAGTTATTCTCGCGCCCGTGGAATTTTTGCCGGGCTGGAGCTGAACGGCGCAGTTATCCGACAGGACAAGGACAGCACGAGAGAGTTCTATGGACATATGGTGAGCCCCAGAGCCTCTCTTCAAGGGGAGATCGAACCACCGGCGGGTGCGTACCCATTCCTGCAGACGCTGGCCAAGTGGGCGAAAGAGGCCGCCAAGTAAGAGTGTAGGCGCGGGCGTGTTCGCCCGTGCAGCGCCCAGACGAAACTCATAGTACAGGGTGTTAACCCGGGGCGAGATTCGATTGACGTAGAATTTTCTCAGTGCTACCGTCACCCTTTCCCCCAACATGCGTCAGCGACTCGAGTACGCGCTCGCCTGGCTGATCATCAAATTTGTAGGCGTGCTGCCTCGTCCACTGGCGCGAGCCGCCGGGATCACGGTCGCTTGGACGGTCTACTTGCTGCATGTCCGGTTGCGGCGCGTGGGCATGCACAACCTCACGCTGGCATTTCCGGACAAGAGCCGCCACCAGCGCGCCAGGATCCTGCGAGGCGTCTTTACATCCTTCGGGCGCCAACTGGCGGAAGTCTGTCTTTTCCCCAAGTACACTCCTGAGAACGTCGGCAAGATTGTGGTTTATGACGGATTCGAGAACTTCGAACGTGCCCTGGCACGAGGTAAGGGTGTGCTGTTTCTGACCGCGCACCTGGGAGCGTGGGAGCTCTCCGCCTTTACTCATTCCCTCCATGGACATCCGCTGCACGTAGTCATGCGCCCGCTGGACAACGTGTACCTCGATCGCCTGACCCGCCAATATCGCACCATGCATGGCAACTCCATGGTCGACAAGGATGACTTCGTCCGCGGCCTGCTCTCCGCCATGAAAGCCGGAGAAACCGTAGGCATTCTCATGGACACGAACATGACCCCGCCGCAAGGCGTGTTCGTGGACTTCTTCGGAATCCCGGCATGTACCGCAAGCGGCCTGGCGAGAATCGCATTGCGCACCGATGCTGCCGTCGTCCCCGGCTTCACCGTCTGGGATCCCGCGCTGCGAAAGTACCGTCTGCGATTCGACCCAGCCCTAACGCTCGTGCGTACGGGCGACGACGATGCGGATGCTATCGCCAACACGGCCTTGTTCACGAAAGTGATCGAAGACTACGTGCGGCGCTACCCGGATCAGTGGCTATGGGTCCATAGGCGCTGGAAGACCCGGCCTGAAGGCCAGCCTCCGCTTTACTAGTCCGCGGGAGCGTCGGGATGAGTGATCTTCCGTTCGCTCGAAGAAGTTACATCACCCGGGGAAGATGTGGAATGTTGAATAACGAATATGCTGCGGATTGTTGCCCCGAGCTAGTTCTTCCGCAATCGTCACTATCTCCTGAGATGAGCCATCGGAGAGTGAAAAAGGACGCACATTTTCGAATTCTACGAGTTCGAGGCAATAGTAGCTCAACGCACCAGCCACCTTGGCACGGTACTCTGCTTCGTTGGTTGCGAGCGTTAGGAAGTTGATATACGCGCCTTGGTTGGCTGACAGCAACTCGCACCCTTGACGCGGCACAACTCCGACCACGGCGATCCATACTTGCGTCTGCTCGCTCGTCGTCATCCTAACCAAACCACTCACTTCTATACGCGATCCACCAACTCACGTACACAATCGGTACTGTTGCCGCCAGCGCCCACCACAGCGGCAAAATGAAATCCGCCGCCAGGCCCAGCACGGTGAAGCTGATCCAGAAAATCTTCCGCTCCATGCAAACATTCTAGCCCCCAGCTTTCCTTTCCCGCGGCAAACGTATAAAAAGGTGCCATGACTTTGGTCAGGCCGCGCTCCGTTAAAGAGGTCGCTGAGTTCGTGCGGGCCCGCGTGCTGGGAGACGAAACGGTGCAGTTGACCGGCATCTCGAGCCTTCAAGCGGCTGCGCCGGGCGACTTGATCTTTGTGGACGACGAAAAGAATCTCCGTCGCGCCTTGGACTCAACCGCTTCCGCCGTCATTGTCGGCGATTTCGGAGCAAGTAAAACAAGCTCTAAGCCGCTACTTCTTGCGGCTCACCCTCGTCTGGCCTTCGCCCGAACTGCCCAACTTCTCTGTCCATATCCAGAGCGCAAACCTGGCGTCCATGCCAGCGCCATCGTGCATCCGTCGGCGCAAGTGGCAAGCAGCGCTTCGATTGAGGAGCGAGTCGTCATCGGCGAAGGTGCACAAATAGGAGAAAACACGCGCATTGGGTCGGGCAGCGTAATCGGCGCGAGAGTAGCCATTGGACGCGATTGCGATTTGTATCCCAACGTGACTCTCTATCCCGGTGTGCACATCGGAGACCGGGTCATTGTGCATTCAGGCTCCGTGCTCGGCAGCGACGGCTTCGGCTACGTGCGCGATCAGGCGACTGGCCGACAGGAAAAATTCCCTCAAATCGGACGCCTTGAGATCGAAGACGACGTAGAGATCGGCGCCAACACCACCATCGACCGAGGAGCTTTGGACGTAACTCGCATTGGCCGAGGGGCGAAAATCGACAACCTGGTCCACATCGGCCACAACTGCCAGATCGGAGAAGACGTCATAATCGCCGCGCAAACCGGACTCTCCGGCAGCATCACCATCGAGAAGAACGTAGTTCTCGGCGGCCAGGTCGGCATCGGCGAACACGCCCGCATCGAAGAAGGAGTCATGATCGGAGGACAAGGTGGAGTCCTGCCAAACAAAGTGCTAAGAGGGAAGGGGATTGCGTTCTGGGGAACCCCGGCCAAGCCCATCCGCGAATACTTGAAGCAACTCGCAACCTTGGCACGCTTGGCAAAGAAAGACTAGCGGGTCGTGTGGCGCGGGCGCCCTCGCCCGCGAACTGAAATCACTATGGCAATAGTCGTAATCGGCGGGCACTCGCGCAGCGTAGGCAAGACCAGCGTAGTTGCTGGCCTGATCGCAGCCCTGCCCGCCTACCAATGGACCGCGCTGAAGATCACGCAATATGGCCACGGAGTCTGCTCGCTCAACGGCGGATCCTGCCACTGCGCCACCGACGATCACAGTTGGGCGATCTCGGAAGAGAAAGATCGTTCCGGTGATTCCGACACCTCACGCTTTCTGGTGGCGGGAGCGGTTCGCGCCTGGTGGGTGCGGACCGAACAAGGCCGTCTCGCGGAAGCCATCCCAACCATCCGCCGCCGCCTCGCCGAGTCGGAAAACACAATTCTCGAATCGAACAGCATTCTGAAGTTTGTGCGCCCGGATCTTTACCTCACGGTCCTCGATCCCGCCACCGCGGACTTCAAACGCTCAGCCCAGGAATTCCTCGACCAGGCTGATGGGATCATCCTGCACGGTCCTAAAAGAGCTACAGCGTGGACTGGCGTTTCAGTGAAGCCCGTTGCGGGTCGTCCGATCTTCGAGATTCATCCGCCAGAATACGTGACCACCGAGATCGTAGAGTTTGTCAGAGGCAAAATGAGTGAGGACCTGAAACGTCACGCCCGAAGCTCGCACCCAAAGAAAGATTGTTGACATCATGAGGAGAAGATTCGGTGTTTGGCTTGCGGCTGCCCTGAAGCCTCCGTTGCTCGTTCTCGGTTGGGTAGCAGGGGGAATCTACAAAGTTTTGTTCTCGCGCACCGATGAAGAATTAGCCAAAAAGCATGAGGAGAAACTTGCAGCCGACATTCAGAACGTGCTTCCGTTCCTGTTTGACGAAATGGGGGGACGAATTGTTCCAAATGAAGGGGTTGAGTTTCCTCCTCCGTTCGATTACGCAGTTATAACTGTAGACACTCCACACATACGCCTTCGATTTACTAGCGGGCGGGACCATCTGGCCGTCCAAATCGCGCCTAAGTTTTCGCCAAATAGGTGGCACGAATTATCCACCGTTCTGAGTGTCCTAGAGGTGCATGGTTTACAAAGAGGCTCAATATCGGGGCTTGCCCAAGCCGGCCGGGTGTTGCACCGGCACGTGAGCGAAATCACGGACGCATTTACAGAAGAACGATACTCTGATTTGAGAGCGCAGCTTCAAGAGATTTACGAGCGTGATCGCATCGTGACAAACCAACTTGAAACCGAAATAAACCGGAGGCTGTATCCCCAAGAATAGCTCTCGAAGGTGTACGAGCCGAACCCGGACCGCGCCTTTGTTAGACTGCTCAGGTGCAGATCCACAAAAGTGCTTGGCTGCTAGTTCTGCTCTCCGCTGTCCTGCAGATTCTGATCTTCCCCCTGCCCAATCTCTATATGCTGAGCTGGGTTGCGATTACGCCGCTGTTAATTGCAATCTTGCGGGCGCGACCACCGAAAACGCTACAACTCCAGGCCGGAATTAAGCTCCTTCCCGCCAGCCCACTGCAAGCTTTCTTCCTGGCATACACCTGCGGAATTCTGTGGTACGCCGGAACCTGCTATTGGATTTATAGCGTCATGCATCAATACGGCGGTGTCAACACACCAGCCGGAATTGGCATTCTGTTTCTGTTCTGCCTCTATCTTGCGATCTACCACGGCGTTTTCGGCCTGTTAGTCAGTCTGCTCGCGGGAAGCAGTCCATTCAACCTGCGAGCGCTACTGCTCTCGCCCGTGCTCTGGGTAGCCGTCGAACTCGCCCGCACCCGCATCACCGGATTCCCCTGGGGCCTGCTCGGCACGACCCAGGTTGATAACATCCCGCTGGCTCGGATTGCTTCCATCACGGGTGTTTACGGACTCTCGTTTGAAATCATGCTGGTGAACGCGGCACTGGCAGCTGCTTTTCTGGTTCAGCAGGAAAAAGCTCAGCCGGGAAAAGCTCAGGGTGAGAAACGCAAGCGGCTCTTCGTGGCAACGGTCACTGCCGCCCTGATCTTGCAGGCCGGAAGTTTGGTTCCTGCGCCTGCGATTCCTACGGACCGCAGCGCGGTTCTGGTTCAAGCCAATGTCCCGATTCTCGAAGGCTCCGATTGGACGAAAGCGTATTTCAACGACACCCTGCGCGACTTGACCGACATCAGCCTCGAGGCAAACGCCGCTCATGCCGACTTGATCGTGTGGCCGGAAAACCCGGCGCCCTTCTACACCAGCGATCCGCTTTTCCGCGACGCCGTCAGCAATGTCGCCCGCCAGTCAAACGCCTGGGCGCTCGCCGGAAGCATAGGGATTCGCAATGCCACCGCGACGCCCGACCAAGCCACTGAAATCTACAACTCGGCCGCGCTGGTGAGCCCGAATGGCGACTGGACTTCGCGCTACGACAAAATCCATCTGGTTCCGTTCGGCGAATATGTCCCATTCAAAACTATTTTTTCGTTCGCCGGAGGTCTGACCAAAGAAGTTGGAGATTTTTCCCGAGGCACTTCTCGCGAGCCGCTTGATGCTGGCGGGACCAAACTCGGTGTCTTCATCTGCTACGAATCCATATTCCCGGACGACATCCGGCAGTTCGCAAACAATGGAGCTCAGGTGTTGGTGAATATCTCGAACGACGGCTGGTATGGCGACAGTGGAGCCTACGCCCAACATCTCAAACAATCCCGCATGCGCGCCGTCGAGAACAACCGCTGGCTGCTGCTCGACACCAATACCGGCCGCACCGCCGCAATCGATCCCAATGGACGAATCATGGCCAGTGCGCCCCGCAAAACGCGCACCACGCTGCGTGCACCTTACGCACTTACGAGTCCCACCACGTTCTACACTCGCCACGGCGACTGGTTCGCCTATCTGTGTGCGATAATTTCCGTAGTGGCATTATTCACGCAACTGCTGCGTCGCCACCAAAAAGAAACGTAGCAAGCTAGTTTCAACTGCCGCCTGTAGAGACGTTGCTTGCAACGTCTCCCGCGGCGATTCAAAAGGACAAAATCATGGTCGAAGAGCTGGAAAAAGAATATGCAGTCTTAAAAGACAAAGTTCGCGAACTTCGGGAGTATCTTTGACGCCGGCAATCTGCGCCAACGCCTGACCGAAATCGAAAAGCAGGCCTCCGACCCCAATCTCTGGTCGAATCCCCAAAAATCCCAGCAGGTTATGCGCGAGAAAAAGCGCCTGGAAGATATGTTGGGCAACGAAGCCAACCTCATCCGCCATGGCGACGATATTACCGCCTACTTTGACCTGGCCCGCGAAGGCGAGAGTGTCGACGCCGATCTGCGCCGCGAAATCGACTCTCTCCGCCAACTGGTCGACCGCCTGGAGACGGAGACCCTGCTCTCGGGTGAAAACGACGCTCGCAACGCCATCGTCACCATCCATCCCGGCGCTGGCGGCACCGAATCGCAGGACTGGGCGGACATGCTGTTGCGCATGTATTTGAGATGGGCCGAACGTCAGGGCTTTGAAACTGTTCTCTACGACTACCAGCCCGGCGAAGAAGCGGGCCTCAAGTCCGCGACCTTTGCAGTCAATGGAGAATACGCTTTCGGCCTGCTGACCAGCGAAATCGGGGTGCATCGGCTGGTGCGGATCTCCCCGTTCGATCAAGCCAAGCGCCGGCATACCTCTTTCTCCAGCGTCTACGTCTCGCCGGAAATTGACGACAGCATCGACATCGTCATCAAGCCCGACGATCTGCGCATCGACACCTACCGCTCCAGCGGCAAGGGTGGACAGCACGTCAATACCACCGACTCCGCCGTGCGCATCACCCACATTCCTACAGGGATTGTGGCCGCTTGCCAAAATGAGCGCTCGCAGCACAAGAACAAAGACCGCGCCATGAGCATGCTCCGTTCCAAGCTCTACGAAAACGAACTGGAGAAGAAACGCGCCGCCACCAAGAAGATCGAAGATTCAAAACTAGACATCGACTTCGGCTCGCAGATTCGCTCTTACACCCTGCAGCCGTATCGTCTGATTAAAGATCACCGCACGAAGATGGAAGTCGGCGACGTCGACCGCGTAATCGACGGCGATCTGCAACCCTTCATCCGGGCCTACCTGCAAATGCGCCGCGGAGAAAAACAAGCCTAGTTACGGCAAGAATCGCGTGGGGGCAGCCGCCCTCCGGCTGTCCAGCTGAGCAAAGCTCGCCAGAGAACGACCATGTCCCACTTGTTCGCGTTTATCGCCACCTGCTGATAACATTCCATCCTTAGAACGTAGGAGCGCTCTCGAACTGCTGAACCAAACCATTTCGCACTACCGCATCCTCGAGAAGTTAGGCGGCGGAGGCATGGGCGTCGTCTACAAAGCTGAAGACATCAAGCTCGGCCGTTTCGTCGCCCTCAAGTTCCTGCCCGATGACGTAGCCAACGATCCCCAGGCACTGAGCCGCTTCCAGCGCGAAGCCAAAGCCGCCTCGGCCCTGAATCACCCAAACATCTGCACCATTCATGAGATCGATGAGCAGAACGGCCAGACTTTCATCGTGATGGAATTCCTCGACGGCGTGACCCTGAAACACCGTATCGCAGGGCAGCCACTGGATACCGACGTTCTGCTTTCGCTGGCCATCGAGATCGCCGACGCGCTCGACGCCGCCCACACGGAAGGTATCGTTCACCGCGACATCAAGCCGGCCAACCTCTTCGTGACCAAGCGCGGACACGCAAAAATTCTTGATTTCGGCCTGGCGAAACTTACCTCGGTCACAAGCAATCCGGCTCAGGCCGGCGCGGCCGAAGCCACCGCAGCGCGAGTGAGCCTCGATTATCTGACCAGCCCGGGTACCGCCGTAGGCACCGTCGCGTATATGTCGCCGGAGCAGGCCAAAGGGAAAGAACTCGATGCTCGCACCGACCTTTTCTCCTTTGGAGCGGTGCTGTATGAGATGGCGACCGGCACCCTGCCGTTTCGCGGCGATACCTCCGCGATGATTTTCGACGCCATCCTGAATCGCATGCCCCCCGCGCCTGCGCGCCTCAATCCTGACCTCCCGCCCCGCTTGGAAGAGATCGTCAACAAAGCGCTGGAGAAGGATCGCGATCTCCGTTATCAGCACGCTTCCGAGATCCGCGGAGACTTGAAACGATTACAGAGGGACAGCAGTTCCGGCCGGCGCTCATCGTATCAAGCCCCGGAGGAAGCCGGCAGCAGCCCAGCCCAACCTGTGGCCGCGCCTCCGGCAAGCGAACATCCGACCGACTCCGCACATGTTTCTGCGAGCACGCCTGCGCCGGTGAGGCGTGAAAGCGGGAGCAAGAAACTGCTGGCGATCAGTCTCGCAGTTGTACTGGTGTTGGCAGCGAGTTTCGGAATCTACAAATTGGCAAACCGCGCCTCCAAGCCAGCAGCCGCGGCGTTCCAATCCATCCACCTCACGCGGCTGACCAACACCGGCAAATCCCGCATGGCTGCCATCTCTCCCGATGGCAAATACGTCGTCCACGTAATCGAGGACGCCGGGAAACAGAGTCTCTGGGTGCGCCAGGTTACGACGGCGAACAACATACAGATCGTTCCTCCGGCGGATGTAGTGTACTTTGGCATGACCTTCTCTGGCGACGGGAACTATGTCTACTACGTCACCGCCGCCAAGAATGAGACCCAGGCATTGCTCTATCAGGTCCCGGTGCTGGGAGGCACGCCGCGAAAGCTGGTCGAAGACATCGACGATCCGGTTGCCCTTTCGCCCGACGGCGCCCAAATCGCCTTCGCTCGCTTCGCCCCGGGGAAAGGGACGGACGATCTCACGGTCGCGAAGGCGGATGGTTCCGATCAGCGCGTCGTGGCCAGCCGCAAACTCCCCGCAAGGGACGCTACCTCCTGGTTCGGTCTCAGCGCCGGTCCCAGTTGGTCGCCGGACGGCCGGACGATCGCAACGCTTGTCCTTGAAGGCATGGGCGCTGCTCAGTGGAGCTTGGTGGGTGTGCCGGTCATGGGAGGAGCGGAAAAGACAATTTCGTCGAGCAGGTGGTCCAGCTCCGGTCGCGTTGCCTGGCTGGGAGACGGCAGCGGGCTCGTTTTTGATGCTTCCGATCAAAGCTCCAGCCTTTTGCCGCAGCTCTGGTACGTGGCGTATCCCAGTGGCGAGGCGCGCCGCATCACCAACGACCTGAACCGGTATTTCGGAGTTAGTCTTACTGCCGATTCCGGCGCGCTGGTCACGGTGCAGAGCGAAGTCTCCTCGTCAATTTGGGTCGCTCCGCAAGGCAACGCCCTAGCCGCTCGACGGCTCACATCCGGGAGCGGAACCAGCGAAGGTCTAGCCGGTATTGCGTGCCTGCCGAACGGTGGCGTTCTGTACACTTCAAACACAACCGGACTTCGTGATATTTGGAGCATGGGCGCCGACGGCAGCAGCCCTGCACAATTGACCATGAATGCGGGCAATAACATCCAACCAGCCGTTTCCCCCGATGGCCGAACCGTGGTTTTTTCCTCCGACCGCAACGGTCGTTTCAATATCTGGAGTATGAATGTTGATGGCAGCAGTCCAAAACAGCTTACCGATGGCGGCAGCGACGCCAACCCGCGGATCACACGCGACGGAAAGTGGCTGCTGTATGAATCCCAGAGTGCGGGGAAATTTCGGATTTGGAAGCAGCCTCTCGCTGGTGGTACGTCTCAGCCCCTCATCGAACGTACCATCACTAATCCTATAATCTCTCCCGACGGAAAGTGGGTCGCAATTTACGCTTTCGACGACGCGGCAAGCCGATTTGAGATCGCCTATATGCCCATTGAGGGGGGCGAGCCAACCAAGGTCTCCTACCTGGTTGACACGCCGTTTGGATGGTCTCCCGATAGCAAAGCCGTGTTGTACGTGGACAACCGGAACGGCGTTTCCAATCTGATGAGCCAGACCCTCGACAGCCATCCGCCCAGGCAGATCACAAACTTCACCGAGGGCACGATCTTTAATTTCGCCTGGTCCGCCGACGGCAAGCAACTGTTTCTGGCGCGGGGCGCAATCAACAGTGACGTAGTCCTTATCAACAACGTGAAGTAGGCAGGCCTGTCAATGAAACCCAAAAGCCAAAGGGTCACTCCTCTTGGACGCCGCTTCGATCAGGCGTTGCTGTTTGCCACCCGCAAACACGCTGGCCAGCATCGCAAGGGCACAACCGTTCCCTACGTTGCGCATCTCTTAAGCGTCGCCGGCCTGGTGCTCGAAGCCGGAGGCGACGAGGACCTTGCCATCGCCGCGCTCTTGCACGACGTGGTCGAAGACTGTGGCGGCGCTCCCGTGCTGAAAGAAGTCCGTCGTCGTTTTCAAGCGCGTCGCCCATGTTGTGGGCGGCTGTACCGATACCGACCTCGATCCAAAACCGCCCTGGCGCGATCGTAAGGAAAATTACCTCAAGCATCTGCGAACTGCCGACGCCGACACCCGCCTTGTTTCCGCCGCCGACAAACTGCACAACGTCCGCTCCATCGTCGCCGCCTACCGCGAGATCGGCGACCAAGTCTGGGAGCGCTTTCATGGAAAACGTGCTGGCACCCTCTGGTACTACCGGGCCTTGCTGGACGAATTCCAGCGCAAGAAATCAATCCCCCTGATCCGCGAACTGGAAAGAGCCGTCATCGAACTGGAAGCCGTGGTGACTCCGGCTGAGTAACCGCGGCACGTTCCGGTGCCTTTCGTAACGTTACCTGCCACAAAAACGCTGGCAAAATCGCCCCCTTCAGCCTGATCCTGTACTGTCCAGCATTTTTCGGAGCTAGCCAACTTCTATGCCACGCATGATTGATGTCATTCGCTCCTCGGGGGCCAACTCGAATGTGATGCAAACCGCCGCCCGCGGCGCGCTCTCCGTTCCGCCTCACGAGATGCTCGAAATCCTGGTTTACCTGGCAACTCAAACCAAAATCTTCGCCGAGCGTGCCCGCCTCACTTTGGCGGGATGGGACGAGACCTCTTCTCGGAAAGCCGCAGCCGATCCACGCACTCCAAAAGAAGTTCTGGCCTACCTCGTCGCCCCGGGAAATCTTCGACCGACGCTGCTTCCGGCGTTGCTGGAGAACCCCTCAGTATCGGAGAACTCGCTGGCTGAACTCGCCGCCGCCGCTTCTCGCTATATGCTGGAAACCCTGGTCAAGAGTCCGCGGATCAACCAATCTAGAACAATTCTGAGCGCACTAAGCTCCAACGCGAACTTGAACCCAACTCAATCCGCGGCTGTCGCAGAGAAGCTTGGCTCTTTCGAGCCGCCGGCGGCAAGCGAACCTCAATCCGCGCCGGCACCCCCCGTATCTGCGCCAGCAGAACGCGCAGAACCGGAAGTTCCGAACCAGGCAGCAACGCCTGAAACTGCGGACGGCGTGCCCGAGGAAGTGGTTACCGCCTACCTGGCTGAGCATGCAACAGAAATTTCCGCCGATGCAAGTAAACCGTTCCAGCCGATCGGCGGCGCTCAAGAGGATCTCACATCGTCTCCCACGCCTCATCCCGAACCGGTGCCCGCCGAGGCCGTCGCTTCCAGCACGGCCAATAGCGCCGCCGCAGCACCCAGAAGAGCCCCTACAAAAAAGGTTTACCTCAGTGCCGAGGAGCAGCGCGGCAGCGCTCTGCAAAAGATCTCCAAGCTCGACATCAAGGGACGTATCCAGTTGGCGATGAAAGGCAACAAAGAAGAACGGTCGCTCCTCATCCGCGACGGGACGAAAGTAGTGGCTCTCGCCGTACTCGAATCGCCCAAGATTACCGACGGCGAAGTCGAAAAATTCGCTACACAAAAGAATGTGCTCGAGGCCGTACTTCGCGGCATTTCGATGAAGCGCCGCTTCATCAAGCAATACGCAATTTTGCGAAACCTGACCTCCAATCCTCGCACTCCCATCGACGTCTCTCTGGGCCTGATCAAAAACTTGCTGATCCAGGATCTCCGGAATCTTACCGGCAACAAAGAAGTGTCGGACACGGTCCGCAAACTGGCGACCCGAATGTTCAGACAGAAACTCGAAGTGAACGGAAAAGAATAAATGTAGGCGCGAGCGTCCGCGCTTGTGCCATCCGCGAGCCGCCCCTTCTAAAATGGATGCTCCGTGTCGCGAGCAGAACTGGCTTCCCGCCACCGCCCTCGCTACAATTATCTGGCCATGTCCTCATCGCCCCAACCTGACCCGATAGCCGATCTGCTGAAGCGCTCCAAAACCATCGCCGTGGTCGGACTTTCCAACAGCCCCCTGCGGCCGAGTTATGGCGTTTCCGCCTACATGCAGACCAACGGCTACCGGATCATTCCCGTCAATCCTGAAATTAAAGGCGCGCTAGGCGAAAAGGCGTATCCATCCCTGCTGGATGTTCGTGACAAGATCGATATCGTGAACATCTTCCGTCGTCCCGAGTTTGTCGAAGAGGTCGTGGATCAGGCCATCCAACTCAAGGTCCCCGCCATCTGGATGCAGGAAGAAGTCATCCACCAGGAAGCCGCCGAGAAAGCCCGCCAGGCTGGGATTTTCGTGGTCATGGACCACTGCATTCTAAAAGAGCACAAAGCCCGCTTCGGATAGTACTATGCTTGGTTTCCTTTGTGAACCTTCGTGTCCTTTGTGGTTGATGAAGTTCAGCGGCTAGAACCGCAAAGGACACGAAGGTTCACACATGGAAGATCTAAGTCAGTTTAAGCCTTCACCAGAATCACAGTCGCGTCATCGTGCAAGCCAGCCCCATTGGCGAACCCCCGCACATCTTCAAGAATGCTCTCCGCCGACGCCTCGGTCCGGCGAAAGTGTTGTTCCAGCCCCTCGGCGCCGTACTCATCTCCGTCCGGATTGGTCGCTTCAGTGATCCCGTCGCTGTAAAACAACAGTCGTGACCCCGGAGCCAACTGCACCTCAGCCTCGGAATATCCCCCGGGCCCAATTCCCAGCGGCAAGCCTCGCTCGCTATCAAGGAAGCGAGCATGCGAGTTCTCGATCAACAGCGGCCGCAGGTGTCCCGCGCTCGAGAATCTCAGAATCCGCGTGCTCGGGTCGAGGATCGCGTAGACCATGGTCACGAACCGGCCAGATGGAAAATCGTTGACCAGCAACTCGTTGAGTTTTGTCAGCACTTCGCTCGGGTTGCACGCGGATGCCAGCGATCGAAGCATGCCGCGAGTTGCCGACATCAGCAAAGCCGCCGCCGTGCCTTTTCCCGAGACGTCGGCCAGCACCAATCCCCAGCGCCCGTCGTCGAAAGGAATGAAATCATACCAGTCTCCGCCGACCGCGCCGGCCGGCGTAGAAAGCCCAGAAACCGCGAAGCCGGGAATGTAAGGCGAACACTTGGGCAGCAACGCCTGCTGAATCTTGCGCGCCTCGTGGGCCTCGCGGCTCATCTTCTCGCGCTCGTGCCGCTCTTGCTGGAAGCGGCGCGCATTGTGAACCGCGACCGCCACATAGCTGCACAACGCCTGCAAAAGTCTCAGCTGCTCGGCGGGAAATGCGTCCAGTTCGGGATGCGAAGCCGTGAACACGCCGATCAGTTTTCCATCCACATGCAACGGAATCGCCACCTCAGAGAGCGTGCACTCTTCACATCCGATGTAGTACGGATCCTTTCGTACATCGGGCGCATAGCGCATCTGGCCCGTCCCAGCGACGTAGCCAACCATGCCCTGTTTCCCGATCTTCAAGCTGTGGCCCGTGCCGCACACCTCGCAGCCGGCACAACCGTGGGCGCAAGCCAGCACCAATTCCCCGCGTTCTTCGTCGTGCAAGTAGATATCTGCATCGACGCAGCCGAAAGACCGCGACACATCGTTTACGACTTTATCGATCAGTCGATCCAGGTCGAGGATCGAGCTGATCTTCTGCGCCGCCTTCTGCAGCTTCAGCAAATCTTCCACTTGGCTGAACGCGAGTTGGTGCGCGGCCGCATAGTCGCCTGCCATCGTTCTCGGAATGGTTGCCACGGTTGAGCCTCCTGCGGAATCTAAGCCCTAGTAAAAAAGCAACTTACGACTGCATAGTAGATGCCCGTGCGGGCTCTCTCGATTCATTATTGGCACCGCGAATTGCAAAGGACGGCGCTGCTGTGGAGCGAACCTGCGCAGCTCCTTCTGGCCGGCCGCCGGAGCTGATCACTTGCCCGCGGCGGTCCGCACTGCGTTGATTAACCCGTCGGGGTTCAAGTAGCGCAACGTGTTTGGGTCCACCTCGGAGAAGTTGAAAATCTCGCCGTCGTCCAGGCGCACATGGAAAGCCTGGTTCATGGAAAAAACCATGGCATTCCTCTTGATTTCTTTGATTCGATTGAATGCGAAGTTAAAAGTGTGATAGGTATGCGTGCCGGAGATGGCCTGGTAGCGGAGAAAACCTGCGTCAAGGGTCATCACCCCCAGACAGTAGTCTTGCGCTGAGACGCCGTAGTGCCCCACCGCAAAGCGTTGCAGGTTTGGGTTGATGGCGGGAGAGTTCTGGGCTGCCGTCGGTGCCGCATAAGCATTCGATGGATTCGGAGTCACCGGAGCGACCGGCGCGGCCGTGTTCGCGCCCATTTTCGAGCTGTCAGCAGAAGTTGTTTGGGTGCTCCGGGCGTCAGGCCCTGACCCAGCAGGTGCTGCCACAGCCGGCGCTGCCGCCGCGGGCGTCGGGGCAGCAGGTTCGCGCGCTTGAGCCGACGCCTTGCTAATCGGGGACGCGGCTGGCGCCGGCTCCGACGACTTACGCACAATGCTGCGGGGTACGGCCGTTCTTGCCGGTTCGGATTGGGACGTTAGCGGCTGGACTTCTTGCTCTTGCGGTTTCGTGGGCATAGCGGTCGCAACCTGCAGGGGCTGGGCCTGCGAGGACTGGGCCTGCGGGGGTTGGGCCTGTGCCGGCACCGATTGTGGTGGCGCTGTAACGGCAGCCGGCGTCCGGCCGGCGTCCGGTGTCGGAGACCGATGCATCGACATATAGAGGCCAAACGCCACGCCGGCTGCTGCGACTAGCCCAATCGCGACCAGGCTGCCTCGGTTCTTGACAGGCGCCAGTGGCGGTAACTTGGCGTGGGCCTCTGAGCGCGGAGCGGCAGAAGACGCGCCCGATTTCTGCTCCGCGACGACGCCTTCCTCCTTGACATGGCGCTGCAGAGCTTTGACCAGCACTTCCACATCGGAATCCCATCGGGCGTGCGTGAGTTCCAGCCCGTTGCGGTAAGCCAGTTCACCCAGATCCTCAGGCAATTGGTCCGATCTCGGCATCCGCGCGCCATGCACAAGCACCGGCACTACCGGAATGTCCCGCTTCAGAGCGGAGGCCGTTTCCAGGCGTACAAAATCTGTGGGATTGTCGAGCCGGCGCTGGCCCGACTCATCTTTCGCTTCCAGCCATCCCGGCCCAATCACTGCCAGCAGGACGCCGCACGACGCCACGTTATGATCGATGACTTTGCGGAAATCCAGCCCCGGTTCGATCGCGGTCACATCCATGAAGACCGAGGCGTCGCCGAACCTCCGGCTCAAGTCGTCATACAGACGGCCCGCCTGGCCCTCACTGTCGTCTCTTCGGTAGCTGATGAAAATCGCACGCATGGAACATCTAATCCGGTCTCAGGATTTTAGAGCACCGAATTGAACCGACCGGGGGGAAGGTCAACAGGAATTATGCTTCAGAGCATAGACCTGTGCCACCCAAAATTCAATCCGCATAACATTACTAGTAAATTACCAGTGGCCGATCCTCTCACCCCTGGCCATCTCTCCCCACCGCCGTCATCCTGAAAGAAGCCTTTCTCCAGGCGAAGTGAGGGATCTCGCGCGCACAGCAGGTATAGTGCGTTTCAGCCCAGCGCCGTTGCAGCCCGGTATCCATCGCAGGCTCCGGATGAGGCCCCGGTCTCCGGCATTCGCTTTGCTTTTACGCAGTCTGCAACTAGAATGGCCCAGTCTATGAGCCAACAGGTCGCCTACCCCGCCGGACCCGATCCGATCATCGAGCGTCTCGAAGATGAGATCGCGTGGTACGACCGTAAGAGTACGGCCAATCAGCGGATTTTTAAGCGCATGAAGGTCATCGAGATCATCGCCGCGGCCATGATTCCCTTCATCGCCTCGTTCCGGCTCCCGCAGGCTCCTTGGGTGACGGGCGGATTGGGAGTGCTCATCACCGTGCTCGAAGGAATGCTCCACCTGAATCAATACCAGCAGAACTGGACCGCCTACCGTTCCACCTGCGAGTCCCTGAAGCACGAGAAATACACCTATCTGGGCAAAGCGGCGCCTTACGCGAATGCGACCGATCCGCACGCTCTGCTCGCCGAACGGATTGAGTCGCTGGTCTCGCAGGAACATGCGAAATGGGCCTCAATCCAGCAGCAGGAGCCAACCCAGGCGAAAACCTAGAGGGAACGTCGAGGGTGCCAACACCGGAAAAGGTGAGAGGCGATAATGCAGGAGGCGCGAACGTCCGCCCCCAATACTGCCGAAGCATTCCGAAATCACGGCCCGTCCAGTTTCGTCAGGAGTGGCCCGAGGACGAACGCAACGAAGAAGCCGATCATGAAGATCACCGCCGATACCCAGAGCAAAATCTTGCTAAGGCTGCTGGCCTCGGCGCACCCGGTCGGGTTATCCGCACTGCATTCCTGCGTCCTCAAGCGTGGAACAATATAGTAGGTGTTGACGAAGCTTAAAGCAATCAAGGCACCAGAAATGGAGAAAGTAAGCACCTTGTGTCGTGACAGCGTCACCAGCCACGGAAGGAATGAGAGCATTGACGCAAGCGATGCCCCCAGCCCGAACAAAACGAGCAACGAAGGAAGAGCGCAGCAGAGCAGGGTGCCCGCTGAAGTGAATAGAGAGAGATAGCCGAGCACTGCCGACCGTGAACTGGTTCGTGTTGTCGCTGTATTCATTTGGATGGTTCTTCCATGATGGATCGATAGTGAATCGAGTCGGGCGACTTGCCCTTTGTAGCTTCGGGAATATCGCCCTCCACGACGACGATCTTGCCGTTCGTCAAACTGCTGTTGCCACCACTACCCGAATCGGGCAAGAGATCCAGCACTTCCTCCGAACCGGAAACACGCAATTGCGTTTTCCCGTTCGTAACCATGACAGTTCCGGCGACCGTAGCGCGGGACTGCTTCATCGTGAACCCGTTCTTGCTGATAGCATTTTGCAATTGTTTCAGCGTGGCTGGGTTGCCGGGCTTCATCTTGACCGTTGCCAGTCCCTTCGCCAAGCTCACATCAACCGAATCCACACCCGAGACAGACTTTAATGACACGCGCACGGCGTGTGCACAGACCTCTCAATCCATTCCAAAGATGCCTATATCTATCGACCTGATTTCTGCCGATGCCGATGCCGCCAGCAGGACTATTGAATACAGCACACTCATCTTCCCCATGTCATCTCCTAGTGTGAATGTTGAAACAGCAGGTAGCTGAAGTTGATGGCCAAGCGCACCCGTTCCTTGGGAAACGATGTTCCCAGGTTTTGATACACGGGGAGCTGTGCGCCGAAGCTCACAGTGTAGTTACGATAGATGCCGAGCGCAGAGGGACCGATGAAAACCTGATGCGCTTGGGTCTCTGCCACAGTGGAGTTCGCTTGCAGGAATCGGTTAGAACGTTCCCCGACCACCTCCCCAAAGAGCCGCCAGTCCCATTGGTCGGGTGGGCGGCGCCATTTGGGTGGGCGATATCCATACACCAGGCTGTAGTCAAACACTTCGGGCCGTCTGTCACCGTCATGCTCAGCGAAGTGTGTAAAAGTGCCGCCTAGCCAAATGTAGTGGCTCAGCGACGCCCTACCCGTGACGGCACCGGCCATGAATCCCGGTGCATTGGTGGTACGGGCAACTCCCTGATACGTGGATTGGGGGCCGGGAACCACCAGGCCCGCGAAAGCGGTGCTCTCGATTCGGGTACCCACTCCCGTCGCGCGGTGCTGGAATCGCCACGCCAGTGTCGAGTCGAAATCATCTCCGGGCTGGATTCGCGTGGGCGGTAGTCTTGTATCGCCGACGACACCCGGCAGGGTAAAGGAAAGTGTCAGATGGGGTGTTATCCCATAGCCAATGAGTTCGCGGATGGAGGCCTGTGAGCCAAGGCTGGTTGTTCTATCAAAGACACCTTGGTCGAAACTCCATTCGCCTTGCGAGTTTGTCGGTGTGGCGAGTCCAAATACTGGCCCGTGGCTCGCGGCGATGCTGCCAATCGGCAACAACCCCACGAGCACGACCAAGAAAGCTGCTCGTTTCATATCTCTCCTCCGTATGTGCAGACGCACACTTGTGCTGAATCGCGTGCACAGCCAAAAGGAGGGAAGCTAGATTCTTAGAATTGAATTGAGTCCAGGCGGAGCAGGTGGCGGAAGTCCGAGTCTCGCATCGCGAGTGGAAAGCTCCCCAGAAGGTCGAACCTCGACCGAGGTGTTCAGCAGACAGACGGTGACCGGCAGATGAATCCGCGCAGCAGCTTGAATGGTCGCATCAGGAGAAGGCCGATTGACCGACGTCTTGCAGCATGGATGCTGGCCCGCCCCCATGTTGCAATTACCCGCCATCTTCTTGCAGCAAGCCATCTCGGCTTGCGTCATTTGCGCGGTTGGCAGACATGCCAGCGCGGGCGCGGTGATCCACGCAGCCAGCAAGAAGAGGACGACCATGGTGCGTACTCGCGCCATTCCTAAGGATGTTATACCCTCTCCCGCGGTCGGGTAAAGTCGAGACTGACATTCCCGATTTGGGAATAGGATCGGCACCCCTACCGCTTTTTCCTTGACCTTACGCTTCAAACTTGATAATATAGGGAGGCATAGGTTATCTATAAGATAATCTACGATCTTTGACAACCTGGCCGTCCAGTTCCTACGCGCAGTTCCAAAATGGAACTGCGGGTAGTCGGCGAGCGCCGTAACTTCAATGTTTCCAAGATTTTGCCAGTAACTACCTTTAAAACCATAGATCTAGGAGGCAAGAAAATTTCCGGCCCTTTGTTTTCTAGATTTTGCGCAGAATGAGAGTTTTCTTTGGACTAGTAAAAACTCAACTTTTTCCCGAATCGGGAAACTCTGGCTTGCCCGCTTGCGACCGGCGACGCTTGATCTCCTCCATCCGTTCGCGAATTCGCTTCTCGACGCCTTCGCTCGTGGGATGGTAGTAAGTACGATCGCGCAAATTGTCCGGCAGGCATTGCATGTCTGCGATCTTGCCCTCAACGTTGTGAGCATACTGATAGCCCTGACCGTATCCGAGGCCCTTTATCAATCCGGTGGGCGCGTTGCGCAGGTGCAGCGGGACGGACTCAGCCGCAGTCGCCTCCACGTCCTGCTGAACCTCGGCGTAAGCGGTGTACAGCGCATTCGATTTGGGCGCGAGCGCAAGATAGACGACCGCCTGGGCCAGTGCGAGATTGCCTTCAGGCATGCCGATGAAGTCGACCGCATCGCGTGCCGCCATGCAGAGCGCCAGTGCGTTCGGATCGGCGAGCCCGATGTCTTCGACTGCCATGCGCACCACGCGCCGAGCAATGTACAGCGTATCTTCGCCGGCTTCGAGCATGCGGCCGAGCCAGTAGAGCGAAGCATCGGGATCGCTGTTGCGCACCGATTTATGTAGCGCGGAGATGAGATTATAGTGCTCTTCGCCAGATTTATCGTAGCGCAGCACGCGCTTCTGCAACGCGTCGTGGACGATGTCATCCGTGATTTCAGCGCCCACTTCAGTAGTGGCACGAGCTAAAGTTGCGGCAACTTCGAGCACATTGTAAGCGCTACGCGCATCACCGCTGGAATAGGCCGCGATCTTCGCCAACACCGCATCGGATGCTCGGAGCTTCATGGCTCCCAGGCCGCGTTCTTCATCGGCCAGCGCCCGCTTGAGCAGCAACACGACTTGCTCCTCGGTCAACGGCTTGAGCACGTAGACGCGGCTGCGCGACAACAAAGCGGAGATGATCTCGAAAGAAGGATTCTCGGTGGTCGCGCCGATCAGTCGGATGTTGCCCTTCTCGACGTGCGGCAGGAACGCGTCCTGTTGCGCCTTGTTGAAGCGGTGGATTTCGTCGATGAAGACGATGGTGCGCGTCCCATACTGCCGCGCCCGCTCGGCATCGGCCATGACCTGCTTGATCTCCTTGATGCCGGTCAGCACGGCCGAGAACTCGATGAACTCGGCTTTGGTCATGCTCGCGATGATCTTGGCCAGCGTGGTCTTGCCCGTCCCCGGAGGACCCCAGAAGATCAGCGAGCCAATATCGTCGCGTTCAAGTTGGGTGCGCAGCGGCTTGCCGGGCGCGACCAGATGCTCCTGGCCAACAAACTCGTCCAGCGTCCGCGGCCGCATACGATCAGCCAGCGGCCGGGTACGATCTCGAGAGTTATCGCCGCTCGGAATGGTTTGAAATAGACTCATACCAACATTTCACCACGGAGACACGGAGACACAGAGCACTGCAAGGCTTAGAGCACCCTGCGCACAATTCCGTTCTTGAGAACGGCAACATTGAAATTAATCAGCAACTCGACTCAACGTCCAATCGGTATCCACAATCTAGTTTAAGACCTTTGTAGGCGACCGGGAGTTCAACCTGTCTTTGAAATTCAAACCGTGCAGGTGCAATTCGTGACAGAAGCATTCCTCGTATGCCGATTCCAGAAGGCCCGGGCCAAGTTCGCGGTGAACCTCAATCGCAGCACCAATGATCGCCTCCGTAATCTGCTGCTCAAGCAACATAAAAGACCTGTTCCTACTCCGTGCCTCCGTGTCTCCGTGGTGAATTGCGTTGCCTGGCTGCTTCATACAACACGATGCTCGCCGCCACGCCTGCGTTCAGCGATTCGACATTCGGCGAGTGCGGAATGGCCACCATCTCCGTCATTTCAGCGAGCAGTTCACGCGACAATCCCGCGCCTTCGCTTCCAATAAAGACGGCCAATGGTCCGGTGAGATCGGCTTGGTCGAGCGGAGTGCCTTTGTGCGACGAGGTTGCGATAAGGCTCAGGCCAAGCTCGCGCATCTGGTCGAGAATCTTTGGAAGCTTTGCGTGGACGATCGGAAGGCGGAAAACGGATCCGGCGGAGGCGCGAATCACCTTGGAGTTGAATGGGCTGACCGTGCCTTCCCCCAGCAGCACGCCTCCGGCTCCAAAGGCTTCTGCCGAGCGCAGGATGGTTCCTAGATTCCCCGGGTCCTGGACTCCGGCAATGGCGAGCAACGGCCCGGCTTGCGACTTCGCCAGGACATCCTCCAGCTTAAAAGGCTTGGAGTGCACCAATGCCGCCACGCCCTGCGGAGTCTCGCTCGGGACGGCGCTGGCGAAGAGCTTGTCTGGAAGGAGCAGAATCTCGACGTTGGCGGCGAGTTGGGGCAGCAGGCGCTCAGCCCGGTTCTCGGCGGAAGCCCGGAAGAATACGGCTTTGAACTTCAGCCCGCTCCGAATGGCTTCCTCTAAAATGCGCATGCCTTCGATGGCGCAATAACCGTCGGGCGTCAGTTCGCCATGCGCAAAAGCTGCGCGTAGCTCTTTGACGTGGGCGTTATGGCGTCCTTCGATGCGCCGCAGGCGGCCATGAACAGCCGGGTCGTGTTTTGGGGATGGCTTCTTCACGCTTGTGCTGATCTGGGCAGAATGATACGCGTTTATCTCTCCTTGCGGCGCTGGCCCATGGTATGTTAGCTTTCGCGGATTCAGAACATTGTTGGGAAGGAAGCGTGTGCGCGCGGAGATTCTCAAGATCAGCAGCGAGAAGCCGGAGACTTCGCTCATCCGGTATGCGGCCGACCAGATTCGCGCCGGCGAAGTGCTGGGTATGCCTACCGACACGTTTTACGGACTGGCTGCCGACCCCTTTAACCTGCGCGCCGTCGACCGCGTGTACGAAATCAAGTCGCGGTCACGCCACAAACCGCTCTCGCTATTGATCGAGAGCGAAGAGCAGGCCGAGGAGTTGGCCAAGCCGCTGCCCGACGAGTTCTACAAGCTGGCGCGCCGTTTCTGGCCGGGACCGCTGACCATCATCGTTAAAGCAGCGTCGCGGCTTCCGCTGAAGGTGACTGCTAATACTGGCAACGTGGCGCTGCGCATACCCAGTGCCAAAATCCCGCTGGCGGTGGTGCAGGCTGCGGGAATTCCAATTACCGCGACTTCGGCGAATCTTAGCGGAGAGGCGGAGTGCACGACGGCGGAAGCGGTGCGGGATCAACTGCAGGAACGCATCGCGATTATCGTGGACGGCGGCACGTCGCCGCGCGAAACGGCTTCGACGATCATCGATCTCACCGACGAGGAAGCGCGCTGGCGGATCATGCGGGAAGGCGCGATTCCTGCCCAGGACATTTCCGAGTTCTTCGCACAAGGATGAGCGAAGCTGCTGCGAACCGGTCCCCGAGACGCCATTGGATGCTGTGGCTTGGGGCACTGGCTGCCGCGTCCGCGCTGGCTTGGCTGGCTGCAATTTGTGTGGGCATCGTAGACCAGGCGTCGCGACAGGAAATTCGTTCTGCGGATGCGATCGTGGTTTTTGGGGCTGCGGAGTATTCGGGGCGCCCGTCTCCAGTGTATCGTGCGCGTCTCGATCATGCTTTCGATCTGTTTCAGCAGGGCATTGCTCCGGCGGTGATCACTACTGGCGGGGCGGCGGCGGACCCCAGCTTCAGCGAAGGCGGGGTGGGCCATGATTACCTCATGCATCGCGGCATCCCGGACTCCAACCTGATTGCGGAAACTCTCGGTTCCGACACGGCGCAATCCGCCGAACGCGTGGGCGTGATCATGCGCACCAATCACATGCACAGTTGCATTGCGGTCAGTGATGCGTATCATGTGTTCCGCATCCGCAAACTGCTGGAGCACGAAGGGATGCAGGTGTATGTTTCGCCGCGCCCCGATTCGCGTCCGCACTCGCAGTGGCAGCGCGCGGAAGCAGTGCTGCGCGAGGCGATTAGCTACATGGTCTGGCGGCTGCACGTGCCGGTCTTGGACCGATTTCATTCTGGGCAGGTCGAAGGAACCCCGGCGCAGGACTGGCATCGAAGGATTCTGTACGGTGAGAACGCCTTGCGATATTTTGGCCGGGCCAGCATTCACGGGTCCTTCGAATTCGTGACTGCTTCGCTTCGCGAAGCAGCCACTGCGCTCAGGATGACAAATTATGCGAGGTGAAGACGACCTACCACCTCATCTTCTTTCTCAACTCCGTGATGTGCGCCACGTGGTGCTTGCCGTGCCAGGAATAGAGCGCAAGATTTTTCTCCAGCGAGACGGTCCCCAATTCCGGATGGCGGAAGGTTCGCTTCCAGTCCGCTGTTTTCAGACTGCGCAATAGGCGAACCCAGCGGTCGTGCAGCGGTTCCATCATCGCCAGAGAAACTTCCAGCGGCGTCGACTCGACATCCGGCGTTCCCGCCCAGCGGTCTTCCATGTAGGGTTTGACCGTGGGTTCGTCTTCGGTGAGGGCTAGCTTGAAACGGATGTAAGCGTTCATATGGCTCTCAGGAACGTGATGTACGACCTGGCGAACCGTCCAGCCACCGTCGCGATATGGGGCTTCGATCTGTTCTGGAGAAAGGTTCTTGATTGCGGCGCGCAATGCCGCGGGAGCGTGCTCGATGTCGTCGATAAATCTGTTGCGCTGGGCTTCGCTTAGAGGGCCGTCGAAGGTGAATTTTCCAATAGGATAACGTGGGTCGCTCATCGGTTGGCCTCGCGCGTGGATTGTGTACAGCACTCAGATGAAGGTCGTGCGGGGAAAGCTGCAAAGATTCAGGATCGATTTGTCGGGCCTGGCGGCAAGGTCTTGAACCACCCTTCGGCCTCGCTCAGGGCAGGCTCGGGACACCAGGTTCACAAGGAACCCGGAACGATCAGATTCAGCGAACCAGCGCGAGGATCCTTACCGGGCCATTGGAGCCGCTTTCCAATTTGGTTGGAGCAACCACGACCATTCCACCGGTCGCCGGAGCACGATCCAGGTTGGCGACATTTTCCAGTTGGTAGACACTATGCGCCAGCGTGTACTGGCGTACGGGGAAGTCCTTCGACGGACCGAAGTCGATGCTGGAAGTGTCGATGCCGAGGCCCAGCGCCTTGCGCGCTTCCACCAGGAATTTGGCGGCGTCCGCGGAATACCCGGGAAAGTGCATCGTGCCTTTTCGGTCGGCGTTGCGATAGTCGTTCGCGGAGTTCCAACGCGAATCCCATCCAGTTCGAGCGATTACGACAGACCCTAACGGAATCTGGCTGTGGGCCTGCTCCCATCTGGCAATGTCTTCGACTGAAATCTGGTAGTCGGGATGGTTCGCGGTGTTCGCGCTCAAATCCAGCACAACCAGGGGCGCGAGCAAGCGGTCCGTCGGGATCCGATCCACGGTCCAGAGCCCACGCGAAAAACGGGCAGGAGCGTCAATGCGGGTTCCGAACTGCTGGGGGGACGCAACCGGCTTTTCAGCGGGTTCTTGAGCCAGGGCGCGAGCGTCGAGCGTGTGCGTCAAATCTACAACGGCACGGAACCCGGTCGGTGTAGACGAACCAGGATGGCGCTGCGCAAAGAGGAATAGCGCCAGGGCCAGCACGTAGCCTACGATGAGCGTTCGAATCTTCATCAGTTTCTGATCGACTTCTGCCGCTGGTTCAGCGCCCGTGAATCCTACTGAACCGATTGGATGCGAGGACCTGCTCCATAGGTGCTGGTTTGATTCTCCATGGCGGGAAAGAAGGGTTCAAGGAACTGCAGGACATGAACTAATGGACGGCCGTTGGAATGTGACGCCAGCGGCTGAAGCCGAGCTCGTTTCGAGCACACATACGATATGGCTGAAGCCATATCCTGATGCGAATCGTTGGTTCATGAACCGTTTTGTACGTTGTCAGCCATGCCTCGACGCGGAATTCACGCGAGGAGGAAAGCGGTGCCGGCTGCGATCAGAGTACCGAGGAAATTCACGGCATCGTTGTTCAGCAGCTTTCGTCGTTCGAGAAGAGCGCCCAGGAAGCTGTCCGCGATCATGCCGGTAACGGAGGCAAGGATCGAAATGCCAAGCCACCTCAGAGGAACCAGGGCGGCTAGGACACAGATCCAACTCACCAGCGCCGCAGTTGCGATGCCGGCCAGGGTTCCGGCCCAACTTACTCCGCCATCCGTGCCAGCGGCTACTTCTTCCCAGGTGGTGATCAGGCGGGCCTTTGCATTTCGAGCCTGGCCCAGCTCGCTCGAAACCGTGTCAGCTGCAGCTTCCGACAAGGCGGCAGAAAGGCCGAGCAGCAAGACCGTTTTCCCTTCGGAAACCGCCCATAGCCCGGCACAACCCGCGGCCACCGCAAGATTGGCGAGGACCTGCAAGGCGGTTCTGCCATCAAGCCTCTCGGCGGTTCCTAACGTCTCCTTCCGCCGATAGCCGAATCGAGTGGAAATCCAGGTGAGCGCGAACACCGACACCAATGCGACAAACGCGCCGAGTCCAACTCCTGCGTACAGCAGAAAGCAGACGGCGGCACCAGCCATGGCTCCGGAAAAACTTACCCCACGCAACCAGCGGGCCAGGGCAGTGAACAGCGCGGTGACGATTACGGCAGTCCAAAGGGGACGCGCGGGGCTCAGTTCCGCCAAGGTCTCTACGGCTCGGTTCAGATCAGACACGGCGAAGATTTTCTCTCCGATGCGTGCCGAAGCGCAGGCACCACGTCCGATACTACTACGGATGGGGTTGCGCCCGGCTCCGCCCCAGTGTATCGTGCTTTCACTCTGGGTTACCGGCGCGACCTTTGTGCATCAAACGGTTGGATGTAGTTTAAACTCACGGTCGCGAGCTTGTGGAGTTGCGTGGGTCGCGCATGCTCCCAATTATAAGGGTGAACTATGGCAGCTTCGGTTTGGTCTGGCTACCTGACCTTCGGTTTGATTTCAATGCCGGTGAAGCTGTTCTCCGGCGCGCGCAGTTCGGGCATCTCCTTCAACATGCTGCACCGCGACGACCTGTCTCGCCTGAAGCAGCAATATGTTTGTCTCGCCGACGGCAAAGTAGTAGAACGCAGCGAGATCGTCAAGGGCTACGAATTCCGCAAGGACGAGTATGTGGTGATCGAGCCCGAAGAGATCAAGAAGATTGAGCCCAAGACCGCGAAGACGATGGAGATTCTGGAATTCGTCAAGACCACCGAGGTTGACCCGGTTTTCTTTGAGTCGTCCTATTACATGGTTCCAGACGAGGCCGGCCGGCGGCCCTACGCGTTGCTCACCAAGGCGATGGAGGAGAGCGAATATGTTGCCATCGCCCAGCTCACCATGCACAACCGCGAGTACACGGTTTTTCTGCGTCCGCATGAAGGCGGAATGATGTTGCACACGATGTACTACGAGGAAGAAGTACGCAAGGTCGAGGGCTTCGGCGCGCCCGATGTCGAACTCAAGGATGCGGAAGTCAAAGTTGCGCATCAGCTGATTGAAGCGCTGGCGGCCGATTGGGAGCCCGAGAAATATCACGACAGCTTTCAGGACAATCTTAAGAACCTGATCCAGACCAAGCTGGAGGGCGGCAAGATTGCCGAAGTCGAGAAACCGAAGAAGCTGGCTCCGGTGGTCGACCTGATGTCTGCGCTCAAGCAGAGTCTGGCGGAGATGGAAGGGAAGAAAAAGCCCGCCGCGCCTGCCGCCCGCGAAGCTTCCAGTTCCGGAAAAAGATCTCGCGGAGGGGCATGAAGAGCAATTAGCATCTGGCCTATTGCCTCTCGAAAGCGACTTCGCCGGCTGTCATCTTTCCAGTCCTCGCCTGTTTCATCCCAAATTCGCGAGCAACCTTGTCACGCTCTGCCATCACTAACATTAAAGGGCTCAGTGCCCATGGCTAAGTCCTTACTGCTGCCTCTCTGGCGCGGATCGTGGCAAGCCGTTAGAATGATGAATTCTCCCGGGGTTTATGCAAGATGGATTTCGTGACTGGGGTGTCGATGACTGGAGTGCGTGCGGCAATCGTTCTGGTTCTGATGTTTATTTGCACTAGTTGTGGGGAAACGTATCGCCCCGTCGCTACTCCGATTGTTCCAGGTCTGCCTAATCCCGGTTTCACTCACGTTGCGCTGGTGATCAGCGGCAATGGATCCAACAACCCAGGCGCCAGCACGTCGATTGATGTTTCGGGGGACACCGCCGTCTCTCAATCGACTTTGGGTCTGATGCCCACCTATGCGGCGGTGGTGCAGAATGGCACCCGAGTATACGTCGCGAATAGCCTTGACGACACGGTTGCTTCGTTCGCGCCAACCAGCCCTACGCCGGTAACGACGATCAGTTTGCCCGCAGGATCGATTCCCAGCTTCGTGGGCACGACGGAGAGCGCGACCGTTTACGTCGCCAACTACGGCAACAATACCGTTTCCGCAATCTCGATCCTCAATAACGTGCTGGAGGCGCCGGTTTACGGAATTCCGGTTGGGGTTCACCCGGTGTCGCTTGCGGAACTTCCGAACCAGCTAGAGCTCTATGTGGCCAATCGGGGTAACGGCGGCGTTGGCGGCTCAGTCACCAGCATCAATCCCTCTGACCGAAGTGTGAATCCGGCGATCGCGAATGCCACCTGGGTTTCGCCAGTGTCCGTGGCGGCGCGATCGGACAGCAACCGGGTCTATGTACTGGATCAGGGCAGCGGCATGGTTTCGGCGATCAATACCGCTTTTGACACGCTGGTCAATAGCGTTTCGGTCGGCGTGGGTGCGAATTTTATGCTCTACGATCCGACCCGAAACCGCCTCTATGTGTCCAACCCAGCCACGAACACGGTGACGGCGCTGGATGCGTCAAGTGACGCGCTTCCGGGGGTGGCGATCTCGGTGGCAAATCCGATCTCGGTGGCTGCCCTGCCCGACGGCAGCCGGGTCTACGTAACCAGCGCGTCGGTCAGCGGCGGAAATGTGACCTCCCGGGTCTCGGTGTTCAATGCGGTGGGGGGAAGCTTCAGAACGACGATCCCTTTGACTACGGTGAAACAGGTGTGCGCTTCGAATCCGTCGGAGCTTTCAATCGCGGCTTCTGCGGACAGTACGAGAGTTTACGTGGGTAATTGCGATGCGGGGAATGTGGCGGACATTCAGACACTGAACGATACGCTGCTGCTGGAATTGCCTGCGCCTCAGAGCGCTTCGTTCTCGGCGGGCGGGACTCCACTTCCGCAGAACCCGGTATTCGTTGTGGCGGGGCCGTAGCCGGAGATTCGATTTGGTCTCCGTGTCCATCCTTGGCCGCGGCCTTCATTCAGACATCCACATCCAATCCCCGATCCTATTGCCCCATCGCGGCTGCCCGTTCGGGTTGTCGCGAGGCATTATGCCGCAACGCAATGTTCAGGAATACGTTGCCGATACCAGTCTCGAAGCAAATGACAAGAGCCTCGGTGTCTTCACTGCTTTTCGGGCCATGCTCGGACGTGTGCAGAACCGGCGGATGCACGCGAAAATGGAATCCCTGGTCGTTTAACGAAGTGACGGCATTGCCAATCACCTGGTTCGCCAACTCGCACACGGTTTCGCGCACCAGTTCGTCCGATTCTGGCAATTCGGCTCCCGCGAACCTGCTGGCCACACGCACTGCGGTGTCCGGGTCCAGATCGATGACAATGCGGCCCTCGATGTCGCCGGTCACCCAAATCAGCGCGGCCACGCCTTTGCGGCGGTAGGCTTCTTCCTCCATGCTGAGGTTCGCGACGGATGTGGAACACTGCAGTCCCTGCGCCAACACGGCGTCGGCCGCGTTGATGAAAGGCTGGATCAACTCCATTTTCATTTCAGTTCCCCGCGCCTGCGGCGTGAGCCGCAGTGCCATCCTCACCCATGACGTACTTGATCACCTCGTACAGGACTTCGGGCTTCACCGGTTTCTGTACGAAATGACGCGCACCACGCTGCAGTGCAGCCACGATGTTCTCCTGATATCCGACGGAGGACACCATCACAATGCGTGCTTCAGGGCTCTGCTGCACGATCTTCTCGGCAGCTTCGATGCCCTCCATCTGGGGCATGGTGATGTCCATCAGCACGATATCCGGCTTGAGGCGCTGATATTCGGTTATGGCGGTTACTCCATCTCCCGCTTCGCCGGCTACCTGGCCCCCAAATGTCTCGATCATCCGGGCCAGATTCTTGCGTGCGAAGACGGAATCGTCCACCACCAGGTAGCGGACTGGCTGACCGTCCTTACTGCGTTTCACTGGTACAAATTGCTCCATATACAACCTCCCGCCGTTTCAAATTCCGGCATCCTGTTCTTGCCTGCCGGACAAAATCAGTTCTTTCCGACTCCGGCGGCTTTGCCGCTGTCATCGGACTCTGTCTTACTTCCAACTTTTCGGTCATGCATGCACTGGGCTTGCAAAGTGTTGGCGAGCGCATCGAGGGCTACGACTCGCACCGCATAGCCGCGCTCGATGGCCGCTTTCGGCATGCCAAAAACCACACAGGAGTCCTCGCTTTGAGCGATGGTCATTCCTCCTGCGGATTTGACCAGGCCTAGCCCCTGTGCTCCGTCCTCTCCCATTCCAGTCATGAGAACAGCAATGCTTTTTTCCCCGAATTCTTCCGCCACACTCTTGAACAACACGTCCACCGAGGGACGGTGTCCGTTCACCCGCGGTTCGTCGTTGAGTACGGCGACATCGCCCATGGGCAATCGCTTTACCCTGAGGTGCCGGTTTCCAGGGCAGACAAGCGCCCGTCCAGCCAGTAGAAGGTCTCCGGACTGGGCTTCCTTAACCGTGATGGCGCAGACCTCCTCCAAGCGCCGGGAAAACATTTCGGTGAATCCTTCGGGCATATGCTGCACGATCAGAATGGTTCCTGGAAAATTCTTGGAAAGCTGCGGCAACACGTATTGCAGCGCTTGCGGTCCGCCCGTGGAAACGCCAATGGCCACGATTCGCGTGGCCCGAGTCTGAGTATTGGAAGGGGCTTTGGCGGATGGCTTCGACGGCGCGGAGGGCGCGGCGATCATGACCCGCCGGCTTTGGGCGGCGGCCTTGATCTTGGCAATAAGCTCGCGCGCAATTTCCGGCATGTTGGCGGAAACATCGGTGGGCTTGGCGACGAAATCGAACGCGCCCATGGACAGCGCCTGGAGCGTCACGGATGCTCCCTCGGTGCTGTGGGAGCTAACCACGATCACCGGCAATGGATGGCGCAACATGATCTCTTTCAACATGTCCAGGCCGCCCATACCCGGCATGTCGAGATCGAGAGTCACGACCTGCGGCTTCATCTCTTCGATCTTTTTCAGACCGAAGTTCCCATCCATGGCGGTGCCGACAACCTGAATCGAGCTGTCGGTTTGAAGGATTTGTGGAATCAGCTTACGCATCAACGCTGAATCGTCCACCACTAACACACGCACCGGAGGTGTCATGATTGTCCTCCCACCGCAGTTTGTGCGATTTGCGCCCGCTCGGAGTGCGAGAGGAGCAGCCCCATACCGGGTCCGCCAGCCGTCTCGGGCCGCGACTTGGCAAAACGTTCGACAATGGCCGCGAGATTTAGAATGAGGACCACGTGGCCATTGCCTAAAATCGACGCGCCACTGACCAGGTCGGTCTCGGCGGTCTGTTCATCGAGTGCTTTGATGACCAATTCCTCTTCGCCCTCGATGGCGTTCACCAGCAGCCCCAGTTTGCGGTCGCTCATGGCGATTACGAGCACGAAGACTTTCTCTGGCCGACCATCTGGGCGCTCCTCGGGCGGACGCCCCAGGCGAGCTACCGGTAAGACACGATCCCGCAGTTGCAACACTTCGCAGTTGTCAACCCGGTGGATCTCGGATTCATGGGCACGCGCTATCTCGGCAACGGCATTTAACGGGATGGCATAGAGACGCTGCTCTACGCGAAACAACAGGGCCTTGATGATGGCGAGGGTCAGCGGCAACTGCAGCCGGAACGTCGAGCCCTGCCCCGGGTGGCTCACTACGTGTACCGTTCCCTTTAATCGATGCAGCACGCTCTGCACTACATCCAGGCCCACGCCGCGGCCGGAAATTTCGGTAATCTCGTCGGCTGTGCTGAATCCCGGACGGAAGATGAAATCCAGGATATCTGCTTCGCCCAACCGGTTGGCTTCTTCCCGCTTCAGGAGGCCTCGTTCGATGGCTCGGGTTTTGACCTTTTCGGCGTCGATGCCACGCCCGTCGTCGCTGATCTCCACAATGACTTGATTGCCCTGGTGGTAAGCCTCAAGACGGATGGTCCCTTGAGCCCGCTTGCCGCTGCGAGCACGTTCCTCCGCGCTTTCGATGCCATGTCCAATTGCGTTTCGAACCAGATGCGTCAGCGGTTCGGCGATGGCATCCAGCAGGCTCTTGTCCAGTGCAGTATCTTGCCCGTTCAACACCAGTTCGACCTGCCTGTCACATTGCTTGGCCACGTCGCGAACCATGCGGGGGAACCGGCGGAACAATTGCTCGACCGGCACCATCCGAACTTTCATCACCGAGCGCTGCAGATCATTCAAAACTCGCGACTGAAAGGCCATGGCATCGGCGAAACGGCCGCGCATGGCTTCCTTGGGATAGCGCACGGCGAACTCATTCAGCGCTTGTTGCAGCATGGATTTCCCAATGATCAACTCGCCTACGAGATTGAGTACGGTGTCGATACGTTCGGCATCCACGCGCAGGACATTCTCAGGAGGCGCGGGACTCGGTCGGGCCACGGTCTCGCGTTCGGGAGATGGGATGGGAACGGTTTCAATTTCCTGAACCGGTTCGGCGACGGCCTTGGCTTCGGACCCTTCCTCGGTTTGGGCTGCTGAGTTCTGAGTTGTAGTGGCCGGGGTAGCGGAAGGTTTTGGCGCGGGCTCGCTGGCCTTTGTCTTCTGCCCTGCCTTCTGCGCAGAGGTTCCGACGCTCTCGATTTTTACCTTTGAGATGATGGTTGGGATGCGGCATTTTGCGGACAAATACTCCGCAGTCTGGTCACTGGCCACCAGCAATTGAAATTGCATCGCGTTCTTGGCGGATCCCGCTTCCGGTCTGGTCCCTAGTACCTCACCGCTTTCCGCGAGCGCCTTCAGTATTAGTTGCTGGGCGGCGATTGGCATGGCGCAGTTCGGATCAATCTGCGCGATGACGTGGTACACATGTTTGCCCTGCTTCAGTGCTGTTTGCGTGGCAAGCTTCTCGTACTCTGTCCATTCGACTTCAGGAGCGGCAGCGGCCGCGGCTTTCGAGGTGCGCGGTTTCCGCGTTTTCGGGTCCCGGGCCATTTTCCGGATCATCTTCCGTACCGGCTCTGCCGAGGGAAGCTTCGACCCTTCGCGATAGGAACTCATCATCGCGCTGAACGTATCGGCGGCGGCGAAAGCTACCTCCGCGAGCGCAGTGGGCGCGCCGCTCGTCTCGACCGCTAAAGCGTCTTCCAGTTCATGCGCCAATTCGCTGAGTTCCTGATAGCCAACCGCGGCAGAGTCGCCCTTCAGGGTATGGACGATCCTCCGGATCGTGCGCACGGTTTCGAGATCGCCCGGTTGTTTTTCGAGCTTCAGAGTCTCTTCGTTGAGCGACTGCAGCAACTCCAGTGCAGTCTCGAAGAAGAGTTCCTTCAACTCCGCGGCGCGTTCGTCTGGGAACTGACTCACGCACGCACCTCGATCTGCTGATACGCGGTGCCGGTCTCGCGGTAAATCATGTTGAATTTGTCCGTCAGGCCGAGCAGGCTTTCCGCGTGTCCGACAAACAAGTAACCGCCCGGATTCAGGCAACGGGAAAACTTCTCGATCAGGCGTCTTTGCTCGGCTTCATCGAAATACATCATGACGTTGCGGCAGAAGATAACGTCATTGCGCTGCGGCAGATATTCCGTTTTCAAATTGTGGAAGTCGAAATGGACCAGTTCTTTGAGAGCTTTCTTGACGGCATACCGGTCGCCAACTTTGTCGAAATGGCGAAGCCGGTAGCTGTAGTCCACCGAGGCCATCTGATTTTCCGAGTACGTTCCTTCCTGGCCCGCTCGCAGAACTGAATAACTGATGTCGCTGGCGAGAATCTCCACCTTCCACGGCGGCGGAATCAAAGGTTTAGGAAACGGCGTGTCGTAGCTCGCAGGATTGCGCAGGGCGTGGTACGAGAGTGCGTCGGCAACCTGCATGGCCATGGTGTACGCTTCTTGGCCGGTCGAGCACCCGGCGCTCCAAAGGCGCAAGGAAAAGTCCCTGCGCTCCTGCTTCTGGCGAAGAATGTCGTCGAGTACGTGCTTATGGAACAGATCCAGTTGGGCTTTGTTGCGGAAGAAGCTGGTCTCGTTCACCGTGAGATTTTCCAGCAGCTTGGCTAATTCTTCTTTGCCTTCCTTGCTGATCAGCAGGCGGTAGTAGCTGTAAAAGGAGTCGAGCTTGCACTCCTTGAGGCGGCGCTGCAGACGATCCTGCAGGAAATCGGCGCGGCGCGAGTCGAAATGCATGCCGCACTCCTGATAGACCAGCGTCTGCAGAAGTTTCAGTTCGGGTTCGGTGAGTTGCGCTTGTACGCTTGCTGTCCCCATGCGTTTCTTATTTCACCTATCCTTCGCTGTTATTTCGAAGCCGCAGCGGCGCGTGTGCTTTCCGCGGTCGTGGATTGGCTCGCAGCCTTGGTCGCTTCGCCCTTCACCCGGGTTCCGCTGAACTCCAGCACTTTGTCAATATCCAGCAATACAATCAGACGGCCCTGGTACTTGCCCAGACCGGTCACACAGTTCAGCCCGCCTTCCACAAAATCTGTAGGCGAAGGATCAATGTCTGCGGCTGGAATCTTGAGCACGTCGGAAGCGGAGTCCACGATCAGTCCGCACAGGCGGCCCCGGTGCTCAACCACAAGAATTCGGTTGCGCTTGCTGGGGGCGACTGTAGCTTCCCCAAGCCGTTTCCGCAGATCGAGAACAGAAACAATCTTGCCCCGCAGATTGATTACGCCCTCTACGTAGTCCGGGGCGTCCGGCACTGCTGTGATCTCGGGCACGCGCACGATCTCGCGCAGGGAAGTGATGGGCACGCCATAGGTTTCGCGCCCCACCCTGAAGCCGACAATGTGCAGTTCGCGGTTCATCTGGATTCCGGAGTTAGTTGCCCGCCCCAGCCGCAGCCTGGCGCGCGCCTCTGAAGCTGGTTTTTTCTTCGCGCCGCGATGCCAGCGCTTCCGTCTGCTCCAGCATGAATCTGCCCATGGAGTCGAGCAAATCGCGCGACATTTTCGACATCTGCTCCGCGGAGGCAGCCAATTCGGTCGATCCCGAAGTAGTGTGCTGGACCAGTTCGCGCATCCGTTCCATAGCTTTGACAACTGCATGCGCCCCCGAGGCCTGCTCTTCCACGGCGGAGTTGATTTCATGCGTGATTTCGTTTAATCGAGTAGTGGCGCGGGCAATCTGCGAAGAGCCATGCGACTGTTCGTTGGTGGCGGCGCCGATCTCCTGCGCGAACTTGTACACTTCCGTCACCACATTGGAAATCTTGCGCAGCGCCGTGTTGAGCTCCTCTCCGTGTCCCAGCCCTTCGTTCACGATGGAGGTGCTCCGTTCCATGTTTTCGACCGCTTTGCGAGATTCCTTCTGGATGCTTTGGATGAGTTCAGAAATTTCCTTGGTGGACTGGGCCGATTTTTCCGCCAGCTTCCTGACTTCGTCGGCGACCACGGCGAAGCCCAATCCATGCTCTCCGGCGCGCGCTGCTTCGATGGCGGCGTTCAGCGCCAGCAGGTTGGTTTGTTCTGCCAGATCGTCAATTACTTCGATGATCTTGCCAATGTCATCAGCCCTTTGACCTAGCACGTCAATGATCTCGCCGGAAGATTGGATAGTGGTGTTGATACGATTCAAACCATCCGTTGCCTTTTCCATGGTGGCGATGCCGTTGTGGACTTCTTCCCGCGAGCGGTTGGAGATGTCCAGAAGAACCTTGGCGGTATCGGCAACACGCTGGATCGAGGCCACCATCTGATCGATGGACGCGGAGGTCTCGCTTACGCTGGATGCCTGCACCTTCGTGCTCTTCACCATGTTCTGCACGTTGACGCTCATTTCGTGCATGGTGCTGGTGACTTCATCGATGGCAGAGGAGGTTTGCAGGCTGATCTTGGCCGATTCGTCGGAAGCTCCCGCGACTTGATTGGAGGCGCTGGCCACTTGCTGGGCGGCGTCGCGTCCGTTGCGCACCAGCTTTCTCAAGCCCTCGATCATGCGCGCGAAGGCCTTACCCAGGGTGTCATTCTTGGATCGGGGTTGGACGTCGACGCCCAGATTCCCGCCCGCGATAGCCTCTGAAACTGACGCCATTTCCCTAAGGTAAGTGACCATTTTGGCGAAGGTTCGGGCCAGTTCTCCGATTTCATCGGTGCGATGGATATCAATTTCGTGGTCGAGGTCGCCAGAGTCGGCGATCTGCCGCGCGATCCTCATCAGTTCGCTGAGCGATGAAGTGATGGATCTAGCGGTGGTATAAGCGATGACGACTCCGAGCCCTAGCGCCAGCAGTGTGCTGAGCAATGCGATCAAGAAGGTGGCTGTTCCCGCGGTCTCATCGGACTTTCGCCGCGCTTCCAGCACTTTGGTATTTTCGAAGTCGGCCATCTCCAGATACTCGGTGGCGTTTTTCACCCAGGAAGACGCGTCTTTCTGCAGATAGAAAATCTGAAGCTCGGCGACGGTGGCGTTGCCGCTGTCTACTTCTTTACGCTTGTCCATCAAGGGCGTGGCAAATTCGCGAGCCCAGTTCTGCTCGCTGGTCTGTACTTTCTCTAATGCGCTTCGCTGCTGTTCCGATGTTGTAAGGCTCTGACCGGTCTGCAGCTTCTCTTCCAACACTCTCATGCCATCATTTAACCGATCGACCTCGCGAGTATCGCCGCTCAGCAGGTAATTGCTCAGAGACAACCGGTTCTGCATCATCTGGAAACGGATTTTGTCGGTGGTTGCCGCCATTTGCAACGCCTGGGACGCGGCGGCCTTGGCGCTGTGCTCCCGTTGCACGGCGATGAGATTGATCAGGAACAGCACCACGACCATCGCAAGGACGGCTCCGAAGTTTAGGTAGAGTTTCTTGCCGATCGTCATTCGCTGTGCCTCCGCTCGTCTGCGTTCTTACCGGCCTGCGCTCCGAGCCCACCGTTGAATCTGAATCTAAGTCGGGTCAAACCCTCACCTTGAGTCCAGTTTCCGGTTAAAGCTTTCCGGTTACTCTT
>Ga0210384_10001069_pt1 | contig 38887 bp, 34 predicted proteins | sample IncBWH2MmetaG_FD_160574 | JGI IMG/M metagenome (GOLD analysis project Ga0210384, IMG submission 160574) | Forest soil microbial communities from Barre Woods Harvard Forest LTER site, Petersham, Massachusetts, United States - Inc-BW-H-2-M | ecosystem: Environmental > Terrestrial > Soil >...
TAACAACTCAGATGGAACAATCAACAACAGCTCAACTGGTATCATAAGCAACGACGCCAGCAGTGTCATCAACAGTTCAGGTACAATCAACAACTCAGGTACAATCAACAGCTCTGGTACCATCAATAACAACTCTGGTGGCATCATCAACAATTCTGGTACTATTAACAACACAGGTATAATCAATAATTCAACATTAGGAACTCCAGTGAATCCATTATCTAATGTTGTTACTAATCATGCGGGAGACGATCCCCCGCCAAGCATGATAAAGCCATCCTTTGGAGGAGTTGGTAACATGGTATTTACTGACGGTCTTAAAGTTGATGACAAAGTCTACGATCTTAACAATTTTGCAGTAAATGTTCCAAAGAACATTGTAAATGTAGGGCAGCCTGTAACAATTAGAATAAAGGAACAACTATCGTATGGTCCATCGGATTGGGAGCATGTTGCAATCTACATGAACTTTGATGGAAAAGATCCTGAAACATACAACGCACATCTTGTCTTGAGTGATGACAAAAAAGATGGGCCTAAACTTTATGATCTCAACGGTTATATCAAAGACTTTAACGTGAAAACAAAAATTGACTCTCAATATGTTTACACAACATTCAACTTTATTGCAGCAAAGGCAATGGCTGATACCAGCATGATAGTCTCAGGATGGGACGGTCACAAAAGAGTCAACAACGTCTATGTGGGAGGAGCAATTCAATTTGGGACGGATTCCATCATAGGGTCCTACCACTTGCCTGATTGGATACATGAATACACTGATGCTCACGACGCTGACCTTACAGCACAAAATGCAGGATATCAAAAACCATTGATATTTGGTCACATAACAGATTCCAATCAAGTCTGGAAAGGCAGTGATGGTGGTTCTATTAAATGGTTCCTTGATAGTTCCAACAAAACTGTATCAATTGTGATATATGACAACAATGGAAATGTTGTCTTCAAAAGGACTGAATCTCTAAAGAAGGCAGACGAAATTTATTCAAAATGCACAGATAGTAAAGCTTGCATGTATTCTTGGAACGCCCAAGGTGAGTTGAGTAGAACCGATTCTGTTCTACTTCAGAAAGCAGAGAAAGCTGAACAGGACAGAATTGCCACAACGCTTCATAAATTGGGTTACGAAGAATACTTCGAACACAATCTGAAGCACTGATTTTAAAAACATAGAAACTCTCAAAAGATGCCAGTTCAATTGTAGAAAAAATATTCACTACAAACTCGAGTGTAAATAGATTGTAATTTTTGGCAATTAATTAAAACATTTCAAATAGAATCCAATCTGCTAAAAGGATCTGTTATAATGCTTTTATTTGGTTAAAATAACCCTTTATTGTGGAAACATTATACATACTCATAAACTGTGACTTGGGTTCAGAAGTCGATATTATAAATGAGTTAATGAAAAATCCAGAAGTAAAGGAAGTAAGAGGCACCTATGGCGTTTATGACATCTTTGTTAAACTACAAGGTGACTCAAATGCAACTCTAGAAAATATCATTACCCATAAAATAAGAAAGATAACAAAAATCCGTTCCACAGTAACCCTGACTCCAATTCTTGCTCAAGGTGGACGATAGTTCCAAAAAAATGCTCAAGATATTCAATTCTTTTTCACTAAAGAAAGAAGATTTTGAGCCCTTTGATAAATCACATGTGAAGATATTCATCTGTGGTCCAACACTCTACGATTATACTCATCTGGGTCATGCGAGAATTTTTCTCACATATGACTTGCTTTGTAGATATCTACAAGCAAGAGGCTTCAAGACAGACATGCTTGTAAACATGACTGACATTAATCAAAACGTCTTCAACAAGGCTACAGAACAAACCGTTGATTATCGAACCTTAACACGATTCTATTCTGGCCAATTCATAAAAGATCTTGAATTGTTAAACATAATCACTATCACAAGGCTTGCTCATGTTTCCGATTATGTAAAGAAAATAACTGAGCATATACATTTTTTTATGGAACACAAAAATGCCTATTCCGCAAACGGCAATATCTATTTTGACACCCAAACTGTAAATGATTATGGAGTAATTTCTAAGCAATCTAGGCAGCAGCTAAACCTGCACAGACTGGATATTGGACCAAATAAAAAAAATCAAGAAGATATAATGTTATGGAATTGTTCCGAAGATTTTGGATTTTCATGGCAAGGAGATTTTGGAGAAGGAGTTCCATGGTGGCATATACAAGACACTACTGTGGCTTTTGAAAATTTTGGCACTCGTTATGACATACATGGAGGTGCAAAAGAGCTTGTGTATCCACACCACGAAGCACACTTTGCACAGTACAAGGCACTCACAGGACTAGAAAATCCAGTAAAACTCTGGATGCATGTGGGCCTTGTACTTTCCAACGGTGAAAAGATGTCTAAATCCCTTGGTAACATGGTTCTTTCAAGAAAGATAGTTGAAAAATATGGACAGAATTTACTACGACTGTATATTTTTTCAACACATTATAGAGATGAAATCAATTATAATGAAAACGATCTGAGAGATAAAAAATTATTGCTTGAAAAAATTTACAATACAAGAAACAAGACTTCTGACAACACATCACCTATAATTTCTAATTTGATAGATGAATTTTTGGTATCCTTTGAGGATGATTTTGACTCACCACAAGCTATTGATGTACTAGATAGAATCTGCACATTAGTTTTACAAGGTGAGAACATAACCCCTCAAGACTTTGAGAAAATCATAGGTGTGTTAGGTTTGTCTATATGATTAATAAAATAGAAGAAAACGATCTTGAATTTACAGCAATCTGGAGTAAGAAAACCACGCTTGAATGTGGTACTTTGCTTATAAATCCGAATCTTCCCAACGACTTGTTCTTTGACAAGCTTACAAACATAACATGTCTGAGCAAAAAGATGATTGATGACGTGGTTGAAATTTTTCATAAAAACAACATGCCACCTTATGTTTACGGATTGAATAACCAGATGCTTGAGGAATTATTATTAAAAAAAAATTTCAAATTTTATGACACTCAGCATGTTTTAAAAAAATCTGTTTCTCAAGACAGCAAAAATTACCCGGTCCACAAAATAGAGAAAAGTAACTCGCTTCTATGGGCAGAGATCTTTTGCAAATCATATGATTGCTGTGAATGGTTTGATGAAGTAAATAGTATTGTTAGAAATTCATATTCTAAAGTAGAATATCTGATAGATGCAGAATATAATGCATCATGTGTTGCGTTATATGAGAGAAATTCTATTCTAGGATTGTACTGCCTGGGGACTTTGCCTGAAAAAAGGAAAAAAGGCCTAGCTAAATTGCTAATTAATTATGCATTAAATAAAGTTAAAACAAGAAAGCTGGATTTTCTTATGCTTGAAACATATCAAAAAGATGATCTTTTAGAGTTTTACTCAAAGTTAGGCTTTGTAAAATTATATGAAAAAAAAATTTACACTATTTGAGTTTTGCAAGTAACGCAGAATAAAGAAATGGCAAGATAGTTGTTGCCTCTGCATGAATGGTAGTCTGTTTTGCTTTTTGTGTTACTTTGCCCCATGAGATTGCCTCTCTTACTAGTGCACCACTAAGACTGCCATCAAACTCTTGCGCAGTTGTGATATAGACTGCATAGTCTAGACCGTCTCTATACTGATTCCACCACAAAGTGTGGTGCTTTGATATTCCTCCTCCAATCATGAGAGCACCAGATTTTTTTGCCTTGAATATCAAACCAGATAAAAGATCTCCATCTGCAGACACGCTAAGCTTAAAGTCGTTGTGCTTTTGGGTGAAAAGCCAAATTTGACTGCCTACGGCACCATCCATTATTCCAGGAACTATTACGGGTATGTTGTTTTTGTGGGCCCAATAAAGAAAGGAGCCTTCACCGAGATTTTCACCTATCATTTTTGTAATTTCTGCAGTTGACATTTCCTTTTTGCCTTTTTTGTAGACTTTATCTAAAAATTGTTGCATCTTTTCTTCAATTAGTGGACCATAACTTTCCATTGGAACAAGCACATTTCCCAATCTGTGGATGTGTTTGTCTGCAAGCTCGTTGTCGTCAAGTGTGAATGAACCTTCTAGATAATTTGAAAAATATCTTGCAATATCATGATCCAAAGCTCCACAGGTTGTAATAACTACGTCAAACATTTTGTTTTTTATCATGTCAGCAATTATTCCGCGAAGTCCTGTAGATGTAACAGCTCCAACAAATGAAAGAAATTTTAAGCATTTCTTATCATCAATCATGGAGGAAAGAATGTCCAAGCCATCAACTAAATTTCTTGATTCAAATCCACCGGACTTTGACATTTCCTCAAAAATATCTAGTATGTGGTCATCTTTTTTTATTGAAATGTCCCTTACTGGTCTACCAGGTTTTATCACAAACGTCAACTCAAAATTGGGTTATAAAATCTTCTGCCCGTAGATTGTTCAGCATTAAACACAAGTAATTAATATGATAGAATAATTTGCGTACTTGACGATATAATTTGGGAAAAAAGATTCGTATAGCAATTGCAGGCATTGGAAATTGTGCCTCTGCGCTGATACAAGGTGCTCATTATTATTCTAAAAATCCACAAGATACCATAGGGCTTACAGCATATGACATTGCAGGCTATGAACCAGGGGACATTGAGGTTGTTTCTGCATTTGATGTTGCCGACACCAAGGTAGGAAAAGATGTTTCGGAGGCAATCTATGCAAAACCCAACAATACGGTTACTGTAGCTGACGTGCCTAAGATGGGTATTACTGTGCAAAAAGGCCCTACACTTGATGGAATTGGCAGGCATTTGGGCCAAATTGTGACCCCTTCAAAAGATCCAGATGTTGACGTCAAAAAAGTCTTGCGTGACAGCGGGGCTGAAATGCTTGTTAATTATTTACCAGTAGGGAGTACTAGTGCTGTAAGATATTACGCTACCCAAGCTCTTGAGGCAGGGATTGGTTTTCTGAATGCAATACCAGTGTTTATTGCATCTGAACCAAAATGGCAACAAGCCTTTGCAGAAAAAAAACTTCCAGTAGCAGGAGACGATGTAATGAGTCAACTTGGTGCCACCGTCGTTCACAAGACTTTGGTGAAGCTTTTCGTAGATAGGGGGGTACTAATTGACGGTACGTATCAGCTTAATATCGGAGGGGATATGGACTTTTACAACATGCTTGATGAGGAAAGACTAGAAGATAAGCGAATAAGTAAAACAAGTGCTGTCAAGGCAATGGCTGATTATGACATTCCAATGAGAATAGGGCCTAGTGACTTTGTAGAATTTATTGATAATGAAAAGATTTGTTACATAAACATAGAGGGAAAATATTTTGGTAAAATTCCAATCAAGCTTGATCTAAAACTCAAAGTAATTGACGCATACAACAGTGCGGGTATTATGATTGATGCAATTAGAGGACTAAAAATTGCGCTTGACAGAAAACTTGCAGGTCCAATGACTAGTATTTCATCATATTGTTTTAAACACCCTCCAATACAAATGCCATATACTGAAGCAAAATCAGCCTTTAAAGAATTTGTAGAAGGGAAAAGGGACAGGTAAACCAGAAAATTCTCTAAAACCTGCAATTTCGTCTCGTGTCAAATATTTTGATAAATTAATCCGACTCTGGTTTAAATTATGATTTTAGTATGTCTCTTAGTGGTTCTGGAAAATCCGCATTGTAATTGTTGTTAGCCTAGTCAAGGAAACTTGTCAATATTCTGTTAATTCGTCTTTTGAAGCACCGGAAACATTGGTGCATATTAGAAAGCTAGAGATTTTTGGCTTCAAATCCTTTGGTTATAAAAACACTATTGTTAATCTAGAACCCGGGCTTGTGGCTATTTCAGGAGCAAATGGTTCAGGCAAGAGCAACATACTTGATGCCATATCTTTTGCACTTGGCGAGAATGCGCCCAAGACAATGAGAGTTGACAAATTACGCTCACTGCTCCATGATGTCGATGGTAGTCGTCATGGTGCAAAAATTGCTCGTGTGAGTTGCCATTTTGATAATTCTGACAGGAAGATTCCTATTGATTCCAACGTTGTGACTATAACAAGGGAGATGGACGAGGTCGGAGAGAACATTTACTATTTAAATCAAAAAAAGATGCAGAGAAATCATATCCTTGACATATTGGAAGTTGCAAACGCGGGCATCCACAAATTGAACATAGTACAGCAGGGAACGATTACCAGAATTTCAGAATTCAATGCTGAAGAGAGACGAAGGATAATTGAAGACATTATTGGTCTGGCATATTTTGATGAAAAAAAGACAGAAGCGTTAAAACAATTGGATGAATCTGACAGGCGACTTGAAATTGCACTTGCCAGAATGGATGAGATAAAAAAACGCATAGATGAGCTTGAAGAGGAAAGAAACCATCAATTAAGATATGATCTTTTGGAGCGAGAACTCAAAAGACTTCATGCCATACAGGCCTCTAACAAATTAAAAGACATTGAATCCCAAAAAATCTCAAAAGAAAGAAACTTGAACGCGATTCAGTCTGAAACGAAAAAACTTGATGAACAGCGCATCCAATTAAAAGATGAAATTAGAAAACTTGAAGAAGAAAAACAAAAGTTTCTAGAAGAGGTAGATGCGTACAATGTTGCAAAATCTGCAATAGATTCTGAACTTAGTGCTGCTATGCATCAATCTGAAACAGCAAACAGCAAGCTTGCAACTAACACAAGGAGACTAGGTCAAATAGATTCACGTCTTCCTGAAATCGAATTAGAATTACAGAATTTACATGAGAAAAGATCACAACTTGAAGTCCAGATTCAGCATTTTAAGGAATCAATTGCCTTAATTAACGAAACCAAAAAAACCGCAAATGTAGATCTCTCATCAATTGATTCTGAAATAAATCAAGTATTAAAGCAGCAATCGCAAGCTGCGACAAACAAACTCAAAGTGGATGAGAAAATAAAAAATATTAAAAATTCACTTCATGATGCAAAACTCTCTCTATCAAAAATAGAACAAGAACGAACCGATATTACAAATAAAATCGAACAGAATTCAGTTAAAATAAGATCACTTTTTACGGAAAAAGAAAATCTTCTTAGTCTTGAGCAAAAATTAAAAATAATCCGAGTTGGGCATGATGCAACCATAAAAGAATTAAAATCAAGACTAGCAAGTATGTCTGAAAAGAAAACAAAAATTGAAAAAGACATTGAGGACACCACCTTAATTCTAGAAAGGGCAAGCAAAGCTGCTGCGCAATATGATGCAAAAATTCGAGTCGTCAAGGAAGTCATGCATGAAGATTATTCCATTGCAAAACTCAAAGAAGATTCTAAAAGACTAGGAATACAAGGTCTTGTTTATGAGATGCTTTCATGGGATAAACAATTTGAACGACCAATACTCGCTGTTGGTTCTGATTGGCTAAAAGCACTTGTTGTAAATGATTTTGCTACTCTGCTTGGGCTTGCAGAGTTTGCACAAGAAAAGAAACTTCCAAAAATTTGCATCATTCCTCTTGACGCAATCGCTAATTCGAAAATTTCTCTACCACAAGAACAGGGGATAGTTGGAGTATTATCTGACTATATCAAATGTGATGAAAAACTTGTTGCTTTGAAGAATTTTATTTTTGGAAATATTATACTAGTTGATTCTAAAGAATCGGCATATGTTATATCCAAAAAAGGATTTAAAGCAGTAACCATTGACGGCCAATTCTTTGAGGCAGACGCAAATGCTATAGTAGTAGATGTAAATTCAAAAATTTCGAATCTCACAAAAATAATTCTTCTTAGTACTTCAGTTGATGGCCTAATTCAATCACTAGATCTTTTAAAAAAATTCATTCAAAACAAGAAGTTCCAACTTAAAAAAATTGAAAGAATCACAAAAAGTCTAGACAATAGATATAATGCATCTGAGACAGGACTTGCAAATGTAGATCTAAGCTTTACAAACGTTAAAGCAAAACTAAAATCAATATCATTGTCCGAAGAACAGCTCTCATCAAGAATTTCACAGCTTAAAAGACGTGAGGAAAGTCTGAAAACAAACGGAGCAAAGCTAGAATCCTATATTGGTTCATTAGAGGAACGAATTTCGGTGACGCAAGAAAACTATGCCGATGAAGAACAGGCACGAATAGCTAACTCTCTTACGTTATTTAATGAAAAAAAATCCACTCTCCTAGGTACGATAAATTCTATTTCTGCACAATACAGAGAGCAAAACACCCAGATGACTTTATTAACAAACGAAGAAACGTCGCTTAAATCTAATACGCGATTGCTTTCACAGGAACAATCCTCTCTTAATCATGAAAAGCATGAACTTGAGGTAGAATCTAGATCACTTGCAAAAGAAAAGGAAAAGATGGATCTAGCATTAATAGCTCTGAGAGAAAAAGAACAGCAATTAATCTCGACCTCTGGAACATCGGTTTCCGCACTCAAAGAATATGATGCCAAGCTAAAGAGCTTGTATGATGATGAAAAGGCAGTTACAAAAGAAATTAACAATTTTGAAAGACAATCAGATTCTATTTCGCGTGACATGAAGGATCTTACCGAAAATGAAGTAAAGATAAAAGACGCACTTTCTTCATTTGGATATAGCGAAATCTTGGAAACTTTTGATGTAGATCAAATACTGACAGCATTAGAAGCAGAGAGAAAAGGATTAAGTGGCTTACTTAATACAAAAGCTCCTGAAACATATGTCGAGATTTCAGAGGGCTATCGCTCAATGTCAACTCGCAAAAACGAACTTGAAGAGGAAAGAAATTCAATTGTAAAATTCATTGAAGAAATTGATAAAGACAAGAGACAAACATTTTTGGAATCCTATGACAAGGTAGACAAAGATATTCGAGAAGTCTTTCATAAAATGACGGGAGGAAATGCATGGCTTGAAATACAAAACGAAGATGACATATTTTCTTCCGGATTATCATTTCTGGTACAGTTTCCAGACAAGCAAAAAAGAGAATCCACCTCGATTAGTGGCGGTGAAAAAACACTTGCGGCAATAACATTTCTTTTAGCCTTGCAGACTTTGAAACCGTCCCCATTTTATTTACTTGATGAGGTAGATGCACACCTTGACGCATTAAACACAGAACGACTTTCAAAGATACTAGAAGAACGTTCTAGAGGAAGTCAGATAATTATGGTTTCCCTGAAAGATTCTACGGTTCAAAAAGCCAATTTGATTTATGGTGTTTTCCCAAAGAATGGAGCTTCACAGGTAGTCTCGCACAAGATTTCAAACATTCAGCAAGTTGCTAATTAATCTATTTTAACAAAGCACGCAGCAAACCTATCTTTTCCAACTTGATCAAGCGGAGGTTCTTCTTTGCATTTTTCAATTGCATAGGGGCATCTTGAACGGAATCTACACCCTTGATAGACATCTACGTTTAGAGGTTCGTTAATTCTAATTTTCTTGTCTCGGTTAAGATTTTCGGGATCAGCCTCTGATATGGCGTCAAGGAGAGCTTGGGTGTAAGGGTGTCGTGGATGCAAGAGTACTTCATCAATGGGTCCTGTTTCAACAATTTTTCCTAGATACATAATGGCAATTCTTTGTCCAAGATATCTTGCTGTGGATAAATCATGTGTTATGTAAATGTAAGAGATTCCGCGTTTTTCTTGAAGATCTCTCATCAATTCTAAAATTTCGGTTCTTACTGAGACATCAAGCATTGAAACAGGTTCATCTGCAATAATTACTATGGGCTTTGTTACAAGGGCTCTTGCAAGAACAATCCTTTGCCTCTGACCGCCAGAGAGCATATGAGGATATTTATCATATATTTCCTCAGCAGGTTCAAGTCTAACTTCATGAAGCGCATCTATTACAATTTTTTTTCTTTCATGTCTTGTACCAATTTTGTGTATTTCAAGCGGTTCCATTATTATATCAGATATCTTCATGCGGGGGTTTATAGCTGCATAGGGATCCTGCTGTATTATTTGGCACTGCATTCTTAAATTGTTTAGATTTTTACTTTCTTTGTCAACTTCTACGCCTTTAAAAAAAACTTTTCCAGAGTCTGACTCTATTGCCCGTAAAATTAGTCGTGCGGTGGTTGTTTTGCCAGACCCTGATTCTCCGGCAAGAACAAAGACTTCGCCTTTTTTTAAAGAAAAGGATATTCCGTCAACAGCCTTGTTTGGTCCTTTTGACGAAGAAAAAATTCCTTTTTTTGTAGCAAAGTACTTGGTCAAATTTAGTACTGAAAGGATCTCTTCCAATGCAATACTAAGAAATCAGAATTATATGAAGCGATCATTAACACAAAATTCTTTCATCGCAAGGTTTTAAAACCCATGAAATATGATACAAAACGTGCAACTAAAGATAGTAGCCGGTTTGATGGCAATTTTGATGTTCAGTTTTAGTGGTCAATACCTTATCAACTTAGCATCTGCTGATGATAGCTGGAGCAATATCCAACAGGCAGCAGCAAATGGTGCAGCAAGGGCATTACAGAAATATGCTAATACCCATGTCTTGCCATTAGATCAAAGTACACACTATGCAAAATTGAGTAATACTCCAACTGATGAAACTGTTTTGGTCGATAGGAATGTTAACATTGCAAATGGACAAGTATATGCTGCAGCCAAAGGCATGACAATTTTTGGTGAAATTCATGCTCTTGGTTTAGATAAATTTTCAACAGGCTATGCTGGTCTGACAAGTACTTCTACAGATGAGACAGTTCACATTGACAGAAATACGCAGATCGCAATGGCAATGGCACAGTTGGATAAAAACAACCTCAAGATAGCAGAAGCATTGGCAAGTCTAAGCCCGCATTATGTTGGCATTGATAACACAGTAACAACTGATAGCAATGGAAGAGATAGAAATGTTCTGATTCAACAAGGAATTGCTACACTTGAACAAGAGAATCAAGATTTGGCAGCACAGCTAGCAAGTTTGAGCACTAATTATGCTGCTTTAACAAGCGTCTCAACTGATGAGAACGGAAGAGATAGACAAGCATACATTGAAAAAACTCTTGTAGACTCGGAGACAAGAGCTATAGCATTACTTGATGAAATGAACGTACCCAGGGGGGCACATTATGTTGGCATTGATAATACAGTAACAACTGATAGCAATGGAAGAGACAGAAATGCAATGATTCAACAAGGAATAGAGACAGTTGATCAAAAATTAGTAGGTTGTTATGACGCAGCGCATCCAACAACATGTTCTATAACTAGTGGTGCAAACTATGCACAATACGCACCATAGCATTTTACAAAAATAATTTCGTATTTTTAACAATTTAAAATTATAATTTGTTAACAGAGATTATTAGATTTTAGAAAATTATTCGTAAAGCCAACACAGAACATATCCAGAATCTGTTTTAATTTTAGGCGGATCATCTTTACATTTTTCCATTGCATGAGGACATCTTTTATAGAATCTACACCCTTTAGGTAGATTTTGAAAAGGGGGAGGAGTTCCTCTAATAAATTGCGGTTTTTTGTTTTCTTTTAGAGACGGAATGCATTGAAGAAGACCCTGTGTATAGGGATGTTTCGGGCTTTTGTAAATCTCATATGCACTTCCAAATTCAACCATTTGGCCACAATACATTACACCAATTTTTTCAGCAATTTCAGATATTATTGCCAGATCATGCGTTATCAACATGATTGTCAAGCCGTCTTTTTTGAGTTTTTTGAGCAGACTGATAATTTGTGCTTGTACAAGTACATCCAGTGCGGTTGTTGGCTCGTCAGCAATTACAAATTTTGGATTTAATAGAAGCGCCATGGCAATAACAATTCGTTGTTTCATGCCGCCACTAAGCTCATGTGGAAATTTTTTAAGAACAGAAATATCAAGACCAACTGAACTCATTATTTCTGAAATTTTTTTATCAGAGTCTCCCTTGTAACCATGTTGTTTTAGTATTTCATGGAATTGCTGTTCGACAGTAAAAACAGGATCAAGTGAGTTCATTGCTCCCTGAAATATCATGGATATCTCTTTCCATCGATAATTTTTTGTAAACTCAGATTCTGGCATCTTGTCAATGGATTTGCCATTGAATATTATATCACCAGAAACAACTTTGCCACCTTGCAGTGCCCTTATAAGAGAAAGACCAAGGGTGCTTTTTCCACATGCACTTTCGCCAGCAATCCCGATTGACTCGCCGTTTTCTAAAAAGAAACTTACGTTGTCCACTGGATGAATTATAACTCCTTGCGTTTTGTATTGAGTTTTTAGTTCGGTTACAGAAAGGAAAGACATGGATAATTTTAGATCATTGATCTAAATGTGCTTTTGGAGTAAGAATATGTTCCATTAAACTATCCCTACGCTTAAGGTTGTGGATGCATGGTGAGTGTCTTGATAGAATACGATAAAGGTTTAGTTCAATTCTCATTTCTATTATTACGTAAATATGCAAGCCAGTAAATAGCACCAACAAACACAGATCCTCCTACAATGTTACCTAAGGTAACTGGTACAATATTATTCAATAAACCTGTAAAGTCAATGTTAGAAGTATCAACTGTAATTCCAGCTGTATGAATAGCTGATAGCAAAAAAGGATCGTCCTTTATCATGAGTGCAAATGACAAGAAATACATATTTGCCACGCTGTGTTCGAATCCCAAGGCAACAAAAGCAGAGATTGGAAAAATTATTGCCAATATCTTACCGCTAACTGTTTTCCCACTTGCTGCAAGCCATATAGCTAAACAAACAAGACTGTTGCAAAGAATTCCTAGGAAAAATGCATCTATAAAAGCAAGGTTTACTTTATGACTTGCAATAACAATTGCCCTTATTCCAAAATCATAGTTATTTGCAGTCCAAGATTTGCTCATGTACAGAACTCCTGCTGTCAGAGTTGCGCCAATAAAATTTCCGACGTATACAATAAGCCAATTTCTAAGCATTTTTTTTGCAGTAATTTTCTTACTTAGAAGGCTCATTATAGACAAATTACTCCCCGTAAATAGTTCTGCACCCGCAATAACCACAAGTATCAGGCCTAGGCTGAACACTAAACCTCCAAGTATTTGTGTAAAGGGTTTAGTTACAATGATTTGACTCGTTGCAAATGTAAAATAGATTCCTCCTAAGCTAATAAATGCACCTGCCAATATTGAAAGGATAAAAGATGAAGTAAAATTCAGATTAGTTTTTTGTACTCCTACATTTTCAATTTTTTCTGCAACCTCTTTTGGAGGATGCGAGTCCGATGGGTTCACTTCCGAGGAAATTTTATTTGTGTTTCCAGTACTGACTTCTTCGTCACTATCCAATGTTCTCTACAACTATGACTTGGTATTAAATAATTACTAATCTAGGTGTTCATGGTTATGTCAGCCATCATTCAAATTAAGTGAAATAGTTTTCTGTGGAAGTGTTATTGTGCATTATAATGGATGCAATTAGCTATATCCAACTCTTTAGCGTCATAATTTTTTATTACAACCGGTATTTAGATAGTTTTTTGATCGCAACTGTCACTCGTCAAAGTCAAGGTTTATCTTCTAGTTTTAGTAAGTAAAAAAAACGATTTAATTGAGAACGCAAATTTGTAATTTTTATGTAATGAGTGGTATTCTTTGCTCACATTTTAAGTCAAAAGTGGATTCTGGGAAATTAACAAAAGTTGAAGTTGAAGAGGATATCAAAATTACCCGACTTTCACAAAAAATACTGCAGATCGGAAAATTTGCTCTAGACTTATTCCATGAACCTTCCAAGTTTCCAATTGGTACTGATAAGGTAATTTCCATAACCAAAAACCTGGATGAAATCAAATTTAATGCTGATTTCAAAGGAAAATAAGAGTAATCATATGGATTTCAAAAGAACTCATTACATCGGACACCTTGATTCCTCCATGATAGGAAAGCAGGTAGTAGTGGGAGGATGGATAGAGGACATTAGAGAGCTTGGCAAGCTTACATTTTTGACACTGCGTGATGTTACTGGAGTTGCTCAAATTGTTCTTGTAGGTGAAGCCTTGAACCAGACAAAGGGGGTAAACCGACAAAGCGTAGTTAGAATTACTGGAACAGTTCAAAAATCAAAAGCACGAGACTTTGCATTTGAAATAAAATCTGAGAAAATTGACATCCTTACTTTGGCTGTACATCCCCTGCCAATTGATCCTATTGGAAGACTGGAAAGCAACATTGACAACAGATTAAATGCAAGGGCGCTAGATCTACGCAATCAAAAAACTGCATCTATTTTTAAATTAAGGCATCATGCACTGGCCTCAATTAGAAAAATACTAACAGAGCAACATTTCATTGAAGTAAACACGCCAAAAATAATTGGTAGTGCAAGCGAAGGTGGTGCAAACCTTTTTTCATTAAAATATTTTGATAAACAAGCCTATCTTGCTCAGAGTCCACAACTTTACAAGGAACAATTAACAATTGGATTGGAACGAGTTTTTGAAATCGCGTCATACTATAGAGCTGAAAAATCACACACCATACGACATTTAACGGAATTTACTAGTGTAGATATTGAAGCTGCATTTATGGATTATACTGATGTAATGGATATTTTGGAATTGGTTGTAGTAAATGTTTTTGAATATGCAGAAAAGAATTGTGTTACTGAGCAAAATACACTTGGCATTGAGATCAAAAAACCTGTCACGCCATTTGAACGTCTTACATACAAAAAAATAATTGAAGAATTGAGTAGAGATGGAGTAAAACTTGAGGTGGGAGATGATTTGCAGGATTCGCATCTACGCACACTAGGCGAAAGACATCCAGGCTTTTATTTTATAATTGATTGGCCTATGAATCTAAAACCGTTTTACATCCATGAAAAAGACAATGACTCTACCTTATCACGCTCATTTGACCTTCAATATGGATATTTAGAATTATCATCAGGAGGGACAAGATTGCATGACCCGAAAAAACTTCGCTCAAGACTTCAAGAACAAGGGCTGAACCCTGCCCAGTTTGTAGATCATCTCAAGTCCTTTGACTGGGGCATGCCTCCACATTCAGGCTGGGGCTTGGGTCTTGATAGATTGATGTCTATACTAACAAAGATCGATAATGTCAGAGAAGTGGTCTTGTATCCGCGTGATCCGGACAGACTTTCTCCATAAAAAGATAAATCTAATTTCTACGATAAATATCGATGCAACAATGCGATTTCTGTGGTTCTGAGTTTGGAGATCGTAAATGCTATTTTTGTGAAAAACGGTGTTGCACCTCCTGCATGACAGATGACAGAACAAGATGCAAACGTTGTTACATTACAAAAAGAAAATTGGGCTGGAAGATTTTTAAAAGAAATAAAATTCTTCTTGGATTTATAGGATTCATATGGGTGTATACAGTATTTCCAATACCTTTCATTCCAGGAATTGATCCCATGTTTTATTGGGTCTCGTTTGGTGTCGCTGTTACGATAATGATTCCGATAGGTCTTGCAATCTTTTTTTGGTCAAGGGAACCTCCCGCATCTGATCTTAGGCGATATTAGATATTACGTGATTGGTAAATTCATCAGTTGTCATTGTACCGCCTATGTCTTTGGTTTTTATCCCCTGTTTAACAACACCATATACAGCTAATTCTATTTTTTTTGCTACATCAAAACACTTTAGATCTTGATTTTTCATTCCTAGCCACTCAAACATCATCTTTGCAGAAAGGATAAACGATGAAGGATTTGCTGCCTGTTTTCCTGTAATGTCAAAAGCTGCTCCATGTACTGGTTCAAACAACGCAAAATCATCTCCAATGTTTGCAGCTGGTGCCATACCTAAACCACCTACTACTTGGGCTGCCTCATCTGATAAAATATCTCCAAATAGATTGGTTGTTACAATTACATCAAAAGTTTCTGGTTGTCTAATGAGATTCATCGCACACGCATCTACATACATATTCTCAAACTTTATGGCTTGAAAATCTCTTGCAACTTCTTGACAGGATTTAGCAAAAAGACCATCTGTTTTTTTCATTACATTAGATTTGTGAACACAGCAAACCTTTTTTTTTTGGGTTCGTTGGGTTGCCATTAAAAATGCATATCTTGCTATTTTTTTTGATGCATCTTTTGATATAGTGCGTAGTGCTACTGCGGTGTCTCCTATTTCAAACTCCATGCCTGTATAAAGATCCTCTGTATTTTCCCTTACTATTACCAAATCAATGTTATCCTTTAGTGCTGGCATGTTAGGGTATGATTTTGCAGGCCTGATGTTTGCATAGAGGTTTAGCATTCTTCTTAAGACTACGATTACTTCAGCTGCACTTTCCCCCACTGGTGCTTTCAAACATGCAGATGATTTTTGGATGGATTTCAAAGTTGATTCGGGCAATGCTTTGCCAGTCTTTGCCAACGCATTGTCTCCAGCTTCAAGTTTTTCTATTTTGATTTTCAAGTCAAGCTTGTCGTTTACTGTCTCTAATACCCTGATAACGGATTCTGATATTTCTGGTCCTATACCGTCTCCAGTTATGAGTGCGATTTGATACATCACGTATCGGAGTCATCGCTTGTTAAATAAAATTACGCTTTGTTGACTCGCGGAAATATCAATAAAAAACAATAAAAGATGCTACAGTGGAGATGTCTTTTCAAAAGATAGATGTATACTCACTTCTATAATGGAAAATAATGTAACTAATACATTACAATATGACCTCAACTATAGAAGCAAAAGACGAGATGGCAAAAATTTATGAAAAACTAAGGAAAAAAGAATCATCACTCGTATATCATTAATTCTTTTTCCTCAAGCATAGTGTGCAGGTTGTGAACTGATCTATATACATCGGGTTCCTTTTTTGCACCAGTACAAACAAGCTTTCCTGATGCAAAAATCAGAATTACTGTTTTTGGATCAAGCATTCTGTGTATTAGTCCAGGAAACTGCTCTGGCTCATACATGCTTCGTGGCAGACTTCTTGCCGCTCTCTCCAAGTGAACTTTTCCGCCAAGGTTTACAGAAGCTACAATGTTTTGAATTGTTATGACTGGATCGTTTTTTACCTTTATTTTGCCCTTTCGCAGCTTTTGTACCACGCTTCTTACTGCGCTAATTGATTGTTCTGTAGATTTTGCTCCAGTACAAACCATCTTTCCAGAACTAAAGATGAGTGTAGCAGTCTTTGGCAATTTTATTCTGAAGACCAACCCGGGAAATTGTTCAGGATGATATTCTGTGTCAGGAAATTTTTTTGTGATTTCAATAAGATCAAGTCTTTGATCAACAGATGCTGAAGCCACAACATTTTCAATACTTACCATTGGTTTGGTTTGAGTCATGTTTGGTTCGATATATTTCCATTATATATACTCAGTAATGCTTATGATTCAAATGATCTAATTTTTAGATACAAACTCTGAACCTAAATTTTTTGTAGTTATGGGAGATTCGAACAATATATGGTGAATGTCCAAAAGACCTCACAATAGCACACTATCTCCTGTGAATCAAACAATTTGTTTTTATTTTACTAATAATAGTTGATAATTTCTGTGTACATTTTCAAATCGTTTGACACATTTATTTTCCCAAGTTCTTCTGCTTTAGAATTTTTTTGAGCATTATTCTGTTTATTCCATCAATCATTGCCTGCACACTGGTAATCACAATATCCTCTCCAACTGACTTTGCTGATGCAAGATTGCCGTATGCATCCTCTACTTTTATTGTGACTTCACAAAGAGCATCAGAACCTCCAGCTATGGAATCTAACTTGTAATCCTTGATTCGTACCTTTGCAATCTCGCCAGTTATTTTTTGAATTGCATTAATTGATGCATCTACTGGGCCAACTCCGTAATCCGTACCAATAAAGTCCTTGCCTTCTATATTCAACTTGACAAACGCATATGGCATATTACCTATCCCAGTGGATACTGAAAAGCCAGTAAGGTGCACCAATCTCTTAAGGCCTTGGGTATGCATGACTTCTCCTGTTATTGAAAGCAATTCTACATCTGTGACATGTTTTCCTTGATCTCCAAGTTTTTTTACCCTATCCAAAATTTCATGTGTCTGCTCCCTTGACGGTTGAATCCCATATTCTTCTAACATTGCTGAAACTCCATGAGCTCCTGCATGTTTTCCTACTTGAAACCATCTTGTCCTTCCTACTAATTCTGGGCTAATTGGTTCATACGTTAATGGATTGTTCAAAACTCCATGGGTGTGTATCCCCGATTCGTGTCCAAAGGCATTTTCTCCTACTATGGCCTTGTTTGGCTGAACATGTATTCCTACTATACTGGATACATATCTTGATGTTTCATAGAGAAGTTTTGTGTTGATATTTGTCTCATATTTTTTATCAAACTGTAAGCATTGAAGTGCCATTACTAATTCTTCAAGGGAGGCATTGCCAGCTCGCTCACCAATGCCGTTTATTGTAACATGGGCACACTGTGCACCTGCCTGTATTGCTGATATTGAATTTGCAACTGCAAGTCCAAAATCATTGTGGCAATGTACACTTATTGGTAGATGTGATGCTTCTATGGCGTCTCTAGTTATCTCTGCAATATATCCTGGGGTGGAATATCCTACGGTATCTGGTATGTCTATTCGGTCTGCACCAGCTTGAGCAACTTCCTTGAAAACTTTTTTAAGAAATTCTCTTTCTGTTCTTGTAGCATCCTCTGCAGAAAACTCTACTTTCAAACCAAGTGATTTTCCATACTGGACCGCTTCGATTGCTTTTGCTAGAGCTTGATCTCTTGTTAGCTTTAATTTATATTCTAAATGAATATCTGAGGTTGCAATAAATGTATGAATATATTTGAGACCTGCAGATGCCGCTGCGTCGATATCTTTTTTTTCAGTTCTTGTCAAGCCACAAATTTCAGCATTCAAGTTTGCACTAGTTATTAGCCTAATTCCTTGCATTTCTCCTTCAGAGATTATTGGAAAGCCAGCTTCAATTGCGTCAACTCCAAGTGCATCAAGTTTTTCTGCTATACCTAGTTTTTGTTCAGGAGTTAGGGCCACCCCTGGTGTTTGTTCTCCATCTCTTAGCGTTGTATCAAATATTCTAATTTTCATTTACTCCACCTCTTGGAAGTGCACAAAGACCTGTCCTTGCTATCTCTAAAATTCCATATCCTCGAACCAAATCCTCAAACGCATTAATCCTATCTGGCGTGGCTGTAATTTCAACAATGATTGATGTCTTTCTTACATCGTGAACCTGGCATTTGAAGGCATTGGCAAGGTTCATTATTTCCATGCTATCAGACGGCTTGCTTACCTTTATTTTCATAAGCACTAGTTCTCTATATACGCTCATCTTCTCTTCTAAGTGTTTTACCTCAACGGTATCAATCAACTTGTCAAGCTGTTTTATTATCTGACTAAGTTGCTTTTCATCAGCCGATGTAGTAATTGTCATTCTGGAAAATTCTGGATTTTCAGTTATCCCTACTGATATGCTATCAATGTTGTAATTTCTTGATCTGAAAAGATTTGTCACCTTAAACAAAACTCCTGGCTTGTTCTCTACTAGCACGGAAATTATAGACCACATAAAAATACCTATGAGGGTAGGATCATGTCCTTGAGCGGCGTTCCTGGTGCGACAAAAGGTAACACGTCTTCTTGTGGGTCAATTGGTATGTCAATTACTGTTGCAACATCACTTTTGATTGCTGTTTGAACAGCCTTGCCAACTTCCTCAATTGATTCGGCCCTAATTCCTTGTGCCCCATATGCTTCTGCTATTTTTACATAATCTGGGCAGTTTTTGAGATCAATTCCAATCATTCTTTTGTCGTAAAATGTTCTCTGCCACTGTGCCACCATTCCAAGCGAAAAATTATTCATTAATAACACAATGACAGGCAAATTATCTAAAACAGATACTGCTAGAGAATTTTCTGTCATATTAAAGCTACCCTCTCCCGCTATGTCTAACACAGGAACTCCTGGTTTTGCAGCCTTTGCACCAATTGCTGCAGGAAATCCCCACCCCATGGTTCCAAGACCTGTTGAGCTAAAGAAAGTTCCAGGTTGAATGACATCAAAAAATAACGATGCCCACATTTGGTGTTGACCAACTTCTGTCGTAACAATTGATTGATGTGGAAGCACTTCGCGTAGTTTGCGTAATATTTTTGCTGCACCCAGTGGATGTGGATGAATCTTTAAATTTTCTCTAAAATATTCTTTGGTTTCATTTACTTTCTTTAGCCAAGGGTTATTATCACCACGTTTGATTGCTTTCTGAACTAGCATCTTTACCATTATTCTCAACGATGCCTTGATGTCTCCAACTACGGCAACAGTAGTAGTTTGATTCTTACCAATTTCTGCGGGATCTACATCCATGTGTATTATTTTTAATCTCTTTTCAAATTCCTCAAATGTTCCAACGGATCTATCTGAAAATCGAGAACCTGCTGCAAGAACACAATCTGCCTCTACCATCATTTTGTTAGCCTCTGCATGCCCATGCATGCCAATAGGACCAAGTGATAACGGGTGATTTTCTGGAAATGATCCTTTTCCCTTAAAAGTAGTCACTACCGGAATCATAAGAAGTTCTGCTATTGATTGTAATTCTGCAAACGCTCCTGAAATTATTACTCCGCCGCCTGCAAGAATTATTGGCCTTTCAGCTGAAAGAAGCATGTCTATAGCACGTTCTATTTCTCGAATATCTGGGTCCACCCATGGATGGTATCCTCTAATTTTAACTTCGTTTGGAAAATGCATTTCTGCTTCATTTTGTTGTACGTCTTTTGGAATGTCTATCAAAACTGGTCCGGGTCTGCCTGTAGATGAAATGTAAAATGCTTTTTTTACCACTTCTGGAATTTCAGTGGCATCCATTGGTTGAAAAGCATATTTGACAATCGGATTTGTTATTCCAATTATGTCACTTTCTTGAAATGCGTCTCTCCCAATCATTTTTGATGGTACCTGTCCGGTAACTGCAATCATTGGAGCCGAATCAGCTTGAGCTGTTGCAATTCCAGTTACGATATTTGTTGCACCAGGACCAGATGTTGCAAAACAAACTCCCGGTCTTCTACTCACTCTGCCAAACCCGTCTGCCATGTGCGCAGCAGATTGTTCATGCCTTACCAAGATGTGACGAATATTGCTCTTGTAAAGCTCATCGTAGATTGGCAAGTTTGCACCACCGGGTAGTCCGAAGACTAACTCCACACCCTCCTTTTCTAAGGCAACCATTAATGATCTAGCACCTGACATTTTTTCCATAATTATTTCACCAGAAACTAAGCTGATATTTACAGCATAAGGTCGACTAGCAACAGAATACTAGAAATGCTCGCCGATCCTCCTAACTTCATTTCAGTCTATAGATTTTCAACAAGAATAATTTATAAATATTACTAGAAAATTCGTCTAAATTTGTCAAAAAGGCCCTAAACATATCATAATTATTTCATTATGTTTTATACCTAATGTGACAAACAATAACAAATTTAGGATGTTTTCCAAAAACTTAAACGAGTTATTCTTCAAGCAAAATTGATTTTGTCTGACAGAGAAGAAATACTAGAAATCATCAAAATTTTTTTTGATGCCGGAAAAACAAAAAACCTGGCACCACTTGCAGCAATACAACTAAACGATACGAGATTTTCAAGTTATAGTGACATACCGCCATTTGATCTAAAAGATTATGCAACAACAATTGCATTACAGGAGTTGAGGTTTGTCAGCATATCTGATTATGAGTATGAAATTATTAATCCAAGAATAGATCTTTTTGAAAACAATGCAGTTGTTACGTTTCAATTAAAACAGACAGGAATGATAGTTGATAACTACAGCTTCAGGGGCCAACACCTTTCTATATTATCAAGGGCAACATTTGTTTTGATTAAATCTACTAAATGGAAAATAGTACACGTACATCTATCCAAGATTTCAGAGTAGCTATTTTACACTCTTTTTTGATTTAGATTTTGTTTTGGCTTTTATCGGCTGAGTTGTTTCAGGCGCAGTCTTTGGCGCTTTGTCGATTTCTTTATTTTTCGTAAAAATGTCGTGAGCTTCTTTGACGGTAACGCGTTGGTGTACCAATGCACGAACTGCCTTTATCATTGCAACAGGATAATCTGACTGCCAGATGTTTCTTCCCATGTCTACTCCGACTGCTCCTGCTTGTAATGCGTCAAAAGTTAATTGTAATGCGTCAAGCTCAGAAGCTAATTTTGGTCCGCCAGCTATTATTACCGGCACAGGACAGCTGTTTACAACTTTTTCAAAATTTTCACAATAATATGTCTTGACAAGATGTGCGCCAAACTCAGCTGCAATTCTACAAGAAAGTGCAAGATATCTTGCATCACGCTTTTCAAGCTCTTTTCCAACTGCTGTAACTGCTAAAACCGGTATGCCGTATTCCTCGCCCTCGTCTACAAGCTTTCCAAGATTGACAAGTGAGTCGTGCTCATATTGTGCACCAACAAAGATTGAGAGTGCAAGCGCAGTTGCATTGAGTCTGATTGCTTCTTTAACAGAAGTGGTTATTTTTTCATTTGAGAGGTCCTTTCCAATGATACTAGAGCCTCCTGAGACTCTAAGGACTACAGGAATGGGATACTTCTCATCAACCGAAGTTCTCAAAACACCACGTGTCAACATTAGAGAATCTGCATAAGGAAGTAATGGCTGGATTGTCTTTCTCGGTTCCTCAAGGTGTTCTGTTGGACCCAAGAAATAACCATGGTCTACTGCTAACATGACTCCTCTGCCACTATGCGGTCTGATGATACGTGCAAGTCTATTTTTTAATCCCCAATCCATGACTTAAAGTTCCAAAAAAAGCCTTAGTTAAGCGTTTCTGAATTTGTTATAATTATTTTCATAGAATCGTTTACCTGATGCGCGTATTCTAGTGCTTTTCTTGATTCAGTAAGATTAAACCTGTGAGTGATCAGTCTTTTTACTTGAACCTTGTTATCTTGAATTAATCTGAATGCTGCTAAGGTATCGCTTTCTGACGCTGCATAGCTTGGAACAACTGTTATTTCTTTTGAGTATATCTTGCTTACATCAAGTTGTAATTTCGCACCTTTGGTTGGAACGCCAAACAAAACAACCGTTCCTCCATTTCTTACAAATTCAATAGCTTGAGAAATAGCATTAAGGTTTCCCGTTGCAACAATTGCAATGTCTATTCCGCGATTTTGAGTTTTTGCAAGAATTTTTTCATAAGCCATTGAATCTGTTGATTTTATAGATTCTGTTATATCAAATTTTTTTGCAAAACTTAATCTAAAATCGTTTACATCAAAACAAAAAATTTCATTCATTTCATAAACCTGACTTAGCATTACGTGCATCATACCAGTGGGACCAGCACCAAAAATTGCAACCGCGTCTCCCTTTTTTATTTTTATTTTATTCCATGCTCTGACGCAGCATGCAAGTGGTTCAATCATCGCTGCTTCATCAAAACTCATCGTATCTGGTATTTTTATCACTCCACCATGGGATACATTCCACTCTGGTACAATAAACTCTTCAGCAAGACCACAAGGGGAAAGATTTGTTTCGGAATATTTTTGACACATGGTCTCGTTTCCGTGTAAACAAAAGTGACAAGAATAACACGGGACATGATGATGAACAAATACCCTGTCGCCTTTTTTGAAATTTTTGACATTTTCTCCCACTTGGGATATTATACCAGATGGCTCATGTCCTAATCTCATAGATGGTTGGCTATACTGACCATAGATTTTTTCAAGGTCAGAGCCGCACACTCCACATGCATGCATCATAACTGATATCTCTCCACTTTGTACAGTTGGTTTCTCTATTGTTCTAATTTCAACATCAGATGGACCTCTTACATATGCTGCTTTCATATTATATTTCTACAACTCCATGTCTTAATTTTTGTTTGTGCGACCTTTATTATGGTATGAATTTGATTAATTTCTAGAAATTCCAACAATTTGCTTATTCCAAAATAGTATTAAACAGGATGTAAAAATGATATTTATGCAAGAAGGAGATTTAGCGCCTGACTTTGAACTTCAGGCAAATGATGGGAGTTTAGTAAAACTAAGTTATCATAAAGGCAAAAACGTGGTTTTGTGTTTCTACCCTAAAAATCATTTATTTGCATGTCCTTCAAAAAAAGTCTTCAAAATGGCTCAAACAATAGTCTCTGCATACCAAGAGATTACTTCATTGAACGCAGTTTTGTTTGCCTTATCAGTAGATACTGTTGAAGATCAAAAAAAATTCGTTGAAGAATATAAAATTCCATATTTACATCTAAGTGACCCAAAAAAAGAAGCCTGTAAAGCTTATGCGGGTCTTAATCTGGCTGGTTTAGCTAAACGTTCGACGTTTATTATAAACAGGGAAGGCAAAATAGCCAAAATTTTTAAAGACATTGATGTAGAATCTCACGGTAAAGAGATTATTGAAGCTCTAAAATCAGTAAAATAATTTTCCAAATTTCTCATTCCATAAATATTTAAAGATCAGTAAACAGAACTGGATCGTGCTAGATTTAGTAGCAAAAAAATTGTTTCTAACTAGAGGTAAGGGAGTTCATCAGGATCAGCTAACAAGCTTTGAGTACGCACTACGAGATGCTGGTATTGCAGGAACAAACTTGGTTTTGATTTCTAGTATCTTCCCACCTGGAGCAAAGCTAATCTCTCGCGTGGAAGGTTTGAAATTGATACGCCCAGGAAGCGTGCAGTTTGTAATTTATGCCAGGCAACAAAGTAACGAGCCTCACAGATTGATGGCAGCTTCTGTTGGAATTGCTGAGCCTGCAGACAAGACTAAGTATGGTTATCTTTCTGAATACCATTCATTTGGCGAGACAGAAAAGGAAGCGGGAGATTATGCAGAGGATATTGCCGCCCAAATGCTTGCATCATCGCTTGGAATAAAATTTGATATAGACAAGAGCTGGGACGAAAAAAGGAAACAATGGAAGATATCAGGTGAAATTTATAAAACACGAAATATTACACAAAGCGCAGTTGGAGATCCTAAAGGACGCTGGACTACTGTTTTTGCCGCAGCAGTTTTAATTCTATAGCACTATCTTTTTCTAAGAAATATGTAAATTGCAACACCTGCAGCTGCGATAATGCCAATTAAGGCATATGACGAATAATCGGCGGTGGTAGATTTGGATGGTGGATGAACATTAGTTGAATTTCCAATGCCAGATGTTCCATTCCCTATTGTTAATGTCAGATCGTTTTTACTAGCTGAGAAAGATGTTCCAAAAAGATAGACTGCCGTTATTTGCTGTCCAGAACTTGGGTCAAATAGCCATCCTGTTTTTGTAAGGTCTGATGGAAGGGTCTGCCCATTTTTTTGTTCGGTCGGAACTAGTTCTCCACCATGATCTGTAATATTCAGTGGTTGATTTGACAATATTGTGACTTCAATGATTGAATTTAGTGGGAAAAATCCAGCGTTAAAGTATTTTGATCTATCAATCCTGTCTACCCCAAAAAGATCTAGAGGATTTATAGTGGTTATGATATTTTTAATTGGAAAACGCTTGGCAACTTGGATTTGATAAATTGACACATCAGTTCTTGGTATGATTGAAAAAGTTACAGATGAATTAGAATCACCTGTCATTTTTTTTGCCGCGTCTAAAAATCCTCCGGCATCTTTTATTTGTGGAGGCAGCAATATAGAAGTAAAACTATCAAACAAATAAGATGAATCAGAGCTTGACATTGTATATACTATTGATATAGTCCTATTTCCTGAAACTGCACCAGATGTCCCCAGTGATTTACTTAATTCTCCTTTTGGATTTATGTAAACATTGTTAAACACAGAATTCAAGTTAAATGCGTTGTTTATGTCACCTATCAGATTATCCCCTATAGCTTTAGACTGTGTCTGGATTTTTTTAATATCGTATGATTCTATTAGTGATTCGTCTTGTATAGTTACCAAAACACATGAATCATATTTTGGCACTCCCAAAACACAATTCTGCGCATTTGTTATTGTAACGGATGTAACATTGGCGCTATTGCGAATTTTTTGATCTAATCCTACAGGGAGACGCATTTCTAAAGGACTAGTAGATGAAAGCGTTATGAATGCTGTTGTTTGATTTTGAAATTTTTTATCAACTAGAACTTGGGCTACTTCATGAAATGTGGCAAGCTGAGTTTGTTGTGCATATGCACTAAACAAGTTAAAAATTAAAAGCGAAAAAACAAGAGAAAAAATAAATATATATTTCAATAAATTCACATTTTTAGATCGAACTATTAAGTCTACTCTTGTAATTTTTCAATTTTGATTGCAAATCGTTGAAACGCTTCTTCAGAATAATGATCCTTGCATACTAGGATTGTTTCATTTGGGTCAGGCCCGCAGTCATAAGTAATCAAATACACTGGATCTTTGTTGCAGCACCTTGGATATTTCACTTGGCATTTGTTAGTTAAATAAAATAAAATAGTTTTAGTTGATATCTGGATTCCAATGGTTTAAATGGTAATTTGTACACTATATAGTTGACATCGGTTCAAACCGCAGGGGAACATGCCTAGCAGCTGGGGGCGCTTGGCTGCTAGGCGATTTTTAATTATGTAATTTTGTTAGCGTGTTGACCTGATTTTTGATGTATTCAAAACCATCTTGCCAGAATTTTTGTGATGAAATGTCAATACCATGTTCTTTTAGTAGGGTTTCTGGCTTCTTTGAGCCTCCAGCAGAAAGAATTTTGATGTAAGTTGGAGCAAAGGATTTTCCTTCTTTTTTATACCTTTGAAAAAATGACAATGCAAGTAGGTTTCCAAACGAATACGCATAGCAATAAAATGGTGAATGATAGAAGTGGGGTATGCAACTCCACTCCACACCAAAATCTTCTGTAATGTTAATCGAATTGGAAAATTGATCCCTTAGTGTCTTCATGTATTCTTTTGAGATGTTTTCTACTGTTGCACCTTCTCCAATTTTTTTATGTGCAGCAATCTCAAATAGCGTAAAAAATGCCTGTCGCGATATGGTAGAATAGAGATCATCAATGTGTTCAACCAATATTGATTTTTTTTCTTCATCAGTTACTTTGTTTAGAATTTCATCGAACAATAACATCTCTGAAAATGTCGACGCCGTTTCGGCCAAAGGTAAGGGAGCCTCTGTTACAAAAATTGATTTGTCTGATGCTGCAATACTGTGTATGGCATGACCTAATTCATGAGCTAGTGTAAATACATCATTTGATTTTCCTTTAAAGTTTACAAGAACAAACGGTGTTATCTTTGGAGAGATTGTACTGCAAAACGCACCACTTCTTTTTCCGGGCCTGATGGACGAATCAACATGGTTTTGTATAAAAACTTTTTTTGCAAATTCTGATAACGTTGGACTAAAACCATTTAGTGTCTGTAGCACCATCTTAACCGCCTGATCGTACTTGTATGACTTTTGTTTTACTTTTAATGAAGGAGCATAGATGTCGTAGCGCCGAAGTTTTTTCATTCCTAGTATTTTTGCCTTTTGTAAAAAGAATCGTTGAAATACTTCTGCATTGTTTTTGCAAACAGAAAGTAGGGAATCTACTGTATTGTCATCTATATCATTTGCAATATTTCTGACAGTTATTGGAGAAGAGTATCCCCTCATCTCTATACATTCATCCTTCCAGTTTAGCACAAGATTTTGATATATTTCACCAAGAACTCCTTTTTGTTTATCATATTGAGAAAGCAATGCTTTGTACGCAGTCTCTCTTGTTTTGGATCTAGGGTTTCTAACAAGCAAACTAAGTTCTTCTCTATTGTATTTTTTCAATTTCCCATCAATTTTTACAACATACTGGAATGCATTAGTTATTTTGTCGTAGAGTTTGACTAGTGCGTTACTGCCAGTAACATCTAGTGTGTTGATTATTTTTTCCTCCGGTTCAGAAAGCGAATATTTGGCCAAAAGTCTTTTGAATCTTAAGAATTCTGCCAGTTCGCCTGACGACTTTATCAATCTAGTTGCATTTTTTTGGTCTATTTGTTTTTTCCACCATTGATCAAAAAACAAAGTACGGTTTTCTATCTGGGAACCAAGCTTTGTCATTTTAGTTAGTAAAGACGTGGCTTCATCTGACTGAGTATCTGCAGAATATTCTAAAGATGCAAAGCCTGAAACCACACTGAACTTTTCTGATATCTCTTCTAAACAGTGGAGAAGATAGGCAAACTTTTGGGCAGAGATACTAGGTTTGAGATTTTTCTTCATTTTTTCAAAATTTTTTACCTTGGCTTCCACTTCTTCAAGCTGTTTTCTAAATGCGGCACCTTTTGGGTCTGTCACAAGCTCGGCTAAATTCCAGCTTCCCTGTTTGAACAAAATCATTTCATCTCGAGATCTCTATAGGCCTTAAAATACATTCTGTGGCATTTATTAAACTGTAATATAAAAAAAGAGATGGATGAATTATTTTTCTGGTGTATCAGGTTTGATTACTTGTGGTTGGCTTATTGTTGAATTACTGCCTATCTGAGAGACTTGTTTGTTGAGAAATTCCCAAAAATTTTTCTCAAATTTGTGCGCCCTATAAACTTCTGCGGCTGCAACAGCTGCTGCTCCTCCTAACGAGACAGTGCTTGCAAGAAGTGCAGGAATTGCGATGTCGCGGCCCCAAGCTCCTGTTCGAAGGGTGAGCTCATAGTTGTTATTTGTACCAGTAACTAGTATCTCAACGTCCCTGATACTTCCAGTTATTGTGGCAATCTTTCCTCCTTTATGAGCCTTGACGCTCCAATAATTTTCAAATTTATCTTCATGAATTATTTTAAGACCAAGTTCCTGAAGGTGTTGTTTTGAGGCGTTTACTAGCTTGTCGATGTCAACATTGCTAAGATTGACTCTTTCTTCTCTCATGATTACGAGATTTACTCTTTAGTATTTAGGGATCAAGTAACAAAGTTAACTTAAGTTGGCTAAATTTAATTAATTAAATCGGAACAGAAATGAAAAGTACAAAAGCTACGCGGATTTTATATATAAAAATTAGTTCTATGTAAATATGAGTAGGACAGCATGGAAATGTTATAGATGTAATCTGACCTTCAAGCAGGAAACCCATGCGATTATGCACAAAGATATTTCAAGACACTCTTCAAGGCAAATTGAGCTAGTCACAGCGTAGGATTTTTGCCGAACTTTCTATTAATTTATTCCAATCATTTGTTGTAATGAAGTTGTGTGTACTGTGAAATAGAATATCGTGCTTCCGATAATTGGTGCAATGGCAATCAATACAAAGATTATTTTTTTCTCGACCGTTACTTCATAAAGTTGATTGCCTGTTCTATCCATTGTTTCATTAAATTCCCTGATGAGATTTCTTGCGTGAAAAATCTGCCAGATATACAAGACAAAATATGCAGCTGTAGGTCCGATCAAAACAAGAGCAGTTATTACAATCATGATAAAAGGATCCAAATGTAAATTACTTTGTGAGATTTGTTGTAAGAGAAATGGGAATCTATAGTTTGTCTCTTGATGGAATATGCTTGATGCAATTAAGGGAATAAAATTGAGTATATTCAATACGAGCAATACCCACCCAAAAAATAATATTGTCAAGCTTTTCACTATGTCCCCTACGTAACGATGCCCAAATCCCATGAAACCCAAAAGCCCAAAAAACATGGACAACACTAGTGCAGTGCCTTCGCTTTTGTATCTGGTACTGCCTCTGAATTTACTTCCTTGTGGTTCTGCTTTGTCAAGTCTTTCATTTAGATCCTTTATCTCGTCTCTTAGTTTAACTACCACGTCTGATCCTCGCGGAAATAGATGTTTTGAAACTAACATGTCTACATATCTTTGATCAGAAGTATACATTTTCCTTCCTTGTTTTAGAGCGTTTAAGATGGCATCTAGTCGTAAAACATCTCCGTATCCAAAATCAATCAAATCTTCAACGAGCTTTATTAAACTGTCAGGCATGAGACACCAAATCAATCATCTATTAAATAAAAGGAGTTTTGGTCACTTTATGCTTGATCTTCTACTCAAATTTTTTAGTTTCTTCTTATCCTTGTGAAAGTATATGTGACATAATTAGTAATCTAGTTACGGGCCAAAGTATTATTTAGCCCAAAACTAAACTACAAAATTCGTGGATCCACACAGTTTTCATGGTAAAGACATACCTCATTTCAAAATTAAACCAAACATGGGAATTGATGATCTTGTAGAAATTTTTGCAAGCTCTGGTTATAATGCGAGACAGTTAGGTGAAGCAGCCAAGCTTTATTGCAAAATGATAGAAGACGATGCAACAATCTGTCTTACTATTTCGGGAGCCATGACTCCAGTTGGGTTCGGTGGATTATTTAAAACTCTAATTGAAAGAGGGTTTGTGGACTGGATTATATCTACGGGAGCAAACGTATATCACGAAGACCATTTTGCATGGAACCTGCCAGTAAAACAGGGACACTTTGAAGTAGACGACATGATTCTTTATGAAAAAGACATTGTTAGGATTCGGGACGTGTACATCAAGGGCAAAGAAACACTCATGGCCGAAGACAAGATAGTACAGAAAATGTTTAATGGCACACTTGTTAACAAACCATTTACAACTGCAGAGTTTTGTAACGCGATGGGAAAATATTCAAAACTAAAATCAAAATATCCTGAAAAAAGTTTTGTTGTAGCAGCATATGACTACGATGTTCCTGTTTATGTTTCGACACTCAAAGACTCGTCACTTGCACTTGATTTGGCGCCACTTAGATTTGCAAATAAGATTTACAACTTGGACTTTGTGAAAGAAATAATTGAACAAGCAGCCATCGTATATAACTCGAAAAAATCTGGAATAGTAGAAATAGGTGGTGGCGTCCCAAAAAATACCGCACAGCAAACAGGACCTCTTTTGGATCAAATACTTGGTTTAGGACATGGGGGACAAAACTATATCATCCAGATAACTGATGCAAGACCAGACACTGGTGGATTATCTGGGGCTACATTACAAGAAGGCAAGAGTTGGGGTAAGGTAAAAGATGCACATGAGGATGTGATAATGGTTTATGCGGATGCAACAATTGCATTTCCTATCTTATGTCTCTATGCACTAAGCACGGAAAAACCTAGGAAGCCCAAACGCTTGTACAAAAAATTAGGTAAATATTACAAAGATCTGCAAGAGACATATTTCAATAAAAAACGCTAGAATCTGTTGTATCTAGCTCTTTCAACATCTCTATCTTCTTTTGTTGCTTTTTTCCATTCCTTGTAATGTTCTTTACACAGGACGGTTTTTTTTGAGCTACCAGAAATACTCAGACCAGTTCCCTCAACTTTTGATGTGGTCAAAGACCGGATTCCGTCCTTATCACAGCTTATGACATTGCATTTGGCACCTTTTGCTATAATGCCCATGAATCAGGTTATACTCAATATTATATATACTTGCAAAATTCTCATTAGCCTCAATCAAGATAGATTTAAAAAAATTCATTCAATTATGAATGTAAAATCTAACCCTTATGTGATCTCTAGTTCAATCTTAGTTTTTAGCTGAGGTTAAAGGTAAATAAGACCTTAAATCAAAAGGTGCCCGTGATGACACCAAAAAAAAATACCGTTACTATAGGACTTGTTCAGACCAGTCTTTCAGATAATATTAAAAATAACATGGGAAAAACTATCCTCAAGATAAGAGAAGCAGCTACCAAAGGAGCGCAAATCATTTGCTTGCAGGAATTATACAGAACCAAGTATTTTCCAACTGACGAAAAAAAAGACGTCACCCAGTTGGCTGAAACCATACCTGGAGAAACTACGTCTGCCTTATCGAATCTGGCAAAAGAATTGAATGTGGTAATCATTGCACCCATTTTCGAAGTAGACTCAGGCAAACATTACAACACGGCGGTTGTAATTGATTCTGATGGTACGATCATTGGAAGATATCGTAAAATGCACATACCGCATGACCCGTTTTTCTACGAAAAAAGTTACTTTGATGTAGGAGATTCTGGGTATCAGATATTTAGAACACGTCATCTTTCCTTTGGTGTACTTATATGCTATGACCAGTGGTTTCCCGAAGCAGCAAGAACCTTGGCTTTGCAGGGAGCAGACCTTATCTTTTATCCTTCAGCAATAGGATATCTTGAAGGCGATACTCTATCACAAGAAGATTGGCACTATGCCTGGGAAAATATTCAACGTTCTCATGCCATAGCTAACGGCATACACGTTGCCTCAGTTAATCGAGTTGGAACAGAAGGAAAGATAAGATTTTGGGGTGCTTCGTTTGTTTGCGACGCTTTTGGAAGAATGATCAAAAGAGCAGGCGAAGAAAATGAAGAAGCGGTGGTTGCCGAATTGGACATTAGCCAGAACAAAAGAATACAAGACGGTTGGGGATTTCTTAGGAATCGACTCCCTTCAACTTATGGTTTGCTAAGTTCACGCGTTTTGAGCGAGACACCAAAGAGTTTAGGATTTTCTATGCCAGCAGAATGGGAAATGCATGATGCAACATGGCTGGCATGGCCACATGATCCAGTAACATTTCCAAAAAGAGTCAAAAAAGTCGAAGAGGCATATTTGAAAATGATCCGTGCCTTGCACAAAAATGAGATAGTCAATCTTTTTGTCACGAATTTGAAAATGAAAACGAGGGTAACAAGACTCTTGGAGCAAGAAGGAATTGATCTCAAGAGAATTAACTTGTACGTGTACAATTACGCGGATGTTTGGTTTAGAGACTATGGCCCTATTTTTGTACTAAATAAAGAAAAAAAACAGACAGCTTTTGTGCATTGGTTATTCAATGCATGGGGAGGAAAATATAAAGATCTTATAAAAGATGCTCAAATTCCTTTCATCATAAGTAACAAGTTGCAGCTAAATAATTTCAGGCCGGGTATAGTCTTAGAAGGCGGTTCTGTTGATGTTAATGGGAAAGGAACTCTTCTTACTACCGAACAATGCTTGCTGAACAATAACAGAAACCCACATCTTTCAAAAGATGAAATTGAAAAGGTTTTGATAAATTATTTTGGAATAAATCATGTTATCTGGCTAAAATCTGGTGTTGCAGGTGATGACACTGATGGTCATATTGATAATCTAGCTCGTTTTGTTAATCCAAGAACCGTTTTGTGTGCTTATGAAGAAGATGAAAATGATGAGAACAATTTCAAATTAAGAGAGAACTATGAGATACTGCTCCGATCAACAGATCAAGATGGAAAGAAACTGAAGGTCATAAAAATGCCAATGCCACCTGCTATCCGCACTAGTGTCAGAGATAAAAAAACAAGGCTTCCGGCAAGTTATCTAAACTTCTATGTTGCCAACAGAGTGATTTTAGTTCCTATCTTCAAACATAAGAACGACCGTTTAGCACTAAGGATTATACAAGACCAATTCCCAGACAGGAAGGTTATAGGAATTGATTGCACCAACATGATATATGGAATGGGGGCAATTCACTGCATTATGCAGCAACAGCCAACAGTAATTTAATAAGAAAATATTCATCTACGTAGATTTTGATTGATTTGTTTATAATGATATAAATTATTGACAAATTGTTTGGTATCCAATGCTTAACAATTTCAGAGAGAGTCTAAAACCTACCTTGCAAAAGATAGGTACTGTATTTGCCTCAACCGGCTTATCTGCAAATTTTTGGACAGCAATTGGTCTTGGATTTGCGTTTGCATCGGCAATAATCTACGCTATACACTTTGAATATTCCTTTGTAATTGGAGGGATACTACTTTTAATTTCTGGATTTTTTGACATAGTTGATGGTCAGGTTGCCCGAGTCACACAAAAGGCATCAAAAAAAGGCGCCTTTTTAGATTCTATTTTTGATAAGATTGCAGAAGTAGCAATATTTCTTGGAATATTGATTGGAGGATATTCTGATGGTTACGTAGTTCTTTTAGCAATTACACTTTCGCTTCTAGTAAGTTATACAAGAGCAAGGGCTGAATCACTTGGAATTCAACTTCAAGGTATAGGAATAGGTGAAAGAGCAGAGCGACTGTTAGTGGTTGCTATCGTGGGAATTGCTAGCTTAAAATATGCTGTAATAATTGTGGCAATAATTGCTGGAATCACACTAATTCAAAGGATAATTGTAACTGCTAAAAATATCAAAGATTGATTATCGTAGTCTGCCTGTCTTTCTTCTAGAATCAGCAGATCTAATCTTTAATATGCCAAAGTGAATTGCACAAGATATGCAATACCATTTCAAAACTGTTGGTGATGCAATGTATGCTCCTTGAGCTCTAAGCTCTTTGGCGAGAGTGTGCTCTACCAAGTTTAATCTAGATGTGACTTTCTTAGCCTTATCCCTTGGAACGGTAGCTCCGCAGTTTGTACACTGAATACGACCAGCAGATCCCTTTCCTCCCTTTTGTCGTCCACGACTTGCTCGCTTTAATGGCATATGTATCCTTTATTATGCCTCTTTATATCTTGTTTTACAGGACCTTGGCCATCAGCTTCCCTTAAGATGGATCTAGAACAACTAAAGTGGATGCCACTAAAATCCAATCAAAAAACTTCACGTGCTCATCTGTAGGTATTGATTAGCTTGATTAGATTAGACTAAAAAAAATTGACTTAATGTTACCGGATAGTATTACACAAATTTTATTTAATTTTGTTCCACGATTTTGATTGTGGAACTGTAGTTATATTAACAGATGAGACACAACCCAACCCCGTTTTTCATCTTACTACAGTTTCGCTTAATTCATAAATTACTTCCTGCAGTTAACAAGAGCATTTCCTGACTATAGAACTTTGAAGGTAAAATCAAAAAAGATTCTAAAACAATAAATCAACTAAATTATTTCATTGAATTATTTTGAGTAAAGAAATTTAGTTAAATTGTTGTTATTTTTCAGGGGTTGATAAAGTGTGATTGATGGTACTTGCCAATTCGTCAATTTTAAAAGGTTTTAGAATATACGTTGATGCTCCTGCTTGAATGCACTCTTGTATTGACTTTAGATTTCCGCTTGCAGTTATGAGAATTACCTTTGCATTTGGGTTTATTTTCATTATTTCCCTCAAGACTGACATGCCATCTTTTTTTGGCATTGCAAGATCTAATAATACTAGATCAGGCATTGTCATCATAAATTTCTCAATTGCTTCTACTCCATCAGAAGCCTCAGCAACAAGCTGATGGTTTTCAATTTCGAGTATGTCTCTTAACAACATCCTAATTTGCTCAGAATCCTCTGCTATCATTATTCGTGACATTGCAAAGTGTTTTTTTTACTTTTATATATACTGGGGTAAATATTCAAAAGTGACAACAAAATCATAGAAAAGATTTAAAAATCCCTTAGAAAATAACTGGAAACTAATAGTTCGGCAATAGTTTACTAAGAGTTACAAGAAATCGTAAGATACGCATGTAATCTAACAAATTTAGGTAGGTAGGTCATTTAATCCAGTATGCGTGGTTTGTGTCATGTTTGCCTGTCATCTAATGTTGAATTGAACATAGAAAAAGGGCAGATACTATGTATTTCATGTTTGCAGAATCAAAGATCGAAAAAAGACTAAATGTGTACGCCATCCGCAACAAGTAGATGAAGATTGGAATATTTTCACATTGTACCATTGATGAAATTTCAAGGGGGGGAAGTGTAATTGAAACTGCTGGCGGACCAGCTTGTTATTGTAGTTTGACTGCAAAGAGTTTAAAATTTGATGTAGAACTTCACACAAAGATTGGTCCTGATTTTGGATTTCGTCAGTACATGGAAAAAAACAAGGTAGTTATTCCACAAAATGCCATCTCAAAAAACCCCACGACCAGATTTTTACTTGAAATTTCTGATACAGTCAGGACTTTATATTTGAAATCAAAATGTGATCCAATAGAATATGAAAAATCAGATGCTGACGGATGTATAATAAGTCCTGTATTTGATGAGATATCTGAGGAAACACTTGATCAAGTAAAAGAAAACTCTGAATTCACATTGCTTGATCCACAAGGTTTTCTGAGAAAAATAGACGAAAATAATAAGATTTATCTTGAACGAACAAACCTTGACCTTTCGAAAATTTCTGCAATCAAAGTTGATCCTGATGAAGCCTATTCTCTTACGGGACAAAAAGAAACTAGTGCAATGCTTTCATTGCAAAAAAAGGGCGTAAAATTCATTCTGTATACAAATAAGCGAGACATTACACTTCTTGCACGAGATAGACTATACTATTTGACTATTCCAAAAATCGAAGTGGGCGATACCACCGGAATAGGTGATATTTTTTGTTCTACTTTTGCTTGCGCTTTTCTGAAAGAAAAAGATGTTTTATGGGCTATTTGTTTTGCAGTAGGATCCGCACAAGCAGCACTAGAAACAAAAGAAACTGGACTTTCAAAGATCCCCTATTATGGCGATATTGAAAAAAATGCAGCGTATTTGTATAACCAAGTGAAGTTCAAGCACATCTAGGCTTTTATGGTACAAAACCTGAAATCACATCATGCGAGTAGCCATTTTCAGCCAGGACCAAGAACGAACTGTAAAATCTGTAAAACCATCGCTTGAAAGTCATGGGATAGAATCATTTCTTTTAGACCGCAAACCACTTTCCAAAGATGTTGATTTTGTAATAGTTATGGGTGGTGACAGAGGAGTAAGGAATTATTTTCACCATGAATTGAATTCTACAGTTCCAGTATTGGGTATAAATGAATTTGAATCAAGCGGTTATCTAGCTCAAATTGATCTAAAAGAATTTCCCACCTTTCTAAATAGATTAAAAAAAGGGGATTTTACAATAGAACGTGTTACGCGCCTTGGTGTAAAAATTGACGGAAAAAGTGTTTATCCTGTATTAAATGACGTAGCAATCTTTTCATCAAAAAGCGCAACGCTTGTTGAGCATGTATTACGAATAAATGGTGAAGAAGTCTGGCATGACAGCAGTGACGGTGTTATCATAACCACACCAATTGGTTCGTCTGCGTATTCTATGTCTGCAGGCGGTCCTGCAATATTTCAGGATTCCAAAGTCTTTGGAATTGTTTCAGTAAATTCATTGGATATAACAAGAAGACCATTAATTGTATCAGATGAAAGCTTCATTGAAGTTGATGACATTTCCTCTAGTCTAAGATGCGAGGTTGTGATGGATGGAAAAGATCGCTTCAAAGTAGACAAGATTGTTACATGTACAAAATTTCCACAACCTGCAAATATCATAAGGATGAAGAAGGATTCTACAACTGTATCTGCGTTAACAAAGAAAGTAAAGCTTGCAGATGATCTTCTCAACATGCCACCAAGTTCAAAACTACTACTTAAGACGCTAGAGTATGAAGGTTCCTTAACACAAAAAGAATTGGCTGCAAAAACACTTTTACCAGATAGGACAGTAAGGCTTGCTTTGCGTCATCTGCTTGATAAAGGCTATGTCAAAAGACGAGTCTCTTTACGAGATACACGACAAAGAATCTACGAAGTTCCAAAATAATTAGGCGTGGACTGCTGCATTTACAAATGCCTCAAAAGAAGCTTCTGGAAATCCAGGTCTGCTATTAAATTCTGGATGGAATTGTACTCCAAGATAGAACCTATGAGTAGGAATCTCAAGTATTTCCATTCGTTTTTTGTCATCACTATATCCTGAAAAAACCATTCCTTTTTTGATAAACAAGTCAAGATACTTTTGATTAAATTCATATCTGTGTCTATGTCTTTTGTTAATCGCTTTTGATTTGTAAAGTTTGAACGCGAGAGTATTGTCATCAACCTTGATTTCGTTTGAACCAAGTCTTAGAGAGCCGCCTTTATTTTCAACTGACTTTTGTTCCGGCAAAAGATCTATCACTGGGTTTTCAGTGGTTGGAACAATCTCGGTAGAATTTGCATTAGATAATCCACAAACATATCGTCCAAATGCAACTGCCGCAAGCTGAAACCCAAAACATATTCCAAGATAAGGTATGTTTTTTTCTCTTGCATAGTTAGCTGTCCGTATGATTCCCTCAGAACCTCGTTCTCCAAAACCACCAGGTACTAGAATTCCTTGATATGACGAAAGCTTGTCAATGTTACCGTTTAATTCCTCAGAATCAATCCAATCGATATTTACATTTTTTCCAATTTTTGCACCAGCATGTTTGAGCGCTTGATTTACACTAACATAGCTATCTGTCAGCTTTACATATTTTCCAACCATTGCAATCTTCACAGTCTCGTTTATGTTAGCAAATGAATTTACAATTGTATTCCACTTGTCCCAGTTTGCTGACGTGTTTACTAATCCTATCTTGCCAAATTTTTTAAATATGACATCTACTATTCCCTGGTCATAAAGCATTTGCGGAACAGTCAATATTGAATCGGCATCATGACAAGAAAATACATCCTTAACAGACACGTTTGAGAAAAGAGAGATCTTCTTTTTGGCCGCCGTTTCAAGGGGATATGTGCACCTTACTGCCATCAAGTCTGGCTGGATACCAATTCTTCGAAGCTCTTGCACGCTATGCTGTGTAGGTTTTGTCTTTTGTTCGCCAACAACATCAAGAGACGGTGCAAGTGTGACATGTACAAAAATGACATTTTCTGGACCATCTTCCAATCGTATCTGCCTTAAAGCCTCTAAAAAAGGAAGACTCTCTATATCACCTACAGTTCCACCACATTCTACTACGAGAACATCCAAATCTTCAGTTTTTGCAATATTTCTAATTCTTTCCTTTATGGCATCAGTGACATGCGGTATAATTTGTACACATGCACCTAGGTATTCTCCTCTTCTTTCCGCTTCGATTACCCTTGAATATATTTGAGCAGTGGTTATGTTGTGAGATTTTGGTATGTTTTGGTTGA
>Ga0210384_10001070_pt1 | contig 38860 bp, 37 predicted proteins | sample IncBWH2MmetaG_FD_160574 | JGI IMG/M metagenome (GOLD analysis project Ga0210384, IMG submission 160574) | Forest soil microbial communities from Barre Woods Harvard Forest LTER site, Petersham, Massachusetts, United States - Inc-BW-H-2-M | ecosystem: Environmental > Terrestrial > Soil >...
TCGTCGACCGAGGAGCGGAGTTTTACGACGCTCAGCACCGCAAACTGCAAATCACCTATCTCAAACGCAAAGCCGCCCATCTTGGATTCCAAATCATCGAAGCTCCGGCAGCGTAGTTTCTGGAGAGAAGATACTGCTTACCTTCGGTGCCAACGGCAGGGATGGAGCGTTTCCCTGGGGCGGCGTGACCTCAGACCCTGCCGGTAATCTCTACGGCGCCACGTATAGTGGCGGCACTTATGGCAACGGTACGGTGTTCGAGTTGACACCCAAAGCGGGCGGCCGCTGGACGGAGAAGATTCTGCATAGCTTCAGCTACGGCAAGGGCGGCTACTCTCCCAACCCCGGTCTGATCCTCGATGCCGTCGGCAATGTCTACGGCACTACCATCGAGGGCGGCTCTCACAAACCAGCGGCCGGCACGGCGTCCGAATTGACTCCCGAAGCGGGTGGACGCTGGGCGGAAAAGGTGCTGCATAGCTTCGGCGCCGACAAGGGTGGCGGCATTCCCTCAGCTGGCATGATCTTCGACGGCGTCGGCAATCTCTATGGCACTACCGCCTTTGGCGGTGCTTACGACGAGGGGACTGTGTTCGAGTTGACGCCCAGAGCAGGCGGAGGCTGGACGGAAAAGCTGTTGCACAGCTTTGGCAAGAACACGGACGGATTCATGCCCCTGGTTAGCCTCGCGCTCGATGCCGCCGGCAATCTCTACGGCGCGACGAATGGTGGCGGCACGTATGGCTACGGTACGGTGTTCGAGTTGACGCCCAAAGCAGGCGGGGGCTGGACGGAGAAGGTGCTGCACAGCTTTGGCAACAACGCGGACGGAAGCAGCCCCTCTGGTGTGGTCCTCGATACCGCCGGCAATCTCTACGGCACTACCTCCACTGGCGGCGCTTATAACAGAGGTACAGTGTTCGAGATCACACCTTAGCGCCACTCGGCTTATCTTAACGGTAGGGATGGCAGCAATCCACCTGGCGGCATGTTCGAGGGTGCTCAAACCACAGTCAACGTCGTGAAACGGGCGATCATACTTGTTAGGTCCATTTAGTTCCAATCACCAAGTGCCCTTCGTCAGCCGGGAGAGAGTCAGGATTGCGGGCAATCTGGTAGGGATAATTCGTCGGGTTTCGTGATCTCCAAGTGAAAATCTTTTCACACTGTTTACGACCTGCCGAGACGGGTGTAGACTGGGTGCCGTTTCTTGAAGTCAAAGGAGATACCCGGATGAAACGAATCCTGGTTCTTTCACCACTTCTTTTGTCGCTGCTTACGATTCCCCACGCTAGAGCTGATAGCGCAAATAGCCAGAACGCACAGATTGCATCCAACCGTGGCCAGAAAACTTCAGCGAATCGTAATATCGTCCATAAAGCATGGTCAAGAAGGAACAATTCACTTACCTGTTCGCCAGTTCCGTGTGTGCTACCGAATGTTCTGATTACGGCAAGTCAGGCCGACAACACAATCTTGATTGCCGATCCAGCGAAACCATCTCATTTGCTAGCCGGACTTGACTCGTCTTACGGAGGCACTTGTCCATTCGGTTCAGAGAACAGCGGCAGGAGCTGGTATCTGGATCAGAACGGTCGATGTGCCGGGTCAACGCCGTCGTTGGCGTACGGCAACAAAAGCACTGCTTACCAAGTCGGATTAAATTACAACTATGGCGCTGAAATTATCGCAACTTCGGACAACGGAAACACATGGAACACTCTCATCGATGCTGTACCTCCCTTATTTTCAGGAGGTTCAGTTTCAACTCCCTGGCTGGCCGTGGACAATAGTGCCAAGAGTCCTTATGCCAACAGTTTATATGTAGCAGCCACTCAGGATTACCAAGCGCAAAGCGAGATCACAGTTTCTTACTCCCGCGACGGCGGAAATACATGGACCATGGAGATCGTCGATAAGATCCAAGTAGAGCCGAAGATCGACCATTACAGCCGGGTCGCAGTCAGTAGTGACGGCACGGTCTACGTGACTTGGCAGCGTTGCGAAATGACCGGCGCTAACGTTAATTGTGGCGGCACGAAAGCTCATATGTGGTTTTCGAAGTCGGTGGATGGAGGTAACACTTGGTCATCTCCATTCGAGATCGCAGCCGTGACTCTTGTGCCGGACAGTTGTCATTGTGCATTTTTTGGCAACCTGCCACATACTACCGATCCCGTCGCAAACCCTCCGCTCATTGCAGTGGACAACGGCAGCGGGCCAAACGCGGGAAGTCTTTATGTAGTGGTTTATAACTGGACGGAAAAGCAGATGCGAGTTGAAGTGTTCACGTCGCGGGATGGGGGAACCACGTGGGCAAAGCCAGTGCTCGTGGCTCCCACATTTAAGAATGACGAGTTTTTCCCCGGCCTATCAGTAAGCACCGCGGGAGTGGTGGGCGTGAATTGGCTAGACCGGCGCAACCATTCTCAGAACATCTTCTACCAACCGTTTGCTGCCGTCTCGAGTGACGGGGGGAAGTCATTTGGAACAAACTATCAACTGGCTAGGCCTCTTTCGAACCCGTACTACAGCTCTTACTCGATGGGGGATTACACGGGTAACGCATGGTCGGGGAAAACACTGTTTGTTACATGGCCGGATACGCGCAATGCAGTTATGCAAGATTACGTTGGCGGGCTACTTACAAAGTGAGTTTAGAATCGCGCATACAAACGCTGCGGCCTTCACCGCGAGCCGCAATGATTAAGGAGTTGCAACATGCGTAAACTTCCACTGTCGGTGGGCTTGTTGCTGACGATGCTGGTTTTCGTAACCTCCAGTGCGCTGGCGCGGGAGAAAGTTCTGTATCAGTTTCCAGGTGGGGAGCGCGGAAACGAGCCCCAATTCGGGCTAGTGTTTGACAGTAAAGGAAACGCGTACGGTACCACGTACTACGGCGGTACATATGGATGGGGCACAGTCTTCAAACTTGAACAATCAAACAATGGCTGGACGGAGCAGACTCTATATAGCTTTCTTGGCAGCAGCGACGGCTACAACCCGGTCGGAAATCTCTTGATCGATACGGCAGGTAATCTGTACGGAACCACACTGTACGGAGGCTCTGGGACTGGATGCCAGCAGGGATCCTATGGCTGCGGTGGTACGGCGTTTGCGCTGGAGCAGTCAAATGGCACATGGAAACACATTGTTCTGTACAGCTTCTGCTCGCGTGGTGGATGCAGCGATGGCTCCAGCCCGGACGGATTGACGTTTGACAAAGCAGGGAACCTCTATGGAACTACCATCGCTGGCGGCCAATTGTGTGGGAGTTATGGGTGTGGCACGGTTTATGAATTGTCCCCCTCGCACGGATCCTGGACCCAAAAGGTTCTCCATGCATTCAACGAGGGCGGTGATGGCTTTTATCCCAGTCCGGGCATCACGATAGGCCAGTCTGGCAACCTCTACGGCACAACGTGTTGTGGCGGCGGGTATGGTTACGGCATTGTGTTCATATTGAAGCCAGGCAAGCACAGGTGGCAGGAAGTTTTGGTGTACGCGTTCGACGGTTCCACCAATTACAAGAATGCAAATGGATCCTTGACCCTTGATTCTGCAGGCAATATCTTCGGCACAACCACCGGCGGTTCCAGCGGATGCAGCTACCAATGCGGAATGGTGTACAGGCTTTCGCGTTCCAACGGACAATGGATTGAAGAAACTGTATTCACCTTTGATGGAACCCACGGTGCGAGCCCCAACCCTGGGCTCATCCTCGACAGCACCGGCAATTTCTATGGCTCAACACTTTTGGGCGGCACATATAATTTCGGCGAGATCTTCGAATTGAAGCCTGGCAAGACTTGGACAATAAAATTGCTTTACGACTTTGCGGGGGAAGGCGCTGATGCAAGCCCCAATCCCGGCCTAATTTTTGGCCCTGGCGGGGATTTGTACGGCACCACCCCAGGGAGCTACAACTCCCAATACTATGGTGAGGTGTTCGAAGTCTTACAATAGTTGCCCGGATCAGCCCAAATTATCTCGTAGTTCGACCGTAAGCTCGCCCGGCCAGCGGTCGAGGAGCAATTGCAATGCACGGACTCAAAGCGCTTTCGCTGATTGGTCTCTGTATGTTTGTAATGTTTACTCCGTGGGGCCACGCGCAGAAGTTTTCCGTGCTGTATGACTTCGGATCGGGCAGCCAAGACCCAGTTCAGCCATCCTACTCGGGCATTATTGCCCAGGGCCGCGACGGTAACTTGTATAGTACTGCGCCAAGCTCCCTCGCTAACTACGATGGTGGTGTTTTCATGATCTCGCCGAGCGGTGCGTTTAAGGTGCTTTACAACTTCACTTATGGCGCATCGGGTATCAACCCATACAGCGGTCTCTTGCTTGGAACGGATGGTAATTTTTACGGCACAACCGAATCCGAAGGCATCAATAACGGGACGATATTCAAAATCACGCCGATTGGGCAGTTTAGTGTGTTGTACACCTTCACAGGCGGCAGCGACGGGGGACACCCCTATGCGCCCCCTATCCAAGCCACCGACGGGAACCTCTACGGCACAACTAGCAACGGATATTCCCAAAGCCCTTACGGTACTGTGTACAAGCTCACGCCGGAAGGCCAGCTTACGTCGCTCTACCAATTCGATCAAGCGCACGGCGCATCGCCTTATGCTCCCCTGATCCAAGGAAGCGACGGAAACTTTTACGGGGTAACGTCGGCGGGTGGAAATTTGAATTTAGGCGTTCTCTTCAAGATCAGCCCGGCTGGGAAATTGATTGTGCTCTACAATTTTGATGTTACCCACGGTTCACAGCCCTTTGGCCCTCTGGTGCAGGGAAATGACGGGAATTTCTATGGGACCACGTTTAATGGTGGAACGAACGGCTCCGGGGTTATTTTCCAGTTGAAACCAAACGGCAGGCTCAAGGTGATTCACAACTTCGAAGGAACCGGTGGAGGATTCTATCCATGTACCGGTCTGATACAAGCGAGCGACGGTAACTTCTATGGGACAACACATGGCGGGGGTCCGATGGATGCTGGAACGATATACAGCCTTACCCCGCAAGGCCAGTACACGGTCCTTCATAAGTTCGATGGAACGGACGGTAAGTTTCCCATGGTAACTTTGACCCAAAACACCAACGGCATTTTTTACGGCGATACGAAGCAAGGGGGAACGGTCTCTACCTGTAATGGGAACTGCGGCACGTTTTATAGCTTGGATATGGGCTTGCCGCCGTTTGCCAGCCTGGCGCCAGCGGCGGGCAAGGTTGGAAGAAAAATCGAATTTCTGGGTCAAGGCTTCACGGGGACGACCGCCGTTTCATTCAGTGGAGTAGCCGCCAAATTCGATGTGGTGTCCGACACCTTCCTGACGGCGGCCGTCCCCAGTGGAGCGACTACCGGCTTTGTAAGCGTTACTACACCCGGTGGCACCCTTAAGAGCAATCGCGAATTCCGGGTGACGAAATAGCGTGTCGTGGCCCGGTAGACAGGAAGTGATCGGGTCCACAGGCAACACAATCTGGTTGGCTAGGAGCAACGCAGATGAAACCCAGACCGGTCGTCAAGTTGCGTGGCGCTTTGGAACAGCGTTTAACAGCGTATGCGATGGCGGCGAGCGCATCCGGGATCGGTTTGCTGGTGTTGTCGCAACCCGCTACGGCGAGGATCGTTTACACAAAGGCGAACCAACAGCTTCAAGCGGGTACACCTCTGACACTCGATCTTAACCACGATGGCATTGTTGATTTTTTGCTTTCTTTCACGGGCATCAGCACCTACGGAGGATTTGGCGTTTCCGTGAAGGCGGCGGGGACTAATCAAGTCGCTGGGTATTGCCAACATCTTTCTCAAGGTTGCTGGGCGTCTGCGCTGCCTCCTGACCGTCGCGTAGGATCGAATCAGCGATTCGGTTTCTATGGTGACATGGTCTTCGGCGACTGTAGTTCTCATGCCAAGGACCGTTCATTTTCGTCATGTTTTGGTGTAGGGCCATGGGATAACGTCCAACACCGCTATCTGGGCCTGGAGTTTTTTATCAAAGGCAAGGTGCACTATGGCTGGGCCCGCATGAATGTCACCTTTAGTGGTAGCGCCGTTATCGCTGTTCTCACCGGGTACGCCTACGAAACGGTTCCGGACAAGCCACTGGTCACAGGCGAGACGAAGGGACCCGACGTGATCCGGCTAGAGCCCGGAAGTCTTGGTCACTTGGCCCACGGTGCTCGGTGACCCTGGAATAGGACTACCAAAAGTGAGGACCTATTTCTTCCTCAAAGAGATACGACAAGATGCGCAAACGGATTATGCTTGTAAACAAAATATGGCTGGTAACCTCCTTGATTTTCGCGCTAGTGTCAGTCGGCTTCGCCAGTGATGGGGAAAAGACACTGTTCACATTTCCCGGAGGCAGCCACGGTGACGACCCGCAAACAGGAGTGGTGTCCGATAGCGAGGGCAATCTTTACGGAACAACCTATTACGGTGGCGCCTACGGATGGGGAACAGTTTTTGAGCTTAAACATTCCAGGAAGGGCTGGACCCAGGAAGTCGTCTACAACTTCGAAGGAAGCTACGATGGATTCAATCCGACGGGAAATCTCTTGATTGATAAGGCTGGAAATCTTTACGGCACCACGTTGTACGGTGGGACTGGCACGGGATGCCAGCAGGGATCCTATGAATGCGGCGGTACCGTCTTCGAGATGACCCGGTCAGACCAAGGGTGGAAACACATTGTCCTTCACAGCTTCTGCTCCGCCAGCGGCTGTGACGACGGGGCAGGACCCTGCGCTCTTTCGTTCGATAAAACGGGAAACCTCTATGGGGCTACAGAGGCGGGAGGCGGCGGATGTCCAACCTATGGATGCGGGACTGTCTATGAGTTGAACCGCTCAAAACGTGGCTGGACCGAAAAAGTCATTCATGCGTTCCAGAATGGGGACGGCGAGGTCCCGGGTCCCGGCGGTATTACATTGGACAATGATGGGAATGTGTACGGCACTACTTACGGAGGCGGGACATACTACAGTGGCATCGTATTTGAATTGAAGCACAGAAACAACCACTGGGACGAACTGGTGCTTTATAACTTCGCGTCGGGGGAGGGCGGCGCAAACGGTGGCTTGACCCTGGATGGTGCGGATGTCATCTTCGGAACTACCGACTACGGCAACGGAGTTGGGGGCGTTTTCGAACTCCGACGTTCCCGGGGGCAGTGGAACGAAACGATTCTGTACTCTGGAGACGGTCCTAACCCCCAACTGATTCTTGATAAGACAGGCGCACTTTATGGAACCAGCCTCTTCGGTGGTTCAAACGGCTACGGTTACGCATTCCGGCTGCAACACGGGAAGCAGTGGCGGATTGATGTACTGCATAGTTTTGCGGGTGGTAGCGACGGTGCAAACCCCGCAGCCGGGTTAATTCTCGGTGCTGATGGGAATCTCTACGGCACTACCTCTTCATCTTACGATTCGCAATACGGTGGCACTGTATTCCAGATTACTCCGTGACGAATTCGATTGGTCCCAAACACTACTCCCGGTAATCGCTGTCTTGGCGTGCCAGTACGTCGAAACTATTCTTACTGTATATTTGATCTGCATTGAGCTTCTTGCGGAAGCTCCACGAGATGCGCTAGCGCCTGCGAGTGTCGTGGATGCGGGCGATAGCCTTCGCGAATGTCGGCTGCGTAAGGCATTGAGACGGAGTACTAAGCGTTAGCTACCCCGCGAACACCCACCCACCCTCCTCGCCCGGTTTCAATGCAACTCGGAGCACACCGGCCAGGAGTGCTAGGGTTCGAACCCCGTTTTTGCGCGAGGAGGAGTTGAAACCATCGGCTTGCCCCTCCGGGGGTGTTTTCGATCATGACCTGTCACTTGCGGACTCCGCCAGGGCTATTAATAAATTCCGTCTTAGCAAACAAAATGCTAGTTTCGCTCGACCCCAAGGGCATAATAAAAACGAAGCTATGGAAGATTTCGCCCAGCTGATGCAAAGGTTACTTGAAATCCAAAGTGGCGGACGACAAAGAAACCCCAAGCCTGTCGCGGAAGATCAGCGAGTGATGGATCGCTTAGAGAAACGAATTCTGGTAGGAAAGCCCCCTCAAGCGGTAGACCTCAGCCGACAGTCAGTCTGACAGCGATTTTCCAGTTCTGGCGTCAAGGGTTTCGGGCCTTCCGAAATCAGGCGATTTTTCGCTCACAATTGCCCAATGAGCGTAGTCGGGATTTTGCGACAGTTGACGAAGTCAGCGTGCCTTGTGTGCTTCGTAGAGCGCAATCAGCAGCACGGCTCCCACAACTCCGTGCGAGATGAGAACGTAAGCAAGATAATCACGGAATTTGATGTTTCCAAGGGACCCTTGGGACCAATCCCTGCCGTATAGTCCGCGTGCGACTGGAAAAGTGCCATCTCCCTTGCCCAGTAGAACAGGGACACTCCCTACGTCGGGCAACACGAAACCGCCGTTCGTCAACCACGACCTTCCGCGATGCTAAGAAAAACTTTGCCGCCACTCCATCAGGATTTTGTTCTCAGTGGCTGCGGAGTTATTGAGCCGCCATTTGCTTCTTTACTATGCAGGTGAACATGTCGCGGAATTAGCCAGGGTGGCACATCGCGGGGGGCGAAGCCACCAATCCCGTGACCCTCTAGCAGCCAATAAAAAAGAGAAATGGCCTCCAGCTGACTTGCTTCAAGGGACGTTCGCGCTGGCACGTTTTCGTCGCTGAGGCGTTCTGACCGAGGTCAACAGCATGTTTCTGCTGCGGCTGGCATTCATCAGGAATCGCCACTCGTTCTCAATCCGTGCCCTACTGCGATGTGCCTACGCCCCTGAGTTCGATGATCTGCGGGTTTGCAGATGCGTCGTCCTGAATAGTGAGATGGCCAAGCCGGAGGCCCGCTATTGTGGGACTGAAAATTATCTCGAAGGTGCAACTCTTTCCCACGCCGAGCTTCTTTGGGCAGTTGTTGGTTTGTTGGTAGTCTCCTGCGATGACCGGTTTCGAGACCGTCAGGGGAGCGCTCCCTGGATTGCTCAACCGGACTATCCGTGGCTTACTGCTGGTACCCACTTTTTGCTTCCCGAAGCGGCGCTGGTTCGGGGCCACAGCAACGTCAGGCAGGCTGGGATAAACCGTGACCGAGTTGCTGGCAAAATTGGCGATGGCAAACCCTAATGCGCCGATGCCGTTGAAGTCACCCAGGGCGATAGCGGCCGCGTTGCTGCCGACGGCGTATTCCGCATGGGGTTGCAGGGTGCCGTCGCCATTGCCGCGTAAAAACGAGACCTGGCTGGCAAAGGCGCTGGTGGCCAGCACGTCATCTTTGTGATCTCCATTGAAGTCGCCGATGGCGATGAAATCGGGCGAGTTTGACGTGGGGTAATCGACATGCGGCTGGAAGGTGCCATCACCTTTTCCGATTAAGACCGAGATGTTGTCGTTGTTGAAATTGGCCGTGGCCAGGTCCAGCTTGCCGTCTCCGTTGAAATCGCCCGCGGCGACGGAGTTGGGTTGACGCCCAGTCGGAAAATCCGTGTGTGGTCCGAACTTGCCATTGCCTTTGCCTAACAAAACAGAAACGGAATCTGAGCCTGCATTGGCAGTGACCAGGTCGAGATTCCCGTCGCCGTTGAGGTCGCGGGCAATCACGGAGACAGGAGAACTTCCGGTGACAAAGTCTGTGTGGCGCTGGAAAGATCCGTCGCCGTTGCCCAGCAAGACAGAAACGGTATTGCTGCCGGCCGCCACGGCGAGATCGAGATTGCCATCGTTGTTGAAGTCGCCAGTGGTAACAAAAATTGGCGAGCTGGCGGTGGCGAAACTCTTTCTGGGCTGGAAAGTTCCGTCGCCGTTGCCCAGCCAGACGGACACGTTATTGGCGGAGATATTGGCGGACACCAGGTCCATGTTCCCATCATGGTTGAAATCACCCGCGGCGATCGATTCCGGGCCTGCACCAGAAGCCAAGTCACGGTGGAAAGCAAAATGTCCCTTTCCTTTATTGAGTAGCACAGAGACGGAATTCGCTGCGCTGTTGGCCGTGGCCAGGTCAAGTTTGCCATCATGGTTGAAGTCGGCCGCAACCACGGAAAATGGATTTGTGCCCGTCGCGAAGTCGGCGCGCGGGCTGAAGGTACCGTCACCATTACCGAGCACGACGCTCACCGTGTTGCCGAAGCCGTTGGTGGTCACAACATCGAGTTCGCGATCGCCGTTGAAATCGTCAACGATCAAATCATCGACCGCGACGCCGGCTGCGTACTCCACGTGGTTGGGAAATGTGCCGTCCCCCTTGCCCAGCAGGACGGAAAACGAGTTAATGCCGTTATCGGCAGTCACGATGTCCGGCTTCCCGTTGTGGTCAAAGTCGGCAACGGCAATTCGGAAAGGATCGAAGCCCGTAGCGTAATCCTGGTGAGCCTGGAATGTGCCATTGCCATTGCCTAGCAATACCGACACAGAGTTGGCGGCCCCGGCGTCCACGGCCAGGTCGGGTTTGCCGTCGCCGTTCAAGTCCGCGATAGCCACAGACTCCGGACCGAGGGCCGTGGGGTAGTTCACCGCGGGCTGAAAGGTGCCGTCGCCGTTCCCCAGAAGAATCGACACGTCATTGCCAATACTCAGGGGATAGAAATTGGTGGTGACCACGTCCAGCTTGGCGTCGCCGTTCAGGTCGGCAACCGCCAGATTCAAGGGGCTGGCATCGGTGGCGTATTCCTTCTGGCTTTTTAGCGTGCCGTCGCCGTTGCCCATGAGGACCGAGATGAAGCCAGAGTTGCAAGCACTAGCGCCGCAGATTTCGTCCACAACAACAACGTCGGCTTTGCCGTCGTGGTTGAGATCACCGATCCACACGCCCCGCGGATTACTGTCCGTAGGATAGTCCACGCGCGTCTGGAAGGTGCCGTCGCCCCGGCCAAGCAGAATGGAAACTGTGTTGTCCTGCTGGTTGGTGACGGCAAGGTCGAGATGTCCGTCGTTGTTGAGGTCGCCGACCGCGATGAACCCGGGTCCGTGTCCGGTTGCGTAGGTCACCTGGGGCGCGAAGGTCCCATTGGGTCTGCCCAGCAAAATCGAGACCGTGTTGTCAACGCCGTTGGCGATGGCCAGGTCGGGCAGATGGTCTCCGTTGAAATCCCCGGAAACGACGGCCACGGGCAGCAAGCCGGTCGAGAAGTCGGCGCGATTGTAGAGGTAGGTTTGTGCCTGAGCGGTGATGGAAAACACGGCAGCAAACAAGAAGGCCAAAAATAGGTTTTGGGATATGGGATTGAACCTGGCCATAGTACTCCTTAGGTCATGAGTCTCTGAAACGCAAGCAGGACAGGCGATCCGGCTTGCCCAGTCGGGTTAACTTTATAACGGAGGCGCGGGTTAAACATCACGAAATTGAAAATCCGACGGTTCTGAGCTGTTTGATTCTTTCCGACGGGTCTTCGGCCTCTTCGCGATTCGCCTCAACCAGCGCGCGAAATTATACAGCTGGTCGAAGGGCGGCATAGCCAGTTCCTCGAACAAATCGGATTGAGGACTAGTCCCTGACGGTACACATGGTTAAACTGCCGAGCCGTCGCTTTATTCCCTATATTTACCGGTTTTTCGCCGCAGCGATTCTCAGCAGGTTTCTAACAACGGAGACGACCGGTCTTGGGAGCACTCGCAGACGGTGCGTCACTTGCAATCAGGCGAGAGCTCGAATGAAGACATCAGCTTGGACCTAGACGTGGAAAAATAATCTGGGAAGTCGCCATCTAGGAAAATCAGGCATAAAACTGATGAAATCAGGTCAGCATGACCGGACTCCGGTCACAACGAAGCATGAAAGGAGGCCCTATGCCAACTCCTTTTTTGCAATGAGTTACGGCTCTTTTCAAGGGAGGCCATTACACAAGTTGAGAACCCGGACCTCAGTTTGACTTCTTGAACGGTTTATCTCCCGGCTCCGGACCGTCCCCGAAGAGGATTGCTACCCAGCCAAGTGTCCCGCGATATGAAAGGACGTCTCCGGTATCATGGCGATGGCGAAATGCCTGGACGAGGGCAATAACAGCCACGACGATGAGAAACAACAACCACGCTGCGACCCAGACGGTATCAACCCACGGATGATGATGTTCATCAAGAGCAAGCGATCCGAGAAACAATACCCAGAACACAATGCCCGGAATCCATCGCCGGTTCCATTGTGGCCACCTCATGCCTGTGCGTCCCCAAGATTTACTACTCTGTAACGCTCTGATCTCTCGACTCCCATTATGCGCTCGACGGTCAACTGTTGCGAACAGGCCATAGCACTCAAATCCCCTTAGGGAAGGCAGATGAGTGAAATCGGGATGTTACGACAGTCGTCCAAAGATCAAAATCATTATGCAAGTTGGAAATATTGAAACTAGCGAGATGTCCAACGAGTGCAAAGTCGGTTAGGCGCCCGAAGAAGCCATTTACGGTGTAATCTCAAACACCGTACCGAGAGCCGTATTCGAGTCTCCCTCAGTCACACCGTAGAGATTCCCCGCCGAACCGAAGATTACGCCGAGGGGAAAGGCTGCCGGATGGTGGAAGAAACCATGCAATACTTTTTCCTCCCATTCGCCGTTCGAATTCGGCGCCAGCGCAAAGACGACGCCACAGCCGTTAAAGCCTTCGCAATCGGGGTTCCCGCCGTCGAGAGTTGTGCCGTAGAGATTCCCTGACTGGTCGAAGATCAGATCCCCAATGGGATTAAAACCACCCTTCCGCCCGTTAAACCGATGCAGCACGTTCTCCTTCCAGCTTCCGTCTGAGTTCGGCGTCAACTGGAAGACGGCACCAAATACGCAATCGATCGTCCCATAGAGGTTTCCTGACCCGTCAAAGGTCAGGCCCGCCGAGGGAAAGCAGTCGTCCTTCTCGTCCCCGAACTGATGCAGTACGTTCTCGGTCCAGCTTCCGTTTGAGTTGGGAGTCAATTCGAAGACCACACCTTTGTTATGAGTGCCCCCATCGGGCGTCGTACTATAGAGATCCCCAGTTCGGTCGAAGATCAGGCGGAACGAAGGAAAACCTCCGTCTTCGCCACCCGTGAAGTTGTGTAGGACGCTCTCGGTCCAAGTTCCTTCGCCACGCCGGGTCAGCTCAAAGACAGTACCCGAATCAAAAGAGCCGCCGCTGACCGTTGTGCCGTAGAGATTTCCTGACCCGTCGAAGACCAAGCCAGCTTCAACTTCCCCCCCGTCCGGGGGGACACCAAACGAATAAAGCACGCTCTCCTTCCAAGTTCCGTCCGAGTTGTGCGTCAGCTTGAAGACCGTGCCGCAGCCGCTGAGACAGATAGTGCTCCCGCCATTAAAGGTCGTACCATAGAGATTTCCCGCTTGGTCGAAGATCAGCGTACCCAGCGGAGTCTCGCCATCGCTACAGTTCGTCAGCGAACAGAAACTATACAGTACTTTCTCGGTCCAAGTTCCTTCGTGGTTCGGGGTCAGCTCGAAGACAGTACCTGAATTAAAAGAGCCGCCGCTGGCCGTTGTGCCATAGAGGTTTCCCGCCCCGTCGAAGACCAAGCCGGAGGGGGCCGATCCGTCATAACCGGTGAAGCTGTGCAGAATCTTAAATTTGCTGGCTCCCAGGGCGCCGGGGACTGACATCATAGTTACGATAAGAAACGCTGCCACGCCTAATCCCTGCGTAATGTTTCTGTAGTATTTTCCTCGCATTTGAACGACCTCGGCTGAAAATCCGGCGATGATCGATGGGGCCCGCTGGCCGATACTACTGAGAATTATGTGCCTGTGTCGAAGTCGGGTCAAGATGCCGCGACGTACAGGCTCTCAACTGGCGAAATCAGGCCCTTTCGCTCATTGAGGAGTTTTGAGCGAAATCGGGATTTTTCGCCAAACAATCGGTTTTGCAGAAATCAATTCCTTCTGAGCGCAGCATCCACAGGCGCCTCCCGCCTCCAGATCGACAGCCCTGGTGCTCCGAGCGCCAACGTACCCAGCGTAGCCGGTTCGGGAGTGAGGGTGAGGGATGCGGTTGGTTCGGCATCGTCCGGCCCTGTGGTCGCGCCTGCGATAATCGCTTTGCCGGGGACGGTCTCGTAGGCGTAGCCAGTCAACGTAACCTCCCGGAGAATGGAATTGATTGTGACATTCAGGCGTGCCCAACCGTAATGGACCTTTCCGTTAATGAGGAATTTCAGCCCCAGGTACCGATTCTTGACGCCTTTACCGCTATTCGCCCAGTCCCCCTCAAAACGGCTGTGGCCGTTCGTGCAGTTGAAGGACGCCCTGGCCATGAGGCCGTTAAAGGAAAAGTGTTGTGCGCCTCCAACACGCACTCCCGCCCGAAGCGCCAGTGGGAAAAAGTTCTTGGTGAGAAGTAGGTTTTTGCGATAAGGAGATACTATCAAATAGTTGCTCGAACACGACGAGGCGTGGTTATAGGAGCTAACGAAATAAAAATCATTGATTCCATCGTGGTTAAGATCGAGAGCAAGTTTATGGTTGATTCTGACGTGGGCTGGTGTGTAGACAATCTTCGCCTCGGCAGGCTGCACCAATGCCAGCATTCCCACCCCGGCTGCGCTCGCTGCAAGCACATACATGTTGAGTTGCCGGGTGATTGACTCGGGAAGATCGGCCGTTGTGCGTGACAGGGAAGGGGATTTCATAGATCCTCCGAACTGGTGCATTATTCATCTGCTTGGATCGAGAGTCAACCGCGCGATTTCTCAAGTGACGTTAACCGGCTGTTTGGCTCATTGAGAATTATCGGCGTGATGGCTTGCGCGCGTTCAGAGAGTGGCTCTCGCGATGGTGTGGAGGGTGTGCCCGCAGCGGCTAAAGGCGGGGCCCCTTTCCCGCGACCAACGGTGCGCCTGAAGGCATACCCTGATAGGAATCGAGGGGTTTTTCCGCCGCCTCTGGGAGCGCGGACACCCTTGGTTGGGAGTCTGCGGTTTCCCCTGCCTCAGAATGACCCTGGTCCCGATTTAGTTCGACGGTGGCCCCCGTGGACTAGTAGTTTTTGGGATTGATCGCGCTTCGGCCGATGCACCATACTGAGTTGTTTGAATGCTGGATGGGGTTGCGGGTGCGCGCGCTACCCAATCGTGCCGCCGGGTAGCACGAGGGAGCTATTCCGCGGATCTGGAAAGCAGACTAATCTGGACAAACATTTGCCATTCTCTAAGCACCCGGGTTGGTGAAGCATGTCTTTAGTCCGCATTCTCGTGGTGGATGATTGGGAGCCCTGGCGTCGTATGGTTGGTTCGACATTCCAGAGCCGGGCCGAGCTGCAAATCATCGCCGAAGCCGCCGATGGGCTGGAAGCAGTGCAGAAGGCGGAAGCCCTACAACCGGATTTGATTCTGCTGGACATCGGCCTGCCGAAGCTAAACGGAATCGAAGCGGCCCGGCGAATCGGCAAGATGGTCCCCGAATCCAGAATACTGTTTCTGACCCAGGAATCGTCTGACGATGTGGTGCGGGAAGCTCTTAGCCTGGGTGCATGGGGCTACGTGGTGAAATCCCATGCGGCAAGCGAACTACTGCCCGCTGTGTATGCCGTGGTTCACGGCCAGCAATTTGTCAGCCGGGGGTTGGCGGAGCACGAAGTCCCGGCGGCTACGGATGCGCCAGGAAATGGGTGCGAAAGCGATCAAGGCTACCGAGGGTTTGCGGCCGAGAGCTCGGACGGTATCTTCCGGGTGGAGATGGATTCTCCCATGCCGGTGGATTTGCCGGAGGAGGAGCAGATTCAGCGCATTATCCGCGACTCATACGTGGCCGACTGCAACGACTCTCAGGCCCGGATGTACGGGCTCAACTCGGCGCAGGACTTGATCGGCAAACGCATGACGGATATGGTCGTGCCTGATGATCCCAAGAATATCGAACTGACGCGGGCCTTCATTCGCTCGGGCTACCGGGTGTTGCAGAGGAAGTCGTACGAGCTGGACGCCCATGGGAATCAGAAGGTGTTCCTGAACAGCATGACCGGGGTAGTGGTGGACGGCAAGCTGGTGCTGACCTGGGGCGTGCAGTCGGACATTACCGAACAAGCATGAGTCGGCGCTAGGGGATAGCAGTCTTCGTGAGATTCCGCAATTCGTCCTTGGGGAGGGTGAATTCGGTATACCCGCAATCCAGACAGACCGCGAGTTTTGGGAACGCGCAGACGCACGGCTGGTCGATGTCTTTCAGGCCAGGATGATGAAGATTAATTTCCGCTCCAAACTCCGCTTGCTTGTTCGACCCGCACGACTTACAAGCCATAACCGCCTTTCGATGATCCTCTACTCTAAAGCTTCGGTGGCACTCGCCACGGTTAATTTTGGATGAAAAGCTGGAGCCGGGGCTGATTTTCGCGAGCTTCCTGCGGTCCAATCCCACAAGCGATACACAGGCTGTTTCCTATAATGTGCATCGGGTTGCACCTGGGGCGGGTGGGTCCGGTCTGGGGAATCAGGCTAAGTGGCGGTTTTCTAGCAGGTTGGGAAGACTGGCGGCGATGGTGTTCAAGCTGCATTTCCCCGGATGCCCGCTGCCTTGGGGCGCAGATCGGGGTATCCATTGTTAAGCTGGACGCAAGACATCGCCGCCACAATTCCGGGCCCGTTGCCCGGACCGAAGCCCAAACGTAAGCACTCGCTGCTCCCGGTTCTGATCGTTCTGTTTCTGATTTCGTACGGGTTGATGTCCCTGTTGGCGGTGGAACAGGATCGGACGATTGCTTCGCAACGTTGGCTGATCCAGTCTCTGCTCAGCGACAGTACGGAACTGAGCAATCTTAAAGGTAAGATGATTCAAAAGCAGTATGCCGAAGCCCAGGCCCAGGCTAAAGCAGGCTCACGCTCCCAGGCGCAAACTCCGTTGACCCAGACTCCGTCGACCCAGGCTCCTTTGACCCAGTCTCCGCTAACCCAGGCTCCGCTGAATCAGGACACACCGCGAGGCAACGCCCAGAGCAGCCACAATGCAGGGAAATCCCGGAAGGCGATGCCACAGAAACCGCCGCTGGGGATTTCGGACATTGTGGACGGACGCAGGATCGTGAAGACGATCTGAAATTCAGGGCCAGGTGAAGTGCGATGAGAACCCTGGCAACATTACTCCTCGCTTTGTCCCTGCCTGGCTCCAGGCTGGCAGCGCCTTTGCACCCACCGGTTGATCATGCTGTAACTCGCCAGGCGCGCGAGAATGCCGGTGTCTGGTACATGGCGGAAAGCGGTCATGCCGTGTTCTGCTATGGTCCAGTCATGGTGGTGAAGCAACCGGATGGCGGTCTGCAGCGCGTGGCGACCTTCTGCCGGGGTGACCGGATGATTGTGCCGTTGAAGGACTGAAGTTCCTGCTGGGGTCCAAGTCGTTCCCTAGGATCTCAAACACAAGATCTCGACCACAAAGGACACGAAGGTCCACGAAGGTGAACCTGCGGGTTCGTGCGCATTACTTCGCGTCCTCACGAATTTAGCTCTGCGTCCTGTACATTGGTTTCATGGCCAAGTTCGAGAAGCACATCTTCGTATGCGGGAACCAGCGGCCGGCGGGGCATCCGCGCGGGTGCTGTGATCCGGCGGCGAAAGCGGAGTTGCAGAAGCTGTTCAAGCAAAAGCTGGCGGAGCGCGGATTGAAGGGCAAAGTACGGGCGAATCAATCCGGATGCCTGGATCAGTGCGAGCATGGTCCGAACCTCGTGGTCTATCCGGAAGCAGTTTGGTATGGCGGGGTGACGCTGGCCGATGTGGATGAAATCATCGACTCTCACATTGTGGGCGGGAAACCGGTGGAGCGGCTGCGGATGAGAGAGTCGTGTATCAATACTCAGAGTTGCGAGCATAAGCCGCGTGCGGTTTGAGTATTGAGAACAGTTGGTTCTCGTCAGTTCTCAGTTCCTGGTTCCTGGTTCTCAGTTGCGGGTGAGTTCTCCTTCTTTTTTGCCGGTGATGGTGACGAAACGAATTACGCCTTCGCTGTCCTCGAAGACCAGGCCGGTTCCCTCGGAGTTCACGACTGCCGTTACCAGGCGACCGTAGGATTTGGGGATGCCGCCGTGGGTCGGAGTCTGGTCGTAACGCGCCAGCTCTCCCTCTTTCATGCCGGTGATGCTGACGAAGCGGATGACGCCTTCGGCGTCCTCAAAAACCAGGCCGGTTCCGATGGAATCCGCGATCGCAGTAACCAGACGACCATAGGACTTCGGAACGCTGCCCTGGGTGGGCGGACCGGCATAGGCGACGGTTGGGTTCTTACTTCCAGCCAGGTATCCCGCGACAAATAAGAGCGCGGTACACAGGACAAACAGAATCCTCTTTTGCATCGGCTTACACCTCACCGCTTATTTTGGAAGGACCAGAATTTTGTGCATCATGCCAAGATCCTCGTGCAGCAGGATATGACAATGAAACACAAAGGTTCCGGCGATGGTAGGGTCGCGGAAGTCCATGCGCATCTTCACGCTGTGGTAAGGGTGGCCCGGGCCTTCCCAGAAGGGAATCTCAATGGTGTCACGCAGGTCCTGATCCTTGACCGGCTTTCCGTCCACTTCTGTTACCAGAAAATGGATCTGGTGCATGTGAAATGCATGGGTCTCAAGGGCGCGGTTTTCGACGATCCAGTCTTCCACGGCTCCAACATGAGTCGTGATGACGGGTTTCTCGTTGGCTTCGAAAACCTTTTGTTTTTGTCCGTCGACCGTGATGTAGAACTGGATGGGTCCGTTGGTTCCGCCGAATTCCTCGGAGAAGTAGAGTTTGCGCAGCGCGGTTGGCTTCTGTTTGCTTAACCCAGTGAACTTAATGCTGCTCATCGGCATGCGAACCGGGGGTTGTGTTGCCTCTCGCGTTTCTTCGGCGCCGCTGGTAACTTCGATCTTCGCCAGTTCCTGTGGGAGATCGGGGTTGCCGGTCGGACCAGTGGAATACATATTCGAATTGAAAGTCGCAACGTTGCTCTGGGCTGGACCCTTCACGATAAACTCCGCGCGCCCGGCGGGAGGGACCAAAATCGTGTCTACGAATCTGGGCTTGGCCAGGGGATAGCCGTCGAGAGCGATCAATTCCAGCATCTGCGGCTTGCCATTGAATTGCACCTGCAATGGCATGAAGTCCTGGATGGTTGCATTGGCGACCCGCCAGAACTGTTTTTCGTTGGGCTTCATCTGGATGATGGGATCCGGGAAGGTGGGGCCGGCGGCGAGTTGGTAGTTAATGGTCAGTTGGTAGGGTCCGGGCACCCAGGGAACCAGGTACTGCTGGCGGATGACGAATACGCGCTCTTTGAGGCCGGCCACTTCGGGGCGTATCTTGTCCATGCCCTCGACTACCAGCGCCCCGGCGGCGCCGCCATTGACCTGAAACTCGGTAAACCCGTGTACATGCGGATGGTACCAATAGAGCCCGGGGGGCTCGTTCTTCGGGATCTGTATGTCAAACCTGAAGGCCGGTGTGCCAGGCTGAATCAAGGTTGTGAGCACATCGTCCTGATGGCAGATGGGCGGAACATTCAGGCCGTGGAAGTGAACGTTGGTGGAAGACAAGGTCGGTGGTCCGGTGTCTCTGCAAGTCGGCAAACCGGACATATCCATCCCGTTCATGCCTGACGAGTCATCGTCACTCTCGATGCGGTCTTTGACATCCAGGATTAGACGATCGCCCTGGTTGAGGCGTAGCGTCGGGGCCTCCACCTCTTGTTTGCCATTCTGGTAGTTCATACAATAGTGATTGTATCCGCCGGTATCGACGGAGTGCCGCATAGTCAATTCGGCGTTCAGCACACCATTCATACTGATAATACTCAGGGCATCCTGGACTACAGTGCCGTCGTTGGGACGCGGGGGACACTGCGCCTCTGACTTCAGGAAAGAAGATCCGCACATCAGGATGACGAACAAGTATCTGGACGCAGAGCGCATATTGAACTCCTTATACCTATATCTTTAATCTCTCAATCTCTCAAAAAGGTTAAGACAACCTACCGCAGTTTAGAAAGGCCGGGGTGGAAAAGCCCCGATTGACAGCAACCCCGGACTGTTTGGGTCGGCGACGGGCGAGCCGGAAGATTCGGTCAGCGTGCATTTCCCGCCAGCCGATGTCACGTTAAGGATACCGATGGAGGAGGGCGCGCCGTATTCGGCAACGTACAGCTTGCCTCCAGTCCCGGTGGTTTTCTGCAGGGCCAACGATGCGAGATAGGACCATTTGCTCACAAAGCCCTTGAGGCTATGCGAGACGCAACCTTTCGAAAGTTTGCCGGTGCTTTTGTCAAAGAAAGCGGCCGTGATCGAGCCTTCTTGATTATTGCTGATGTAGAGGAGGCTCTCGTCCGGACTCAAAAGAATGTTGCTGGAATTGAGATTCCTCCCCAAGCGATAGACCACGGTCGGAGTCAATTTGCCCGAGGAAATATCGGAGACTTCCACTACGGTGAATGGGGAGGTATCGCCGAAGATGGCGTAGTGCCCGTCCTGAGTGATGTCTACGCCGGTGGGATAAGTATTGCCGCCGCGGGAGCCGGTGGAATTCTGTTCATCGCCATTCGAGACCGGCATGCCCGCGGAAATGTTGAAGGATTCTATGGAGCGATCGCCGTAGGTGACGACCATGATGTTGCCATGGATCGCCATTCCATCGACGACGCCGCCATGGAGGCCAGCAACGGTCGTATCGCCGACGAATGTGAGGCCGCAGCCGGGCAGCACCTGGAAGGTTCCTATGTTGCTCGAGTCAGTGAAGCTGGCATAGAGGTATTGAGCGTTCATGGCCAACCCGACGCCATTGGAGGCGCCCGTGTCCTTCAGGGAACCAACCGCGTGGCCGCCAATTTTCAAAGTCTTGACCGAGATTCCCTCGATCTCGCCGCTCTGGGCGACGGAAATGTAGGCGCACTCTTGATTCCCACTGTTGAGAACGTTCACCCGATTGGCTGCAAAGTAGCCGCCTGCAATGCCGCCCTCGCCGGTCAACACTTTCGCTTTCTTGGTCAGCAGACCGTCCGCCGCCACGGTGTAGAAGGTGACGCTGGTAGCGAGGGCGGGCGGCACGTCGTCATTGGTAATGACGTAGTGGGGTTTGCCCGCACCAAGAGCAAAGGAGCTGGCGAGACAGACCGCGACCAGGCCGGCGGCCACATGCGACAACCAAGATTTCAGGGATATCCTCATAGTCTTCCTTCAAGGGCAGAATGAAACCAAACAAGCTAACCACGAGTCAGGCAGCAGTTCAACAGCAAATGAAGGGTCTCACCGCTTAACAACTCGTACAGTTGAAAAAAATTGCGGAATAGTGGAAAACTGGTCTCCCGTTTCCCTTCAATCGGCCGTTTGGGCGCTCAAGACTCGCTGACAGATGCAAACCAGCGTCCACACCATACATGCAAGAGCGAACTACTACACTACCTAGTTTTGCTTTTTTAATCGAAGGGCTCCGGGCTCTTCCCACAGTGTTGTCTCCGGTGGAGCGAGCTTTTCCTGCCTGCAGGGCTGCGCTCGGGAGTTTCCCTTCCCGAAGGTCGTTCGAGATCAATAAAGTGAAAACCTTAAATCGCGGAGTTCACGGAGAAAGGACCGCAGAGTGCGCGGGGCGCTCCGGTGGCATCTGCGAGTTTGATGGAATTGAGGGACGGCATCCCGAAGTTGAGGATTGTCATCGCTCCCGCTCCTGTGCTACGGTAGTGGAAAGTTCACGCCTTCGAAATCCACAATCACAGTCGCGCCGGGTGGTGGCCCGCGTAGAAAAAAGCGTGTCGAACAGGTGGTGCTATGGCTATGAAAGATGCGGTTGATTCCGTGCAGGATGAACGCATGATGGAAGCGGAAGGTTTTGCCAACCGGAAGCTGATCCGGCCTTCGCTGAACCGCACCGACCACAACCATTCGTCGTCGCCCGTGGGCGAGCGACGGGATCGCCCGGAGCGCTCGAGCGATCGCCACGACCGCAATGGCGGTGGGGGCCGCAAGGCGGCGCCCCCGGAGCAGACCAACGCGGAGAATTTCTATTACCAGAAGCAGATGCAGGCGAGAACGCCGATGGTGATCGTGCTGCGCGATGGTGAAGAAATCCACGGCGTCATCGAGTGGTACGACAAGAGCTGCCTCAAGATCACCTGCAACGGCGGACCCAACCTGATGATTTACAAACCCTCGATCAAGTACATGTACAAGGAAGGCGAGAACGCGAGGAAGTAGTTTGTGGAGTTTCGGGATGCTCGACTGCAGATCAAGATCGAGGAGCACAGAGGACACGAAGTAGAGGGGAAAGGTACTCCGGCTTTGCGCTAATCTGTGGCCATCACTTAACTGGAAAGATAACCTCCCGTTGACAATCTATCGTATGTCCCTTAGCATCAATCACTTGGTGCAACTTAATGACTCCATCGCTTGGGGGAGCCGCCTGTGATCAAGCTCGATATCATCAACGAAGTGGTCAACAAGACCGGAATTACTAAGACCAAGGCCGAACTGGCCGTGGAAACAGTTTTTGGCAGCATGAAGCGGTCGCTCGCCAAAGGCGATCGCATTGAGCTGCGCGGGTTTGGGGTGTTCAACGTCAGGCCGCGCAAAACCGGCATCGGGCGTAATCCGCGGACGGGGGCCGAGGTTTCTATTCCGCCGGGAAAAGCGGTGCGCTTCAAACCAGGCAAGGAATTGCAAGCCATCGACTGAAAGTCGTTTTCTCGCGTACGATGGAGACACGGGCGTTCCCGCCCGCACTTGCTCTAATCCGGACAGCACGGAATCCTGATGCCTGAATTCCTTCCCCCAGTTTCTTCTTCGACTACCGATTATTACCGTCCCGTCGAAGTGTTTGTGGTGCGGCCTCCGAAGCAGCGTTACTGGTTGCACATCGTGCTGCTGCTGGCGACCGTCTTCACTACGCTTGTGGTGGGGGCGCGCATGGAGTTTAACTTCCAGCACGGTCAGCCAGCTTTTTCGTTGAATGATGACGAGTTGCCTTTTTTCCCGTTACGCTGGATGCTGGCGGAGCCGTTGCGGCTGCTGCTGGGAGTGCCGTTCGCGTCAACGCTGATGCTGATTCTTCTGGCGCACGAGATGGGACATTATCTCTGCTGCCGCTACTACGGCGTGAATGCGACTTTGCCGTTCTTCATCCCTGCGCCGACATTGATTGGTACGCTGGGGGCGTTCATTCGTATTCGTTCTCCGATTCGATCCCGCGCGGCGCTGTTTGATATCGGGATTGCTGGACCGATCGCTGGATTCGCGGTGGCTGTGACAGTGCTGATGTTCGCCATGCCGCTCTCTAAGGCGATGCCGCCGGCCATGGCTGGCCCCGACATTCAACTGGGATATCCGCTGATATTTCGATTGGTCTGGTACGTTCTTCCCCTTGGGAAGCTCAAGGCCGGCTCGCCGGCTTTGCATTCGATTTATTTTCATCCCACTGCGATCGCGGCTTGGGTGGGGATGTTCGCCACGGCTCTCAATCTTTTGCCCGGCGGACAACTCGACGGCGGACACATCGTTTTCTCGCTGGCTCCGCAAGCGCACAAAACGGTTTCGCGCTTGACGATTCTTGCGCTCATTCCTATGGCGCTTTATTTCTGGGCTGGGTGGCTGATCTGGGCGATTCTGCTGAGGATCAGCGGCATGCGACATCCGATGGTGGCGGAGTGGCCGGGAGTGACGGGTGTCCGGCGATGGCTTGCGGGATTCGGTCTGGTCATGCTGATTCTTACTTTGGCGCCGGCGCCTTTCGCTCATAGCTCCTTGGTGCAGGTTTTTCGCGAGTTGCGGGGACAGTAGGCCGAGCGTTTTTGCCTCCGCCTGCGAGGGCAGGATGCTGGCGCTACTAATCTTTAATCCCTGCGAATAGGTCTGTTTCCTGTTCAATCAATCCGGGAGTCAACCTCGCGACGAGATGGAACATCTCCTGGCGTCCGCGCTGGCGAACCTGGGATTCCCACCGAGGCCACAGCGGCGACTGGCTGGTGTGCGCCTTGAAGGCGGCGATTTTAGCTTCGAGGTAGTCGCCGATTTCGATGATCGCGGTTGCTGGCGGGAGCGTGATGGGCTGGCGGTCGGGCAGGGTGAAGTTCGCGGTGCCGTAGTAGAGTTTCTGGGCCCGGTGCGGTGTTATGTTTCCCGCGATCTGGTCAGGGTAGCGATTGTTTCGTCCCGCCCAGTGAAAGGCCAGTGTGGCGAAAACCGAAGCCATCGAATGATCGGTGTGGCCGGTGACGGATCCGTCCGGGCCGAAGGTAAGCACTACGTGAGGACGGAACTGGCGAATGTGGAGGGTCAAGTCGCAAACGACTTTGTAAAGATCCTGGCGGTGGAGCTGGCCGTCGGGATAATCCAGCACGATCCCCTGCGAGACTTTCAGAATTTCACAGGCAGCGGCAAACTCTTTTCGCCGCACGGCGGCTAATTCCTGGTCGCTGGCGGCACCGCCACGGTGGCTGGCAGCTTGTCCAGGAGTGAGGCAGACTACGCAGGTCTCGATGCCACGATCGTGGTAAAGGCGCAGCGAGCCACCGAAGCCTCCAGCCTCGTCGTCAGGATGGGCGGTAATGCATATCAGGCGGAACATGGGCTCATTGTAACTTGAGCGTTAGTGCTCAGTTGAAATGGGGAGTTGCAAGATCTTGCACTCCTGCTCGCGACTTTAGCTCATTGGTTCAAAAGTAGTGCTTCAATCTGAGGTCATTCCGAAATAGAATAGGTCGCGACCGAGCACGGGCTTGGACGCCCGCGCCTACATTGGAGAAGCCAGTGCACGTTCTTGTCACTACCGATACGTTGAGCGGCGTGTGGACTTACACCCAAGAACTGGTAACTGGCCTGGTGAGTCGCGGCGTACGAGTGACGCTGGTCAGCCTTGGCGATATTCCGCTGCCGCAGCAAACTTCGTGGATGGACGAGCTGCCGGGTCTGGAATACCGTCCCACGGCGTTTCGCCTGGACTGGATGCACGAGGCGGAACAGGAGCTGAAGGATTCTTCCGCATATCTCACCGCGCTGGTCAAGGAACTCAAGCCCGACCTTCTGCACCTGAATCAATTGTGTTATGGAAACCTGCCAGTCGAGACTCCGTGCGTGGTAGTGGCTCACGGAGATTTAATCAGCTGGTGGAAAGAAGTACACGGCCACGAACCGAGGGAGTCGCGCTGGATGCGCTGGTACCGGGAAGCGGTCACGCGAGGACTCACCCACGCCAGTGCGGTGGTCGCGCCTTCGGTGTGGATGCTGGATGTGCTTCGCACCTGCTACGCACGCCCCAAGCGGGATGCAGTCATCTACAACGGGCGCAATCCGGTCTCGTTCAATCCTTATGTAAGCAAGGACGATTCGGTGCTCGCGGTAGGACGCTTGTGCGATGCGGGCAAGCAAGTTGGCCTGTTGACCCAACACACCCACCCGCTGCCGGTTTGCATTGTGGGATCGGAGGCGGCGGTCGCCGATCCCGAGATTCCGATCCGCACCGATGTGAAACTCGCGATCAACCAGATCTCTGTGGCGCTGAAAGGACCGCAGACGCCGGCTCAACTTCGCACGCTCTACAGCCGCGCTTCGATGTACGCAGCCACATCGCGATATGAGGCTTTTGGAATGGCGCCGCTCGAAGCCGCGTTCTCCCGCTGCGCCATCATTGCCAACGACATTCCCAGCTTTCGCGAAATCTGGGGCGATGCCGCAATCTATTTTCAAGCCAACGACGCGGAGAGCCTGGCGGATGTGATTCGACGATTGCATGAGCATCGCGATTTGTGCCGCGGCTATGCAACCAGAGCCTATCAGCGTGCGCGCGAGTGCTTCACTGCCAAGCGCATGATCGACGAATATGTGAGGCTTTACCACAGCTTAATTGGAGCGAGGTTGGCAGTAGCGTAAAGAGCTTTTGGCTTTTGGCTTTTTGCCGCAATTCACTAACGCCCTCCTGCGTTGTCATTCCGAGGGAGCTTTATCCCCGAGGAATCTGCTTCTTCCCGTTAGCGCTGGAAGCCTGTGGATCAAAGCTGTTATCTTCATAACTCAGACTCATATCAATCGGAGGCCTCGTGGCTACAGTCAAAATTACGGTTCGACCGAACGGTCCTTATCGCGTAGAAGCGCCTGAAGGTTCGATCGAACTGGTGGACGTCAACGGTACGCATTACGACTTGACCGGGAAACCGGCGTTTTCCCTTTGCCGGTGCGGAGGGTCCGTCAACAAGCCGTTTTGCGATGGAACTCACAGCAAGATCGGATTCCAGGGTGCAGAGCTGGCGGTGAAAAAGGCGGATAGCCCGAGCTGAACCACGCGAGAATCAAGAGCGTCCGTTACGGATTGAAGTGAAAAACGAGCTTGGCCTTGGTTCGGGTTTCAAGCGGCGCGTATTTCCATTGCTTCACTGCCTTGATGGCGGCTTCGGCGAGAATCGGGTTACCGCCGGCTACCGTGGCGTCTTCAACGATACCGCTGGGCGAGATGGTTGCATCCACGCGGACCATGCCGCCGATGCGGATCTTTTTCAAGTCTGCGGGATATTCCGGTTCGACCCGGTAGATGAGTTTTCTCGGGTTATTTTCTGTCTGAGCGTGTAAGGACGGCGCCATTGGCGTTAGCACGAAAAGACTAACGAGCAGCATGAAGCAAAGCGCTTCTCTCGGACGGAGGAAGCGTGCGGATTCTCGAGATGGATTTGTCTTGTGCACAGAGCTCTCATGGAAAACGGGGAAACCCAGGCCAAGGCTCGGGAGTATTCACATTAGAGGAGCGCTGACTGGCGCACAAGATTACCGAGGTAAGTGGCGGCTTGCTGCGAAAAACTTGGACTAGTGAATCGTCTTAGTCTTGCGTGACATGTAATCCATCAGCAAATATTGCCCGAGCGTGTACGGCGTGGTGAAGTAGGCTTTGCCGCGGCACATTTCTGTTACCTTCTGGACGAACTGCACCAGACCGTAATCCGACGCCAGCATGAACGTATTGATCATGACGCCGGCGCGTTTGCACTTGGAAACTTCCTCCAGAGTCTGGCTCACGACTAGCGGGTCGAGGCCGAAGGCGTTCTTGTAAATACGCCCGTCTTCGAGCGTCAGCGCGGATGGCTTACCGTCGGTGATCATCACAATCTGCTTCATGTCTTTGCGCTGGCGCTGCAGAATGCGTTGCGCCAGGCGCAGGCCCTCGCGTGTGTTCGTGTAGTACGGACCTACTTTCACGCGCGCCAGTTGTGAGAGCGGCACTTCCTCTGCGGAGTCGTGGAACAGGATCAACGACAAGGAATCGCCCGGATATTGAGTCCGGATCAGATGCGAGAGCGCCATTGCTACTTTCTTTGCCGGGGTGAAGCGATCTTCTCCGTAAAGAATCATCGAGTGCGAGCAGTCGAGCATGAGCACGGTCGCACATGAAGACTGATACTCGCACTGGTGAACCTGCAGGTCAGAATATTCGATGTTCAGCGGGAGCTTCATGCCTTCGCGCTGGATGGCGCTGGAGAGCGTTGCCGTGATGTCGAGGTTGAGCGTGTCTCCGAATTCATAATGCCGCGATGCGCCGCTGGCTTCGATGCCCGTAGCCAGATCGCGGGTGTCGTGGCGTCCGAAGCTCGACTTTCCCAGCGACCCCATCAGATCGCGGAGCGTCTTGAAGCCAAGAAAGTCCAGGCTCTTGTCGGTGATTTCGAACTTCACTTGCTGCTGCGCGTCGCCCACCTGCCCGCCCACACTCGATCGCCGCGAAGGGTCGTGGGGTTGGGCTTCATCAATGCTGATGTAATCCTCTTGCTGCATGCGCTGGATCAGCTGATCGATGAGCTCGTCGAGCGTTCCTTCCATCTGCATCTGCTGCAGTTGCTGGCGCATTTGCTCGTCGAGCAAATCGCTGTCGAGCAATGCCTGCTCGATTGCGCGGCGCAGGTCATCGAGCGTTTGCTCGCCATCTCCAAAATCGTCATAAAGGTAGTTTTGGAATCCGCTCTGCAGCAGGTAATCGGAGAGTGCGCTGAGCAGGTCTTCCATGCTCATTTCGCCGGCCGGGTCGGGGACGTATTTGCTGTAACGGATGCGTTTCATAAAAACGGTCGCTGTTCGTTCGTCGTTGATCGTTGGCAGTGCAACAGCAGATTCCCCGCTTCGCTCGGAATGACAATCCTTCGTTTCGATCTCTCGACAACGACCAACGACTAGTTAAAAGGTCTTCTGCCGCGGAACGGCGGATCTTCGCGCTCGAAGGGTTTTTCTGCAACTTTTTGCGGTTTTTCCCCGGCGCTGAACAAACGCTCCTCGTTTCGTCCAATGCGTTTATGCGCGTGGAGTCCTTCAAGCACAAACTCTGCCGCCGAGACTTGCGACTCCGGGGTCTCCTTCGGTCCCACGTTCAGCTTGACCAACTTCTCCATCAAGCCCTGAATACCACGGAGCGCTTGCAGGGCCTCACCTGCGCCAGCTGTGTCCGCCAGTTGAATCTCGCCGCCCAAGTCGAACCACTGCACGACCTGGTTCATGTCCGTGCCTTTGAAGTATCCGTCGTAGGTTTTGGCGATGGCGGTTCGTATCAATTCTCGACCAACGTGGTCGGCGCCTTTCATCTCGCCTTCGTATTCGAGTTCGAGTTTGCCGGTGATGGCAGGCATGGCCGCATAGACATCGCCGATGCGCGGTACCACCAGCTTTTCGTCATGCCGAATGGCGCGGCGTTCGGCGTTCGAGATGACGTTTTCCATGCACGAAATGGGCAGCCGCTGGCTTACTCCAGAGCGCTTGTCGACCTTCTTGTCCTCGCGCGCGGCAAAGGCAATTCGCTCGATAACCTCTTGAACATATTTCGGGATGTGCAGCTTGTATCCGTCGCGCTTGGTCCAGGCTTCTTGGGTGGTGATGGCGATGCCCTCTTCGATGGAAGCAGGGTAGTGGGTACGAACTTCGGAGCCAATGCGGTCCTTCAGCGGAGTAATAATTTTGCCGCGAGCGGTGTAGTCCTCGGGATTGGCACTGAACACCAGCGCGACATCGAGGGGCAGGCGAATGGGATAGCCCTTAATCTGCACATCGCCTTCCTGCATGATGTTGAACAGGCCGACCTGGATTTTGCCCGCAAGGTCGGGCAGTTCGTTAATGGCGAAGATGCCGCGATTGGCGCGCGGCAACAATCCATAGTGAACGGTCATTTCACTGCCCAGTTCGTGGCCGCCGCGTGCCGCCTTGATGGGATCGATGTCGCCGATCAGGTCGGCAATGGTCACATCGGGCGTGGCCAGCTTTTCCACGTAACGCTGCTCCTGCGTGAGATATGCGATGGGCGTGTCGTCGCCGTGCCTGGCCACCTCGTCGCGGCAGCGGCGGCAGATGGGCGAATAGGGATTGTCGTGAATCTCGCAGCCAGCGATGTAGGGCGTCTCTGCGTCGAGCAACGTGGTTAGAGCGCGCAGGATGCGGCTCTTGGCCTGTCCGCGAAGTCCCAGCAGAATAAAATTATGGCGCGAAAGAACGGCATTGATGATCTGCGGCACTACGGTATCGTCGTAGCCGACGATTCCCGAAAATATCGGCCCGCCGAGGCGAAGCTTCGCCATCAAGTTGTCGCGCAGTTCGTCCTTCACGCGCCGGCTTCGCAATTGTGCTTCGGAAAATGGACTGTGGCGCAACTCGCCGAGCGTCCGAGGAAGACTCATGATAAAAAAACCCCCAGGGAAACAGCTTATGGCCCGATTATACGCTCGTCTCGAATCCTATCCGGCGTGCCCATTGCCGCCGGCTTTGCGGCGTACGTGCACGGTGCGGCGCATTGCCGGCAGGATGGTTTCGAAGAACGAAATGATGGCTTGCAATCGCTCGGATTCCGATTTCATCCCCAGCAAGGTTTGTTTGAACTCGAGGTCAAGAGGAAGCGAACCCGCGAGGTGAAACGAGAGTTCTTGTTCGTCAATTTCCGAAGACTTCTCCGGCTGCGCTCCCGCCAGAGTCATGATTTCACCGTGGAGTTTGACGGCCTGGGCTATTTGTTCTGGCGAGGCGACGTGCGGTTCGTCGTGCAGGTAGAGCACCTCGGCCTGCAAAAATGAGCGCTCATGGTTCAGTTCCATGACTTCAAAGCGTGCCCGGCCTTCGGTGACGATGTCCATGCGCCCGTCGGGATATTTCTTAGTGACGGTAAGGATTTCCGCGGTGCAACCGATCTCGGCGAGTTCCTGATCCTTGCCTCGCACCACGCCGAAGTGCTGGTCGCGGTCGAGGCATTCGGAAATCATCTCCCGGTAGCGCGGTTCGAAAATGTGCAGCGGCAAGGGTGTTCCCGGGAGCAGAACGAGGTCCAGGGGAAAGAGCGGCAGCAGTGTGCTCAAGAACAGCCTCCGAGATTCTTTGCGGCGCGAATTGTAGGATTGTACGACAGAGTTTGACGCTACTCCGCTTGACTTGAGAGCTCGGGGAGAATAGAAGCACGAGATGGGATCGAGCCAAATGCAACTCTCCGGAAAAATCGTTGTGGTGACCGGCGCCTCCATGGGAATCGGTGAGGCAATTGCCAGGATCTTTGCCAACGAGGGCGCGAGCATCGTGCTGCTCTCGCGTGATGCCGAACGCGCGGAAGCCGCACGCGGGCGGGTCGGCCACAGCGAGCGCACGTTGGGGCTCGCTTGCGATGTACGCAATCGCGAGGAGATCGATCGTGTGGTTGGGCTCACCCTCCATCATTTCCAACGCATCGATGTGTGGATCAATAACGCCGGTCACGGAATATTGGATTCGGTCGCGAAGGTGGACATGGCTGCTTGCCGCGAGACGTTTGAAACCAATTTCTTTGGGGCGGTCGAAGCCATGCAGGCGGTAATTCCGGTGATGAAGCAGCAAGGCTCGGGAACGATCATCAATGTCTCGAGCGTTGCCGGGCATATTCCAATACCGTTTCATGCGGTTTACAGTGCCACCAAGTTTGCTATGAATGCGATCGGCAAGGGGGCGCGGATCGAGCTCAGGAGTTCGGGAATCAATGTGATGACCGTGTGTCCCGGCTACGTGCGCACGGATTTTGGCGCCAATGCGGTCAAAGGCAAAGAAGCAAAACAAGTGCGGCCTACTGCGGTCCGAGGGATTGCCGCCGAACGCGTTGCCAGGGCTTTGCTGCGAGGGTATTTGAAGCAAAAGCGCGAAGTGGTTGTGCCCTGGAGCATGCATCCCGTGATCAAGCTCTATCAGCTATTCCCGGGGCTGGTGGAATGGTCGATGGTGAGAATGGCGCGAGAGCGCGGGTAGTGCCGGCGGTCCGGGCCTTGTCGGCACGAAGAAAGACAGCAGATTCATCGTCGCTTTCGCTGTTCGGAATGACAAGAATTTGGGGTGGGGCTGGGATGTTTACGAGGATTTCAGTTCGTCCAGCAGGGCGGTCATCTCGGACTGCGCATGAGTGTTGCCGGTGCGCCTGGCTGAGGAGATCCCTTCCACCAGCATTTTTCTGGCTTCATCAACTCGGTTCGCAGTCACCAGGGTCTGGGCAGCCATGAAGTACCCGGCGGTGTAGTCGGGATGAGTGGAGAGCAACTTTCCGAATTCCTCTAACGCGCGTTCAACTTCACCGGTTTTCGAGTACTCCATGGCGAGGCCGTAACGCGCGAAGGCGTCGTTTGGGTTGTGCGAAAGAATTTCGCCGAGCATTGCTAGTCGGTCCATAGGATCAGCACTTGGCATTCAGCGTTCAGTTCTTGGTAAAGACGCTATTATGAGATTACTACAAGCCTCGGGGTGAACCTTTTCGTGATGGAATTGCCTTCAGTACTAGCGATCGCCGCCCCTGCTGAGTAGAATGCCTTCATCCTTCACACAGGAGCCTTACCGAGTGGCGTGTCCATTCTTCATGCCGACTAGCAAGCTGGAAGATGGCGGTTGGCTTCATCCTTCGCGGCTCCCTCTGGGCGGCGGGTGGTCCGGCCATTGTTCGGCGCCCGGCCATGAAGGTGTGGAACCAACGAATGCGGAACTGCGGGAGCTTTGCAATCTTGGCTATGCGGCGGGCTGTCCGCGCCTGCCGGGAGAGCGTCCCTACGATGCGTTGAGGTTTTCGATTGCCAGCGACCGTGGCGATCGACTACGGATGTGGTTTGTTTGCGAGTCGGGCCATCGTCCTGCAGGCTACGGAATCCTGGAATACGATCTCTCCCTTGGCCAGTGGATTTCTTCTCACTCCGATCCGCGGCTACAGCGAATGGCGGAATGTTATTTGCAATCTTACCTGCTGCATAGAATCCGGCCCGCCGCGACGGGCTTTACATCGAGCACAACAACTTCATGAACCAGAACAACGATCTCACGCTTCCACGGCCGGTCCGGGATTCACAATCCGAGATGGCCGAGATTGTTCTACCCAACGACGCTAATCCGCTTGGCGCTTTGCTCGGCGGGCGCCTCATGCATTGGATTGACCTCGCCGGAGCCATGGCAGCTCATCGCCATTCCCGAAACTATGTAGTCACGGCGGCGATTGATCACATGGATTTCTGGGTCCCGGTGCACATCGGCGACCTCGTCATCCTCCGCTCCTCCGTGAATCGTGTGTTTCGCAGTTCGATGGAGGTCGGAGTGAAAGCCTGGGTGGAAAACTACATTTTGGACGACTGCAAGCACGTGAGTTCGGCGTACTTGACGTTCGTGGCGGTGGACGCGGGCGGACGCCGTATCCAAGTTCCGGCTGTGATTCCTGAGAGCGAAGATCAGCAGCGGCGGTACGACGATGCGGGCCGGCGTCGAGACCTGCGCCGTGCCGAGCTGGAGCGACGTCGAAACAACGCGCGCTAGCGGAGACGTTGCGAGCAGTGTGTGTGCAGATTGTTTATCCCGGTAGAGATGCAGCTCGCTGCGTCTTTCTTTTGCTCAACCGCGGGATCGTACTACACTAACCGCGTATGAGTTCCCGCCTGAGACACAAGATTGCCATCGTCACCGGAGCGGGCAGCGGCATCGGCCGCGCCTGTGCGCTCGCTCTGGCGGATGAAGGCGCAAGAGTTGCGCTGGTGGGACGGCGCAAAACGCTTCTCGAGGAAGTTGCTCACAAGATCGGCGCTTCTGCTCTCGTCCTGGCGGCGGACATTTCTAACAAGAATGAGATTGCCCGCGTGGTGGAGCATACCGTGGACCACTTTGGCGGGCTCAATGTGCTGCTGAACAATGCGGGCGTCCTTCATGCTGGAACCGCGGAGCAGACTACGGAAGAACAGTGGGACGAGACCTTCAACGTCAACGTGCGCGGACTCTGGCTGCTTTCGCGCGCAGTCCTTCCCGCGATGCGAAAGGACGGAGGCGGCTCTATTATCAACATGGCTTCTGTCCTTGGAATCAACGGAGCGCGCAACCGGGCATCGTATGCGCCCTCCAAAGGTGCCGTTGTTCTGCTCACTAAGTGCATGGCCATCGACCACGGCCACGAACACATCCGGGTGAATGCCATTTGCCCGTCGTTTGTGGAGACTGATCTCACTGCTGCCGTCATCAGCAAGGCCCCCGACCCGAAGTCGGTTCGGTCGGAACGAATTGCCGTGCATCCCCTCGGACGCCTCGGCCAGCCGGAAGATATCGCCGGGCTCGCGGTCTACCTGGCCAGCGATGAGTCTTCCTGGGTAACGGGCTCGGTATTTCCAGTGGACGGAGGATACCTGGCCGTTTGAGAAAGCCACGGTCGCCGGCTCTGGAAACTTTCTCGGCTTCACAGTAGTCTAATTAAGCAGGATGGCGTGGTTCCCTGCCTATTCCGTCTTCATGAAGCTTTCCAGGCTGATTTCCGGTCTTGTGCTTGTCGTCTCAATGGCGGGGATCACGGTGGCGAAAGAGGCTGCTCCTTCCCCGTCGATTCTTCCCAAACAGTTCGGCGGCTGGCAGATCTCAGGCTCGGCCCGAACCAGCGACGATCCTGCCATCGCTGACCCGGTGAACGCGGCGGTTCTCAAAGAGTATGGGTTCACCGGCTTCGAATCCGCGACCTATATCCGCGATGATGGCCGGAAGCTAACCTTGAAGGCCGCCACTTTCGGCGATGCCAGCGGCGCCTATGGCTCCTACACCTACTACAAGACGCCGGCGATGCTGATCGAGAAGATTGGAGACGGAGCCGCCTCGATGAATGAGCGGGTGCTGTTTTATCGAGGCAACATTCTGGTGGACGCAGTATTTCAGAAGCTGTCTGCGATGTCTGCCGCTGAGTTGCGGGAGATGGCGGAAAGCCTTCCCTTGCCATCGGGCAATACTCGCAATTTGCCGGGATTGCCGGCCTATCTACCGGCGCAATCCTACGTTAAGAACACGGCGAAGTACGTGGTTGGATCCGCTGCGCTGCGAAACCTGGACGCTCCGATCCCAGCGGAGCTGGTGGATTTCAACGCCGGGGCGGAGGTGGTTGTTGGAAACTACAACAGTTCGGGCGGCGAAGCTACCTTGATGTTGATTTCCTATCCAACGCCGCAGATTGCGGCCGATCATCTCCGGCGCATTGAAGCGGCGCGTCAGCCGAGTTCGCAACCAGGCAACAGCGCTCCAGCCACAGATGCGAATCCTATCCTACAAGCGCCGATCTTTGACAAGCGCACCGGTCCAATCGTGGTGGTGGCGGCAGGTCCGCTCTCGCAGGCTGAAGCCAAATCGCTTCTGGCGTCGGTGAACTACGATGCCAATGTCACCTGGAACGAGAACACGTATTTCACCAAGCGGGACAACCTCGCAAACCTTTTGGTGAATGTCATTATTCTGTGTTTCATCATAATTGGCTTCGCTCTGGTCGCAGGAGTGGCATTCGGGGGTATTCGCCTACTCGCGAAGCGACTGTTTCCTGACCGCGTGTTTGATCAAGCGCAGAATCGGGAATTCATCTCTTTGCACCTGTCGGAAAGGCCGCCCAAGCCGTAATTTGGCCATAACCCCATCAAACAAAGAGGCTTAGCGCAATCTCGAGAGTTATGTGTCTCACAATGAACAACCCACAGGGCCTATTAACCCATTTTCTACGTCGTTGAAAACAAAGATGTTTATTTCCGAGATATTTCTTGACACCCCCCTTTTTCGGCTCATAAGATTTCGCCAGAAAGTTTTGACGGTTTTGATCTCCGTTAGAACTATTCTCCCTTGAAAGAAAAGGCTGCCCAAGTTGCCGGGCGGCCTTTTCATTTTCAGCGCGTGCACGCTCAGCAGTGTTGATCAGAGGGTGTTTTGTTGGAACGGTCGTGCGAGATAGTTCGTACCTTGTCCAGGTACAGCGATCGGGGAGGAAACTATGTTTTGCGATAAGTGCGGGGCCGGGTTGCAGGAAGACCAGCGTTTTTGTAGCCGGTGCGGAAAGGAAGTCTCTGGACCGCTGATGGGATATCCGCAACGCAACCGGGTACGGGAGCATGTTCGGCTTCTCGGAATTTTCTGGCTGGCGCTGTCTGCTCTCGATGGCTTGATGGGCGTTGCCACCTATATCGTAGCCAATACTGTCTTCAACCTGGGGACGCACCCGGACCGACCTGCCTTCTTGCATCCGATGCTGAGTCTGATAGCTACGGTTGTGGTGGTAAAGGGTTTTGCGGGATTTGCCGTAGGCTGGGGATTGCTGCAACGAGAACCATGGGCGCGCACGGTGGCTGTGGTGCTCGCGTTTGTTTCGCTCTTCTTCAACGTGCCGTTCGGAACCGCACTCGGCATTTACACCTTGTGGGTCCTGCTGCCCGCCAAGTCGGACGTGCAGTACGAGGAAGAGGCGCGAGCCGTCAGCGTGACTTGAGCCGGCGCAGTCGAGACTGCCGCCAGCAGCAGCGACTTTGTCGCGCCGTCTATGGCATCGAGAATCGGCTTTGCGGAATCGTCGGGAAGCACAATTAAGGATCGTGACATACATCGTCCTTGAGATCATCACGAACGTGACCGACGCTTTCAAAAGGTGGGGCGGGCCGTCACCACGCGCGATACGCGATATCTATGCCGCAGCCGGAGTCGGCGGAGCCGCTGGTGCTGCGTTGAACTGTATTCGATAGAGCTCTGCATATACGCCATCGCGAGCTACTAAATCGTCGTGACTACCCTCTTCCGCGACTACGCCACCCTTCAGGACGATGATCTTATCGGCATCACGAATCGTGCTGAGTCGGTGCGCGATCGTAATTACGGTTTTTCCCTTCATCAGTCGCTCCAGAGCCTCGATCACCAACCTCTCCGACTCGGTGTCGAGAGCGGCCGTCGGCTCATCCAGGATGAGGATCGGGTTGTTGCGAATGATGGCGCGGGCAATCCCGATACGCTGTCGCTGACCTCCGGATAATGTTTCTCCGCGCTCGCCCACCATGGTGTCGTATCCGTGAGGCATCCTAGCGATAAACTCATCCGCGTTGGCCAATTTCGCCGCTTCAAGGATTTCCTCTTGAGTAACTCCCTCCCGGCCATAGGCGATGTTGTCGCGCACAGATCCGGCGAATAGTACGGTTTCCTGAAGTACATAGCCGATCTGGTCCCGCAGCGCATGACACTTGTAATCACGTATATCCACGCCGTCGATTTTAACTGCACCGGCGGTCGGGTCGTAAAACCGCGGGATCAGACTTACGATCGTGGACTTGCCACCGCCCGTGGTGCCCACGACTCCCACCATTTGCCCCGCCTTGATGTGAAAACTGACATCCGTCAGCACAGGAGCGTCGGCGCTGTAGGCGAAAGCCACATGATCGAATTCGATCTCGCCAGTGAGCGCTTGTGGTTCTCGCGCGTCAGGACGTTCCGGAATGATGGTGTCGGCATCAAGAATCCCCCGGATGCGCTCCACGCCGACCGCCGCCTGTGCGATGGCATTGGTCATCGTTGCCAGATCCTGCACGGGCTTGAAGAACTTGTTCAGATAGGAGAGGAAGACAGTCAGTGCGCCTACTGTCATTACTCCGGCAAGAATGAGCGATGAGCCTCGCCACAGCACGAAGGCCGTGCAGAGTGAAACAGTAATCGCCACAATAGGAGACAGCAACGCCTTGACGCGGCGGGCTTTGAGCGACGCATCTACGGTCGCCTGGCTGACTGCCGCAAGTTCCTCTTCCGCCAGGTCCTGCCTCCCGAAGGCCTTCACTACCCGCATCGACTGCAGTCCCTGCTCCACCACCGCGACGATCTTGCTTTGCTCCTTGCGCACCTCGTGGGTCGCCTTCTTGACCGCTTTCTTGAACCTCGACACCAAGAGAAGCATGAATGGCGTTACGGCGATGGCAATCAACGTAAAATCCCAGTTGAGCCAGAACATAATGAACAGCATGCCCACGATCGTGAACAGATCGACAACGATGCCCAGAGTGGATGAAGATGCGAAGCCCTGGATGGTTTGAACGTCAGAAGTGATCGTGCTCAAAAGCGTGCCGGTTTGATGGCTGTCGTAGTAGCTGAGCGACAGTTGCTGAAGGTGGTGGTAAGTCCGCAGGCGCAAATCATTTGCCACCCATTGGCCCACGCTGGTTGTGTAGTAGTTAGCGATATACGACGCGATCGCGCCTAACACTGCTATGAGCACTGCCGCGATCGCTGCCGCAGCCGCGATCTGCATTTTGCTGCTGCCGCTCAACATAGGCCGGAGGAGTTCGTCGAGCCACGGAGCGAGCTTATGAGAACCAACCACGTTGTCAAGGATGATCTTCAGTGGCCACGGCCCCGCCACACTCATCGCGGTTTGGACAAGCATGGCCACCAGAATGATCAAGAGGGTTCCCCGGTAGGGGCGAACCAGGCTACGGATTAGGCGGATCATTCGAATGCCTCCCGATTAGGAGCCTATGCCATGCTTTCAGTCGTGCCCGCAATCAACGCCAGCGTAGGCAACGATCCAAATCAAATACAATGCCCCAGCGATCAGAATCGCGAGGCCCAGGGAACGAAAGAATATGGAGAAAGATCACATGACCGCCTCTATGAAAGACTAGCTATGCTCCGACTCGTATGATTGGACACTGGGGCTGACATCCAGGCCAGAATGACACTTGGGATCGGATGGAATGACGCCTTCGGTATACCTCTGTCTTCCCTCACGCGACTCACACCTGCCTTTCAGAATGAGCGCGTCTTCGCCCCCGAGCAGGATCGACATCAGACTAGTCACTGAAGATCGCCCACGCCACTAGCAAAACTTACGGTATCCGAGCTGATTTCTCGCCAGTACCCGACGGGTTTGGGTCGGTGGCATGAAATAACCCCTCTGTTGTCGCGCTGGGCTACCAGTCGATGTACACGGTACTCACAATCAGCTCTCAGATCCCATTCAATGAGTGCATTTTATTCTCGGGGGCTGCGGCCTCTACATGAACAGGATTCTCAGTTGGTAAAGCAGATAGGGTTATCTGGGCGAGAAGGTTGTTCATTGTGTGATTGGGCGGAAGCTAAATATCCTTTTTCGGTAAACATCAATAATTACTCGCTGCCTGCGCAGGGCACGCGGAGAGTCACGAGTCAACTGACGCTGACCTATGGGTTGAGGTAGGAGATCAACGCTGCGCCGGAGTCGGCAATATGCGGTCAGCCACTTTACGCCGTGCAAGGAATTTTTGATTCAAGGCCGACTGCGCTAGTGCCGGGAGGGCCCTGGCACACTTGGGTTCAGCAACTTCGCTCCCCGAATCGGCGTAGCTTATCAGGTCACGCCCAAACAGTAGTGAGGGGAGGTTTTGATCTGTTCTACGATCTGGGCTATGCGAATGCAGTGGGCGACGGCTCCGACCGCTATCCGTACTTTCGCTTAAAGCTCAATTTTCTACCGATGGCACAGCTGGCATGCGTTCCGGCGCGGACTCGGCACTGTTCTCTTCGGCCCTGGTGTCCCAGCCGAAATCGCGAGCGTGATACTCCGCCATACGGACGTCTCGATCACTCAAGAGCATTACATTCTGTTAAAATCACAGCGCGAGGGGCGGGGCAGCGATGAAACGCCTGGGGCGAATTGTTAGACAAAAACTTGGCAGCCAAGCCC
>Ga0210384_10001071_pt1 | contig 38852 bp, 46 predicted proteins | sample IncBWH2MmetaG_FD_160574 | JGI IMG/M metagenome (GOLD analysis project Ga0210384, IMG submission 160574) | Forest soil microbial communities from Barre Woods Harvard Forest LTER site, Petersham, Massachusetts, United States - Inc-BW-H-2-M | ecosystem: Environmental > Terrestrial > Soil >...
AGAAGATTGATCGCCTCAAATTCTCCTGTCGAGATGATCAGTGCTATGATCAGGGCCACTAAGTTACTGGTTTTCATAAAGAACACCTCCTACTTGATGGTGCACAGTGTCGGCGCGAGACGCACGATCAGCAAACGCGATGGCTGATACAAGATTAAGAAAAACTAAACGTTTGCCGGGGTTCGAAAGGTTGCCCTTGAACGGTCTGCGCGTGTTCGAAAGCGTGGCCTCGCACCTGAGCTTCACGGAGGCGGCGGAGGCGCTGCACGTGACACCCGCGGCGGTGAGCATGCAGATACGCACACTGGAGCAATACCTGCGCGTACCGCTGTTCCGGCGTAAGGGACGCAGCGTCACCCTGACCGCCGAAGGCGAGCTGCTGCTCCCGGGCGTGCGGCGCGGACTGGGTACGCTGCAGCAGTCGATGCAGCAGCTGCGTCAGGACCGGCTGAGTGGTGCGCTCAGAATCAGTACGCTGGCCTCCTACCTGCAGAAATGGCTGCTGCCGCGTCTGCCGCAGTTTCATGACCGCCATCCTGAGATCGAGCTGAGCATTCACACTTCGCGCGCGCCGGTCGACTTCGCGAGCAGCGACTTTCATGCGGCCGTGCGCATGAGCACCGGTCCGAGCGCAGGCCTCTATAGCGAGAAGCTCATGGATGAGTGGTTTGTGCCTGTGTGCACACGTAGGGTGCTCGCGAAATACGGTCCGCTGCGCGACGCAGCGGATCTGCGGCGCTTTCCCCTGCTGCACTCCTCCGACGAAGAATGGTCGCTGTGGCTGCACCCCGGAGTCACGGTCGGTTGGCAGGAGCGGGGGACTGCCTACGACGACTCATTGACAGTTCTGGCCGGCGCCGAGCAGGGACAAGGCTTGGCACTCACGCGCTGGTCGCTCGCGGCTCAGGACCTGGCAACCGGTCGCATCATGCAGGCCAGTGAGCGCATCGTGCCGTGTCCGCGCGCCTATTACTTCGTGTGCCCGGAGATGTATGTCACGATGCCGAAGGTGCAGCAGCTCCTTGCCTGGCTGCGTGAGATGGCAGCGGCGTTCCCCCGGCCGGACTCTACGGACGTAGCGGCGGCGACTTCGAGAGCCTAATCGAAAAGCACGGCTTTGCCTTGAAGCGGATGGGGCCCGTTGCATTTGTCACGACTGAGCATGGGAAAGCAGGGCTTACTCCAGCCCAACTCGTTCGAGCACCTACATCATCCCGTCCAAGCGCGCGTAGCTGGCTTCCATTCCGTGTTCCATTCCGGTCGCGAGCATGGCCGTGCGCGTCTTTTCATTCGGTAGCGTCATGCGCATCGTCATCAACGTGCCGGAGCCATCGGCGTCAAAGCGGGTTTCAACATGGTTGTCCGGTGTCGGGTCTGGCATGTACATACGTTCAACGTGGACAATCTTGCTCGACGGAACGAGCTCCACGTATTCCCCTGTCAGGTAGAACCCGCCACCTTTGCCATCGGTCCACTCGTAGCGGATTCGGCCGCCTGGCCTGGCTTCACTGATGCACACCGGCATGCTCCAGCCATCGGGACCGAGCAGCCACCTTTGCACGAGCGCCGTTTCTGTGTGGGCGCGATAGACCAGCTCAGGTGGTGCGGCAAATCGCCTGACCACGACCACAATCCTGTCGCCCTCGGTTTTCAGCGTCATCCTGCTCATTGCTGCTCTCCTTTCGTCTTCCGTTGCATATTGGCCAGCACGTCATCCAGCCGGTCGTAATTTCTCGCCAGGGCCTTGCGCATCATGGCGAGCCATTGGTCGATTTCTTGAATCCCCTTTTGCTCCAGCCGACACGGTCGTTTTGCCCCGTCAACTCGTCGGGCTATCAGTCCCGCGCTCTCAAGAACCTTCAGATGACGCGAGACGGCCGGTTGAGTCATCTCGAAGGGCTCAGCAAGCTCCATGACCGTCGCCTCGCCGCGGGCCAGGCGCGAAAGAATGGCTCGCCGGGTGGGGTCGGAAAGGGCAAAAAATGGCGCGTCCAGACTTTTCATAACTTATATGTTATATAACCACAATGTAATTGTCAAATTGAGACGATTGGGACGCCTGGAGCGGTACATCAGAAGTGAAATCTGGCCAGAGTTCTTCCGACGTGGTGTTAGGTTGTGACCTGACTCAGGACTCTTCGGAATCACCACGGATGCTCACATAAATCTTCGTTGCCATCAGGCACGCCTCAAAATGGCTTCTACATCGCGATGTGCAACCGTGTTGGCGCCAAACGTGAAGCTATCTTCTGCGGCGAGTCCACGGTCGCAGATCCTTACGGTAATGTAGTGGCCAAGGGAACTGCAGGGGAGTCCCTAGTCACCGCTGACATTGATTAGTCGCACGTTGCAGCAGCGCGCGCAAAACGATCCTATCTGCAGTTGCGGCGTCCGGACATGTATGCGTGACTACAGGTGACGTCAGTGCCCGGCAACTCACGAGGCGCCTGCTCGCAGATCAGGAGGCGCTGATCTTCTTGGCGGTAGCTACTCACGCATCACGGGACCCCTCCAACGATTGTTAGCTGGCGTCCCGCTGATAACCGGCGTCGACTTGGTCGAAGACATTCACTCCGGCACCTTCGCGAGTCGTCCAAGTGAAGTGTTCCCGGACGCGGAGGCGTCCGTCCGAGAGAAACTCCAAGAAACAGACAGAGCGCCCGCCATGAATCCCGCCTGCCGTTTCTCGCTGCGAATACCGAAAGTGCATCGTATGACCCACGATGCTGCCGACGAGATACCCGCGCTGAATGCTGCCACCCTGATAGTGGCCGAGTATCCGGCTGCCTCGCTGCAATAGGGCAAGACGTGTGTCGGAGCTGACAACTCCGGCGGTTGCCGTGGCGCTTACTTGAAAAGACAGCCCGTTGAGGTTCATCGAGTCGCTCCGAGGCCTCCGAGGACGCCAGCTAACGGTGAAGTTGAGAGGGCCGCACGAGCACGCCGGACACATCACAGCATCACGGCCCCCTCCAACGATTCTTAGACGGCGATGCGTATTTACATTCCAATAGAAACGCGACGCAAGTTCCGGTGCCAACAAATGCCCAGACGATCCACGGCGGTACACTGAGGATTCCCACGTCTGAGAGCAGGAACACCGCGCCGGCAATCAGCAAGAGCGGTGCTGTCATGCCGCAATGAAAGGTTCGATTCTTCCTCCAGTTCGCAACACAGCCGATACCCGCGGCCAGGAGAATTGTGCTCGCCGAGGCCGGCCCGAGCGGACGCCAATACAAACCGCCAACGCTGAGCAGCCCCCAAGCGATCATCTAGGCAGCGAACCAATAGCAGATCGAGGCGGGTGAACTGCAGCAAACGGTGCGGTTCGACAAGGCGATGCCCCTATCCTCGCGGTCTAACGATTGTTATCGCCGCTTAACCGAGCGTCGGCGAGCGAGTCCGCCACGGCCCAGGCGGCGCCGGTCAGGGCGAGATTCACGGCGTTCTCGTTCCAGCTCCAATGGCTGGAGGGATCGGCCAGCAGCATCGGCAGGTGCACCAGCGGGGTGAAGGACGCGAACATGGCGGTCAGCAGTATCGCAGCAAGGCGGGCGTGCACCCCGCTCAGGATCGCAAGGGCCGCCACGATATGGCCAGCTCCGGTCGCATAAGCCCAGAACTCTGGCGTCGGCGGCAGCCATTTGGGGACCAGCGGGGCGGTGAGGTTCAGATAGACAAAATGCGCGCCGCCGAACACCAGCGTACAAAGCCCGAATGCGAGTTGCCCCAGGCGCGTGAGGCGTGCGGCGAGTGCCGCATCGATCCTGGCGCGGGCGGCGAAGACGATCAGCGCGCCCACCGCGATCGCGAGCTGGATGGCCATACTTTCGTAGGTAAGGTATTCGGCGTAGTGGGCGAGCAGCGCGCTGCCGTTCATCAGGATGACGACAATGAGGCCGAAGTAGGCGGTGAGCGCCGCGGCGCCCCAGGCTGTGGTCCGACGCCACACCACGGCCGCGCCTGCGACGAGCATGAACGCAGCGGCGGCATAGGCCAGCGCGGTGCGGTAGGGAAAGTCCGCGGGGACCGGCTGGCCCGGGTGGAATTCCCCCAACGCCAGGCAGATGATGCCCAACGCTATCACGCCCAGGCCGTAGACCCGCCAGCCGAAGGCCATCGTCATTTTTTCCGCGGTCATGACGGTCTCACCCACGCGAGCCTGCCGCAGTCGTTCCACGTGCGCTCGAGCCCGCACGTCCGGGCGCGTGTCGCCCACTTCGATGTCGAAGTGCAGCACGTCCTCGCGGACCCCGAGTTTGCTGTACAGCGCGATCGCAGGTCCATCGCTGTAATCGGCCTGGACGTACATCACCGACGCACCGCGCTGAGCCGCGATCTCGCGCAGGCGCTGAATGAGAGCCGTGGCAATGCCCTGGCGCCGATGCCCATCCGCGACTGCGAGGTCGTAGATATACAGTTCGCGCCGCGCCCGTTCGAACTTATCGAGTTCATACGCGATCAGGGCGCCGACAACCTCCTGCCCAAGAAGTACCACCAGCGCTATCACATGCTCTTTCGCGAGCAGCGTCTCCAGATAGGAGTCGCTTGGCGGAACCGCAGCGTATGACCCAGGATCCGCGAACGCCTCTGCAAATAGCGCGTTCGCGGCGCGAAGTAGTGGAACGTCGGCCGGGGTCAGGTGGTGGAGCTGGAATGCCGCGTGCATGGCTAGCATTCAATTCGGCAATAACGCGCACAGATCACGGCCGCGAGTCGCGAATTACCGCATCGGCTTTCTGAACTTCAGGATGAATTGATCAGTGTGCCCGCGAATCGACTTGTCGAAGACCCCGGCAGTGCGCGGATCGGCAGGATTTGCGAGTAGTGAACTTTCGCCGTCGAGCCGGAAACCCGCTGCTTCCACCTCTCGACGCACCGTCGAGGCTTCAATGCGATGGAGCGTGTCTGTGACATCGGCCGGCGCGCCGGCAACGGCTGAGTGATCCAGCACGACATATACGCCACCGGGCTTGAGCGCAGCGTACACCGCTTTGTTGAAGACCAGCATGTCGACGGGACCCATGAACGGATCCTTGAGGTCGTGGTAGTTCTGCGATATCCAGAACAAATCGAGTTTTTCAGGGAACCGGGCGCCCTCAAGTGCGGCGGCGAACGTCACGGTGACGTTCGGGTGATCCACGGCGTAGGTTTGGATCTCGCCAATCCCCTTGACGATGTTCGGGTACTGAAACAAAGCACTGGGCACCACCGAGTATACGTGCCCCTGCGCGCCGACCACAGCGGCGAACAATCGCGTGAAGTAACCGGACCCGCCGCCGTAGTCGGCCACTTTGTCGCCAGATTTTACCCCCGCGAAAGCCAGGGTCTCGGCGGGCTTACGGTCGGCATCCCGCACGCGATCCGTCGGAGGCCGTGTTGGATCGCCCACCGCCGCGGTCACCTCAGGTGACACGGCCGGCGAGCGGAGTGCGTGGCCCGTCACAACGCTCCCGGCGAACACTGCGGCAATCGCCCAAACAACCTTCACTGTTTTCATACTCCATCCCCCGAGTCCAGATGAAATGGCACCTTCGTCCCGGACGTGCACCTAGCGCGCGAGCGCCGCTCTCAGCAGCCTCCGGAGAGAGCTAGTCCGAACGTCGGCGGCACTGCGCACCTTGATGTGTGGCATGCGCTTTGCGTCCCCAACAAGGCATGTGTCAGCCTGAGGCAGACTCACACCATAGTAGAAGTCAAGATTGACATGGTCGCGGTGTGGCGCAATGTAAATCCGAACGGAAGCTCGCGCTTGGCCATTCCCAGCACAGCGCGCCATGGTAAAGCCTCTCCATCGTCAGGCGCACGGACAAAACCAATTCGCGCAGTCGCAAGACAAGTTCGCCCACCGCGTCGCCGTGGCGACCAGCGACCAGTCTAGCTCGACAGCTGAGGCGCGAGTCCCGCGTGTCGAGGGTCTAAGCCGCATGTCGCGATCCAAATGTCAGCACCACGGTTCTGCTGCGCACCTGGCCGAGTCGCCCGCTGCCGCGCAAGTGGGGGGATCGCCAATACACCGCCGCGCCGCGTCGCACGATATGTCCACGGACGTGATGAAGCCGCGGGCTCGAACGGAGCGAATCGCCGCTCGACGTCAGTCCGTGCGTCGGTGGTTCGTCGATCGGTGCAGACACTTCGATATGCTCCAGGAGCGGTGGCTTTCCACTCTGGCGGCGGACGCGATTGATTCGCTCGCGGCTGATCTCCTCGCGCGGCAAAAGGTCCCGAGCGCCCAGCAGCAGAAAGAACGCCATCAGCATCGGCGCATTAAACGCACACCCCCCGAGACAGCTGCGAAGCACCCTGGTCCTGAGCTCCTCAGTGTGACATCGGGCGTCGTAATACGCGGCCCATTCATCATCGAAGTGGTGCCGCAGGTGCACGAGCAGCTCTTCGATTGCCGGTTCTCCGGCCAGGTGTAGAACGGTCTCTCCGCGCCAGACCGCAGGGTCGGCGGTCGTGAGTGCCGGAGGTGGCCGATCAAGATCGAACGTGGTGACAACGGGTGACAGGTACGCTAGCTCGTCTGACGCGGACCAGAAGGTGCGAATCTGCCCCGACCGGCAATTGGGCGACGCGGTTACGAGCGCCCCGCTGTGTCGGCTTGGCGGTCCGTCTTTGACGTCCAGGGCAGGGACGGCCTTGAGGGCCTCTCGCCGCGGCCCATCAGGCCACTCCACCCACAGGCAGTGAGCCGGGACGTGAATCAGGTCCAGGCAGGCGCTAAGGCGATCCCCTTCAGCGTAAGCGAGCTGCGTTGCGCAGCGCGCCAACTCGTCCGAGAGCACGTAGCGCACGGGGCAAGCCCGAATCGCTGCTCTGAAACGGGTCGCGTCTGGCAGCCTCAGTCCGTCATCGGCGCACACATGCGCAGCTCGTCCCAGGGCGATGAGATCCAGCAGTCGCATCAGGGAATCCTCACCTGCACCCCACCGGGCGACTCCTTGCGCGGGGTTGCGCGATGGTGTCCGTCATCCATTTCAGAACTTGTAGGTTGCGCCAAGGGTTACGAAGCGACCGACGGCCCCTTAGAACAGACCCGCGAGGCAAGCACTGAGCGCTGTCGCGAGCAGACCTCGCATAAACGATCGCGATCGACCCACGACCATCTCCCAGTGATTGTCGTGCTCGGCAAGCGCGAAGCCAGTGGTCTTGGTTGATCGCAAAAAAACGACAGGCCCAATGTGTGCCCATATGAAACTCTGAAAGGTGCGACTTGCGAACCGGGAAAAGTCGTAATCGTCCCCGCCACCAACGCATCAGTCCCGCAGGACCGTGATGTGTATCGGGCGACCTTCTTGAGTAGCCCAGGGTGCCCTGCCGGGCCCACAAAAAAAGCCCCGCACGAGGCGGGGCTTCAAATCAAGTCATCTTCGAGGAATTTAGAAGAAGCTGTATCTCAGATTGACATAGAAGTTGCGCAACAGGGGGTCCGTAGTGAGCACGTTGTACCCCGCCGCAAAGTTGTTTTGTGATGCGTTGGTGAACGGCGGATTCTTGTCGAACAGATTCTTAATTCCAAACAACACGGTCAGCTTTTCGATCGGCTTGACGCTGACGTAACCATCCACGAGCGAATAGCTGCCCACGATCCGCTGATTGCCGTTGCCGTCGCGGAATTGGTCGATGTACGTCGACCAGAAGCGGTTGCTCAGGCCGGCACCCCACATGCTCTCCGGGCTCGTCCAGTCAACCCTCAGGCTGTGCTGCCACCGGTAAGCCGGCGGAAGGTGATTGAACCAGCCCACCAGGTTGCGCTGCGGGCCGCCGTTGTACTGCTGCTGCAGAAACTGAGTGACCGCGGTTCCTTCAAGGTCCTCAGCGAACTTTCCGATCGCAGTGTGCTGCGTGTACTGCACGCTGAGATCGATACCGCTCGTCGTGATCCTGCCCGTATTCTGATTGGTCAGCAGGAGGTATCCACAGGTCGGTAGCGTGAAAGGAATGCAATTCGTGGCCGAATCCACCGACGGCGTGAGCCCCCCGATATTGTTCAGCACGATATCGCTCGTGAATGCGCTGGGGTCACCGTAAATCGCCGAGGCCGGGATTGCTCCGATGGTGTTCTTGAGCAGGATCCGGTAGTAGTCCAGCGTAATGCCCATATCGGTGATCGGCGAGATGATGACACCGACATCAAAGTTCTGCGATGTTTCCGGCGTCAGGTGGCTGTTTCCGCCGATCACCCCCAGTCCCTGCGTCGAGCAGGTTGCGTTGGTAAATGGCGCAACAGCGGTGGGCACTGCGGGCGGGCAGTCCGGGTTCCCCTGTCCCATGGTTCCGCTGCTCGAAGCTGCAATGGCATTCGGTGCATACAGGTCGTTGAGCGTGGGCGCCCGGAAACCGGTGGAGGCGGTTCCCCTCAAGGTCAGGAAACTGGCCGGCTGATAGCGGATCGACAGCTTCGCGTTGTTGGTCCTGCCGAAATCGCTGTACCGGTCCTCACGATCCGAGACGTCGACATCGAGGTTGGTGGCGATCGGGACGTCCACCTCGAGGAACGCCGCCTGTGTCTGGCGGCTCTTTGAGATCGCACTGTCCGAAAGGCCCGTTGCGGCGCTGGTGAGGTCGTTGAAGAAGGTGGTGGCGGACTCGAAGTGCTCGCCTCCCACGCTGACGCCAAGCGCCAAGGTCGCCGGAGTGCCGGCGCCAAAAGCATCGCCCAGCGGGTGGCTGACATGGGCGTCGACGCTCCACCGCTTGTCCTCGCCTTGCAGGTAGGTGCCGGGGGTATACGACTGGTTGATCAAGGCCTGTCCTGCCGCGCTCTGCGGACCGAACGGGTTGATCAGGTTGCTCAGGACGCCCGGGACCGCCGGCATGCCAAAGGCGCCCGGGAAGCCACCGGTGGGCGCAAGCACGTACTCATCGGGATAACCCGACACATTATTGTTGTCGTTCTTGTTCTGGCTGTAATTGAGTATCCCGGTGTAGTCCCAACCGCCGTTGGTGCCGGAGAACGTCAACAGGGCGCGCTGCTCGGTGTTGATGTTGCCGTTGTAGCGGTTGTTGAGGGGGTCGCTCCAAATCGCAGCTACCGGGGTCGCAAGCGCGGCACACGGTGGGAACTCGCAGGTGAGTCGGGACGCACTCGGGATGTAGGGGTTCGTCGCGTTGATCGACAGGGCATAGAACATGGGACCGGACCAGGCGGTCAGTTCGGAGCGGGTATAGAAGTACTGCAGCTGCAGGCTGTTGTTGGCCGGTAGCGCCTTGGTGAAGGACACCATCCCGGACGTCTCCTTGGACGTCGGGATCAGATCCGTCGCGACGGAATACCGGTAGGCGCAGGTGTTGCCAAGATTCGTGGGATCGATGACCAGGTACGGATTGCCCGGACAGGCCGGATAGTCCGGCTGCCAGAAGGTACCGTTGGAGTCCACTAGGGTCCCCGGCCACGTTCCCGGATTGTTCGTATTGGTCACGCCCCGCGCGGGGTCATAGCCCGCCTTGGAAAACCCGCGCGCCGGCGCCTGGAGCTCGTTTTGCTTGTGGTAACTTCCCGTGATCATGAAGTTATAGCCGTCGCTCGCCAGGTCGCCGTGTCCGAAGATAATATCGGCCTCGCCCGAGCTGCCGCCCTGTTTCTCCGGACGGTCGAAATTGGCCTGGATTTCGGCCCCCTGGTAATTCCTCTTGGTCTTGAAGTTGATCACGCCCGCGATCGCGTCCGAGCCGTACAGCGCCGAGGCGCCTTCCCGAAGCACCTCGACGTTGTCGATGGCCGAGAACGGAATACCGCTCAGGTCGACCGCATTGCCGCTGAAGGCATTGGGGGCCAGGCGCTGGCCGTCAAGAAGCACCAGGGTGCGGCTGTTGCCGAGGTTTCGCAGGTTGGCGTAAGTACCGCCTCCAGTAAACGTTCCTATGGCTGAGGCGATGTTCAGCGACGGGGTGTTGGACGTAAGCGTGTTCAGCGCCTGTTCCACACTCGTGATGCCCTGGTCCTTGAGGGCGTCCGCCTTGAGGACCGTGACGGCCTCCGCGGTTTCGGCGTTGGGCCGCTTGATCATGGAGCCGGTGACGACCACCGTCTGCAGGATTTGCTCCTGCTCGGCCGGCGCCTGCTCCTGTGCGTGCACGGTAACAACGCCACTGGCGGCGGTCACCGCGCACGCCACGAGCGTGGTCGCGAACAGGCTGTGAATGAATGAACGAAATCGAACCATGACGATCTCCCCAATGATTGCGTTGCCCGCCAAGTGCCGCTCTCGGTATCGTGAAAAAACGACAAGCCAAGAAACGCGCCGATATGGAACTCCGAAACTCCCGGTTTGCGAACCACTCAAAGTCGTACCCGTCCCCGTGGCAAACGCATTCGTCCCACAACGCGGCGTTGTGTGTGAAACGCAACATGCAAGCGGCATATCGCGTTCGCCAATGTAGAATGCTGCTCATGAGTGAGAGTGCGGCTGCTAGCCGCGACATCGCGGACGGCGACAGAACCGATACGCGTCCTTCATCGGACGCACTGAGCGGGATCAGTCCGCGCGGCGGTATCCGGCGCGACCTGGGCCTGCTAACCGCCTTCTGGACTTACGTTGCCCTGTCTAACGTGCTGTGGGGCCTCGGCATGGAAGCGAGCCTCGCGTCGACTGGGCTGGATGTGTTCGCGCCGTGGAGCGCACGCCTCGTTCAGCACGTGCTTCTCTTTCCCGCCTTGATCGGCTGCCTATGGCTGTCCCGCCGGATGGGCTGGCAGCCGCTGTGGCGCGCGGCTCCTCTGCAACTTCTCTGCGGTGTGTTTTTCTCGGCGCTCGCCAGTCCCGCGATGGACGTTGCGGAGAGAGTCGTTGGGCACGCGCCATGGGCTACGCTCGACTTTCCGTCCCTGTCCGCGCCGACCGACGCCTACGCGGGGCAGCAGGGATTCGAGTGGCTCGCCTCCGCCACGACTTTTCTCTTGGCTTACTTCTTCGGCCTGGCACTCCTCACGGGATTCGACTTGTATCGACGTTTTCGCGATGCCCAGCTGCGCTCCGCGGCGCTGGAGCGCTCGCTGAGCGCTGCGCACCTCACCGCGCTGCGCATGCAACTCTCGCCCCACACGTTGTTCAACCTGTTGCATACCATCAAGGGACAGGTCGCCTGGGATCCGCCCCTCGCGCAGTCGATGATCGTGCAGCTCAGTGATCTCTTGCGGCGCGTGCTGCGAATCGGAGAACGCGAATTGTGTCCGTTGGACGAGGAGCTGGAATTCGTGCGCCTCTACCTGCAGCTGCAGCAGCGCCGATTCGCGGACCGCCTGCTCGTGGTCGTTCCTGAGCGCGGTTCGAGTCCGTCGATCTGGGTGCCGAGCCTGATCCTGCAGCCGCTCGTGGAAAACGCAGTGGTGCATGGCCTCGCTCATGATCATGCCCCGGTTACAGTCACGGTCGACGTTCAGACAGCCGGGGAAACGCTGGTGCTGCGGGTGGTGAACTCCTTGACTCCGGGATACGGGGGCGCAGCGTCCGCGCAAACAGGGCTCGGTCTGAAGAACGTTCGAGAGCGCCTGGCCATTCAATTCGGCGAACGCGCGACTTTCAGTGCCGGCCGGAGTCCTGACCACAATTGGGTGGCGGAGATGCACATCCCGGTGCTGCACGGGGCATAGGAAGCGACTATGAATCTTCAAAGGGCAGAATCGGCACCGCTATCCGCGCTCATGCTGGATGTCGTCATCGTGGACGACGAGCCTGCCGCGCGCCGTACGTTGCGCGAATGCTGTTCGCGCGAGTCGGATCTGCGCATTGTAGGTGAATACGGCGACAGCACGGCGGCATTGGAGGCCATCCGGGCAAAGCCCCCGGCCCTGCTGTTCCTCGACGTGCAAATGCCTACCATGACGGGCATCAGCCTCGCTCGTGCGCTCGACCCCAAGACGCTGCCGCAGATCGTGTTCGTGACCGCCTACGACCGCTACGCAGTCGATGCGTTTGACGTCTGTGCGGTCGACTATCTCCTCAAACCGTTTGACGAAGACCGCTTCCAAACCACTTTGGCTCGGGTACGCAACCGCCACGGCGCGGAAAGTGTCGCGCAACGGCAAGTCGCGCTGACTGAGGTGCTGGAGCAGCTGGAGCGCAGTGCGAAATCACTGCGTGAACCGCCGCCGCGAATCATTGCTGAATCGGGCGGCAGAACGTACGTGCTCGATGCCGGACGAGTAGAGATGATCGAGTCCGAGCGGAACTATGTTCGCCTGACGGTCGGGCGCGATGCGTACTCGACCCGCAGCACGCTGCAGCATGCGGAGGAGTCGCTGAAGTCGCAGCCGATGCTCAGGGTCAGCCGCTCGTGCCTGGTCAATTTAAGCCATGTGCGGGAAATCAGCCGCACCCCACGCGGTGACGTCATTGTGATCCTTGCCGGCGGTGCGACGGTCACCAGCAGTGAGCGCTTTCGGGAAGCTGTCCGAAAGCAGCTTGAGCGCATGCAAATCAGCCCGCGCGAGTCATGACAGCCGTGGCAGGGCAGCTCTCACCAGCCTCCTGAGAGTGGCGTCTGGAATGTCAACGGCGCTGTGCAGCTTGATATGCCGCATGCGTTTGCCCTCTCCAACAAGACAAGTGTCAGCTTTGGGTAGGCTCGCGCCATAGTAGAATCCGAGATTGACATGATCGCGGTGCAGCGCGATGTAAACCCGAAGAGAGGCTCGCCCTTCGGTCATGCCGTAGCAGAGTGCGCCATGGTAGAGGCTCTCAATGACCTCCGGGCGGACGGAAAAAATGAACTCGCGCGTCTGCAAGGCAAGATTATGCATGGCGTCGCGGTAGCGCCCGGTGACCCGCTCAATCTCAGCCGCCGAAAGCCTGCCTGCGCGCCTAGTTTGGACACGGGGTTCAGTGCGCCTGGTTAGATTCATCCCTCGCGAGTATCTCTGTAACGATAAAGTTCACTTCCCAGGTCTGGCCGCCGTCAGCGGAGAATGCCTGCTCAAAATGACACGAGTTCGGAGTGATGTCTGAGACGCTGAACCGAAGGAGAATGGTTCTGCCGTTGAATGTTTCCTGATCGTAGAAGTCGCCGCGCCCGTTTTTGAACTCGCCGACCGCAGGTGGACTCAGGGTGCCGGTCGTGCTGTTAGTAAAATAAATACTCCACTGGTGAGCATCGGGGTTGTAGAGGCGCAGCGTAAAAATTTCGAGGTGCCCTGTCTGGCCATCGGCCTCCACTACCCCCAGATTGGCACCATCCCACACTTTCCGAACCACGTCCGTCCCGTGGTATTCGACCCAGGTGGTGGAACCCGTCAGCGGATGCAGGAGGCGCCGCTGGTGAGTCTTCCAGGTACCCATACCCCAGTCAAAATCGTGTCGCCCATCGCGCTTTTCAGCGGTCGCTTGCGTTCCGTCCTTCGCCTCGCCCGAATTCGTTTGAGCGAGTACCTGCCCGGAGTGCGGCGTGAAAACGAGAGCATTCAACAGAATGTAGGTCCGAGCGCGATGCCATTGCATTGGTCCTCTCCCTTGGTGGGCTGTGTTCAGGTGCGCGTTTCCCGATTCCAGAAGAACGCGACAATCAGACCGAACAGGAACATTGCCGCTACATTCCCTGCGAACGTCCATGTCGAGAAGCTCGGGATGGCTCTCCACGCGGACAGCGGCACGACAACGTAGTTCATGACCACGAAGATCCCGGCTCCGTACACTACTCCCCACTGGGGCCAGCGATGCTTCGAGAGCCTCAGGACCTGACATAGCCAAGCGTAGAACGCTGCGATCACGACGCCCATCCCTTCCTGCAGGATGAAGCCAATAGCGGCCGTGCGAGTGCCGCCGGCGAAAGAGCGTTCCCCCAGCAAGCCGCCGGCGATACCGCGCAATATGTATGGCACGCTTCGAACATAGATCAGGCAGGCGGCCCCAATGTCGATGGTTCCGGCGACGATGCCTCCCAGGACAATTGCCTTTATGAGGCCGCCTGATTTCCAGTGTGTCACAGTGCATCTCAGGGCGAGTTGGCGCCGTCGAGGATCGGAAGCGAGGCCTGCCCGAAGCAGTAGCGCCAGCCCGCCGGAGTGCGCACATAGGTGTCGCTGAACCACAGGAGCCGCTTGAAGGCGACTCCCCGACTCGTGCCCTTGATTCTGAGCCGCGCCGTCACGACCGCCGTATCACCGTAGATCCGCACCGACTGTGTTCCGGGATCTTCGTCCTGTATCTCGTACTCAATGAGCCCGTCCCGTGCCTCTTGCAGCTGCTCCGCGCGCGTGTTGATGCGCCCATCGCCGAGAACCAACACCATATCGGCATGGAGAATGCGCGCCATGGTGGCAACATCATTTTTCTTCACCGCGGCTTGAAATTCCGTATCAAGCCTTGCGACCTCGTCGCGATCGCTTCGCGAGCCCGGCGCAGCTGTCGCAGCGTACGAGCCGCTCAAGGCCAGAAGAACCGCACAGACGTGCCTCATGCATACACCTCATTGCACCATCGGGAGCCGTACACGACCGGCAGTTGCTGCTCCGCGGCAGACGCTGTGGGTCACGGGCATATCTTCGATCGGCACGCGGTGTCGCACGCCCCGCCGACACGGGAACACACTGCAGCGCGAATTTCGCGACAGAACATCGTTTGCCCCGCCATTGGACACGTGTTGATTCAGTATGCCAACCCGCTTTCCTCGCACTCGTCCCCGGAATGTGCGGCTTCGTCCCTGAAATCGCACACAGCGCGAGGCAGTGGGCGGACCCTGTTGTACTATCGAAACTGACGCGACTGCGCCGCGAGTGTTCGCGTGCAATATCGACCAGTAAGGCAACCAAATGGAAACGCCTCACCCGACCGTCGCTCAGAAACGGCGTGTCTTTCGAGCACTCCACGCCTCCGGCTACAGCACCGCATTCTTCTTTTTGATCGCCACCTGGGAGATCGTATGGGGGCTGGGACTATTACGGCGTTCCGTAACAATGCTGGCGGTTGTCGCGTTGGGCGTCGATATGCTTGGCGCGGTCTATACGCACTACTACAACTATTTCGCGCACGAGGTCGCCGATCCCTTGGCGAACTCGCTGGACGCCCTAAGGATGCTGTGCCTCTTGGCGTATCTCGCGTTTGCTCTAAAGTCCGATCAACAGACGGCAGCGCGCCGCCAGGCGGTACCTGTCCGACGCCCTATCGAATGAGCGGGAGCAGGACGCGGCTGGCCGCGGCGCCGCCGCGGAAGACGCTTTCGGTCGCGGATTTGTAGTCTCGGGGTCGCGCGTTGAAGATGTTGTCAACATACGCTTGCGGATTGCGGTCATAGAGCGGGAACAGGCTCGACTGCACCTGGATCATGATCTTGTGACCGGGCAGAAAGACGTGATCCACATTGGGCAGACCGAATCGGTATTCCTCGACCTTGCCGGGCGTCAGGGCGACAGGCTTTGAAAATCCGTGGAGGTAACGGCCCCTGAAGATCTCGACTCCGATCGGTAACTCGAACCCGGCCATGCGGGGCTTTGAGCCTTGATCCGCGGATTCAGGCGAGACGTTCGGATAGACATCGACGAGCTTGACCACCCAGTCACTATCAGTACCGCTGGTAGCGGCAAACAAATCGACCTGCGGTGCCCCCATGATGTGGATGGGTTTTTCGAGCGCCGTCGTCTGGTAGACCAGCACATCAGGGCGATCGGAGACAAAACGCTGATCGTGCACCAGCCACGTTCGCCACTCCCTCGCATCATCCATGTTGATCGGGCGCGGGATGAACGGCACCGGCTTCGATGGGTCCGAGACATAGTCGTCATGTCCGCTGACCGCCGGAGGCGTGAAGGTGGCCGAGTAGCGCTCGCCGAAATACAGGGGTGTCAACACCCCCATGGGCCAGGCGGGCGATTGCTCCCAGCGGTTGAGCCCCGTCGCGTAGGTAAGAACACGAGGCGTGTGCGGGTCGGGGGCGCCCTTTAGGTAGTGATCGAGAAAGGGTTTGAGGTAGCCGACGCGGAACTCCTGGGCCGTATCGCCAGTGAATGTCAGCGCGCCCAACTCGTAGCCATAGTGATTGACGCCGGAGTGACGCCACGGTCCAATCACCAGCGTTAGCAGATTGTTGTTCTTGTCCTTAGGTCTTAGTGCTTTGTAAACGGCGGGTGCTCCGTAAGAGTCTTCCTGGTCCCACTGCCCCACCACCAGCATTGTCGGGACCGTCAGCGGCTGCGCCGCCATCCATTGGTCGACCGCCTGCAAAGACCAGAAGGACGTGTAGGCTGGGTTCTGCATCACCTTCTGCAGAAACGGGTAGACATCGAAGCCCCATTCACGGATGTAATCGCCCGTCGATCCCGCTTCGAGATAGCGCAAGTAGTCATCCCCGACACCGACGGCCGGGCCGATATCTTCCTCGGCCTTGGCCGTGCTCTGTCTGACCACAAAGTCGATGCCTGGATTTCGAAAGGCGCCGTTGTGAAACCAGTCATCGCCCATCCAGCCGTCGACCATCGGACTTTGCGGCACGGCAGCTTTCAAGGCCGGATGCGGGTTGATCTCCGCCATCAGCGTGGTGAATCCCAGATAGCTGCTGCCGATGACGCCGACCCTGCCGTTGCTCTCCGGGACATTCTTCACCAGCCAATCGATGGTGTCCCAGGCGTCGGTCGACTCGTCCACCGGCGTTGCATTGAGTGGGCCTATGAGGGGTCTGTTCATGACGAACTCACCCTCGGAATGGTGCATGCCGCGGATATCCTGGTAGATGCGGACATAGCCGTCCTGGACAAACTCCGCGTCCATGGCGGGCAGGATTTCAATGACAGACTGGCTCTTGGTGCGTGCCGTGGACTCCCTGGCGTCATAGGGGGTTCGCGAGAGCAACATGGGCCCGTTGCTCGCGCCCTTCTTCAGGATGACGACCGTGTACAGCTTAACCCCGTCCCGCATGGGGATCATCGCTACGCGCTTGACGTAGTCGGCTTGCGGGCGGATCTCCTCGTAGCGCGCCACGCCATCGGGCGTCATGGGCGTCACAACCGATGTGCCCTGCGAGGCGGCCGCCAGGGCCCACTGCGGTGCTACCAACAGTGACAGCACCGCTGTCAGAGTCGGCCGAGGTCCCCGCCGCCGCCTGCTTTTGGGTTCGTCAGTCAGCATCCGCTCCCCTCCCCATTTGAACAGGTGTTGTTTCACAGAGCCAACCCACCGTTCTCGCACTCGTCCCCCCAATCTGCGCCTTCGTCCCGGAAGATCCCTCTAGTCCGCGGGCCTCTCAAGTGACGGCGCGGTTGCACTCGTCGGTGACGCCGCCACCATTACGGAAACGAACGCTCCTCGCCAAAGGGTCCCGCCCAAGAGCCCTGCGACCTGACGACTGCGACTTATGGCGGGCTGCATCCGGTCTCCGGCGAGTTACAGGCCCGAGCAAGTATCCTCGCCCCAGTCCTTGTTGGCTTGAATACACTTGACCTGCGAGGCTTTCCGAAACGCCATGCTGTCGCCAATAGCAGGCCAGGCGCGACTGAGGTTGCACAGTTACATCGCACTTCGACCGCACTGACGTGCAAGCCGACCCATGCCGGCGAACCCTACCGATTGATGGGACAAAACCATCTCGATTCGGCATTCTCACTTTCGGAAGGCTGTGGCGATCCAAGACGTCTTGCCGATGGGGAAAAGTGCATGCACATCACGAGTCCAGGTCATGGGGCTTTCGCAGCGGCGATGATCGGCCTCGGAATCCTTGGCCTCGTCTACGGCGATTTCGCCCTGGTGTGGCAGCCGGTGCCCAAGGGGCTCCCATTGCGGGAGGCCGCGGCTTACGCATGCGCCGTCCTCATGCTGGCCGGCGGTGTCGGCCTGCTTTGGACGCGCACCGCCGCGCTCGCATCCCGTGTTCTGCTTGCGTATCTGCTGCTATGGCTGATATTGCTCAGACTCCCCCGCCTGGTGATGGCGCCGCTGGTTGAGGTTCGCTGGTTAGGCTGCGGTGAGACCGCCGTGATGGTGGCAGGAGGCTGGGCGCTCTTCGCTTGCTTCGCCGACCAATGGGACCGGTCGAAGTTGAAATTCGCCACCGGCGATGTCGGTGTGCGCCTCGCAAGATTCGTTTTTGGCCTCGCGATCATCCCCTGCGGGCTCTCGCATTTAGTCTATACGCCGGAGACTGCGGAACTGGTGCCGGCATGGCTACCCTGGCATCCCGGCTGGGCCTACCTCACCGGTGTCGCGTACATCGCCGCGGGCATCGCTGTCCTCTTCGGGGTTTACGCACGCCTGGCCGCGATGCTGACCGCGTGCATGATGACGGTCTTTACATTGCTGATATGGATGCCCGGGGTTGTGGCCGCCCCCAGAGACCGATTCCAATGGACGGCGTTACTCATCTCATCGGCGCTGGCAGCCGGCGCCTGCGCGGTGGCCGATTCGTATCGCGGCACATCTTGGCGCGGCTTCAGCAGATCGGGAAGATCCGAGTCGCTGGCCTAAGAAAATACCAGGCCGGAGCGCGCCTGACCTTTATTAGAGGGTTTGAACTCCCGACCAACGGTTTACAAATCGGGTTAGGTCACAAACCAACACCACTCACCACTAAATAACTCAAGCACTTACTGGTGTCGCGTCGCGGCCCGTGGTGGCGTTTTGAGGCAGCGAGTGTGCCAATAGTGTGCCAAAGAGGGGCTGCCCGCGATATGTGGCGACGCGGCGTCAGGCAGTAACGTCCGGCTAACGAGCCACGTGCTCGACGGGCCAACTCGCCACCAGCTCCCGTACTCTTGCTGAGCTGAGTAGGTAGGGCAGCCAAAGGCCGCACCAGATAGCGGACAGAACGGCTGGTACCCCTAGCTGGAGGAAGACGCCGTACGCTCCGGAAAATATGGAGTCGGCGTGCCACGCCCACTTCGGGATGGCTGAGATTTCAAGCCAAGTCGCCGTTCCCAACGCCGTAACTCTAACAACCACGGTGCCCGCGAGAAGCAATGTGCCCCACTTCCTCAGACCTCTGTTTCGCGCATTCAACGCTCTCAGAAACCACACGGCTAAGTAAATGCATGCGCTGTCCGCCAGCGGAACAACACCATACGAATGCGGGAGAGCCCGAAGATAAGCGTTCGCCGGAAACGCGGCGATTGTGTTTCCGGACGCTTTGAGCCAAACACTCAACGCTAGGTCGAGTAGCTCCAGCGCATTGAATACGATGCTCGCTATCGTCAGCCACTTGAAAAAGGTAAGCAATGGTGGCCGCTCTGTCCTGACTGGAGCGGACGTCAGTGTGCCCTCTTTCGCCGAACCAGTGTCGCTGGGGAGCGGCGGAGGCGCTTTCGTTGAGGCAACACGTACACCGGGATCGGTGTTGCATGCACGACGATGCAGGCTCAGGACTGTAAGGCCGCCAGCAAGAAGTATCGCGATCCATTCCAGATAGAGGATGTTCCACGCAATATCTGAAGGCACGTCCGAAGGCCGTTCCTCTGCCTGATCGGGTGTGCAGCGAAAGCGCTCCGCAAACTTCTTCGCCGCGTCTGGGTGTCCTCGAACATAGTCCAAATCAGTGCTGCTCGGCGCAGTTCGACACGGCGAACGTCCAATCGGAGACCAGATCCACGAGTACCCCGCGACATCGCCCGACGGGATGTCGACGTACCTCCAAGGCGGAAGCACGATGGTGGCGGCAACCACCGCTGCGCTTAGCGCGAGCATGATTCGCTGGGCGTTAGTGAGGGTCATGCCAACCTCGATTGCGCTACGAATAGCGTAGCGGCATGCGGATGGTACTGGTGCTACTGATTTCGTAGCAATAGGGGGTGCTACTGTATCTGAAGCGCGTCTCATTGGAGGCGCGATGCAGAAGCATCCTGTACGAAGGCGGGCGATTGCCGGAGCCGTGGCTGATGCACGGCGGGCAGAGCGACTATCCCAACGCCAGCTTTCCGAACGTCTCGGCGAGTCGATCAACTACGTTCAGCGCATTGAGAGCGGAGAGCGCGGCCTGCAGGTGCCCGAGTTCATCGAACTTGCGCGCGCCATCGGTATCGACCCGGTTGAGCTGTTCCGGCGGGCATTGCGGTAGCGCCGCCGGCTGCGCGTTCATTGGGGAGACTCAGTAGAAAGCGGCTCGGTATCGGTCACCGGTGCCAATGGCATTAAGGTGCGAGGGCTTGCCGCCGTCTTTTTGGGCCGTTTTGCTCTGGGCAGTGTGCAAGTCTCAAGTCATTGATTTTACTCGCGCAAGGTGCTCGAAACTGCAGTACTTGGGGAAAGTAAAAAAATTTAGCACGCGCGCATCCTCGTCTGCCGCCATGCCGGTCATCCGTCACTCAGGCCGGCTCGTGCCGCGAACACCAGACCGTTGACTCGTCCGTCCCTGAGAAGAGCCAGACCCCTGAGGACCGCGCCGGGATTCGTCATGCAGCCTCGCTGGAACCCGTACAGCACCTCCTTCACGCCCAGCAGCGGATCCCCTTCGACCGGGCGGCGCGCCGCATACGTGACTACAGCGGCCGAGACGATCTCCGGATCGGGGTCCATCGCCGCAAACAGGCGCATGCCGGTGTAGGAGAGGCGACCTCGTTCCACGCCGTCGCAGATCGCATCGAACACCTTCCGGCGTCTGTCGGCGCTCAAGGTCCTGACGCAGTGGCTATACAGCTTCATCATATTGATGAACTGTACGCGGAAGCTCCCGCGGCTGTGATGGACGAGGCAGGTGTAGAAGAGCGCTTCGAGCTGCAAGAGCGATAGGGAGCCCCACCGCGCGGGGGTTTGCAGCAGGGTGTACGTATCCATTGCGGGACCGCCCGTTAGTTGCCCTTCCGGCCGCATCTGCTCGCTGGCGAGCCAACCACCTTGCCGGGCGGATATGTCCACGTTGGCAGGTTGGTAGGAGGTGACCCCTCCTTCTGATGCTGGGGTGGAATTTTATCAGGTCGGGTGTTGCCGGACCCGATTCTTGCTCGGACTCAACCCGATTACGTCGCATTGGGGTCCAGACTGTCCGTACTTAGGGTATTATACGGACACTTTACCGGCTGGACTCCGTATGGATCAGAGACTTAGCCGCACGGAATCCGACCTCGGCAATCATCGAAAACCGGACAGTACACAAGGTGGCATGAGCAAGGCGGAAGACCTGATGCTGGACCCGAAGAAGGCCGAGGAGTACCTGAATGGCGCTCTCACAAAATCCTGTGAGTACGGCCATCAGCAATGCGCAAATCGTACCCACGGCCCCTGCTCGGGGGAGCTGGCGGATCTGCTGCATGACGCTAGCGAAGAGGAGCGGGGCTCATGAGCGGCAACGTCGTTGCTTTGCGAACGCGAAGACGGCCACGAGCCACCCCGATTCGCAAACCCAATGCCGCGCTCCGAAGCCGCGAGTACTTGACCCCCTCCGAAGTGGCGCAGCTTCTGAAGGCCGCGGGGCGGCGCGGACGCTACGGGCAGCGGGACGCCTGCCTCATTCTCACGGCTTACCGGCACGGCCTTAGAGTGTCCGAAACGGTGTCGCTGCGTTGGGATCAGATCGACCTCAAGGCCGGTCATCTGCACGTTCGCCGGGCCAAGAACGGAACTCCCTCGACCCACCCGATGCAGGGCGATGAACTACGGGCGCTCCGCCAGCTCCGCCGGGACTGGCCCGAACATGGGGGATTCGTGTTCGTGTCCGAGCGCGCTGGTCCCCTGACCGCTGACGGGGTGCGCAAGATGATTACCCGAACTGGCGATGAGGCTGGACTGCCCTTCCCGGTCCACCCTCACATGTTAAGACACGCCTGCGGCTTTAAGCTCGCCAACGACGGCCACGACACACGCGCCCTGCAGTTGTGGCTCGGGCACCGGAACATCCAGCACACGGTGCGCTACACAGAGCTGAGCCCGGCGCGCTTCAAGGGCTTCTGGCGAGACCAAGGCTGACCCATCCGTGGAAGAAACGGACATGGAGCGGAAAGTACTTCACCCGCAGTGTGGAAACTTCACTCGCGGCGGTGAGACCGTGACAGGTGTCATGCTCATGAGCGACGTCCCGGACCCCGACGGCCAGTGGTGGGTCGGAGGAAAGCAATTAGCCCTCATTACATGGGCGGCCGGCGATACGGACCGTCAGACGAAACTGTACAACCGCGTCAATCGGATCATCCGTGACCTCCCGACGGTAGACGGCGCTCTCAGGGCCTTAGGTCAAGATCGTGAGATCAGGATCCATTGGCAGCAGGGTTCAGCCGATGGAATTGTGGCGACTCGAAAGCCCCCGCGTAAGAAGACCTCGGGTGGAGCACGTTCGCGCCATTCATGAGCACCGCCGGTGAGCAAGCGGCAGCTCGCAACTCCTACAGCGTCACCGAACCGAATGTACGGTACAGACTGCTCAGGCACGTGCGGGGAACTCGAAACTGGCTCCGCGCCTTGACCCGCGACACGCCATCAACTGACGTAACCTTTGAGCCGGGATCAAATACAACACTTCCCTCAGCCAGTGATGTGAGAAAAAGCGAGAAGTCGGTTTGTTCTCCCAACTGCACCGGGCTGAGGTAGCGGTACTCGTATAGCACTCCCGCGACTCGCGACGCATACGAAACGTACGCCGCGGACGCATGCTTGGAACCCCAGTGACCGATGAGGCGTGAGTAACTCCAACCTGCGAGCACGGCGCCGGGCTGGGCGGGATCGAACAGCTCGATGCCTCCATCCACTTGCGTGATCTTCCCGCCCTGCACGTCAAATCCCCTTAGTCGCAATTCGAGACCCGTGCCACTACATCGACGCCCGACACGGTGTGCACCCGTGAAATAGAAGGTGGTGCGATTGACTGGCCTTCCGAACTTCCGCACAAAGTCTCCTGCGCCCCGTACAGCGTAAAACCCGGTGTCAGGTTCTGGTGTCATGAGCGTCACGCGACTGCGAGCGATAGCCTTCAGTTCCCATCCCATAAAATCCGGAGCTGCGTGCGCATTCGGTCGGATATTAAATAGGGCCTCCAACGTGTATCCGCCGCCGTTGCGTGCTGTGTAAGCGCAAACCGAGCCGTCGGAACGCATCCTTCTTGAGCGATGCCAGCCGGCGTGGTGTATCAAACGCAGCCGTGCAAGCAACGCAACACGACCGGCATGGGCAGACAGAACCGGCAACTGCCAGAAGACCCCAAGAGCTTGGAGAGTTCCGCCCCGCATCAGTCGGACAAATTCGCGGGCGACTGCGCTTCCAGCGGTCGCAAGATACGCCAATACTGTTCCGTCAGCGGTGGTCGCAAGAAAGAGCACGCGACCGTCAGGGCCGTTGTTGAACCGACGCTGCCCGCCGGGAACGGGCCGCAGCTGCTCGGCTGGTGCAATGGGGCATCCGCGCAGAAAGCCGGACAGCCTCACCTCGGGATATTTCGGATACAAAATGAGTTGCGCACCAAGCGCATCTGCGACGTGCCCGTCCGCGTCAATCCACCTCAGGCGCAGCGCCGCCTTGAAGGTCTGCGTCTTGCCGGCCGCGCTCGTGGTGACTTCACCGTATGGCAGCACGCTCAGGGCCTGCATACTCTTTCCAAGATAGATTTGCTGTTTGCTGTTGTCGTTCTCGCTCAGGGGCTTGGAGATAACCTGAGTAGCGCCGAGTTCCTTTAAGCGGCCAATCAGATCGTCGATGGTGGGAAACGGCAAAGGCCTACGCTCCACTGATCTCGGCTAGGGATTGTTCGCCGCGCAGCCAAGCTGCGACACGGCCGACGGTGGCTTCCGGCTCCACCAAAGCACTGCGTACAGCGCACTCCCACACTACGAGCACCCGCCAGCCGCGCTCAGTGAGGGCAGTGATCTGCTTCTTGTCCCGCCGGCGGTTCTGTTCAATCTTGCTGCGCCAGAAACCCGCATTCGTAGCCGGCCAACGAAAACTGGTGCATTCGTGGCCATGAAAGAAACAGCCGTGCACAAAGATGACAGCGTGATACTTCGCAAATACAAGGTCAGGCCTTCCCGGAAGGTCCGGATGATGAAGGCGGTAGCGAAAGCCCTGCGTGTGCAAGGCACGCCGAAGTCTGACCTCGGGTTGCGTATTCACGCCCCGAATTGCAGCCATGTTGCGGCTGCGGGTATGGGCGTCGTGAACGTCTACCATCACACGCGCATTGGAAGCTGGTCAGGCAGAGCCAACTGTGCCTTCAGCGCAAGTACGTGTGGGCGCATTGCTTCCGCGATGGCCGCAATCAACGGAACTACAACGGAGTTCCCAAACTGCTTGTACGCTTGCGTATCCGAAACCGGTATTCGGAAATTATCCGGGAAACCCATAAGACGCGCACACTCCCGCGGGGTCAGTCGTCGCGGCGTTTTCCCGCGACCTCGGGATATCAGGATTTCTGAGCCATCCTTGTAATAGCGCGCAGACAGGGTGCGAGCGACATGGTTCCCGGTGACGAGGCCAAAGCCGAAGCCATTTCCTGCTGCCTCATGCTTTGCCTTGTAGTCCTTAAGATATCGCCAAAGATGACTCGTTAGCGCGTACTTCTTATTCACAGCACCGTTTGAACCAACTGTGTACTCACCGTCCGGCGTCTGCGAGCCATCCTCGGGGTGTAGCACAGCGTTCAGCGTCCGGCGGCTGCTCGGAGCGCCAACTTCATCAAAACTGAATCGCGTAGGCTCGCGAAAGCCGACGATGAAAATGCGCTCCCGGTGCTGCGGGACCCAATTCTGCGCGTCAATGACATGATGCTGGACGTGATAGCCAAGCTCTTTAAGGGATTCCGTGATCACAGCAAACGTGCGTCCACCATCGTGCGATTTCAGATTCCGCACGTTCTCCAGCAGAAACGCGAGTGGTCGCTTGGCATCTATAATTTTGCAGATGTCGAAGAAGAGCGTGCCCTGTGTCTTGCACGCAAACCCATGCGGGTTGCCGAGTGCATTCTTCTTAGACACTCCCGCTATGGAGAACGGCTGGCAAGGGAACCCCGCAACCAGCACGTCGTGGTCCGGTATCGACGTTGGATCTACCTTACGTATGTCCCCGGCGATTTCGTGATCCGGCCTGAAGTTCGCCTTATAGGTCTCCACGCAGAAGCGGTCGTACTCTGACGTAAACACGCACTTTCCGTGCGCTCGCTCGAAGCCCAGACGGGTGCCGCCTATGCCGGCGAACATGTCAATGAACGTGAAGTCGCCACGAGACTCAGGCTCAACACGCTGGACTTCAACGCGAAGTAGATTCGACACAGCGTGCCAAACGAAGCGGGGGCTGGGGATCGCACCGTCGTCCCAGCGCTGAAGCGTTTTCTCGTCCGTATCGAGCTCGCGGGCAATCTCGTCGCGGCGGAACTTCGCGTACGCTTGACGCAATGCGTCTCGGGCACGCAATTCATCTGCGTTCTGCACTAATATTTCCCCTGTCGGTGGGACGGATGGCGGACATTTTGTCTATAATTCGTCCCCCCGGCAAGCGATCTTGGACCGGGTGACACCATAGGCATGGCACTCGACTACCACGCACTTTCTCAGCGCAACCGTCCTGCACGCGTGACCACCCTCTTGGTGGGCGAGGCCCCGCCGCCGAACGGGACTTCTTACTTCTATCTGCCGGCGAAACTCCGGGTCGCTGCAAATATTCGAGAGAATAGAAGCCTGCCTGCGACAATTTTCTATCGGTACTTCAGGCGTCTGCCGTCTGATGTTAATGACTACGAATCGATGCTGACTGCCCTCAAGGAGCGCGGTGTATTCCTGATCGACCTTTGTGACGACCCGATCCGGGTTCGTAATCACCCGCTGGGCTTACGGCGCATCGTCGACGAAATTCCACGCTTCAGAGAGAAACTCGCGCGGCGGAAGCTCAATGTCGATGACTCGGCAATTACGTTCTTGTTGGCCAGAACAACGTATCGGGCCATTCTGAAGGCGCACTTCCCTCTATCTGCACTCGTGAGATGGATTGATTTTCGTTTGGGTTAGCATCGGAGCGTCGCGGCGCTGCGTCCACGATGTACGCGTTTAGTTCGGGGGCCGCAGTTGGTACCGATTCCGCGGGATTTAGGACATCAGAAGGCTGCATCAGGCTGTCCAACCAAGCCAGCCACCGTTTGCGTACAGACCCCGCCGGGAAGAGCGCCTCGATGTCCGCGTGGAGGGTTCGGTAGGCTTCAGCGTCACGCGCGTCCATGAAGTAACACTGGCGTGCCGCGAGCCCAGATTCCACTTCGATTTCCGTCGCGTATGCTCAGAAATGCTTGCCAGTCGCAGATGCGATTGCGCAAGGACGCGTAAGGCAGTAGCCACCGACAAGAGGCTGAGGCGCCGACTGCTTCAGCTTAAACACCACAGTCGGTACACAAGATATTGTGCCTGCCTTCCCGTCTTAGCCCCTCCAGCTTGTGGTTGCGAGGTGTATGCTCGACCGCGGTCTTGGCACGCCTCTCGCCAGCCGCTCACGGGTGCGGCGATGCATGCGGCGCCCACATATCGACCAGCGCTTCTCCCAGTGCACTGAACTGGCAAGGGTGCAATACGTCGATTTCCTGAAGCTCCGGTGTCGGGACCACGCGGTCTGAAAGATTTGCCTGACACAGGAGAGACAGTTGTGAGCGAAAAACGCATCTATATAGAACGGCGCCCGGAGGGTGACTACGCCGTCCGGAGACCCGACTCCGATCGAGCGAGTGCAGTTGAGCCGACCCAGCGCGAGGCGATCGAGCGCGCGAGGGAGTTGAACCCGGGCGTAGCTCCGCACGTCGAGCGCGTGCGCAACACGACCCGGGGGCGCCGCGATCACTGGCGCAAACCGTAAGTGCTGTATGCCCGCGGAGATGCAGTTAAAGATATGGGATGTTGAACACGGCGCGTGCGCGATGGCGCAACACGTGAACAACGGCCAACTCGGACGGTTGGCAATGATTGACTCGGGGTGCACTGCTGAATGGCACCCGAGTGCGTACATACGACACGGCCTAGGCCGCACCGTGCTGGACTACCTAATCATCACCAACGCTGACCAAGACCACCTGAGTGACTTGGCGGGTCTCGCGGCTCAGAGTGTTTATGTGAAGACCCTGACCCGCAACCGTCACCCACCTCCGGACGTTCTCCGCGCGATGAAGCAGCAGTCCGGAGGGGTCACTGACGACATGGAGCAGTACTTGGCGCTGCACAGCACGTACACAGTTGATGCAACGGAGCCGTTTGATCTCCACATGGGTGGCATCACGTTGAAGACGTTCGCTAACCCGTACCCGCTTTTCCAAAACACGAATGACTTGAGTCTCGTCGCCTTCATCCAGTACAGCGCCTTCAAGATCGTATTTCCCGGGGATCTTGAGGAGGCGGGCTGGCTCGCGCTCCTCCAAAGGCCGGAATTTTGCGCTGCGCTACGCGGGGTCAATGTGTTCGTGGCGTCACACCACGGACGCGAGAACGGATACTGCGAGCCGGTGTTCGCCCATTGCCATCCCCAAGTCGTGGTTACGTCCGACAAGTCCATCATCCACGACACGCAGCTCATGACGCCCATATATCGACAGCGCGTACTCGATCACGAAAACGGCGTACTTGTTGCTAACACTGGTGAGCGCCGACATGTTCTGACGACGCGACGGGATGGCCACATCCTGTTCCGCGTCAACGACAATAACTACACTGTCGAAACCGAGAAACAAGGATGAGCGTGCCCACGCTCAAGGAGCGGAACCTTCGTTGGCTCGTCATGATTGTTGCGCTCGATGTCGCGATTCTGGTGTTCGCAAGCCTTGGCCCCGTTCCGTCCCTATCGGCTGTCGCTATCCGTGGGGTTTTCATTCCCTTGCTTCCGGTCGCGGTGTTGCTCCTGAGCAATGTGATGCCGCACCAGATCAAGGACTCGCTGGTCTTTTGGAAGGGCAAGCACGCGCTGCCGGGACACGCCGCCTTCACCAAGCACGGCCCCGCGGACTCGCGTATCAACATGGCGGCGCTCAGGAAGAATGTCGGCGCATTGCCGTCCGACCCCGCCGAACAGAACTCCTTTTGGTACACGCTGTACAAGCAAGCGGACTCTGATGCCGCCGTCTCCGAGGCGCAGAGGATGTATGTCCTGTTCCGCGACGCCGCCGCGCTCTCGTTCATGTGCCTGATTCTCGTGCCACTCGCCCTCTTCGTTTCCCGGGCTGGCCGAGATGCATGCCTAACCGCGCTCGGCCTATTCGCGGTCCAGTACGCGATCGCAGCCCTCTCTGCGCGCTTCAACGGAATCAGATTGGTCGGTAACGTGCTTGCGCACCACGCCGCAAAGCGCTAGGTACAAGTGGCGTTTGACGCGCCCAGCACGCAACCCACCTGAGGACAGTCCTGTGAATGCCCTAAGCAGAGTAACTAATGTCAACGTGTTGGCTCAGGGGCCGATTCTGCCGATTGTCTGCCCAGCCTGTCGCCGTGAGGGTAACTTCGGAACTCTCGGTCAGGATGTAATGTTCAACTTACCAACCATCCCGCCAAGGCCGAATATGGTGCGTCAAGTCGGTGTGGGGCATCGCTTGTGCCCAAACCCTCAGTGCGCGACCCACGTCTTTGTGATTTATGAGGGCGGTCGGATGGTACGTACCTTCCCGGCTGGCCGCATCGACTTCGACAGCGCCGGGGTCCCGGAGCGCGTGGTCAAAGCATTCGACGAGGCCTTGAGCTGCACGGCGAACGAATGTTACACCGCAGCCGCCATGCTGATTCGCAAGACCTTGGAGGCGGTCTGTGACGACCTCGCAGCTAAAGGCGCTGACCTGAAACACCGAATACTCGATCTACAAAGCAAAGTGACGCTCCCCAAGGAATTATTTGAGGCAATGGACCACCTAAGGTTGTTGGGCAACGACGCGGCGCACGTGGAGTCAAGGGAGTACGACACCATCGGGCCGGAAGAAGTTGGTGCAGGTATCGAACTCACAAAAGAGATAATCAAGTCCACATACCAGTACAAGAGCCTGCTCGGGAGGTTGATCGCACTCAAAAAACCCGCCGGCGGCTCACAGAGCCCGTGAGGAGCCCGGTGGAAGACGGACAGCCCCATCACCTGCGGCGATCAGGTGCGCCTCGGGTAGATCAATAGGTAGCGCGCCCCCGCGCGGCGCGGTAAGAACGGGGGCGCCGCAGCGCCCCCGATAGTTTGCTACGAACGCCGATAGCGGCTTCTTACCGATGTCGACACATCGTGGAGGCGCCGCTCAGCAGCGCGCACCTCTTCCAGCGCTCGATACCCCATGGTCGCCGCGTTGTACGGACCGGGGGGTGGCAACGCGCTCGCAGGAGCGGGGGCGATCAGCTGATGCACGACGCCCGTCTGCACGGCCTGCACCACGCGCTCGCTGATCCCGAACCAGACGGCGATGTCCTCCATGGAATCGCCCCGTGCCAACATGCCCTTCACCTTAGCCGCAACCTCTCGTTCCAGCCTTACGGCACTTTCGCAAAACCGAGTGGCCATGACGCCACCTCACGCCGCCGCCGGCTGCGCAATGGCACGCGACTCGGCCTCGGTGAGCGGCATGCCAAGCTTGCCCTTGATGAAGGCCTTGGTAGCCGCCCGCGCCTGCCGGTTGGAGACAACCGAGTTTGCGACGATGCAGATGTTGTCCCACTCTTTGTTTTTCTTCGACCAGTCGATGCTCTGCAGCGCCTGCAGGCGCTCCTCCCAGCCGGGTTCCATCATCAAGTCGGCCCCGATGCTCCCAATGGCGCGGAGGACCGTGGAGTGCGACACGATCTTCTCCGCGCGCAGGTCGACGGCAAGCTTCATGCCCGCGCGTACCTTGGCCCAATCCGGCAGGTTCTTCGCGGCGGCATTCCAGAAGCTCGCGACGCGGGTAGCATTCTCGGTGATGGGTTCATCCGCGTGGTCGCGCAGCAGTTCCTTGTTGGCGTCGTACAGCGCCGCGAGCGTAAAAAGCTTCGGCGACTTAGACCGCAGGGAAGAGTCGTCCTTCTCCACCAGATCACCGAACACGTCGACCAGATCGAGCGATGCCAGCGTTACCGCTGAGAGCTTGTCGCGCTTGTCGTACAGGATATCGAGCGACTTGGAAGTCTTGACGACGTAGCGGTTGAGGTCGGAGAACATCTGCTGCACGCGTTCCTTGCTCTCCCACGGGAAGAGGAGGACCGCGATGGTGTGGTCGCCGATGTTCGGCGCCGCCTTGAGCGCGCGACAGATGCCGGCGCAACGGTGCTGCCCGTCGTTGATGACGAACTCATCGCCGAGCTTCACCTTCAAGACCCCGATGGTTCCGTCGGACCCACTGGGCTCGAAGATCGGCTCGGACTTGTAGCTCGCGGTGATCGCCGAGAACAGGTAGTCGTCCTCATTGTCCACAATGTAGTTCGCGAGATCGGGAACGCGCTTCTCGTTGAGAACGCGCTGCTCGCGGTCGTCCGGCGAGAAGCCGACCCAGTCGGTGAACTTGAACATCTGCGGGACGGCGTTCATAGGCAGCAGGCAGGAGTAGTACGGCCGAGATCCCATCTTTCCGCGCATGGCAGGTACGTGAACAAACATGGTTTGTATCTCCGGTAAGAACTCTGATGGCCGGGTGAGAGCGACGAATCGCTCAGCCGCCTCTGGCGAGTTCAGGTTAAGTGCCGCTCGGCCCACGCTTCGCGGTCACAGCGGCAAATCTCTCAGAGCTCCGACTAGATTGTCAAGGAGCTCCAGTTACTGTAGGTCGGAGCTCCTACATTTCATCACCAGAGCTGCCAATAGCTTGAGCTATAGCTCTACATGTCCAAATACCTGATCGGGCGGGAGTTTCCGCACAGGCCTAATGCGCGCTGCCAACGCGGGCCGGCTGGATACGTAGCGTTGCGCGCCGCTCGCGGTGCCCGTCGTAGAGCACGCAGACAAGCTTCTTCCTGATCCCCATCTGGGCGTACTCCTTGCCCTGACCGATGTACTCGCTGATGGGCTCATCGCGCACGAGCGTGCGCGCAACACGTGTGGTTGACCCGTCGAGGTTCTGCCGGTCCTCATCAAGCTCCTTGTGCGGGCGCACTACGGTGCCCCGACGGCTACCCTCGCGAATCTCGAATCCCGATAGGCGCACCGGCGTCGGCCCGTGGTTCTCCAGCACGAGTGTGAGGATCACGCTGTAGTGCAGCGGCGCGTCGCCGATTCGCTGCGACGTACTCACCGCCTTGATCTTTGTGAACTGAAAGTGGGCGCGCAGCCGGGGACGCCGGAGCAGCCAGCGCGCCACATCAGCGCCAACTCTCAGCACGGTGCCAATGACGCTTGATGAGACGGGCTCGATCACGAGTCGATTGTCCCCGCACTTACACCACGCGTCGATCTAGTGCCCGTCACCCCAGCGCTAGTCGGAAATTCAACAAGCGTCTCACTTTCGCCGTCGTATCAGGCGCACGTCCGGCGCTACTTGCTGCCAGATGCTGGCGCCATGGCCGGAGCTGTGGCGCCCGTTCGGGGGCGTCGCTTCGGACCGGTGAGTCCCTAGTGACGGCTGCATCCAGTGTCCCTCCCCTATGCGGCACTGGATGGACTCACATCGACTCGACTGGGCGCCCGATGGGGTTATAGGGCCCTGCGTGGCTGCCCGTGTCATCTTGGACGTCGTATCAGGCGCATGTCTGGTAGATCAATAGGTAGCACGCCCCTGCTCCAACCGGTTACGACGGCCCTCGGGTACGGTGACGGCGATTGACTGACTCTGAGAGAGACTGATTGACTCTGTCTGCTCTCGTGTCTCCAGAGTCTTACAGAGTCGGGCTGTCTCGGTCACTCTCGTGCGCTCGGTCTTCGGTGTGTTTCGTGTCTGACTGAGGAAGGCTGTAATACCATTTTGCCGGGTAGCCCTGCGCCTCGCACACGGCGCCGATCTCCTTGAGTGCAGCCTGCACGCGGCGGTGGCTAAACCCCTGCGCCCTCGTCTGTTCCCAGAGGTGGTCGGCTGGCAGGCCTTCCTCGAGCAGACGATCACGCAACCAGTCTTGCACTTCCTTCGCTTTTTCATCACCGGCCCGGGACCTTGGCGTGATGTGGATCAGCGCCTCGTCTGCGCTCACGTTTTGAACACGATCTGACTCCCATTCCACACGCGGCACGTCACCACAGGTAGCATGAGATGCAGACAAAACGCGGAACGCAAATCCCCCCTCATCCTGCGCAATATTCAACTTGATAGGCAGGAGTAACCGGCGGTGTCGATCATGCGGATCGCGAGCAGTCACAAGTGCCACGCGCACGGCAGCTGTGATGACATGGGAGCCGGCTACGAGCTGCATTGCCTTGCGCGCGTCAGAACGCTTGTTCAGATGAGTGATGACGAGAACGGCGACGCCAGTCCGCGCGGCCATCTGGCTGAGTCGGTCGAGCAGCGTGCGCATTTCGCACGTCTTGTTGGTGTCTGATCCCGCAAAGCTGGTCAGTGGATCAATCAGGAATAAAGACGCCCCGAGTTCGGTGATGCGCGTCTCCAGTGCATCCAGATCCCGCAACAGACTGACGCTGTCGAGCACTCGCGCCCCGGTTGCCTCAGCAGTGGATACGCCTTGGACAAGTTCGATGAACTCCGTGTTCGCCCCCGCAACATCAAGGCGGGGACGGATGGTATCTGAGGGGTCGTCTTCAGCGGTCAAGAGTACTACTCGCTCTGCCCTGAAGGTCCCTGCTCCGCACGGCCAGCTACCCGCAACTGAAATGCGCGCCGCGATGTCCTGACTGAGGAGAGATTTTCCATCACCGGGAATGCCGGCAATCACGGTCACCTTACCGGCGTAAAGAGCCCCGGGCCACAACGGCTTCAGCGGCTTCGCAGTAATTCGTGAGAGTGGAATTGTCTCAAGTACTCTCTTGGTCCGAGCGTGCGCATGCGCGTGAGCGCTCGGCGGTATGTGCTGCGAATGGTCGAGCATCACACATCTCCATTTCTGCGTACGGCCTCGACATAGCGGGCGGGGTCCACCACGATGCGGCGCCCGATACGGTGGAACGCGTCGGCCAATCCGCGCTCGTGGCGGCAGCGAAAGAGCCAGCGCCACGAGTGGACAGTGTTCGGATAGCTAATTCCTGCAGCGCTCAGGCTCGCCAAGTCTGTCAGGGGGATAAGTTCGCGGGGGTTCATCGACTACTCCTCGTAACGCTCGATATTGAGCGCGGGAGTGTAGTGTTACTCAGTAGTCACTCGACCGGAGAGGCGCAAATTCACCGGCAATTCGCGAGAGTTCCACCCCGGAGAACAGTCCGGCTATCTACCCGGCAGATGTCTCCGGGTCTGCCGGCTTGCCCCGATCCCTGACAAGCTTCCGCACGTTCTCAGCGCTGACGTCACGAGAAAACACGGCACTTGCAATAATCGCAACCTGCTCATGGAACGGCTGACCATACGCCTTCGAGAAGTATCGCGAGAGTTCATAGACAAAATTACGGAGCTTCGCGCGCGGAGAGTTTTGTTGTGGCGCAACCCTTGGAGGCTTCTTCGCGCGTTCGCGCGCAAGTTTGGCAAGTTTCTCGAGGAACTCCGGCAGATTTGACCACGGGCTTGTGTCTTGAAACGGGTTATTCCCCGGAGAATCAACGAAGAAATTGTGCAGCGGTGAATCGGCATCCAAGCGAAGCATTTCGGCCATGGTCCTGTGGCTTTCATCGGATGGATAGTACATGGTCGCGGCAAAGTCGATGGTGCCGCCAACACGCACCCAACGCACTTTCGGCAACAAGTCACACAGAGTCTCGGCATGTTTCGCAACTTGCAGAAAACGAGCCTTCACGACAGGGGTGCTCTCCTTAGGGATGACGTCCCACGCGAGAAGAGGGCCCTCGCAAGCGCCTAACAGGCAGAGCGCCGGCGACCGCCTGATAGTCTCTGCCGTCGCGCGTTCGGCCTTATAGTGTGCTTCCATCACCTCTATTTCCGCCGGCGTCCCTGCAGGCCGAAAGGGTGCAGGAGCATCGGCTTCAATTTTCGGAAGCCTCCTGTCAAAGACCGCTCTTCGCCGATTGAGGCTCGCCCATACGTCCTTCATGTTTTGGTTGAACACCAAGGCTTCAAGCAGGTCGAGGCGCTCTTGAACAGTCAAAAAAAGAACCCTTCCTCCCCTACGCAACTCGGCCTCCAGAGTACGGCTCACGCCCGTAAGCTGTGCGAGTTCAGCCTTCAGCGCCCGATGCCTTTCGACTAAGAGTGACGGCGCCCACCCCGGGTATTCTTCGGTTCTACTTCCCAAGGATCTTCTCGTTCATCCGCTCAAGCACGTCCTTCGCGTCCCCAGCAGCCAGATGAACGTATCGGCTCACTACGCCGGATTTCCAGCCGCCGATTGCCTTGAGCTGCTGTTCCGTTGCACCCTCGCGTGCCAAGTACGTCGCCGCGCTGTGCCGAAGATCGTGGAATCTGAAGTCCGCCACTTTCGCTGCTGCGCACGCCGCCCTAAATGGCTTGGCATAGTCGTACTTGCCGCCCCTCGAACTCGCAAACAGCCGACCGTCGAGCCTACGGACCTTCGCGTGTTCCCTGACGAGCCGCAGTGCCTCACCATGAACCCAAACGACACGAGGCTGTGCGTTCTTAGTGATGCGGAATAGCAGGCGCTGCTCCTTGATCTCTACGTCATCCCATCTGAGGCTGCACAGCTCCCCGGCGCGCGCCGCGGTCGATAAGGCCAGCACGGTTAGCAGGTGCAGGGTCGGATCCTTTGCAGTCTCCCTTAGCAGCCGATCACGCTCGTCTTCTCTGAGGTACCTGACCCGCCCTCTGCCCTCGCGGAGCTTACTGACTGCCAACATCGGATTGTGTTCAAGCCAATGCCATTCGCGCATCGCGATCGTGAAGACGTGGCTCAGACTTTGAAGGTAGCGATTAACCGTGGCGGCACTGCGCTTGAACTGCTTTGCGTCGCCCTTCACGATCGACCGTGGCGACTCAGGTTTCGCCCGCTTGTACGGCTCTTGTTGGAGCTTGCCTCGGTGCTCGACGAGGATAGCCGGCGAAATCTCGCTCAACTTCAGGTGCCCCAGCCTATCCCGCCACCACTGCAGGTTTGCGCGCGTCATGACGCCACGCTTCTTCGGCGCTTCCTCTGCCATGTAGCGATCGATCGCTTCGGTCAGCGTGCGGTTGCGCGCTTCCGGGTCGCGGAAGTGTCGGCCCTCGATCATCTGGGCTTCAATTTTTGTCGCCCACCGGTCGGCGAGCCGGCGCGTTGGGAAGCTCTTCGTGCGAGCAGGGAAGCCGGCCATGCGCACCTGCACATGGAAGACCGCCTTGCCGCGCCTCTTCCGCTGTCGAATCGTCGCCATCAGAGCACCTCAAATCGCAGGATTGGTCGGATCCTATCGACAGTGTGCCAAAAATGTGTCAGACGAGTCACAGGTTATCGTAAGTTAGTGATTTTATTTGCCGGCTGAGAGATTTGAACTCCCGACCAACGGTTTACAAAACCGCTGCTCTACCACTGAGCTAAGCCGGCATCGGTGCGCCGTCCCTGGGCGGGATTCGGCGGGCGCAGATTGTACCTGCCCCACTTTCCTCAGGGCAGTTTCGGGCTCGCGGCGGTCCCGGTCTGCGGGGACGCGCTCACGGAGGCGGTTGCGGCGGGCGGCGCGGTCACGGCTGGCACGGCCGGCCGCGGACAGGCTTCAACCCCGACCTTGGAACCGATGCCTTCCGCGAGCAGATCGTCGATCGGCACGCTCGACCTCTCGGAGGGCGGGGTCACGTCCACCCAGTACACCGATACCGGGAGCTTGCGTTCGGCGACCTCGGCTTTCAGGCCCAGCTTCTGCACCTGCTTCGCCCGTTTCTCGGCGCGCTCGCGTTCACTGAAGAGTCCGACCGAAACCCGCCGGCCCGTGGCGCCACTGTCCGTCATGGCACGAGCGTCGGTGATGCCGTGAAACACAAGGTCCTGCCGCACGCGCTCGACGTCTTTGTCGCTCTTCAGGCCCCCGACATAGACCCAGAACCCGTCGGAGGTTTCGCCGGCGACGGCGCGCTGCTGAGGATCGAAGCCCTTGTCCTTCAGCACCGCCGCCGCGCGCGCGCTGCTGCCGATGTCGCCGAACGGCCCGATGGATACGCAGCTGCCGGCGCCCGTCGCCTGCAATGCCGTCTTGTGTGCGGAGGCGGGAGCCGGCGCCGGCACCGGCTGCACCACCTCGTTGCGCATTTTCAGCCGCGGTAGCTTCGCAAGAGCCGCGTTCTCGACGACCGGTCGCGGCGCATCGACCCAGTGCGCCCACGCGAAGTAGGCGAGATTCGCGAACAGCAGTGCGAAAAGCACGTTACGCACGGTGAACACGGGTGAGATTCTAGTTCAACGGCGGCGCGAACGCGGTGGCGGCAGCTCGTGCGCCAACACCGCCAGTCCCTTGAGCAAGAGATCCGGGACCCCCGCCGCGGGACTCTTCAGGAGCGGTCGCACCGCGGCGGATTCCCCGCCGGTCAGGACCACGAAGGGCCGTTTGCCGATGAGGTCTTCCGCCTCGGCCACGGCACGGTCGATCAGCGCTGCAGCTGCGAAGCGCGCGCCCTGGCGAATGGCCGCGCGGGTGGAACGTGCCAGCAGGCCCTTCGGGCCCGGCGCCCCACCCTGCGCGCGGCGGCGGATACCGGAGGTGCGGGTCAGGAGGGTGTCCACCATCAGGGCCGGCGCCGGTACGATCACCCCGCCCTTGTGCCTGCCGTCGGCCGCAATGAGATCCAGCGTCATCGCGGTGCCGACGCCCACCACCCAGACCGGCACCCCCTTGAATAGGTGATGCGCGGCCACGGCGGTCACGAACCGGTCGACACCGAGCCGCCAGGGTTCCTGATACCCGACCGTGACCCCGCCGGCCAGTCGCGGCACGGCAATGAACTCGCACTTAGTGCCGGCGCGGCGTGCCGCCTGGCTAAGCGCCCGGTCGACTTTCCTGCCAGCGACGCTCGCCACGAGCACGCGCGTGACGCCGCGCGCAGCCCCGATCACGCGGCGCTTGTAATCCTCGACGCGCCAGTCAGCGTGGTTCGCGGCGCGGCGCGCGCCCAGGCGTCCCTGGTCAAAGCGCGCCCACTTGATGCGCGTATTGCCAATGTCGATCAGCAGCAGCGCCATCAGGCCCGCCTCACGGTCACATCACCCGACATGAAGCGGCGCACGCCCTGCGCGGTCTCGATCAGGAGCGCCCCGTGCACGTCGACGCCACGGGCGAAGCCGCGCGCGATGCCATCCGCCGCGTGCACATCGACCGCGCGCCCATGCAGTACGTCCGCGCCGCGCCATTCTTCGACGAACGGCCGCAGGCCCTGCCGCTCGAACTCGGGCAGCCCGCGCAGGAGCGCCGCCACCACGGCGGCGGTGAGGGAATTGCGACACGGCCGTTCCATGCCCGCGGTCACGAGGTCGGTGGCGGGCAGTCCCGTGGCGGCAATTTTTTTCAGCAGCGCGGAGCCGAGCGCCACGTTGAGGCCTAAGCCGATCACGACGCAGGCGGGTCCTGCGCCTTCCGCGCGCAGGTCGATGAGAATCCCTGCGAGCTTGCGCTCATCGATGAGGATGTCATTCGGCCACTTGAGGCTCACCTGCGGCAGATCGAACTCCTTCAGCGCCCGCAGCGTGCACACCCCGACCGCGAGCCCCAGGGCACCTAAGTCCTCCGGCGGCTGTTGGAACGTCCACGACAGCGACAGGCAGATTGCCCCGCCCGGCGGGGCAATCCAGGCGCGCCCGCGCCGCCCTCTTCCCTGGGTCTGGTATTCCGCGAGGAGCACTTCGGCGAAGCCTGTCGGCGGGTTGGGCCTTGAGAGCAGTACGGTGTTGGTGGAAGTCACCGACCAGGCGACCTCAAGCTGAGAGACGCGCCGTTCCATCTCGCGGGGCAGGCGCGCGCGGATGCGCGCCGCATCCAGGGGCTCCCCGCCCGCCACCAGGCGGTAGCCGCGATTGCGCACCGCGTGCAGCGTCGCGCCGAGATCCTTCAGTGCCCCGGCGGCCTTCCACACGGCGCTGCGGCTCACCCCGAGACTCTCCGCCAGTGCCTCACCGGAGGTGAATTCCCCACCCGACAGCGCGCTGAACACCCGGGCGATAAGCGGTACGGCCGGTGCTTTCACTAGGCAGGTCCGCGACGCGCGCCGAGGAGCCACAGTCGCCGGGCGCGCGGCTCGCAGCCTCTTCGCATGCGCGCAATGTTGGCACGGTGGGTAAAGAGGATGAGCAACGCGCTCGCGATCCCGAAAGTAACGAGAGGCACGCGCGGCGACAACGGGCTCGCCGCGATCGCGACCCCCATTGCGCAGGCGGCCAGCATGGATGCGAGGCCCACGAACCCTAAGAGCACCGCCGCCAGGAGCCACGTCAACAACATCGGCAATAAGAGCCACGGCGCGATGCCACTGGCCGTCCCTAAGAGTGTCGCCACGCCCTTGCCGCCGCGAAACCCATACCACACCGGATACACGTGCCCGAGGAGCACCGCGACACCGCACACCGCGACGCACCAGGCCTGCAGGGACGGTTCAGCCGCGCTCAGCGGCGCCGGCAACGCCATGCGCGCCACGACGGCGGTGGCGAGCCAGCCCTTACCCGTATCAATGAGCATCACCCAGAACGCAAACCCCGCGCCCTGGGTGCGCAGGGCGTTCGTGCCCCCGGCGTTGCCGCTGCCGGACTGGCGGATATCGACGCCGCCCTTGAGGCGCCCGATGACGAGTCCGCCGATGACGGAACCCAGGAGGTACGAAAGCGCTGCCTTGAGGAGTATCTCGATCACGAGGGTCTGAATACTTCAGCGATCATGCAGCGCACGCTCCCGCCGCCCACCGCTTCGATGGTGGGCACCGGAACCGTGAGCACGGCATCCGTGCACCCGGAGAGCTGCGCGAAGGTTTCGCTCTTGAGCGCCTGGCGCGCGCGTTGTGACATCACGAGCACGCGGCAATCCCCGAGCGCCTCGTCCCAGCTTGCAAGCTCGAGCATGTTGCCCGCGAACTCACCAATCCCGCTTAGTCCGATGTCGATGATCTGCCGG
>Ga0210384_10001072_pt1 | contig 38810 bp, 28 predicted proteins | sample IncBWH2MmetaG_FD_160574 | JGI IMG/M metagenome (GOLD analysis project Ga0210384, IMG submission 160574) | Forest soil microbial communities from Barre Woods Harvard Forest LTER site, Petersham, Massachusetts, United States - Inc-BW-H-2-M | ecosystem: Environmental > Terrestrial > Soil >...
CGGTGATCGCCAGGTGCCGGTGCCGTTCGAACTCAAGTTCCTCCCATCCGCGATTGATCCGAAGCACTCGTACTCGCTTAGCGCGAAAATCACAGTGGATGGGGAGACCCGATTTATCAGCGATCAATCGCACCCGGTTTTGACCGGTGGGAACCCCAACAAAGTCGAGATTATTGTGAAGCAAGCGCCGCAGAGCCCCAGTCGGCCGTAAGAGGCTGCCCAAGAGCCCCTATTAAGGCAAGAACCGACGTGCCAGCCGTAGGCCTTCGGCTGGGAACTGTCCTTAGGGACAGGTGCCAGGGTAGGAATCCGTACTTTCGGCCTGTAGCGCCGTGCTCCACCGGATTCTATACTCGCGGAATGCCCACAGCTCCTTCCGGTGAAGTGCGTCAAGTAGGCTTGCTGGTGCTCGAAGATGATTCGAGAAACGCGGCAGCGCTGAAGCAAATCCTCGATTCGGAAGGCTGGCGCGTGCGCACCGTTCCGGATTTGAAGATGCTTCATGCCGAGTTGAAAACTGGCGAATATTCCCTGGTGGTGGCAAACATCGCGATCGTGGGGCTGGAATCGCCCACGTATCACGTTCTGCGCGAACTGTCCGCTGTTGCTCCCGAGGACGGAGGCCGCATTCGGGTGCTCTACGTGATTCCGGAAATGACCGGCGGGCAATTTGTCGGTGCGCTGGAGGTGGCGCGGCTGCCGTATGCGCTTCGACCCTTTCACCTGCACGATTTTCTGGAGAAGGTCAGCGATCTGCTGGTTGAGATTAAGGCCATTGTTGGCCCGTTGCGCATGACGCGTTATGAGTTCGGGGCGGCTCGTAAGAAAAAGAAACAGGACGGCCGTAGCAACTCGATGTTTGCCGCCCGGGATTCCTATAGCTATACCGAAGAGGAGCTGGCCGAGTACGAGCGCGCGGAGGCGGAATCTTCGCGAACCCGGCGCATCAAGCCCAGAACCAATCTGGGCGACCCCCGTTCCTGACAGATTTTCCGCAACAGCCCTTCTTGCACTGCAAGATATTTCCCGCCTGCCGTTCTAACCGCGACTCGTGCAATTGCGCACGATCTGGAGGCAGGTTATGGATCGATCGTTTTTTTCGCACATCAGCAGCGCGTTTCTAGGAATCTCCGCACTTGGCATGGCAACCCTCGGCTTCCTCTGGTTGACGCCCGGCTCTTCTGCTCCGCCTGCGAAGGCGGATGGGGCGTGGCGCCTTCTTGACGGCGTCCGCTACGAAAATCTCACTATTTTTCCTGTGGTCAGCTCCGGCGGCTACGACACTGGCGCTTTTCTGACGTTGGAGGACGGGCTTTCCTCCGCAGAGATCACCGTGCGGGAGCAGGGCGCGGAGACGCTGATCCGCAATCGAGGAGAAGGGCGCACGGTTCCCCCGGTGTACAACGGTCCGTCGGTGAATCAGCTTGTGTTGATCAACCACAGCAAGCGGCCGCTGTTGCTGCTGGCCGGGGAATTGGTGAGCGGTGGCAAGCAGGACCGCATCATCGCTAAAGATCGCATCGTTGCCCCGGGCGCGGATCCGCTGCCGCTGGATGTATTTTGCGTAGAGCATGGTCGCTGGTCGGCAGGCTCGCAATTTACGGCAGCGAAGACAATCGTGCACCCCAGCGTGCGTGAGAATGCCGCGGTGAAACAGAAGCAGTCCGAAGTGTGGGCGTCGGTAGCCAACGGCTCCAATGTAAGCGGATCGGCAGGTGGGAGCATGAGTGAGACCGTCACGGTAAACGCCGCGCCTCCGGTGGTGTCTAGCGCAGACATCTCCAGAACTATGGCTGCGGAAGCACCAACACAATCGTATTCGAAAATCTATGACTCGAAGCGGGTGAACGGCTCAGTGGATACCGTGGTGAACGAAGTTCAGCGACGTTTCCGCAAGGAGACGTCAGGATTGAAGGGCGAGGAGGTTGTTGGAGTTGTGGTTGCCTATGGTGGCGAAGTAGCGTGGAGCGACATTTTCGCATCCAGCGAACTGTTCGATCACTATTGGACCAAGCTGCTGCGGAGTTACGCGGTGGAGGCAGTGGCGCGTCCCATGCTGCGCGAGGGGGCTTCCCGCGACGATGCGCGCGAATTTCTGCGCCACCTCGATGGCCATGAGCAGAGCGAATCTGAACCTGGGGTGTATCGCTGGAGAGAAACCAGTGAAGGGCAGCTCTCGCAGATCGAACTGGACGCGTTGCAACCGAAGGTGATTACCTTGCACCGGCTGGTTGTGCGGCGCACCAGCTGAGGAAACTTATCGAGTAGCGAGATCGGCGGCCGGGAGTGTTGCAGCTTCTTCAGCTCGCTGACTTGCCGCTCGAGAATTTTCGTACTTCGCTTTGGTCCTCAGTGCGAAACAACATTTCGGTGGCGTCCCAGGGCCAGGACGGGTGTTGCAGATTAGGTGCGATTTCGGCAAGCGGAACCAGAACGAAGCGGCGCTGCAGCATGCGGGGATGCGGCACTCGCAATTCCGGAGTGTCGATGGTCTCGTCGTCGTAAAGCAGGACATCGAGATCGATCAGCCTGGGGCCCTTGGCGAAGGGTTTCTGGCTGCCCATCTTTTTTTCTATTTCGCGCAATGTGCGCAGAAGATTCAGAGGCCGGCGTTGCGTCTCGGCTTCCACAACGGAGTTGAGGAACCAGGCCTGGTCCAGGTAATCGAGCGGCTCGGTTTCGTAGAGGCTCGAAGATTTGACCACGGAGATTCCCGATTCGTTGAGCAATCGCAACGCTTCCTGCAGATTTGCCTGGCGGTCGCCGACATTGCTTCCCAGCGCCAGATAAACTTTCGCCGTGGGTCTGGTGATCGGATTGGCCGGGAAATTTGGCACAGCGGTTCCCTACTTGGCCCCAAATTTGCGACTTATCATTCTTGTGAAGACTCTGGCTTCGGGCAGATTCATCGCCATCCCCAGCGCGAAGAATACGAAACCGTACATGCCCAACACGATCGTGGCGGTCAAAATCGGGCCGTGCAGGCCCAGGAGAATCAGTAGCCCCCGGCCAAGCGCGGCGGCAACCAGCGCCGCCACCCACACCTTTGCAAGAAAGCTCATAGGAACGCCTACTTGTCCGATGCGCTGGCGGATTCCGCGTTGCAAAAGCGTGAACTCTACCCAGGAAGCGATTCCGGCGGAGATGGTGAGTCCAGCGACGCCCCAGCGCGGTTCGATTCCCAATAATCGCGGCAGTGGGAGTGCTGCGAGGTAACCTAGCGCGCTGGTGAGTAGAACACGCAGAACCGCGAAACGCAGCGGCGTTCTGGTGTCGCGAAGCGCGTAGAAACCGGAAGAGTACAGGCGGCCGAGAGTGGAAGCGAGCAGACCGACCGTCGAGCCAGCGAGAATTCCCCAGACGTAGGTTACGTCCGCTTGTTTGAACTGGCCGGATTTGTAGATCGCGGCGACGATGACATCGCCGAGGATGAGGAAACCGGCAACGGATGGAACCACCAGAAAGGTGATTTGGCGCAAGCCAGCGTTCAACCGGTTACGCAGTATGCCAGCTACTTCCTCGGCACCGCCGACCGCGCCGCTCATCACCGGCAATTCTGCGGCGGAGACCGACATTCCGAACAAGCTAACCGGCAAAGTGTAAAGCGTCTGCGCGTAAGCCAGCGCAGCAACCGCGCCCGTGGGCAGCCAGCTTGCCAGGAACGCGTCAACGTACGCGCTGATCTGCACTACACCGCGGCTGATAAATACGGGAACGAAATTGCGAACTACTGTGCGCACGTGCTCAGCCTGGTGCGCCAAGGAAAGTTTCAGCCCGCCCAGCAATTTCAAGACGACCGGAAGTTGAACGAGGACCTGGAGTGCGCTGCCAACCACGGAGGCCCATGCGGTAATGATTACCAGCGAATTTTGCGTGCGCCCCGGGCCGAAGGCGATCATGCCCGCGATCATGGCCACGTTCCACAGCACGGGCGCCGTGTAAGAAAGAAAGAAGCGTCGGTGGCTGTTCAGAACGCCTAGGCACCAGGCCGACGCCACCAATAATCCCGCGCCTGGAAACAAAATGCGGACCAGCAGAACGGTGAGCTCACGTTTTTCCCCGCGAAATCCCGGCGCGATGGCGTCGATCAGCCACGGTGCCGCGACTACGCCGATCAGTACAAGGATCGCGGTGCTCAGTGCCAGAAGAGCGGCGACTGCGCCGGCGGTCTTGCGTGCATTCTCCTTGTCGTCTTGCGCCAGCAGGCGCGCGTACACCGGGATGAACGAAGCGGAGAGCACGCCTTCGCCAAAAAGATTTTGCAGAAAATTGGGGATGCGGAAGGCTGCCTTGAACACGTCCGCGGCGTCAGAATTGCCAAAATAGTGTGCGAATACGCGGTCGCGAATCAAGCCGGCGACGCGGCTGAGGAAGATCCCCGCGGCAACGAACAGCGCAAATTGCCGTGAGCCTGCGGGCTGGCTGATGGTCTTTGGAGTGTCAGTCACAAAAATCGCCGGACTATCTGGCGCCTGTTCTCCGCGTATCGAGTGTAAGCCGCGATGAATCCCCAGCGCTGTGAAGAAAGATACCTTAGTCGTGCAGGGGGATTTTGAAGGATTTCATGAAGTGTGTCTTGAGCTTATCTTGAATCAGAAGAGGCGGGGCTGGCGCTTGGGCAGTTCACGTTCGAAATATTGATAGGCGCGTTGGGTAGCTAGGCGGCCGCGCGGTGTGCGGTCCAGCATGCCGATCTGCATCAGGAAGGGCTCGTAGATTTCTTCGATGGCGTCTTCTTCTTCGCTAAGAGCGGCGGCCAGGGTGCCCAGTCCCACCGGGCCGCCGTTGTATTTGTCGATCAGAGCGAGCATCAGGTTGCGATCGACTTCATCAAGGCCCAGTTCGTCAACACCCAGCATCCGCAGCGAATCCTGCGCGACTTCGCGCGTGATGCGGCCTGCGGCGCGTACTTCGGCGAAGTCACGCGCTCGTCGTAGCAAACGGTTGGCTACCCGTGGCGTGCCACGGCAGCGGCCAGCGATTTCCTCGGCACCGCCTTCATCCATGGCGATATTCAGGATTTTCGCGGAGCGGTGCAGAATAACCAGCAAGTCGGACGGTTCGTAGAAATCCAGGCGATGTACGATGCCGAAGCGCGAACGCAGCGGCGCGGTGATCAACCCGGCGCGCGTTGTGGCGCCCACCAGCGTGAACTGATTCAAGTGAAACGGGTGAATACGCGCGCCGGGGCCCTGTCCTATGACCAGATCCACACGAAAATCCTCCATCGCCGGATAAAGAACTTCTTCGACGGCGGGCTGCAAGCGGTGAATTTCGTCCAGGAAGAACACCTCCTTTTTTTCGAGGGAGGTGAGGATCGCGGTGAGATCGCCCTTGCGTTCAAGCAGAGGTCCTGCGCTAGTTTTGATGGTCACCGCCAATTCATTGGCAATAATCTGCGCCAGCGTGGTCTTGCCCAGTCCAGGCGGCCCGTAGAGCAGCACGTGGTCCAGCGCTTCGCCGCGGCTGCGCGCCGCTTCCACTGCGATGGCGATATTTTCTTTGACTTTTTTCTGGCCGATATATTCGCTGAGCGTTTTGGGCCGAACGCTGGCGTCCAGGCGCGCATCGTCGTCCAGTGCGGCGCCGGAAACAAGCCGCCTGGGGCTTGCGGGGTCATCCTCTCCTCGCCGGGCGTAGGATTTCTTTTGTGCAAAATCAGCCATAAATTTGTGCCATCAAGAATACTTCATCGCGCTTGTGCCGCGGTCAGCGAAGCCAGCGTCGCTCGCAACAGTTTTTCAAAGCTAGCCGTTCCGGTCTCGCGTTTCGCCGCAGCTACGGCGGACTCCGCCACGCGTTCTTCGTAGCCAAGGTTCACGAGCGCGGACTTGACATCCGCCTCCACGCCCGCCGGAGAGGCAGGTAAAGCCTTTTCCGTTTCCACGGCAACGGCTTCCAGTTTGTCTTTCAACTCCACCACCATACGTTCAGCGGTTTTGCGGCCGACACCGGGAATTCTTGTAAGCCGCGCAAGATCGGAGTTGCGAATCGCGGGTACCAATTCTTCGACGTTCATTCCGGAAAGAATCTTCAACGCCAACGAAGGGCCCACACCCGAAGCGCCCAGTAAAAGTTCGAACAAATGCTTCTCGCGCGCGGACAGAAACCCATACAATGCGAGCGCATCTTCCCGGACATGCATGTGAATCAGGAGCGTTACTTCCGCGTGCAGTTCGCCCATTGTCGCATAGGTGGAGAGCGGCACGGCCACCAGATAACCAACGCCGCCAACATCGAGGATTACTTGATTGGGCCGTTTTTCCAGCAGACGCCCGCGCAGAAGACCGATCATCGCCTGAAAGTATTGCCGCGATGCGCAGGCGTGTCAATCGACGCTGGAGCAAGAATGCAACCGCCAGGACCTCTCGAGCCGCAGACATGGATGATCTGCGCTCTATTCCCCGCGGCGTTACCAACGCCACCTCGGTCGGCGAACCAGGGAGTAGCATCTCATATGCAATTCGCGGTGGCTGGCGGTTGAGAATTCATTTGAAGCTTCGGTCACCGGTGGCGGCTATGGGGAGGAGATTCGATGCCATTTAGAGGCATTCGTGGAAATTCCGTTTCGAGCAAACCGCTGGAAACCTGCAAGATAGCGAGGCTGCTGCTAGGCGTGGTGATGCTTGTCGCTCCCGCGGCTTGTTCAGCCGACCAAAACAGCTACGTTCGTGTCAATCAAATCGGATACGTAACTGGTCATCCCGCTCGTGCTTATCTGATGACGCGGAGTCCCGCTTCCGGGGCCAACTTTTCGATCGTCAACGAAAAAGCGGTCTCGACTGCGCCTGTTCCAGTCGGTGCAATGCTCGGCAGCTGGGGTAAGTTCACTGTCTACGCGCTGGATTTCACGGTCGCTACTTCTGGCAGATACTCCATCGCCGTCTCCGGCTCCCTCTCCGCCAAATCGCCGGACTTTCGCATCGACTCTTCCGAGAAGCTTTATTCCACAGCTCTTTCTAACGCGCTCTCCTTTTTCAGCAACCAACGCGACGGCGCCGACTTTGTGCCTTCCGACTTGCGCACCGCGCCCGCACACCTTAATGACAGAACTGCCAAGGTGTATTTAACTCCCCAGTTTTCTCGAGAGGGAACTCACATCAACGGTGACCTGGCTCCCACAGGCGCTGTCATTGACGCCTCAGGCGGGTGGTGGGATGCGGGTGACTATCTTAAATTCGTCCACACCACCAGCTACACCGTCGCTCTCATGCTCGTCGGAGTGCGCGATTTTCCCAATCAAATGGGAGCGGGCTCTATCAAATCGGACTTCACCAAAGAAGCCAAATTCGGTCTCCAATGGCTGCTGCGCATGTGGGACGACAAATCCAGCACTCTCTACTATCAAGTCGGTATCGGCAGCGGCAATTCCGACTATGAAAACGACCACAGCGTGTGGCGACTTCCCCAGGAAGATGACAGCTCGCATGCCAGTGACCCCAAATATCGCTACATCCGCAATCGTCCCGTTTTCGTGGCTGCACCCGCTGGTTCTAAGATCAGCCCCAATCTCGCGGGGCGTCTTGCCGGGGATTTTGCACTCTGTTTTCAAATCTTCAAAACCAGTGATGCCAGGTTTGCCAATCAATGCCTGGTTGCAGCCGAGCACATCTTCGATTTGGCCGATACCACACCCTCCGGGCGACTTCTCACCGCGGCTCCCTATGATTTCTATGGGGAAACTCAATGGCGCGACGATCTCGAGTTCGCTGCCGTCGAACTTTACTTCGCCACCGAGAACGGACCTTTGCCCAGAAACCTAACCCACACCGACCCCAATTTCTATCTTCGATCCGCCTCTGATTGGGCCGCCGCATACCTCCAAACCCGCGAGAAATCTGACGGCATTCTCGGCCTTGGGAATGTCAGTACTCTCGCCCACTTCGATTTATTTCGTGCTCTGGCCTCCGAGTCCAACCCGACCAACCTCGCGGTCTCTCAAGCCGACCTCCTCGGGGACCTAAAAAAAACACTCGATGCAGCCTTAGTGCGATCTGGAACCGACCCGTTCAACTTTGGTGTTCCCTGGGGAGGTGGAGACACTCCCACTCACGGCGCCAGTATTGCTGTCCTGGCCAGCGCCTACAATCATCTCGCCAAAGTCTCCACGTATTCCCCCTACGCGGATCGATGGCTTGCGAATATTCTCGGAGCAAACCCCTGGGGCGTTTCTCTTATCGTGGGAGACGGCACTGCTTTTCCGTACTGCATCCATCATCAGGTTGCGAACCTTATCGGTTCTAAGGATGGCCATGCACCCATCCTGACCGGCGCTGTCGTGGAAGGCCCGATCCGCAAGACTGAATCCGGCGCGCCACGGCAGGTGGTTGCTTGCCCACCTAAGGGTACAGACCCTTATTCTCAGTTCAATGCCAACGACGCTGCCTATCGCGACAACGTGAACTTCTATTCCACCAACGAGCCTGCCATCGACCTTACCGCTCCTTCGTTCTTGGCTTTTGCGTGGAAGGTCGCGGGAGCGCCCGCAGGCGCCTTTCCAGAGACTACTCCGAAGCGCGGTGGGGATAACAATCCCCGATAAAGGCTCTGGTTATTAACTCGGACTGCCGTGGGAGAAGCGACCCATGGAGCTAGCTAAAAGAGGCGTATGTGCTCTTGAAATAGGCTACTAGCTCTGGGTGTTTGCGTTCCGTGGCCAGGTCCAAAGCGGAGTAGCCGTCGTCGGTTTTGGCCGAAGGATCGGCACCGTGCGCTAGCAGAAGCTTCACGATGTCGAGGCGGCCGTTTGCTGCGGCGGTGAGTAGAGGCGTGTAGCCGGGGCCGTAGCGATAGTTGGCGCTCCTGCCATTGTCGAGCAGCCAGGCCACAATTTGTGCGTGGCCTCCGGCAACGCTCGCGGTGAGCGAATTGTAGCCGCTGCCGTTGCTGGCCACGGCGCTGAGGTCAGCACCTTTCGCGGCAAGATATTTGGCTACCTCCAGATGCCCGAAGAAACAGGCTAGCGCAACGACTGGAAATCCGTCGGGCGAATAGGATTTGGCGAGTGCGGAATTCTTCTCGACGAATGCCTCTACCTGGTCCAATTTTCCGGCGGCCGCAGCGTCGTGTATTTCGAGGATAGCTCCGCGCTGCAGGAGCAAATCGCGTATCTCGGCTCGGCCGGTGTAGATCGACGTCAGAACTGCGGAGACACCATTGGTGTCACGCGACAAAGCGATCTCCGGTTCTAGCTCCAGAAGCGCGCGAACTTTCCCGGCGTCACCCGCGCGAATCGCGTCGAAAAATTCTGTTGTGGACATAAGCGTTAGAATGCTAGCGGCGGGCGCGGTCTTTGCGCACGGCCTCGTCTACGAGCGCATCCAATTCGGAGCGCGTCAACGTCACTTCGTCAGTGGTGTTTTCACCGTTGTCGCAGGTTTCGGGCAACTCTGCGCCGCCACCCGGGGGAGGCGTCACGTGATAACGCGCGCGCGCAGCCATGAGTTTGGCGACTTCGCGAGTGGAAAGCAGTTGCGGCTCGCCGGCCAGCCGTGCCGCCAGAGTAATCTTCGCGAAGTGCTCCAAAGTCTCCATGCGAAAGAACGCGGTCAGCAAATCCGGGCCGCAGGTAACCGCGCCGTGATTTGCCAGCAGCAACGCATCGTAATGCGGAATGTGCGGTTCGAGCACGGCACTAAGATCAGGAGTACCGGGCGTAGCGTAACGCACCAGCGGAATTTTCCCCAGGCACACCACAACTTCCGGCAACAGCGCTTGATCGAGTCCCTGCCCTGCCACCGCAAACCCCGTGGCGGTCGCAGGATGTCCGTGACACACGGCGTTGACGTCCGGCCGCATGCGATAAAACAACAAATGCATGCCTGCTTCTGAGGAAATTTTGCGATCGCCCTGCAGGTGGCGGCCATCCATATCCATAATGACCAGATCGCCCGGGGCCATCATGCCCTTATTCATGCACGTTGGCGTGGTGAGGATTCGATCCGTGTCGAGTCGTACGGAGAGGTTCCCTTCTCCGGCTACGATAAAGCCACGTTCGTACATCCACCGGCCAATACGGCAGATTTCCTCTCGAAGTCGTGTTTCGGTGCGTCGCGACGAATCAGATAATGAGTCCGATGACACGATGCGGACTCCTTCTTGGGCCTTGGGCAGTCCCATCAAATAGACTTATGAAATTTCTGCTGGCGAAGAGAGTACGCCTGTGCCTGCGGAAAGCCAAGCACAATCAGGCGTAGATGCCGCGAAGTTTCAGAGCCGTGGCCACCCGGTCGATCGCCAGCATGTACGCGGCGATGCGATTGTTCACCCGGTGCGTTTCCGCATAGCGCACGACTTCATCGAAGGCGCGGTCCATAATGTCGTAGAGTCGCTCATTCACTTCGCTTTCGCGCCAGAAAAATCCTTGCCGGTCCTGCACCCATTCAAAGTAGCTGACCGTAACGCCGCCGGCGTTGCCCAAAATATCCGGCACGGTAAAGATGCCCTTGGCATCGATGATGGCATCGGCTTGCCAAGTAGTCGGGCCATTTGCGCCTTCGCAAAGAATCTTGGCCTGTACCTGGTGGGCATTTTGCTCGGTGATTTGATTTTCGATAGCGGCGGGAATCAAGACGTCGCACGGTTGGAACAAAACATCGCGAGCGCTCATTTTCACGCCGCCTGTCGGCAGATCCTGTAGTGGTTTTTTCTGCTTGTAAACCCAATCGATCACCTTCGCTACATCGAAACCAATTTCGTTGTAAAGGCCACCGCCAATATCCGCGAGACCAACGATCTTATAGCCGACCTTGCACATGAGTTCCGCGGCTAGCGATCCCACATTTCCAAAACCCTGAATGATTACGCGGGTGCCTTCTTTCTTCATGCCAAGTTTGGCCAGCGCTTTGTCGACGCAGATCATCACGCCTCGCCCGGTAGCTTCGCGTCGACCGCGCGAGCCGCCGAGTTCGATGGGCTTGCCGGTGACAACCGCGGTAGTCGCCTGGCGCGCGTGCATGGAGTAGGTGTCCATCACCCAGGCCATAGTCTGTTCGTTAGTGCCGACGTCCGGGGCCGGTACATCCCGCTCTGGCCCGAGCCAGTCGGAAAGTTCCGCTGTGTACCGGCGTGTAAGGCGCTCCAATTCTCCGCGAGACATTTTGCGGGGATCGCAAATGATTCCACCTTTTGCGCCACCGAAAGGAATATCCACCACCGCGCACTTCCAGGTCATCCACGCCGCCAGCGCGCGAACTTCATCCACGCTGACGTCTGGTGCAAAACGGATTCCGCCCTTGCCCGGTCCACGCACTGTGGAATGCAGCACACGGTATCCGGTGAAGACTTCCAGTTGGCCGTTGTCCATGCCCACCGGAATGTACAGTGTAATTTCCTTGTCGGGGTATTTCAGATAGCGGTAGATGCCTTGTTCAAGGCCCAGCTTATTTGCGGCTACCTCAAAACGCGCTTCGGCGTTCTGGTAAACATTCATCTCTTCCGGTACTGGCGTATGCGCCATGCAAACTTCTCCTTCGCTCAGGAGGCTCTGGGACGTCCTGCTGAGGTGCGTAGTTCGGCCTGTAGACGAATCGCAGGCGCGAAAGAAAGGCCAAAAGGAGTGATTTCGGCGGGCTACCCACCCACCGACCTGTCCGATGGCCGGGTGGTCAGTATACGAAGGGAAGTTGGGGAAGAGCAAGGCAGACGGGGCGAGAAAGTCACCTGCCGGACCCAGGCCGTTTGAAGACTATAAGTGAAGCAACCGGACGAAAGTCTCAGTGGTTTGGCCAACGCGTGGATGATTCAATTTGAACCTCCAAGTCGCAAGTCTGCGAAAAAACCAAAGTCTATCGTCGTCCGCTCCCGGATATGATCCTTCTAGTTGGCGGATTCTAACGGTGTGATAAATAGTCTTCAAGGATTGAATGAGTTTTTCTACATCGCGCACAGGCTATCCATAGCTAAGAATAGTAGAAAAACATTTCTACGCACCTGGTTAGGGCCCTGGTGGAAAATTGGCCCCATTCCTGGTGCCACACGGATAACGGCAGTTCATCCACGCTTGATATAGAATCAAAGGTGAACCTGGCCTGCGAAAGCGCAAAGGCCAGCAATCTGCCCAGAGTGACCATCGCAGAACATGAATTCCAGTGGAGAAGACACGAACAGACGCGTAAGCCTTTCGATCCTTGTGCCCGTCTACAACGAGCAGTACCTGGTAGAGGCGAGCTTACGCAGGCTGGAGATTCTGGCGGAATCTCCGCTCATTGAGCGCGTGCGCGTCATCGTGGTGAACGACGCGTCGACCGATGAAAGCGCCGCGGTGCTGCGACGATTTCGCCGGAGCGTGCCCGGCTCAAAGTTGGCCGCGTTCGAATGGATTTTTCTGGAACATGAGGAAAATCGGGGTAAGGGCGCTGCGGTCCGCACGGCCATCGAACATGTGGATACCGACCTGGCAGTCATTCACGACGCCGACCTGGAATACCATCCCAGCGACCTGGAAAAAATGATAGCGCTGTTTCTGACGGAAGACGCCGACGCCGTCTTCGGTTCACGGTTCCTCTCTGGAGATTTTCGCCGGGTGCTGCTGTTCCGCCACAGCCTGGGCAACAAACTGATTACGCTGCTTACGAATCTCGTCACCGACCTGAACCTCACGGACATAGAGACCTGCTACAAAATGGTGCGTTCGGACCTACTCCACAGCATCCCGTGGGAAAGCAATCGTTTCGGTATCGAGCCGGAAATCACCGTGAAGCTGGCCAAGCGGAACGCGCGCATTTTCGAAGTTCCCATACGCTATTCCGGCCGCACCTACGCGGAAGGCAAGAAAATCACATGGAAAGACGGCGTCCGTGCGCTGGGCACACTGATCAAATTCGGAATTTCCGACAACATTTATGTGGAAGACGAGCATGGCGCAAGAATTCTGGCACGGCTGAATCGTGCGCCACGCTTCACGCGCTGGATGGCAGAAACCATCAAGCCGTACGTGGGCGAGCGGGTGCTAGAAATCGGCGCGGGCACCGGTAACCTCACGGAAAATCTAGTGCCGCGCGGCTTCTACATGGCTAGCGATGTGAATTCGCAATATTTGTCGCGGCTGGAAAAGCTGCGGCAAACGCGGCCGTATCTGCGCGTGCAGCGCACAGATGCGGCTCGCCAGGAAACGTATCCGGCGGAACAGTTCGACACGGTGGTGTGCCTGAACGTGATAGAGCATCTTCAGGATGACGTGGCGGCACTGCGCAATATACGAAATGCTCTCGACGAACATGGCCGCGCCATCATCCTGGTGCCGAACGGCCCGGCGCTTTTCGGTTCACTGGACACAGTCTTGGGACATTACCGGCGATATACGCGCGAACAATTGATCCGCTCTTGCGAAGAAGCTGGCTTCCGGGTTCAGATCCTATTGAAGTTCAATCGAGTTGGCGCGCCAGGCTGGTGGTGGAACGGGAAGGTATTAAAGCGCGAAACCTTTGGCTTATGGCAAATGAAATTGCTGAATTTTCTGGTGCCCATGGTGAAGCACGTTGATCGCTTCCTGCCGTTTCCACATCTTTCGTGGATCGCGATTCTTCAGGCCAATCCCCAAGCCGACGTTGCGCGGAGTTCCGCTGCGATAACGCAAAACATCCTTACGCGCGAAAGCGGATACTCCGGATAGTACTGGGCACCGGCCGCTTGGGCTGCAATGCGCACGGCTGGAACCCTGAACTATTGGTTTTCTTATTGCAGGCGGAATTGCACCATCACGGTCAGATGCATCGAAGTTGGCTTGCCATCAAGTTCGGCGGGCTGATAGCGCCATTGTTTCACGGCGCTCAGCGCGGCCTGGTGCAGCATGGCAGGACCCGAAATAACGGTCATGGAGCTTACGTTCCCGGATGCATCGATCAGCGCGTCAATCTTGACGCTTCCGGAAATGTGTTGGGTTTTGGCCAGGGTCGGATAGAGCGGCGGCACAGATTTGATCAGCTGCGCTGGCTTCACGTCTCCGCCCACCGGAAGCGGAGCGACGGGTCCCTTCGCGTGTGCTGAACCCAAACTGGATAGGTTCTCACCGTTGGCTGGCTGGTTTACCTCAATCGAGAGTGCGCTTTCGCCGTTTTCGCGCGCACTGTTCCCACCGTTGATGACCGGCTTTGCAAGCCGGACATTGCCGACTATGGGCTTTTTTGGCTCAGGTGCCGGTGGCGGTTCAACGGGAATGGCTCGCGTTCTCTCTGAAGGCTGCTTAGTTGCAGCCGGCGTAAGCGAGTTCGACGAAACCGAAGCGTTGGCTTCCGGCAGCGTTGTCTGCTTTGCGGGTGTCAAGGATGGAGAAGCAGGTGGTGTCGATGAATTAGGCGCGGTGTTGGCAGCGGGCGCCGAAGACTGTGGCTTGGCAGTTGATTCGTTCGCAAACGGTGTGCTTGGCGAGGCTGCCGCGGTTGTCGACTGAGGCAGCGCAGGGGCTTTGCCGGTCAAGACATTTCCAGGCTGCTGCGAATACCAGAAGGCCCCGCCGGCAATCAGTAAGGCGGCAGCGACGCCGATGAAAAGACCCTTCTTGGACTTCCCGGAGCTTTCCGAGGTCGAGGCCGAGGAATCGTCCAACAGTTGTCCCCCAAACATTTCCGACTGTATTGAATGCGAAGTATTCGCGGACAAACTCACCGCAGAGACCTCTTCCTGGTGGGTTTCGGAAGATGCGGGATCGCTGTGTGCAGTCGATTCGTGCGTAAGCGAGGAAGACGGCGATTTCGTTTCGGTGTTATTCGCAAGGGGCGCCAGCCATGCGGGAATTTGCACATGTTCCGCGTCGAAGGAGCTGCTCGTAGTCGATTTGTGCACGATGGGAGTAACTTTCGAAACAGGAGCGGGTGGCGCGGGAATCGCTGGACGCTTTGGAGCTAGGTCCGCGAGCTCCAAAACCTTGGCCGTTTCCACAATAGCCGGTTCCTTTTCGGCGGCTGGCGGCACAATGGACGCCGGCGTTTGCGCCTTGGGTTTCTCCGAGAACAACATCGTGCTGAGTTGTTCCTGCAGCTTTGCAGCGTGCTGCTTGAGTTCCTCTGTCGACGTCGCGCTGGGCTGTTCGTGCTGCTTCTCTGGTTTCAAGGGAACTGCGGAACCAGGAGCCGCCGTTAGAAAATCCGAAATATCCGGGATGGCCGGCAAAGGCAAAGCAGGAGCGGTCGAAGCGTTGGTGCCAGCCGGGAGCTGCGACTTGGTATCGGTCCTCGGCTCGGTTCGATGCGCAACGGCCGGCGGCATTTGCGTGGTTGCTGGAGGCGCTGACTGAACCTGCGGAACTTGTGGGACAACCGGCCTTGGAGGCGCTGCTGGGGGCGCAATGGATCTCGCTGCAACGGGGGTCGTTTGTGCGGCGGGTTTTATTACTGGCGCCGGTGGTACGGCTGGTTTTGCCGGAGCAACATTCTGCGTGGGCTGCACGGCCGGTTTCGGCGTCGTGGGAGCAACAGCGGCGGGCGTCGCCGCTGGCCGCGGAGCCCCCGTTGCACTAGTGCTCGGCGTGGTCGCAACCGTCGGAAATCGCATGCCCCAAAAACCAGAAGCAGCTTCCGTGAATTCCAGTTCCACGTAACCGGTCACCGTCCGATAGTTTTTGGATTTGACCACCTGGCAGACCACTTCTTTCTTGGTCTTTTCGTTGGTCAGGAAAACCAGCTGTCCCGGTGCTAATGACGCTGCCAACCGAATCACCGCGCCCTGCGGAAACACCAGCACGGTTTGGGTGCTTTCGGAGAACGGTTCCCGTTTGTCCGAACCCTCCATCGTGCGTGCACCATTAATCGTAACGGGTACTTCCAGCGCCACGGGCTGCACGCGAGCCGCTGCTTCGCCCGCCGGCTTGGCAGCTGGAGCCGCTTGGGAATTTGGTGTTGCTGCAGAGACTGCGGCGTCGGAATCTTTCACAATGGGTGCCATGTTGATCTCGCTCGGAAAAGGTTTGAAGGGTCGCAGCACACGCAGAGCGGCCCGGTCCTCTATATGGTGTGCTTGGTCGGGAGGGGGTACCTATAGTACTTCCGTACCTCTATGGAAACAGCGTTCGCCCTATGTGGAAAATACGTGGTTACTCGCAGCCTGAAAAAGGGGGCGTGGTTACTTGGTTAGATTAAGTGGAGGTCTGAAGCGGTCGTCGATTTCTACCTGATAGCCAGTAACCAATTTGTTTGTGGCGTTGGCCATGCCGATCACCTGCTGGAGTTCCTTGAACATATTCGGGGTCATCCCCTTGGAGAACGCCGAAGCGGTGTGCGAAGCGATGCAGTAGCCGCAATTGTTGGTCACGCTGACCGCGATGTAGAGCAGCTCCTTGGTGAGTGGATCGAGCGCTCCGGGAGCCATTACCGCTTTCAAGCCTTCCCAGGTTCGTTTCAGGAGCGTTGGGTCGTGCGCAATGGCCTTCCAGAAATTGTTGACGTAGTCGGTCTTGCGCGTGGCCATGATGTCGTCGTACACGGCCCTCACTTCGGCGTTGGCATCCGCATATTCAATCAATGGAAAAGTCGGCATGGATTCGTTCCTCGGAGAATTCACCGCAAATGATCGCTCTGATGGTAATGCAAGAGAATCGACCAGCCAACGCTCCGAATCGCATGTCGCGTGACATTGGCCGGGAAGATTGCTTGCGCTAGAATTCTCGTTCGCATGAGGCGCAGACAATTTATCAAAACAGGAGTCGGTGTAGTTGCGGGCTTACCGCTTGCGGTACGCGTCGCCGCGGCGCAGCAGGAGCGGGCGACCATGCGCTCCGCGGGAGCCAGCCGGAGCATTCTGGTGGGCTCGGCAATTTCCAACGAGCAAATTCACGATGAACGTGCCGCGCAGATCGTGGCGCAGCAATGCGGCATTGTAGTCGCCAAATCCGAAATGACCTGGGCGAAAATCCACCCGGAATATAATCACTACGATTTCGCCATGGCCGACGAATTGATGGATTTTGCGGCCAAACATTCCTTGCTGGTTCGTGGCCGGAATCTTGTCTGGCATGGCGACCCGCCTCCTTGGCTAAAGGAAGAACTCAACCAGCAAAATGCCGCGGTAGTTCTGGTGCAGCACATACGCAAGGTTGCCGGCCGGTACGCGGGACGAATTCATTCCTGGGATGTGCTGAACGAAGCGGTGTTTCCAGCAAGCGAGCGCGATGATGCCATGCGTGAATCCATCTGGATGAAACTACTTGGCCCCGAATATATCGCGCTGGCGTTCCGCACCGCCGCACGTACGGACCGCAAAGCGCTGCTCGTTTATAACGAATCCGGCCTCGAAGGCCAGGGCGATTATCACGATCGAAAGCGCAACCTGACGATCGGCTTTCTCCGCTGGATGCGCAAGAACCGCATTCCCATCGACGCCATCGGAATGCAATCCCATTTCCGGCCCACCTACGGTGCTTTCCCGGACTGGGTGGGACTCACCGCGTTCATCAAGGAAGTGCGCAAACTGGAACTTCAGGTGTTCATCACCGAGTTGGATATAGACGACTCGCTGTATCCCGGAGACCGGGAAAAGCAGGCTAAGCAAGCGGGAGAGTTTTGCGACGACTTCCTGAGACACGTATTAAAATTCTCGCACGTCTCCTGCATCATGTCTTGGGGAATGATCAGCTACTCCGCGCGAGAAAAGGATGAGGGGGGCAATCTGGGCGATCTGCAGCATATGTGCCTGCCGTATAACGAACAGTTGCAGCCAACTCCGGTACTGAGCGCGTATGTGGACACCATTCAGAAGCGCTAGAGAGCGTTCCCACGACTCTCCGATTTTGCTTTTCCGCCTGTATTAAATCGTTATAATGCACCTTCGTCCGGGAGGTGTTTATGCACGCGACTATCAGCCGACGGTCTTGTCTCTGTATCTCCAGGTTGTTGTGGTTGTTTTCGATTTTCCCGGTCGGTTTGACGACGGCGCAAACGGTTCGCGTGGACGCAACTCCATCGCACGCGCTGGTATTCGACCCGGACAAGGCCATGGGCAGCTCCATGGACATTCTCTCCGACAAAGAATTCGACACCGTCTACAGCGAGCCCATTATCAAGGAATCGCTCTCAGCCGGTTGGGGCCCGATCACCTACCGTCAGAACACCGAGCTCACTATCAATGCCTGGCACTGGAATCCTAACGGCACCTGGAGCGATGCGGCCGCGAAGAGTGGCTACTTTGTAGGCAGTGCGGAACCTTCTGAATTTCTGCGAAAGTCCTTCGGCTATACCCTTACTCATCGTGGCAGCACGCGCGGTGATGCCAGTCAAAGCCAGTACTCTCGCCTCACCGACGGGGATCCCGCGACTTACTGGAAAAGCAATCCGTACTTGACGGAAAAATTCACCGGAGAATCCGATGCGTTGCATCCGCAGTGGATTGTGGTCGACTTCGACGCCCCGGTTGCGATTAACGCGATTTCCATCGCTTGGGCGAATCCGTATGCCAAAAAATATGCAGTCGAATACTGGGTCGGAAGGGAAGATGCCCTCAACAAACAGGCCAGCGGCAAATGGGTGCGTTTTCCCCAGGGTGAATTCAACGACGGTACCGGAGGCAGCGCAGTTCAGCGGCTTGCCGACAAGCCTATTCGCGCACGGTTCTTGCGCATCTGGATGACCGAGTCCTCCAACACCTGCGACACGCATGGTAGCGCCGATCCGCGCAACTGTGTGGGCTACGCCATTTCCGAATTATCCATCGGTAATTTCAATTCGCTTGGTCAGTTTGTGGATTTGCTCCACCACACGCCCGGACAGGCGCAAACCGCCACGCAAGCTTCCTCCACTGATCCCTGGCATAGCGCTGACGATTTGATTGCGTCGCGAGTGCAAACCGGGATGGATCTTTTTTTTACTAGTGGCATTACCAATCACCTTCCCGCGATGATCCCCGTTGCGGTGGTATACGCCAATCCGGAAGACGCCGCCGCGGAACTGGCGTATCTGGAGAAACGCCACTATCCGATTTCCTACGTGGAAATGGGAGAAGAACCCGACGGCGAGTTTATGTTGCCTGAGGATTACGCGGCCCTGTATTTGCAATTTGCCACGGCGCTTCACCACGTGGACCCCAAATTAAGACTCGGCGGGCCTATTTTCACGGGCGTGAACGAGGACCTGCTGGCTTGGCCAGACGCGGCGGGGCGCACGTCCTGGCTGGGAAGGTTCGTGGACTATCTGAAGAACCACAATCGCCTGTCCGATCTAACTTTCGTTTCATTCGAACACTATCCCCTGTCGCCGTGCGAAATTAATTGGTCTGATCTTTACCGCGAGCCGGAGCTTGTCGGCCGAGTTCTAAAAGCCTGGCGCGATGACGGTGTGCCTGCCGAGGTGCCACTGATGAACACGGAAAGTAATGTGTCCTGGGCGCTGACTGATCCGATGCAGGATATTTTCGCGGGTCTATGGCTGGCCGATAGCGTTGGCACGTTCCTCGCGCAAGGCGGCCCGGGGGCCGTTTATTACCATTCGCCCATTCAACCGGAACGTCTGCGCCCCGGTTGCCACGGTTGGAGCACTTACGGAAATTTCGTCGCCAACGAAAAGCTCGAGATTCGCCATCACACCGCGCAATATTTCGCCAGTCAGTTGCTCAATCTGGATTGGGTTAAGCACGGTGCGGGAGATCATCAACTATTTCCGGCGCAATCGGACTTGCGGGACGAGGAAGGCAACACCCTGATAACCGCGTACGCCGTAAAGCGCCCGGACGGCCAATGGTCTCTGCTGGTAATCAACAAGGATGCCAGCAACAGCCATGAGGTTAAACTCGCGTTTAGTGTGGATGGAAAAGATTCCCCTGCGCGGCTCGAAGGCGATTGGAAAATGGTGACGTTCGGCGCCGCCGAATATGTGTGGCATCCGGCGGGTGCGGATAGCCACGCCGATCCGGCGGGACCGGCAAGAACGGCAAAGGTTGCGTTCAAGACGAATCAGACCGTTGTTTTGCCGAAAGCGGCGGTTGTTGTTCTGACGGGAAAAATCTCCGGCCAGCCGTGATTTGTGACTATCACTGCCCCGCCGGGTTCTTGAACAACCCCAGATTTTCTGCCTTCCACCGCATGGCGTTGTAGATTCGCTCTCTGCCGCTCGGGTGGTCGTAGAAAATCCATTCTTCCGCCGGGCCGGGACTCATCTTGCGGTATTCCCCCAGATGGATGGCGCTTTGCGCGGAACCATCGGGCTGCCGGCTGGCGTTTAGCCCATACATATCGGCTTCGAGTTCGGAGGTACGTGTCTGCGTGTTGAATATCGGCGTCAAAACAAAAAAGTAAATGGAGCCCAGTAGAAAAACCAGCGGCAGAGCAGCAATGTCAGTGGCGCCGCGCAAACCCCACCGCTTACCCCAGCGAGCCACGGTCCAATTCAAGGCCCAACGCAAGAGCCCGAAACCGGCCACGATGACAACAAAAGCGAACAGCATGTCTTTGTAAACGTGATTCAGGACGTAGTGGCCCATCTCATGCCCCATCGTTTCCTCTACCTCCTGCAGGCTCGCACGCTTCAGCAAATTGTCGTTCAGCGTAATACGCATGGTCTTGCCCAGTCCGGAGACATTTGCGCTCATGCGCGTCGATTGCTGCGAGGCATCCATTACAAAAACCTTGTCCACCGCTATCCCGTTGGCTCTCGCCATGGATAGGATCGGTTGGGTGATTTGTGGGTTGTCCAGTAATTTGTATTGATTGAAGAGTGGAAACACAAAAACCGGAGCAATCATGACAAATATGATCAACAGCACCATCGAAACGATAGCGCCCCAGATATGCCAGGTATTTGGCAAGCGTCGCACGATCGCGGCCAGAGCCACAACCGCGATTCCACCCAGCACGATAGTTACCAGCTGCACTTTCAGCTGATCGCTCATCCATGGCCCAAACGTTTGTGTTGCCAAGCCGTACTTGTGCTCACGTACAAAGCCCTCGTAGTGGGTGAGCGGAAATCCCAGAACAAACGTAAGCAGAACAAACTGCACCCAGTAGATAAACGTCTGCAGCGCACGGAATCGCGTCAACCGCTCCGCAAGGTCTCGCATCCGCGCCGACCATCCGAAGCGAAGCAGCGCCCAGTAAATGATCGCTCCCACCACAAAGTCCCAGAGGATCAGCCAGTAACCGCCTTCGAAATAGGCATCGCTACGAGCACGCGCCGCCGCTGGAATTTCGGCCATATAGGCGTTGGTGGCGGCGTCCACGTCGAAGTGGTCGGATGGCTGTGCTTCGGGAGGCACTGTAATGACGTCGGGCATGGCGGTGAGCGGTTTCGCTCCCGGTCCTTCCTGGGCGACGCTGCCGGTGATCGAAACAAAAAGCAAAACGGCGAACAGGCTGGAGAGACGCATGGGCAACAATCTCCTGAATGGGGGGTCAGCGAACATACAAGCAAGAGTGGACAGACGATAGTCTTAATTCGAAGCAATAAGCAAGGTTCATGGACAACTGGAGATGAACGTCACGAGCTCTTAACTTGGTGTGCTTAGTTGGTATGCCTACTTCAGCGGTTTATTTCGCGGAAGCGGCGGACGCAGCTTCGAATTCTTCGCCCATCCACGCGCGAAAAGAATCCATGTTCTGCGGACGCCCCAGAAAATTCTTCACCAGCACGTTGGCGGATGTTGATCCACCGGGCTCCAGTACGGTGTGCCGGTAACGCGCGGCCGGCGCCTCTGCGAACAGGTCTCCCCGGTTGAATTGGGTCATGAAATCGATGGCGATAACCTTGTCCCACAAATAGGTGTAGTACGCCGAGGAATATCCGGCGAGGTGCCCGAAGGAGGCGTACTCATGCTGGCCCGGCGTGATTTTCACAGGTGAATATTTTTTGTGAATTTCGTCCGCGATGGCGTCAAGTTTCACCGCTTCCGGCTTCTGGTTGTAAATTTCGTAAGACGCGGCGGTATATCCGAGTTGCGCCATCACCCACGACGCTCGTCCAAAGGCCGCCGCACGATTCATCTTTTTCACCAACTCCGCAGGAATCGGCTGGTCGGTCTTGTAGTGCCGCGCAAAAGTCGCCAGCACCTGCGGACTATGCATCCATTCTTCCAACATTTGCGACGGTGCTTCGATGAAGTCTCCTTCCATGGAGAGCCCGCTGATCCCCGCCCACTGCTGCTTACCGGCAAGAATCCAGTGCATCAGGTGGCCGAACTCATGCAGAAAAACCACCACGTCGTTGTAGTCCATCAATCCAGGATCGGCAGCGGTCGGCGCCGGAAAATTGCATACCAGCACCGCTTCCGGCAATTGCTTGTCGCGAATTCCAGTCAGCACCGGGCTCATCTCCGCATGGCTGTACTTGCCGGCGCGCGGATGCATATCCAGATAAAAACGCCCAATCATTTTTCCGGAGTCATACACATCCCAGGTTTCGACCGAGGGATCCCAGGCCGGCACGTTCGGTTCCGGCTGAAACCTCAATTGAAAGACTTTTGAAGCCACATCCAGCACGCCCTGCTTCACGCGCGGGTAAGGAAAATACGGCCGAACGGTCGAGGAGTCGAAATTGAAATTTGAACGCCGCACCGCTTCACGCAGGAAACCGCCTTCGTAATCCTCTACTTCCTTCGCGCCAGCATGGGTCTTTTGCTTCTCCGCAAGAATCAACGCGAATTCCTTGGCAGCCATGGTGCGCGCACTGCCATCCACGTCCTGAATGAACGATCCGATGTTCGCGCCGGAACGGATCATGGTGTCCGCCGCGTTGTAGTCCGCCCAGGAGGAGTAGCCGATCAGCCCGGCAATTTCGGCGCGTGTGCGAACCATATCCATCAAGACCTCTTCGTTCTTCGGATACGCACGGTTATTAAAGGTCACCAACAACTTTTTCCGAAGTTCGTCATTCTTGGCGAAGGTGAGTACCGGGAACACGTCCGGATACGTGGTGGTGATGTGAATCTTTCCATCGGCATCCGGCTTGTGCGCAGCGATATAGTCTTGCGGCAAGCCGTCCAGCTCAGCGGCGGAATCCACCGTTACGGCGCGAATGTCGTCCGAAATATTGCGGTCGAAATTGGATTGCAGATCGATTAGCCTCTCTTGCAATTGTTTCAGCTTCGAGCGGGTCGCTTCATCCTTGTCCACTCCCGCGAGGTGATATTCCAGCAACTGGCGCTCAACGTAGTAGCGCGTTACGCCGTCGGCTTTGGACAGATCGATTCCTTTCAGCGCGTCGTAAATCCCGCGATTCAAGGAAAGCGCTGTGGAAACCGAGCTGACCTTGGACGTCATCGCCGTGGCGCTGTCTCGGAAAGTCGCATCGGGATGAACCTGTTGCATCAATCCTGCAAGACTCGCCGCCGATCCGATCTGTCGCTGCGCTTCGTCGTAGGGAACCAGTGTGTTTTCCACCGTGCGTGGTCCGGTAACCGAAGTGATTTGCTCCACGGACTTCTGGACTGCCGCGAGCCGCTCATTCTCAATGCGCTCGAAGGCAGCGACGTCCGGCTTACTGCTCCAGAAAGGAGGCTGCACCTGGCTGCCCGCCTGTGCCGGAGAACCGCTTGGAATAAAAAGCGAAACTATAAGCCCGAAAGAAATCGCAACTATCGTGGATGTCAAACGCGAAGGTGCCATACGGCTACCGAACATATTCTTCTCCTTGGGAACAGTTGGTTTAGACGCACCTCAACCAATTTCGAATGCTGCGAACAATACCGGGAGAGCTGTGCGGCTCACCGGCCCCTTTTTTGAAGCAAGAATTCGTCTACCAGCAACTTGGCCAAACGGGGCGAATTGTGGCGAATGACCCCATGTTCTTCCAGCAGGTTATCCACGACCAGGTCGATCTTCATTTTCTTGATCTTGTCGTGGTCCACCGCAACCTGAGCGGCGCCCTCTTCGCGGTAACGCCGAGCCACTTCCGGCGAAACGGTGCGCCGGTTGGCCACCACGGAATCCACCACACGCTTACCCACATGCGTTTCCATCGCCGCCAGGTGCTCGCTCAACGTGTAGTTGGTGGTCTCGCCCGGCTGGGTCATCAGGTTGGCGATATACACTCGCGGAGCACGGGATTTTGCAATCGCCTGGGCAATCTCGGGAATCAACAAATTGGGAATTACGCTGGTGTACAGTGACCCGGGCCCCAGAAGAATCAGGTCCGCGCTCTGAATGGCTTCTAACGCGCTTGGCAACGGCCGAACGCCGCGCGGCACCAGCTGAATTTTTCGGATCGGTACCTCGCTGCGAGAGATTCGCGTTTCGCCAGAGACCTTTTGTCCGTTTGTCAGCGTGGCTGCCAGATGCACGCTGGTTAATGTGGAAGGAAAAATTCGCCCGCGTGTCGCCAGAACTTTGCTGGATTCGCGGACCGCTTCGGCGAAGTCTCCGGTAACCTGCGTCAACGCCGTAAGGAAAAGGTTGCCGAAATTGTGGCCGCGCAGCCCGCGTCCTGTGGCAAACCTATACTGAAAGAGCCGCCCCATCAGGGCTTCGTCCTTGGACAGCGCCACCATGCAATTGCGAATATCGCCGGGAGGCAACATGCGATTTTCGCGCCGCAGCCGGCCGGAACTTCCGCCGTCGTCCGTGACCGTAACGATGGCCACCAGGTCGGCAATCGGGCGTTCGGAGGTGGGATGCTGGTCGGAGCGCCGCACCACGTGATTCTTCAAGCCACGCAGCAATGCGGAGAGCCCCGTGCCGCCGCCCAACGCGACCACGCGCAGTCCCTTCTCGGGTTGCCGTTTCTTTTCGTGTGATTTTTTCACTTAAATTCTCTGCTCTACATCTTCGTGCAGGAGCGCGGCGGTGCTGCACCAACGGATCTCAGCGCGGGTCGCCTTCACAGGATATAACGGCAAGCGTCGGAGGGAAAACTCACCGGCAGCACTGATGGTTCAAATCCAGCGGTCGGTCGGGAGGTAGGACTAACCCGAGTAACCTTCCTTCTCGGGATACAGAAGTTCCGTGAACCGCGGATCTTCCTGCAGGAAAGCGAAGTCTTCATCGTTCCTGGCGTGGTAGCGGTTCGCCGGGCGCAGCTCAATGGCGACCTTCAAATTGGCCATGGCCGAATCTGCTTCGCCGGTCAGGCAATCCAGCGCCGCCAGCGCGTAATGAATATGATCCAGCTTCGGCGCCAGCTTTCGCGCCTTTTCGAGGCTTTCCCGCGCCTCGTCCCAGCGGCCCAGATTCATCATCGCCACGCCCTTCTGATAATGCTCATCGGGCGATTTCGGATTCTGATCTGCTGACGGCTTCATGCGCTGCTCTGCGGTGCGCAAGTGAGTGCGAGCGCGGTCGGCAAGCTCCCTGCTCGGGCCTTCCAACACTTTCTCCAATTCCTGCTTGGCGCGTTGAAACTTTTGCTGGTGAAACAGGCCCATGGCCTCTTCGTACATCTTCATCTGCGCCTGTACGAGAGGGTCTACCATCTCCACACCTCCGCGCTGTTGCGGCAGGGTTGGTAAGTTCTTTTTTTTCATTGATTTGGACTTGCTGGAAGCAGAAGATCCTTTATTGCCACGGGATGACCGGGATGTAGATTTCTGCGCTTTCGCCATGGCGCGCACTCTAGCAGAGGAAACTTCTCTCGTCAACGACCGGTAAAGCTGTAGGTTGCTCTATCCTCGTGCCTTGTTCGATAGCCTTTACCGTCCGGCAGCATGCCCGAAAATATCCTGACGCTGCGGCGCTCTTCTCCGCGACACTAGTAAATGAATTCGCAACCGTATTGCGCCGGGCTAAACTGGTTGTGGCCCTCGCGCGTGTGCTATAAGTTCAAGACTGGACTCAGGTCGACGACTCGTGCCTTTTATCAATTTTCCTGCCCGCGAAATTAATTGCAAGCTGGTGTACTACGGTCCAGGTCTGGGCGGAAAAACCGCCAATCTGCAGTACATCTATGACCATACTGGCGGTACGCAGAAAGGGAAGATGGTTTCGCTGGCTACCGAGACAGACCGCACCCTGTTTTTCGATTTTCTTCCGCTGGACCTTGGAACCGTTCGCGGTTTCAAGACGCGGTTCCACCTTTACACCGTGCCCGGCCAGGTTTTCTATGAAGCCAGCCGCAAATTAATTCTGAAGGGCGCCGACGGCGTTGTGTTCGTCGCGGATTCGCAGGAAGAACGCCTCGACGCAAACTTCGAAACGCTGGACAACCTTCAGGAGCACCTGAAGGAACACAACCTGAATTTCGGCACGATCCCTTACGTGCTGCAGTTGAACAAACGTGATCTTCCCAATGCCATGCCCGTGCCGGATCTCACCAAACAACTGCAGAAAAAGGGCGAGCCGGTAATTGAAGGTGTCGCCATCACCGGCAGTGGCGTGTTCGAAACCTTGAAAGAAGTAGCCCGCCTGGTCCTCGCCGAACTCAAAAAAGGCAGCTGACCTCTTCAATTGAGCCGGAAAGTTGCTTCGAAGGGAATTCGAACTGCCACTGGGTTCCCGTCGAGACGCGGGCCACAACGACAGGTTTTTTGGCGCTGCTATCACGGACTCATTCAAGTCGCACGGAAGGACCTTTGAGAATTTCCTGGGTCTTTCACCACGCCATCCTCCGTAACGTTGTGTCGCCTTTTCTTCGGAAAGAAATTGCGACAGAATTTTCTCTACTTCGAGAAATTGCTTCAACGCTCTTCGATTCACAACCTGTGCCGGACCCAAGACGTTTGCCAAGGCATCCGAGAACTCATTCGATATCCGCCTTGCGTACGGCGAACTTGAATTCGACCTGGTAATACAATCCGCCACCAGGATCTTGCAATTCTCCGCATCGCAACCTGCCTTGTTCGTGAGCAGGGCTACTTTCTCCGCGATCGTCGGCCAAACACCAGATGCCTTCGAATCGGAAGCTGCCAGAATCGTTTGCGCCTGAACAACCGTGACTGTGAAAAGTAGAAGATCAAAAACAGACCACGAACACCGTGGGGATTTTGTGGCGGTTTGTTAGGACTCCACGCATGCAGTAACTCAAAAACGGATGATTTAACGCTTCGCCTAGAAGCTGCCGCTGGCTGCCGCCTCGGTTTCGTACGTCGGAATTGCTTCCACTAGCCGAGTGACTGTCAGCGCATCGCGTACGCGGCCTTGCCTGCTCACCATATGCAGCGCGCCGCCCTGCCTCGCCAACGAGATGGAAAGCTTCACCAGGACGGAAATTCCAGAGCTGTCGATTTGCGGGATGTCATTGAGGTCGATGATCACTTTCCGTGCGCCCTGCTGGATCAACTTCTGCACGTATTCGCTCAAGTGCTCGCTGGGCTCGCCGATGGTCAGCCGGCCATTGACGGAAACATAGTGAATTCCACCGGATTCACGGGACGATACTTCCAAAGGTGGGTGCAGCGTCATTGAGTTTTCCTTGTATCCAGACCGCCTTCTGTCTGGATCGCGTTTTCTAGATTGCCTGTTCTAAATGAACGTTGCTGGGCTTCCGCCGGAGCGTCCTGTCTGTGGCGGCTTCCGCATTATACGATGTTACGAATGAAGAACAAGCTAACAGCAGTGCCCGGCCGGGCTCATTCCTGGAGGGTATCGACCACGCGTGCGCGCGCCATCCAGGAGGAGCTTCGTACGCATTGGGAAGGCCACGATCGTTTCGGCAATATCCGTACGGTCGCGGGCCTAGACTCTTCCTTTATACTCAGCGGCCCCCAAGGCTTGAAGCTTCCGGTAAATCCGCGCCTGCTTGCTCGCAAGGCCAATCGCGCCATTGGCTGCGTAGTGCTCTATCGCTATCCGGAGATGCAGGAAATTGCACGCGCAACCGCGGTGCTTCGGCTGAAGTTTCCGTATATTCCGGGACTGCTCAGTTTTCGCGAAATTCCGGTGCTTCTCGCGGCCCTGCGCAAGCTTAAAACGCTGCCTGACCTGGTGTTTTGCGATGGCCAAGGGTACGCGCATCCCCGGCGTATGGGCCTCGCCACTCACCTGGGCATCCTCCTGGACCGCCCAACGGTCGGCTGTGCCAAGAGCCTATTGATCGGCACGCATGGGCCGTTACCGCTGAAGGCCGGTAGCTGGACGCCGTTGGTCGATGCTAAGGCCAATGGCGAATGCATCGGCGCTGCAGTCCGGACACGAGCTAGTGTTCAGCCGATCTACGTTTCCCCGGGCCACCGCATTAGCCTGCCCTGCGCCATCCAGTGGACCTTGCGGGTAAGCGACGGCCTGCGCATCCCCCGCCCGACCCGGGACGCCGACCGCCTGGCCGCCGAAGCAAAACGGACGTTTCTGACTGCCCATGCATCCGAAAATTGAATCCAACCTAGCTGAATTTCAAGAGGGTCCCGCTCCATCGCAAACCGTATAATCCCACTTCGAACCGGAGTCATCCCCTGAACCAGGTGCAGGCACTTCGAGGGCTGTCCGTTCGGTCATTTCTACCGGAGAAATTGGATGAAGCGTTTGGGCGTGCTTTGTTGTTGCTTGCTCTTTCTTTCGCTCCTTCCCGAACCCCGCCTACACGCGCAGCAGGCCCCCGCTGGCGGCGCGCCCGCCCAGGAAGTTCCCAAAGCTCTCACCGAACGGCTCAACCAGTTAGATCAGAAAGTCGCGCAGGCGCAGTCTTCGGCGGATAACGCATGGATGCTGGTCAGCGCCGCGTTGGTCCTGATGATGACCGGCCCGGGGCTGGCTCTCTTTTATGGCGGCCTGGTTCGTCACAAAAACATTCTCGCCATCATGATGCAGAGCTTCGCGCTGATGGCGTGGATCACCATGCTGTGGGCTCTGGTGGGATATAGCCTTTGTTTTGGCGGCGAGGGTCCGGTGATCGGAAACTTCGCGCATGCTTTCCTGCGAGGCGTGGGAGCGGATCCCAATCCCGATTACGCCGGCACCATTCCGCAAATGACCTTCATGGTGTACCAGTTGATGTTCGCCGTCATCACGCCCGCGCTGATTACCGGCGCCACCGCGGAACGCATGAAGTTTTCCGGCACCATGCTGTTCATGACGCTGTGGTTTTTCCTGGTGTACGCGCCAATGGCCCACATGGTCTGGGGAAAAGGCGGCTTGCTCAACGCCGCACTCGGCGGCAAATTCCCTACACTCGATTTTGCCGGTGGCACGGTGGTGCATATCACCTCTGGCGTGTCCGCACTTGTGTGTGCGCTGTACATGGGCAAACGTGTCGGCTATCCCAAGCAGGCGATGCCTCCGCACAATCTGGCGCTTAGTTTTATCGGCGCCTGTCTTTTGTGGGTTGGATGGTTCGGCTTCAACGCGGGCAGCGCACTGGCTTCCAACAGTCTGGCCACGAGCGCGTTCGTGGCCACGCATTTTGGCGCAGCGGCCGCGGCTATGAGTTGGAGCCTCGCAGAATGGATTAAGAACGGCCGGCCCAGCGCACTCGGCGCTATTTCCGGCGCGGTCGCCGGACTTGTCGCGATCACTCCTGCCGCCGGTTTCGTCGGGCCCATGCCCGCGCTGATCATCGGCTTCATCGCGGGGATCGTTTGCTTCCTGATGGTGACAAAGTTCAAAGCCATATTTGGTTACGACGATTCGCTGGACGCCTTCGGTGTTCATGGCGCGGGTGGAACAATCGGCGCACTCTTGACCGGAATTTTCGCGCGTGCAATCTACAATCCCATCTATGGCGCTGAGAACGGAGTGAACCGCCCCACCGGTGGCCTGGATGGCCACTGGCTTCAAGTCGCCTATCAACTCGTCGGCGTCGCTCTCGCGTGGGGATTCGCGCTGGTTGGCACGCTCGTGATTCTCAAGATCGTTGACCTGGTGACTGGCGTGCGCGTCACGCAAGAACAGGAAATCGAAGGACTGGACATTACACAACACGGCGAAGAAGCCTACAACATGGAATCTTGAAATGAAGGCACATTCTGTTGCGCTTTGCCGGAGCCAGGATTTTGGAGTTTAGATTTTTATGATGAAACTGGAAGCCATCATTCAGCCGTCGCGTTTCGAATCCGTTAAAGACGCTCTGCTGGAAATCGGTATCGAGGGCATGACTGTCACCGAAGTGCGCGGCCATGGCCGCCAAAAGGGCCACACCGAAGTCTATCGTGGCCGCGAATATACCGTGGACTTGCTTCCAAAAATCAAACTTGAAATTGTCCTTGCGGATGCTCTCGTCGATCGCGCCGTGGAAACCATCCTGAAAACGGCAAAGACAGGCAAAATCGGAGACGGTAAGATCTTCCTATCCCGGGTCGACGATGCGATTCGTATCCGGAACGAAGACCGCGGCGAAAACGCATTGTGAGCGCCCCGATGTCCTACCCGCGTCCAGCACTTACCTCAAGTTTTCGCCCGAACAAGAAAATGGATGAGTCCAACACACCCCTGTCCGTGCTCGGGCCGCAATGTGAAGCCCGCCGCGAACGCATCCGCAAATTGTTTGAAAGCGGCGCCAGCGCGCACGATACGCTGCGGGAACTTTGTGAACTCGCCGACGATACCATTCGCAAGGTTTTTGCTGAACTCCTGCGCGTCCGCGATGCATCTCCGCAGGGTCTCTGCGTTCTCGCTCTGGGTGGATACGGCCGCGAACTTCTTTTCCCCTATTCCGATCTGGATATTCTTTTTTTGTTTGGCAACGATAAAGCTGAACAGGAATTTCGACCGCTAATCTCCGAATTTTCCCGCACGCTTTGGGACCTTGGATTCCGTGTGAGTTCGGCGGGCCGCACCCTCGACGAGTGCAAGGGCATCGAAGACGAAAACACCGAATTTCATCTGGCCATGTTGGATCGCCGCTTCCTGGACGGCGACCTCTCGCTTTTCGAGAAGTTGGACACAAAAGTTCTGGCCGGCGCAGAGAAGCAGGCGCGCCCATTTCTGCTTGGCGAGCTGCAGCGCCTGACGCGCGAACGCCTCGGGCGCTATGGCAACACCATTTTTCATCTCGAACCGAACGTAAAGGAAGCCCCCGGCGGCTTGCGCGATTTTCATTCCACGCTGTGGATGCGCCAGCTCGCCGGAGATACGCGCGATACCCGCATCAGCCCCGTCCACGAAGAAGAACTCACCCGCCGCGCCGTCGAATTCCTCAGTGCCATCCGCTGCTTTCTCCATTACAGTCACGGCCGCAACGACAACACGCTAACGTATGAATTGCAGGCGGCGGCTGCGGAACGCTCTCTCGGCATCGACGACAATCTCCGTCGTAATCCCGCGGAATGGATGCGCCTTTATTTCCGCCATGCGCGTACGCTGAATCGTCAGCTAATGCGCTATATGGAGCAACGCCCGGCGGTTTCACTGTCTTTCCGGCAGCGTTTGGTGAACGCCACTCTCGGGTCCAAAGCGGAAGTCTCCAACGGCAAGCCGTTTGCCGTTCGCGACGGCCTCCTGGAGCTAACCAACGAACAGGCCTTCTCTGATCGGCACGCTGTGTACGCGCTGCTCACCGAAGCCGCCCGCAGTGGAATTGCGCTAAGCCGTGAAGCCGAACGCGGTATCGCCTACATCGTCACGCATCCGGAGCTTCCGCAACGCAATGCGCGCGTGACCTGGCCTGTGTTCCGCGAAATTGTTGCCGGGGATTATCCGGGTATGGCTGTTCGTCCGATGCACCGCCTCGGCTTGCTCGTTGAAGTTCTTCCGGAATTCCGCGTGATCGACTCCCTAGTAGTTCGCGATTTTTACCACCGCTACACCGTGGACGAGCATTCCCTGCGCACTATTGAACACCTGCAGGACCTTGGCGAATCCACCGATGCACGCGCCGTGCATTTCGCGCCTTTGTGGCGGACTGTGAATCGCCGCGACCTGTTGATTCTTTCGTTGCTGCTCCACGATGTCGGCAAAGGCATGCCGGTGGAGAATCACGTAAGCGGCAGCCTACAGGCGCTCGAAACCGCCGCGGATCGTTTGCGGCTTTCTGCCGAAGAAAAAGCCGAAGTGGCTTTTCTGATCGAGCATCATTTGGACATGTCCGCGACTGTCCAGCGCCGCGACATTTTCGATCCCGCCACGGTTTCTGCTTTCGCTTCCACAGTCGGCACACACGAGCGGCTACAACGCCTGTGCCTGCTTACCTATGCGGACATTCACGCCGTGAATCCCGAAGCCCTCACGCCGTGGAAAGCGGAAATGCTCTGGCAATTGTTCGTGGCCACGTCGAACTTTTTCAGCCGCAGCCTGGATCGCGATCGCCTGCATGTCGCGGAGGAAACACAACTTCTCGAACAGGTCACGCGCCTTGCTGGCGGCACGTCTTCCAAGACGGACGTCGAGCGCTTCCTCGAGGGTTTCCCGCGCCGCTATCTCGCCGTGCATACCCCCGACGAAATTGCCGCGCACTTCAGCCTTTATCGCAAACTCGGCGCCGAACCGGTTCAGACGGAACTTCTATCGGGCGGACACGCGTTTCAACTCACGCTACTCTCCGCGGATCGTCCCGCGCTGTTCGCTTCCATCGCGGGCGTGCTTGCCGCGTGGGGTATGAACATCGTCAAGGCCGATGCCTTCGCGAACGAAGCGGGCGTTGTTCTCGACACGTTCCATTTCATCGATCTACATCGCACGCTGGAACTGAATCCTATCGAAATCCCGCGGCTGCAGCAATCCATCGCGCAAGTCGTCAGCGGCAAGCAACCACTCGAGCCGTTGTTGAAGGGCCGTCTAGCTGCGGCGCTGGCGCGTCCGCCAAAGGTAGCCATACCCACGTCGATCAATTTCGACGATACCTCTTCGGTCCACTGCACGCTGATGGAAATCGTCACGCAGGATAGAGCCGGGCTGCTCTACGAAGTGGGCTCTGCCCTCGCACGGCTTGCCTGCAACATCGAGGTGGCGCTCATCGACACGGAAGGTCAAAAGGCCATCGACGTATTCTACCTAACCTCCGAAGGCAAGAAGCTTACCGCCCCGAAGCAAGAACTTCTCCGCGAAGTCCTGAAAGCCACCCTGAACTAAGTTTCCGTTGGACGCTTCTCGTGGTGCTGCCACACCCGTCGATTTAAAGCGTGGCTCTTGAGATTCTGTTGTGCAGCTACAAATGTCCCTGCACACTCCTCGTATTCGGGAAATAGTGTTCCAATATTTCGCGGAACGTCGCGCCATTTTTCGCCATCGCACGAGCCCCGCGCTGGCACAATCCAATCCCATGCCCTTGTCCAAGTCCTTCCAGCACAACTTTGCCTTTTGGTTCTTCGTGCGCGGTGAAATTGTTGCTGGGTACTACGCCCCAGCCCAGCCGCCGGCCAACATTCAGCCGCCCAACTTCTCCGCTTCGCAACACGGTGGCATCTTCGCTGGAAACTTTTCGCGTCCACTTCACCGGATGGCTGTAGCAAAAATCACAAATCACGGAAAAGTACGGATACGCGCCCTCCGATAAACCGATTTCCTTTGGAGTTCGCGTATGCCCGGCACAGCTCCGAGTAAACATCGCAGCCACGGTCTTCCCGTCGTAGCTAAGAATCATTCCGCGCGTCTGCTCCGCGCCTTTCGCGGCCGGACTATCCACTGGAGCAGGTCCGCGCAAGAACTGGCAGTGCGTCAGGTCGCAGAAATCGAAATGCCGATGCCGCCCGCCGCCTGCAACAAAATACGACCTTGTCGCCACCGCTTGCGCCTTCAACGCTTCCAGCGGCGTATCCTCGGTCATCTCTGCTCCAACCACCGAGCCCACCGCGGTTTCCAAATCCATTTCGATAACAGGGATTAGCACGCCGTCTTTTGCAATAAGTCGCAGTGTTCCACGGTAAACTCGTGTAATTTTCTTAGGAATCACGAGAACAAAGCTTGTTGCATCCTGATTTCGGCCGCGGGCCTGAATTTCCTGGGCGCGCAACTCTTTCGCGCCACACTTCATCACCAACTCATTTCGCGACGCGCGAATCTGCAGCACCTGGCAGTCCGATCCCGCAGCAACAAAAAACTTCCACCCAACCCCAGAGACTACGAGCTGCTGGTTTTCTCCGGCGCCCAGCGTCAATTCTGTCGGATGAAAGATGCCAAGCACGCCAATAGCGACACTCTGAGCGTGGCCGCTCGGTGCGCACGTACCCACACACATAAGCAAGGCGACGCAGAACACTATGGTCCACGACCTCATGACGGCTCAATTCTCCATACGTCGCAACATCCGTCCCATCGTTTCCGCTGCTCTCGCGCCCGCGACGCCATGCACCCGCACCATCACAACAATTTCCGGACGCGCTGCCGGAACCAGCGCGATCACGAATCCGTCAGCCGGCGCCCAAGGAGTGTGTGTGCAGGGCGCAGTCCCGGTTTTCACCAAGGCTTCCGTAGGCTTTAGGGCGCGCCCCACTCCAGCGCCGGTGCCTCGCCGCGCGGATTGTTTCATTCCCTCCAATAATTCGCGAACGCCCGGCTGGTCCGCCCGCCGGTACAATTCCAGATACGCCCGGGCCATGTGCAGCGGTGCAATTCGCCATTGTTCCCCAATACCAATTAACCCAGGCCCGCTAATCGTTGCGTCCGGCGCTTCCAGTCCGACACTCTGCGTCACCGAAAATAGTTGCGCGCCGGTAACGCTCTCTGCCATGCGACGAAAGTAGGCATTGCACGAAACGCCCATGGCCGCCACAATATCCAGCTTTCCATGCGGCTGATTTTGCCAGCATCCGTTCGCCTTGCCCTTGCATTCATAAGTGGGATAGCCATAGTCATGCGCTGCAGCATAGGCCAGCGCGGTGAACGGCTTCACCAGCGAGCCAAGCGCAATCGGCCACTCGTAATTTTCCCAGTGGCTCGCGAGCAATGCGCCGGATTGCGCATCCAGCAAGAGGTAGGATTCACCGGCATGCGTAAATTCCCGCTCAAGAATCTGTACCGACGATTGAGTGAAGAGCGAATGCCGTGGCTGGCTTGACGAAGTGTTTTGCGCTGAGACAAAACAAGGCGCAGGAAGCAGTAGCAGCAAACACAGATGTGTTGCTCGCCTCGTCATTGCACCCATGCGTACCTGACCGTCTGGGTCTGCTTCTCCGCTGCGTCGCGTACGATAATTTTCTCCGCGGCAACGGCGCGCAACGTTTGGCTCAAGCTTCCGATATTCCCAGAGAAGAAGTCTGGCGGCTGTCCCGCTCCGCCTGCGGAGTTTTCGAGATTCAACATGCGCGTCAATTTCAGGAACGGGCTTTGCTCGGACTGGTGATTAAATCCCGCTATGGACGTGCTCGGAGGATCGGTGGCCTTTCGATCCATATCTGCAAGTGTGGACTCGAGAATCCTGTGTGCATCGGCAACAAGCAAATACTTTCCGCGAACGGCTATCGCCAGCGGCCACAGTCCGTCAAGTTCGCTGATATTGGAATTGCCATTGGAGTTCTTACGCCACACAACTCCCAGATCTCCAGTCGTCAGCCCGGGTCGCACGAAGTCCACAAGCGCCGACTTCAGCGCCCGCTCATCCCAGTCCGACCCCCCAAGAAAAACGATCACCGAGTGCATGCGCACGAAAGCATCTTGGGGATTTGCGTCGGTGGATTGAAGTTGCAATGCAGCTGTAACCGGATTTTTTGCGAAGACCTCCTTCAGCAATGTCCCGTTCTGCGCCGACTCGGTCTGCTGCACTGACGCCTGATCGATGCGCGTCTCGAGATCCGACCCCACTCCGGTCTCGCCGTTTCCCAGTTGCACCTGCGGCGCAACCTTTTCCGGAGCCGCCGGGCCCAGGTGTGGCGCAAGAATTTTCGTCTCCAGCAATTTCACGCACTCTTCCGCTTTTGGATTGGACTTGGCTACATACACGCCCGCATTCGCGGGAACAAGTCGGGTAAGATCTGCCACGCCTGCCGCACCGGTTGCGCCGTCGTCATATTTCGCCTCGGACTCCTTGCGCAAAAGCACACGCTCCTCGCGATATTCCTTGCTATCCCGGGTCAAATCCGAAATCGCGGCACTGTATTGCGCCATCTCCGTAATGTTCCGTTGAATCCAGTACGAACGGAAGTATGGGCTCGGCACTATTTTTTCGAGGTTCAGAACCATGCGCAGATCACCTGCCGTTTCTGCCGCACCAACCGCGCGCGACCACCAGCCCTCCGCTTCCATCCCATGTTCCGTACCGCCCGCAAGCATCTGCAAGGCGCCGGCCATTAGATCCTCTCTCGTAGCCAGCAGCAGATACTCCCCGGTCATTGCGAACGCAACCTCGCGATTCGATTCCGGGTCGCGTCTCAGATAAAAAACGACGCCCGCCGCAGAACGCGTTTCGAATTTTGAACGCGTTTGCCATAACTGGGATTGCATCGAACTAGCCGATGACAGGCGCGTGATGTACAGAAACTGCAGCTTGCCGATATCGAACAACGCCACCGCGCTCTCTTTGCCTGCAATCTGCCGCACCAGTTCGCTGTTAGCAGGTAGGCCTGCCGCACTGGAGAATTCCGCCAAGGCGTCTTTCAATCGCAGGAACAGACGCGAGCGCGAGAACACTTCATAATTGTTGCTCTTCACCCACTCCCCTTTTTCAGGCGATTTATCCCAGTCCGCCAGCATTCCCGAAAAATCCTTGGACTGCAGATACAGCAGCGCTCCCGCGGGAATGAAGCGAGAAAGCTCGGGCTTGGACGAGTCTGCGGCTCGATAAGCGCTCCAACCCAGCCCTGCACAAATCGTCGCGATCAGCAATAGCGTAAGGCTTCTGTTCATGGCTGCGCTCCTTTTTCCGCCGAGGGCTTCGCCGGGTTCACGGCACGCACAACCAGTCGTGGACGCACCAGCCGGTTCTGTTCCAGTTCCTCATGCAGGATCGGTTGGCGGGCCTGGTCCAACCTCTCACGTCGCAACCTAACCTGAACCTCCAACAATTCCGCGGTGATTGCTTTTTTCGCAGCCGCCGTTTTTTCCAATTTCTGCGCCGCTTGCAGGTAACCGGCAGCCTCATCCAGTCGCTGCAATCGAGCCAATGCATTGCCAACCGCGCGCAAAGTGGCTGGCTGATCATTCGCCTGAGGCACAGCCGTTGCGGTCACCGGAGATACCTGCGCTTCCATCCGGCTCGCTTCTTCATCGCTCAGTAAGTCCTGCTCGTCAGCAGGATTACGCGGAACGATTTGGCGAAGCCTCTGGCCCCGCAACAACTGCTCGATGGAAGCAAGCGCCGCCTCGTCCATTCGCAAACTTTCGGCCGCGCGGAAAAATGGTAAGCGCGCGTCTTCTCTCGTTGGCGTATCCGCCAGCGCGCCCGTGAGAATCCGCATCTTTACGCTCGCATCCGCGGAATTTTTCGCCGCCGCGAGCCGGGCATCGTAGAAAAACGTGCAATCGGCCGCCGCAGGGGTAATCTCCTTCACTCCACCAGCCAGCAGATCCAGCTCCGCACTACCAAGATTTTTCCTGACGCTCACTGCACCGAGCGTTTCCGCCGCTTGTACGCGAACGGCGTAAAGGTCCATACCGTTCGCGGCAATTCTTGCCAGACTTTCCTGAGCGACGCTGTTGTCCTTCGCCACCGCAAGCTGCGCCTTGGCTAACCTCAACCGGTAGCTCGCCTCCCACGGCGTGGACTTCGCGAGCGGCTCGAGAAATCCGATTGCTTCCGGCGCGTGGCCAGTCTTTTCCAGCAGCGCCGCCGCGGAATCCATGTTGGCGTACGGATCACCGACCACCAGCACAAGCCTGCTCAACAAGCTAACCGCTCCTGGTGTGTCTCCCGCGGCGATTCGAATTTCCGACAGTCCCAGAAAGTTCGCGGCAACCAGTTGGTGTTCCTCCAGCTCTCGCGCAAACACGAACTCCAGTATTTTCCGTGCCGACTGTTTGTCGCCGGCTTCGAATAGCTGGCGCGCCGCCGCACGCAACGCATCCGCGGCAGGGGCCGTCTGCGGCTCGGCTTGGTAGCCAGTGATTTTCGCGTCCAGCGTCCCGAGATTCGCCGCGACCCGCATCTCGTATGGCACAAGCGCCGCTGCGTCCTGCTTCCAGATCTCCTGTGGCAAAGCTGCGATAGCATCGTTCGCCTGGCTGAACTGCTTTGTGTCCACCAGGTATTTCACCCAGCGCAGCTGCCAGTCTCGCAGCGCACTCCCGCCGCTTTCCCGTTCCAGCCCTTCCGATTTCTCGACAGCCGCCTTTTTGGCCTGCAGAATCCGTTGATAGATCGGTCCACGCTGTGCCAGCGGGGCCAACGAAACCTCATCCGCAAGAACCCCTACGGGGTCGGGCGCCGCGGAAGCAATCTCCAGCAACCACGCGGTGGCCGCCGTGTCATTCCCCTGCGCTATGTATGCACTGTGAAGCAACGCATCCGACCGGTAGCTTCCGTTACGGTGCAAATACGCGCGCAGCAACTGATCGACTTCAGGCCGCACCTCTGCAAATAAATGCCGTTTCCGCACATGCTCGCAGGCGCGCCCAAAATCCGCCCAGAAGCTCTCGTTCATTCCCGACTTGTTCAATTCATCCAGCAATGTGGCAAACACGTTCTTCCATTCCGCGATGGCTTGCGAGCGATTGCCTTCTTGAAAATGCGCCAACGCCAGTTTGTCGTGTACCGACGGGATGCCCGGAGAGAGTTCCAGAGTGTAGTTGAACTGCTCGATGGCGTTATGGGTATTGCCTTTATCAAAATAATAATCGGCCAACGATTGATAGGCGCTCGCGGACGCGGGGCTTTGCTCCAGCGAGGCCGGTAAGTAGTCTTCAGGCGCGCCTTGTTTCGTGTTGTCCAGATACTCGCCATAGCGAGATCCGTAGTAAAACCACAGGTCACCAGCAAGCTGGTTGTCGCGCTCCACGCGCTTGCCTAGTCTTTCCCCGATGGTCTGATTTCCCAGCGCGCTAATGAATGCGCCGTTGATCGCCGGGCGGGTCTCCGAAAAATACATTCCGACCAGCGCGGTGTACGATTTTCCCCATACGGCCGGCCGCGAGTGGCTGCGTGCCGCAACGACAGCCTGCGCAAGTTCCGCATTCCCATGCAGCACCGCATAGTCCGCGGCAATCTGCCCGAACGGCGTCCACTCCGAGGCAACTT